>MPMD02222430.1_pt1 | contig 10656 bp, 9 predicted proteins | sample 1617291 | NCBI WGS metagenome assembly MPMD02 (sample SAMN05944810, study PRJNA350692) | marine metagenome | biome: marine; feature: ODZ; material: water; isolation source: 120 m water sample filtered on 30 um supor filter | place: Pacific Ocean | collected 2012-04-09 | depth 120m m | reverse complement strand
TGCGCCGAGTCTTACGGCGAATGTCTCGGACGGCCTTCTCTGTTGAGCCTTTCTGAATCATGGGTCCTTCCTCCTCTCGGAGCCAGAACCCTCTCTTACTTCAAACCTCGATTCGGTCCAAACTCAGCTGACGGGAAACAGTCTCGCTCGGACTGGAGGGCCCGCTGCCGCCGCTGGCGTCGTCCCTCGCGAGCGAGTTCCGACTGCGGCGCGTCTTTCCCGAGCCAGGCAGGATCCTCTCCGGCCCCAGCATCCACGTCCACCGCCTCGAAGCTCAGCGGCGCCACTGACTGCGAACACGGCAGAAAGACGGACGGGGCTTAACAGCCCGCTCACTCCGACCAGGCGAAGCACACTCCCTCGGGCGTTTCGCGCCGCACGAGCGCTCCGAGTGCGAGCACTCGCTCCAGCTCGGCGCTCACGAACTCCGGCGACGCGCTCGTCGCTTCGACGACGGCGGACCTCAGCTCGCCTACGGGGTCGCGCCGGAACGCCGGCAGGCTTTCGATCACGTCGTCGAGCAGGAGCTTCCAGAGCAGCGACTGCCGCCTTCGCTGCACGTACATCTTCTTCTCGTAGCCCTCGAGCCGGTCGTTGGCGTAGAGCCAGTGCTGGTATCGGAGGTAGCGTTCCGTCGTCTGTTCGTAGGTGTCGGCGACCTTCTGGATCACGCCCGGCGCCGCCCCCTCGGTGCGCGCGACGACCTGGTTCGCGTCGTACTTCGTCCAGTCGTCCGTGAGAATCTCGAGGCCGTAGTGCGACGCACGCTTGCGCACCTCGGTGCCAGGGAACGGTGCCAGGATGTGGAAGCCGAAGAGCGAGCCATACTCCTCGTGCAGCTCGTTCGCGAACTCGGCCGTCTTGCCGAGCGTCTCCGGCGCCTCACCCGGCAGCCCGATGATGAAGGACGCGATTGCGCTGATGCCCTCTGCCTGTGTCATGCGCATAGCGCCCCGTACCTTCTGCAAGTCCGACTTCTTCTTCGCGAGGTCGAGGATCTCCTGGTTGCCGCTCTCCACGCCGAAGCAAATCGCCTGGCAGCCGGCGCGCGCCATCATCTCGACGGCTTCGGGGGTGATCGTGTCCACTCGCGAGAAGGCGTTCCAGCGGATGTCCATGTTGCGGCGGATGAGCTCGCCGCAAACGGCGAGCAAGTGCTTGCGGCTCAGCGTGAACAGCTCGTCCTCGATGGTGATCTCGGTGAAGCCATGGCTCGCAAGATCCTCTATCTCGTCGACACACAGGCTTGGCGTGCGATAGCGCACCTTGCGACCGACCCATGCCGGCGCGGAGCAGAAGATGCACGAGTACGGGCAGCCGCGGCTCGTCACGACGCTCGCGTGCGAGTCGAACGCCAGGTAACGGGCAAGCGGAACCAGATCGCGCGCTGGGGTCGGGAGCCGGTCCAGGTCGTCCTCGAAAGGGCGCGGTGCCGTGCGCAAGACGCGCTCGCCATCCCGCAGCGCCAGGCCGCGGACGTCGCGCAGGTCCATCTTGCCATCGAGCACGCGGGCGAGCTCCACCATCGTGTGCTCCCCCTCGCCGATCCCGATGAAGTCGAGGGCGGGCAGATCCTGGAACGAGCCCTCGATCTCGAACGACACGTGCGGACCCCCCATCGCGATCGCCACGCGTTCGTCGCACTTGCGCACGACCTCGGCGATGGACGAGGCGATGTGGTGGTTGAGCGTGACCGAGGTGATGCCCACCAGCTCGGGTCGCAAGCGCGCCATGCGCCGCTCGATCTTCTCGGGAGTCGTGTGGGTGAGGAGCAAATCCAGGATCTCGACCTCGTGGCCCCGTACCGGGGCCTCTTCCCCTCGCCCCCTCTATTTGACAGAATGCCTACTTATCGGACCCAAGGAAAACGCAGCTTGAACTTCCTATCTGCTTCGAAGTTCTGGGAGAGAACGAGATCCGGGAGATTCCATCCCACTTCGGCCTCGTCGCCCGCACGTTGGTGTTGCTGAACGGGCTCTCTCACCGACTCGCCCCCGGACGAAGGCTGATCCAGGGCGCTCTTCTCCAGGAACTCGCCCAGGCGGTTCAGAAGCAGACGGCGCCCCGCGCGTAGTTCGTACAGCGAATTCCTCGCGAGCGATTCTCGCCTATGAGCGAAACCTCTTCTATCTTCGCCGCGCGCCTGTTCAGTCGAGAGCCTGGACTGATACCCGGGTGAGGCGGCACGGAAGAGCTGCCAATACGCATGTGCGATCACGACACGGAAGGGCAGGGATGAACTGGAGATCAGCATCGGCGGCTCGCGCCGCTTTGACCGCCCTTTTCGCGCTGGTAGCCGCTGTACTGGGCCTTCGTTACATCCCCTACGTCTCCGGCGACGCGATGATCCACCTTTCGATCATGGAAAACTCCGCCGGCGGTGAATGGTTCGCATTCAACGCTGGGCTACACGACGCCTCGTCAACCTCGATGCTGTGGACCGTGCTCGGCGCGACCCTGTTTCGAATCGGCGGAGGCGAGTTCGTCGTCGTGAGTCTCAAAGTCGTGGGCTATGCGTGTTGGTTGGTCAACGGGCTGCTGGTCTATCTCAACAGTCGCTTGCTCGGTGTTTCCAGAGAGACCGCGTTACTGATCGCAGCGTTGATTTGCGCGATACCCGGCACGCTCATGAACAGCCTGCAGGGCATGGAGAACGCGATGTTCGCGACGTCGGTGCTGGCAGCGGTGTGGCTGCTCGGATCACAGTTGAAGCTGAACGCAGCCGACATGTCTGCAACGGCGGGCCTGTTCGTCTTGTGTGGGCTGAGCATGTCGATCCGCCCCGAAGGCTTTATCTCCACGGCGGTGATCGGCCTGGTCTGGGTGCACCACATCTGGACCCGGCACCGCCGCCGCTTCTCAGGGCTTCTGCTGTTGGCGCTGACCTGCGGGGCGATGGTTCTGTTGCCTCTCTGGTTGCTGTACTACTCGAAGACTGGACAGGTCGTACCGTCTTCCGGAGTCAGTCGTCTGATGATGGCCCGGCGCACGGAGAGCGCCTTATCCCTGGGTCCGCTGTGGGTCTACCACAAGGTTTTGCTTCGCCTGGCGATCTACCTGCCGCTGACCCTGGCTGCCGCCTGGGGTTTGAGGGCACTCGCGCGGCAGCGTTTCGCGTTGGTGTTGGGCGTCATCTGCGCCGCCGGAATCGCACTCTACACTTTCGGTACGGGCGCGGTCCACACCTCGCGCTACATGATCTGGCTCTTCGCGCTGCTCGGGATACTGGCTGCCGCCGGAGTGCACCAACTCGAGCAACGATCGGAGAGACGCGTTTCCTGGGTACTGGCCATCGCGGCGCTGTGGATGTTGGCGCTGGTGGTGACTGAGGGCGGAGTGCGCATGACCCGGTCCGGGGGAACTCTGGTGAGCGACCTCGACGACGCGCGGACGGCGCGAACGGAGCGAACCGATGAACTCCTCGAACGCATCTGTCGCTTGGGTTGTTGTGTCGACATCGCGCGTCCAGGGGTCGCCTACGTGGAGGTACAACAGCGGTACAGCCTCGACGATCGAGTGTGGATAGCGTCAGTTGACGGCTGCACGCTCGGACCGTTCCAGCGCCCGGTCGAGTTCCTCGCCGATGGATGTCCCAATCTCGACAATCTGGAACGCGACCACTCGATCGTTGCGATCGGGGAGAACCCCAGAGGATCCAACTCCAACCTTCTGGACTGTAAAGCTTCGGACTGGGCCAATCGGGCCGCCGCCCATTGGGACCTGCCTGAAGCACCGGAAATCCCGGGCTGGCAGTGGGATGACGGGATGCTCGTGCGCGACTGCCGCGCTTCCGAGGATGCGGCCAAAGATACCTGAACACCGAGTCCACCACGGGCAAACGCGCCCGGACCGGTGCGTGGGGCTTCAACTGGGCTGGGCATCGGCTCTTGTTTCTTCGGCGCGAGCCGCGCCTTGACTCAGCGCTCGTCCAGCGGAACCCAGGGGCGCGCGCTGGCGCCGGTGTAGATCTGCCGGGGGCGACTGATTCGTGTGCCCGGCGCGTTGTGCTGTTCCAGCCAGTGCGCGATCCAGCCGGGTAGCCGCCCCAGCGCGAACATCACCGTGAACATGTCCGTGGGGATGCCCATCGCGCGATACAAGACGCCACTGTAGAAGTCGACATTCGGGTAGAGCTTGCGCTCGATGAAGTAGCTGTCCGCGAGCGCCACTTCTTCGAGTTGTTTGGCGATCTCGAGCAGCGGGTCGTCTACGCCGAGCTTCGCGAGCACCTCGTCCGCCGCGTCCTTCAGTATGCGCGCGCGCGGATCGAAGTTCTTGTAGACCCGATGGCCGAAGCCCATCAGCTTGAAGTCGGAATCCTTCGACTTCGTCATGTCTACGTACTTCTTGTAATTCGAACCATCGTTCCGAATGACATTCAGCATTTCGATGACGGCCTGGTTCGCCCCGCCGTGGAGCGGCCCCCAGAGCGCGCTGACTCCCGCTGAGATCGAGGCAAACAGGTTCGCGCCCCCGCTCCCCACCGTGCGAACGGTGGTCGTGCTGCAGTTCTGCTCGTGATCGGCGTGGAGGATCAGGAGCTTGTTGAGTGCGCTCCGCACCGTCTGGTCCGCTTCGTAGGGCTCTGACTGCACCGCGAACATCATCAGCAGGAAGTTCTCCAGGTAGGAGCGGTCGTTCTGCGGGTACATGAACGCCTGTCCGATCGATTTCTTGTAGGAGAAGGCCGCGAGGGTCTTGGCTTTTGCGAGCAGGCGGATGATGTTGAGTTCGATCTCCTCCGGTGTGTCGCTTTCGGGGTAGTAGGCCGAGAGCGAGGCGATCATCGCGGAGAGAATGACCATCGGGTGCGCCGAGGGGGGGAAGCCCTCGAAGAACTTCTTCATGTCCTCGTGCACCAGGGAATGGCGAGAAAGTCGAGTGCGAAACTCCGCACGCTCCGGCGCGGTCGGCAGGCGGCCGTTGATCAGCAGGTAGCAGACCTCGGGAAAGCTCGCGTGCAGGGCGAGATCTTCGATGTCGAAGCCTCGGTAGCGAAGAATTCCCTTCTCGCCGTCGATGTAGGTAATCGCGCTCTCGCACGCGCCAGTGTTGGCAAAGGACGGATCGAGTGTGATGGCTCCGGTCTGCGGCCGAAGCTTCGAAATGTCGATTCCGACCTCACCCTCGCTGCCAACCGTGACCGGCAGCTCGGTTTCCTTTCCTTCGAGTACCAACTTCGCATTTTTCGTCATGCCGGGAAGGATGCCACGTGTGGTGGCGAGTTTCGAGCACCTGGCGCACTCCCATGCCGTTGCCCACCGGTCCCCACCAGGGGGCTAAGGCACACGTCGTCCGGGCAATCGCTCAAGCTACCCGAGGGAGCCGCGCCCGGGCAAAGAGCGCGAGGCCGGTGATCGCGAACTCGATGACCGTTGCGATCACCATCTCCGGTGAGGGACCGTCGACGATCAGGCCCAGCAGGCGCACCAGGCCCAGGCCTCCGACCACACACGCAAAGGCCACGAGACCGGCGGCATACCGCGCCGGGTCGCGCAGGCACCAGCCGAGCAATGCGGCCATGCCGAGTTGGAAGCCCGCGTAGGTGGCGCGCAGATCGGTGAGGCCCGCGGCGCTCGTGTGTTCGATCCCCGAAAACCGCGTCACGAACTCCGGCGCAACCAGATAGGCGCCGCCAAAGACCACCGACGAAACGACGCCGGCCCAGAGATAGATTCGCGCAAGCCTCAATAGATCCCCGGGATGATTCGCCAGCGCACCTTCTTGGTGTACTTCTTCCAGTCCGCACCGTACTTGCTCGCGCAGTGCTTGGAGTCGCGCCCGTACCGGGGCCTCTTCCCCTCGCCCCCTCTATTTGACAGAATGCCTACTTATCGGACCCAAGGAAAACGCAGCTTGAACTTCCTATCTGCTCAACTTCAGCACAACGACAGCTTCCGCGCGAAACCCGGGGAGCCTCGGGTTCCCCGCGTCCATTCCCACAGGTAGTGCGGCTCCCGGAGCACTATTTTATACCTAGGGATCAGTTTTCTTTGATCTTTTGATACCAGCGAGCTGGAGCGGGCTTTCCCCAGGGGATTCGGTGGTCACAGAAGAACTTTCCCGCCATTGCAAGCAATTCCTTCCTCCCGGCTCGGGAGCGACCTTGTGAAGGCGCTTGGCACCGACCCCACCCGGCGGTGCCCACGAGCGACGCCAAGACGCTGAGCCAGGGTCCGTATCGGGGGAGCTCAGGAATTTCAAGCTGCGTTTTCGCGATGTCCGATCGGTAGACATTCTGTGAAACAGGAAGAGGGGAGGGGGACCTGGCCGCCAGATCGCCCGGCGACCCCAAGGCGAGTACGTTACCCGTGTGGCCGACCGCGCAAGCGTCCGGATCGTCGTCGGCGGAGTCGATTCACCGCCGCTCGTCGAAAATTCGTTAGGCGGCGGGCAGAGATGAGTCGAAAAGAGAGCGACCCCGTTCTCCGAGAGTACGCGCGGCTTGCGTCCCAGTACGATTCGCGGTGGTCGTTCTACGTTCGTTCATCCGTGGAGAATACGGTCGCCCGGTTGCCGCTTCGCACGGGGCAGCGTGTCCTCGATGTCGGTTGCGGCACGGGCCAGCTCCTGGAAGTCCTCCAGAGGCGGATGGCGCCCGTGCATCTGCTTGGCGTCGATCTTTCTGCCAAAATGCTCGCCGTCGCTCGCTCTCGCCTGCCGGATGCTCTTCCACTGGTTACCGCCCGGTCCGAGCAGCTTCCGTTTCTCGACGCCAGCTTCGACTGGATTGTGTCGACCAGCGTGTTTCACTACTTCCGGGAGCCGCAGGTCGCGCTGTGTGAGTTCCATCGCCTTCTCAAGCCTGGTGGCAGCCTCGTCATCACTGACTGGTGCCACGATTACCTCGCCTGCAAGATCTGTGATGCATATCTTCGGGTCTTCAGCCGTTCGCACTTTCGTACTTACACGCGCAGCCAGTTTGATCGCCTGCTTCGTGAGTCGTCCTTCGAGACGGTTGCAATCGACCGCTACCGCATCAGTCGGATCTGGGGTCTGATGACAGCCCGGGCCGAGAAGCGCACTGCCCAATAAGGGCATTCAGCTTACCGCCAATGACGCGTTCCAATTGAGGTTTGATAGCCTACCGGTATCGACCTTGCGGGCGTTAGCCACCATCGGCGGCCGATTGGCGGCTGTATCGCTCGCGGCAATTTAGGCGATGGGAAGCGCGGGAGGCTCGCACGAGGCCCATCCATCGGGTCGGGCAGTTGCTGGAATCGGTCGGCGACCGGAGAAGGTTGGAGGCAGCGCATGAACGACGCAGAGTTCCGCCTGCTCGATGAGATCGAGGAGGGACACTGGTGGTTCGTTGGCAAGCGCCTGATTCTGAGGCGCCTGCTGGAGAAGTGCGAGACCGGCCGCATGCTCGATCTGGGCTGCGGAACTGGGGGAGTTCTCAGAGACTGGGAGGGACGCAGCGGAACCTGTGTCGGGATCGATCGCTCCAGCCTGGCGCTTCGAATCTGTGCGCGCAGGGGGTTTGGAACTCTCGCACGGGGAGATTTGACACGGCTGCCGTTCCGGGAACGCTTCTTCGACACCGTTCTTGTGCTCGACGTTCTCGAGCATCTCGAAGATGATGTCGGATTTCTCCGGGACGCGGCGTGGAGCTGCCGGGAGGGTGGGTTGCTAGTGATCGCTGTTCCGGCGTTCCCGTCTCTCTGGAGCCAGCACGATGAAACCTTCGAGCATTACAGGCGCTACCGGAGCGCTGGCCTCGAGCAGGTGGTGGTCGCGTCGGGTCTCGAACCCGAGCGGCTGACCTACACCAATTCGTTGCTGTTTCCCGTGGCAGCGTTATGGCGCCTGGTCTCGTATCGCCTGGGAGTCGGACGCATCGCGCCCAACCACGACTTCTGGCCCATTCCTCGCTGGCTCAATGCATTTCTGATTCAGATCTACCGCTTCGAGGCCTGGTTGCTCGGGCTCCTCAATCTGCCCGTGGGAGTTTCGATTGTCTGCCTGGCTCGGGTTCCGGAGCGTCCCGCGCCGGGAGAATGAGATCCGTATCGGGGGCCGCGTCCGAGGGTGCTCCTCTCCCCGGTTCCGATTTGGCAGAATGTATGCCGCGCAACACCGCGCCAACGCTAAGGGATCCTGGAGCCGCGTTCGCCTGGAATTGACGGAGGGCTTTTCCGATACTCGCTGGGTCGTGACGGTTCCCGCCCCCCAGCTTTCGCTGATCGTTCCGGTCTACAACGAGTCCACACGCCTACCCGCATCGCTACGAGCGATGGGAGCCTACCTGGCCGAGCGACCCTTCGATTCCGAAATCGTGATCGTCGATGATGGGAGTAGCGACGGTACGCTCGGGGTGGCCGAGGAAATCGCGAGAACGCTGGCGGTTCCGGTGCGATTGCTGCGCTGCGCAGTGAATCGGGGCAAAGGGCATGCGCTCAAGGTCGGCTTCGCGGTGGCGCGGGGCGATTGGCTGGTCTTTACCGACTGCGATCTCTCCACACCGCTGGAAGAGATGGGGAAGTTCATCGACCAGCTCGAGGCCGGAAGCGACTTGGTGATCGGGTCTCGAAGGCGCGCGGGTGCCGATGTGATGCGCCACCAGCCACGCCTGCGGGAGAACCTCGGCGCGGTTTTTACCTGGATCATTCGCGTTCTGATCGCGGACGTTACGGATGTGACCTGTGGCTTCAAGGCTTACCGGGGTGAAGTCGGTAGGGACGTCTTCTCGCGCCTGCGCATAGACGACTGGAGCTTCGACGCCGAACTGCTCCTGATCGCGCGAGAGCGCGGCTACCAGGTCGTGGAAGTCCCCGTCCGTTGGCAAGACCACTCGGGCAGCAAGGTACGGCTGATGCGAGACGTCGTCGTGTCGCTGATCGGCATCGCCAAGATCCATTTCAGCCACGCGCTCGGGCGCTACGACAGCACTACGGAGCCTGGCCAGTTCACCGAAGTCGACCCTTGTGGTACAGAGCCCGAGCCTTCTTCCGGCGAAACCCTGTGAGCGAATCCGACCCCGTCGATCGGCAACTGCGGTTCTACCGCTCGCGCGAGCATCGGCATCTGCAAGCGGCGGAGAGCGACTTCTACTCGGCCCCCGTACCGGGGCCTCTTCCCCTCGCCCCCTCTATTTGACAGAATGCCTACTTATCGGACCCAAGGAAAACGCAGCTTGAACTTCCTATCTGCCCCACCACCAACCCACCACCATCTTATGAAGCGCGACGCATCCTCATAACCAACCTATAATAGTGACTGGTTAATAACTAGTTAGACCGCAGGGTCGGAGCTAGGTCTGCATGATGGATGTCTTGCTCGTTGTCGACATGCAGGAGGCGGCCCTCCGCGGCGAGCCGCTGCACGCCATTTCCGAGGTGTCAACGAGGATCAACGACCTCGCTTCTTGGGCTCGGGCGAGCGGGGGCGCGGTCGTGTTCATCCAGCACACTGAGGCCGCTGGGAGTCCCTTCGAGGCGGGTACACGGAGCTGGGAAGTCACGGACGCTCTCGATCCGCGATCGGTCGACCTGCAAGTCCAGAAGTCCCTCAACGATGCATTCGCCGAAACGGAGCTCACCAAGGTGCTCAGAGATCTCAAGGCGGCGCGGCTTATCGTCACTGGGCAGGCAACCGACTTCTGCGTCGACTCAACGGTCCGCTCTGCAGTGTCCCGCCGAATACCGCTGCTGGTTGCCTCCGACGGTCACACGCTACGCGACCGCCCTCATCTATCCGCTGCTCAAGTAATTCAGCACCACAACTGGGTCTGGGCCAATCTCTATGCACCCGGGTCGATCCAAGTTCTCCCTACAGCCCAGATCGTCCGCCCAGCGACCGTCTCCGATTGCACACCTGCGGTCTAACAAGCCGTTGCAGCGGGCGTGCTAGGGCCGTGCCGTTATGGTCATGGTAGAATGGCGTGAACTCAAGGCGTCCCGTAGCTGTCCGGCAGATCGCCGCACGCCGCTGAACGCCGATCCGTTAGGCGGCAAGCTTGAGCTCCGTAAGAGCGGTGTTGTTCGATCTCGACGGTACCCTGACCGATCCAGGCGAAGGCATTATCAAGAGCCTCAAGGTTGCGCTGGTCTCGGCAGCGATTCCTGTCCCAAGCGATGACCGCCTTTCCGCCTGCATCGGCCCTCCGCTCCACGACTCGTTTCGGGAACTCGGCGCGGAACCTGGTCAGGTGGCGAATCTCATAGAAATCTATCGAACTCGGTATCGGGACGTGGGCATGTTCGAAAACGCCGTGTACCCGGGTGTGCCCGCGCTGCTCGAGCGTCTTACTTCGTCGGGCTGTCGTCTCTTCGTTGCGACTTCCAAGCCGACCTCGATTGCAGAACCCATACTCGAACACTTCAAGTTGCGGCACTTCTTTGAACGAGTTTACGGTACGCATCTCGATGGCTCCCTCGGAAACAAAGTCGAGTTGCTCTCCTATATCCACTCAGAGACACGGCTCGTTACTCCCGAATCAGCGTTCGTTGGCGATCGCCGATACGACATGACTGCCGCGCGTGAACACGGGATGCGCGCCATAGGTGTCCTCTGGGGATACGGCAGTCGTGGCGAACTGGAGGCCAGTGGCGCGCACCATCTCGTCGCCTCGCCGGGCGCTCTCGCCGAAGCGCTCGCCGCCTAACAAGTTGTTGGAGACGGACGCTGCCACATCTGGGCGCTAGCGGGGTGCTA
>MPMD02365080.1_pt1 | contig 10659 bp, 11 predicted proteins | sample 1617291 | NCBI WGS metagenome assembly MPMD02 (sample SAMN05944810, study PRJNA350692) | marine metagenome | biome: marine; feature: ODZ; material: water; isolation source: 120 m water sample filtered on 30 um supor filter | place: Pacific Ocean | collected 2012-04-09 | depth 120m m | reverse complement strand
TGGCGATCCTGCTCAAAAGGGTGAAGGGAGTCCTGATAAGCCTAAAGCGGTTTCGGGCACTTCAGATGAAAAGAAATTACGGCCGGGTGCTGGAAAGAATGCTGGTCCTAAGAAACTTGCTGCTGGTGATGAAACAGATCACGCCGGCGACGAGCTCAAGGAGAATAAAAGGGTGACTAAGGCACAACATCTTGAAAGTATTGCAAAGATGAAGAAGGCAGACATCGAAGAAATGATTGCCGCTCATACTGCAAAATTAGAAGAGACTGAGAATGCTGAAACTGAAGAGGCATTACAGAAGCTAGAAGATGCCAAGGCAGAAATTGAAGATAAGATTAAAAATATTTCTGTCAAGGAAGATGTAGAAGCTTTGATTAATGCTGACGACACTCTTTCAGAAGAGTTCAAGGTCAAGGCTGCGACAATTTTTGAAGCCGCAGTTAAGTCACGGGTACGCTCAGAAATCGAACGAATTGATGATGAGTTGAATACCGAAAAGGAAACTGAAATTGCTGCTATTAAAGAAGAGGTTTCTGAAAAGGTTGATACATATCTCAACTATGTCGTTGAGGAATGGACTAAAGAAAACGAGTTGGCAATCGAACGTGGTTTAAAGGGTGAGATTGCAGAAGACTTTATTTCTGGATTGAAACAGTTGTTTGAAGATCATTACATTGATGTTCCAGACGAGAAGTATGATGTTCTGGAAGCTCAGTCTGAAAAGATTTCCGAACTAGAAGAGAGGTTGAATGAAGAGATGCAAAAGAATATTAATCTCAGCACCGACAAATCTGAACTGGTTCGTGAACAGGTTATTTCTGAAGTTTCTGAAGATTTAGCCGATACTGAAATTGAGAAGTTTAAGTCTCTTACAGAAGATTTAGTTTTCACGGATGAAGAATCTTTCCGTGAAAAACTTGATACTTTGAAGGATAATTATTTCCCGAAAACTGTAGTTGACCAATCATTTGATGATGAAGATGGTAGCACCGCACAGGACACAGTTGATACGACAGATGCTATGAAAACGTATATGTCGGCAATCAGTCGTAATCATAAGGCGAGTGCATAAAACATTATATTAAACGGATGTAACTAAAAAGGAGAAACAAAATGTTTCAAACAGAACATCTACAAGAAAAGTGGCAGCCAGTCCTAGAACACCCTGATCTTCCTAAGATTGAGGATTCTTATAAGCGGGCAGTTACCACTCTTATTCTTGAAAACCAAGAAAAGGCAATGAAGGAAGATCGTAGTTTTCTTTCAGAGACAGCTCCCACCGTTAGTACTGGTGGGCAGTTCGATACTTGGGATCCAATTCTTATTTCCCTAGTTCGGCGTGCTATGCCTAACTTAATTGCGTATGATGTTTGCGGCGTTCAGCCAATGACAGGTCCAACAGGACTAATTTTCGCAATGCGTTCGACATATTCCTCAATGGATGGTGTCGAGGCTTTGGTTGACGAAGCAGACAGTGGTGTTTCTAATGATGACGCCGCTGGTAACCTGACTTCTTCTGCCATGACAGGTAGTAACCCTGCGATTTTGAATGATTCTTCGCCGGGTACTTATTTGTCACCAACAGGTATGACTACTGCTCAGGGTGAAGCTTTGGGTGATAGTTCTACTAATGCTTTCGCAGAGATGGCCTTCTCAATCGAGAAATCAACCGTTACTGCTGTAACTCGGGCTCTCAAGGCCGAGTATACGATGGAACTTGCTCAGGACTTAAAGGCAATTCATGGACTAGACGCAGAGACAGAACTTTCAAATATTTTAAGTTCTGAAATTCTTGCAGAAATCAACCGTGAAGTTGTTCGTTCTCTGTACATCACTGCTGTTGCTGGTGCTCAGGTTAATACTTCAACTGCCGGCATCTTTGACTTGGATACAGACTCTAACGGACGTTGGAGTGTTGAAAAGTTCAAGGGTCTAATGTTCGCCATTGAACGTGACGCCAATGCGGTTGGACAGCAGACTCGTCGAGGTAAGGGTAATATGCTCATCTGCTCCGCTGATGTTGCTTCTGCACTTCAGATGGCTGGTGTTCTGGATTATACCCCAGCTCTCAACAACAACTTGAATGTTGACGACGCAACCACCACATTCGCTGGTGTAATGAATGGTCGTTTCAAGGTATATGTCGATCCATATGCGGCCAATGTTACGGCAAAACAGTATTACATCTGTGGTTATAAGGGTACTTCTCCTTATGACGCAGGGTTCTTCTATTGCCCATACGTACCTCTACAGATGGTTCGTGCGGTTGGTGAAAACAGCTTCCAGCCAAAGATTGGTTTCAAGACTCGTTACGGTCTTGCTGCTAATCCCTTCGCAGCTGCTGGTAAGGTTGCTGCTGGTGATACGGTTAATACCGATGCATCACTAGACGCAAACACCAATGCTTGGTATCGTCGCGTCCAAGTGACCAATTTGATGTAAAATAAGAAAAGAAGTAGAATAAACTTAGGGAGGTCTTTGGACCTCCCTTTTTTTTGGGGGTTTTAACTAGGGGGTTTAATCGTTATACATATCCCTAAAAAAGTAAAAAAATCCAAAAAGGGACTTGCCATTTATACATATATGGTGTATGATAGGTTTATTAAATGAAGGAATAGTTTCTTCATTATAACTCTTGAAAGGAGTTTATACTATGAGTACCAAGTCAATAAATCTTAGTGAGTTATCACCCGAAACAATTCAAGCAATGGAAGACCTTGGAGTTGGTCGCACACGAGCAGATAAGTGGGGTCTGGACGATATTCCAGAAGGTTCCCCTTCTGGTCCAGTACCTTCTTACAAGGTAATTGCTCGTAAGGAGTTTCCGTCTGTTAATTGGAAGGGTCCAGTCTTGTCAGATTCTCAGAAGGCATCAGGGATGCGTATTCGTGTACGGAAGACTCGCACTGGTGATTATATGGTAATTAGACTACCCAATCAAAAGGTTGCAGCCTAAATAACTTAAAATGGGAGGTTTTCAGGCCTCCTTTTTTTTCCATATAAATAGTAATATGGCAACTTCACAATCACCTATATCAAGACAGCCTGATCAGTTAGATTATGCAAGTCCAACTCAATTTCGTTTTGGTATCCACCAATTACCGAAAGTGGAATTTTTTACGGTTAATGCAAATCTTCCCGGCATTAATATTTCATCAGCTTCCATGCCTACTCCTTATAAAGATATTCCTATCATAGGAGAAAAAACAGAATATGATAATCTTACAATAACTTTTATTGTTGATGAATATCTAGAAAATTATATTTCACTTCATAATTGGATGACAGGAATTGGTTTTCCTCAAGATAGATCACAATTTTCTACATTTAGAGATACAACGTCGAATACTCCAGCAGCTGGTGGTACGAATCCAGTAGATAGAATTGGTAAAACTGTTCCTGATAAAGCAATGTATTCTGATGCATTTCTTATGATACTTTCTAATAAAAATAATCCTATTGTAGAAGTGACTTTTCATAATATATTTCCTATATCTTTAAGTGCGTTAGATTTTTCACAAGCGGCAACAGATGTAGAATATATGACAGCATCAGCTGATTTTTCATATCAATTGTATGAAATTAATACATTATAAATAAATTTGAGCAGATACGACATACTTTAACAGAATATCAAATTAAGACTCATTAGAGAGTTAAAATATTAAAGAGAGAGAAGATCATACTCTGCTCACCCCTGAAAGATATATTATGAATTTGGAAGATTTGAAAATAGAAGCCAGAAAAGACCTACCTATCCTTGACCATGAGCATATGGATCAAGAATCATATAAAAATCAAGTCATAAAACCAAAATGGTTGGAATATAAAACCAATTTTGATCAGCTTCTTATTATGAGAAAATCTGAACATCAAAAACTGTACCGTGAGAAATGGGAATATTATGGTGGCAAATCAGATGCTAAAGTATATGCAGCTCGACCTTTTGATATAAAGGTTTTAAAAAATGATCTTCAAATGTATATACAATCTGATGATGATATATTAGAACTACAAAATAAAATAGCTTATTATGAACTTATTATAAAATATATTGAAGGGGTTCTTAAATCAATTGACAATCGTGGGTGGGATATTCGCCATGCACAGGATTGGAAAAAGTTCGAAGCTGGTATGATATGAAATGCAAATTGAAAAAAAGAATGAAGTATATCTAGTTCTAAAAGATTTAGAACCATCAACTTCGCAAGAACTATCTTCTTTTTTTACGTTTGAGGTTCCAGGCTTTAGATTTATGCCAGCATATCGGTCCCGTCAATGGGATGGTAAGATACGGTTATTCAATTCTGGTTCTGGTGAAATATATGTGGGATTGTTGCCGTACATAAAGAAGTTTTGTGATAGAAATAATGTTGATTATATAATAGAAGACGGTGTTGAAAATGACAGGGCTGTTGTACGTGAGGTTGTTAGGGGTTTTGTCAAATCGCTTAAACCAAAGTCCAAAGGAAAATCGCTTAAAATTCGTGATTACCAAATTGATGCTGTTTATCATGCATTGGCCAAAAATCGTGTTCTTCTTGTTTCTCCTACTGCTAGTGGCAAGTCTTTAATAATATATTCTTTAGTCCGTTATTATCATATGATGGGCCTAAAGACTTTAATACTTGTTCCTACCACTTCTCTAGTGGAACAGATGTACACTGACTTCGAAGATTATGGATGGAGTTCTGGTACATACTGTCAAAAAATATATCAGGGACATGATAGAAAGGTTACTAAAGATGTTGTGATATCAACATGGCAATCCATTTATAAAATGCCGAAGAAATATTTTGAACAGTTTGGTTGTGTGATTGGTGACGAGGCCCATTTATTCAAGGCAAAGTCTCTTACAAGTATAATGACTAAGTTGCACCAATGTAAGTACAGGTTCGGGCTTACAGGGACGCTAGACGGTACTCAGACGCATCAGCTTGTTCTAGAGGGGTTATTTGGTGCAGTTGAAAGTATAACAACTACAAAGAAATTGATGGACAGCAAAACTCTGGCCAACTTGAAAATCAAATGTATAATCTTAAAACATTCAAACATAAGAGAGAGAATGTCGTATGCTGAAGAGTTGCAGTATCTTGTTGGGAATGAGAATAGAAATAAGTTTATACAAGATTTGTTGTTACACATCGATGGGAACACTCTTTGTTTATTTCAATTAGTAGAAAAACATGGTCAAATATTATATGATCAAGTAAAGGAAGCAGCAAAGGATCGTAAAGTATTTTTTGTTTATGGAGGTACAGATGCAAAAACAAGGGAAGATATTAGAAGTATTGTGGAAGAAGAAAAAAAATCAATCATTATTGCGAGTTACGGCACTTTTTCTACTGGTATTAATATTAGGAATATCAACAACATCGTGCTTGCCTCGCCATCCAAGTCTAAAATACGAGTGTTACAGTCTATTGGTCGAGGGTTGCGCCTTAGTGATACTAAAATTTCCATTTTAGTTTTTGATATTGCTGATGATATGACTTACAAAAGAAGGCCTAATTTTACACTTGCTCACTTTATGGAACGAATAAATATCTATAATGAAGAACAATTTGCATATGAAATAAGTAAGGTAAATCTAAAATGAATACAGAAATACCATATAAGGTTATAAAACTTACAACTGGAGAGGAAATTGTTTGTCGATTGGGTAGTGAGATTGTTAATGATGAATACCAGTTAAACTATCCTCTCAAAATGGAAGTTCGGGCACAAATGACTAGTAAGGGCGTTGTAGAGGCGTTAAATCTTAGTCGTTGGCTTGGTTCATATACAAAACAGTTTTTATTTTCTGTAAAGACTAACCATGTTTTGTTAGTTGCTGAAGCTTCTGAAGGATTGTGTCGCTATTATGACCATGTAATAGATGAAATAAAGCGTATTGAAAACAAATCTTCTATGGACACAAGTGATTATTTGGATGATCTTGATGATGAAGCTGTGTATGAAGATTTGCTAGATGAATCAGTTTCTAGTGATGATACAATTCATTAAAAAGTCTACATAGCTATTTATATATATTTTTTTATTTTGTCAACCCTCTTTGGTACTTGACATTACTGTTGTTATAGTTTATACTGTGACAATGTTTAGATATATAAGGAGTAATTATGAAAAAGAAATCCAAAGGTGTTCATTACGTAGATAATAAGAAATTTCTTGAAGCTATGGTTGACTTCAAAAATAAATGTAAAATTTCAGAAAAGGCTGGTGAAGACCAACCAGCAGTATCAAATTATATTGGTGAGTGTTTTTTAAAAATTGCAACCCACCTTTCTTTCAGACCAAATTTTATTAATTATACATATAGGGATGATATGATATCTGATGGCATTGAAAATTGTTTACAGTATGTTGCGAACTTTAATCCAGAAAAATCAAAGAATCCATTTGCTTACTTTACGCAAATTATATATTATGCATTTCTTCGAAGGATTGCAAAAGAGAAAAAGCAAACTCACGTAAAAAACAAAATGATAGAAAATTCTCAATATGAAACTTGGACAACAATGGAAGGTGATGAGGCATCGTCATATACTGTTTCAGGATTTGACCCAATGATAATGCTTCCAGATGAAGATGTATATAAACCGAAAAAGAAAGTGGAGCCCGAGACAAAGGGATTAGAAAAATTTATGGAAGAAGAAATTTAATTTGAAGATAGCACTGCTGAGCGATTCGCATTTCGGAGCTCGAAATGATAACCTCAATTTCAACGAATATTTTTACAAATTTTATGAAAACATTTTCTTTCCTACTTTAAAGGAAAGAGGAATTTCAACATGTATTCATATGGGTGATGTTGTTGACCGCCGTAAGTATATAAATTTTCGAATTGCGTTTGATTTTCGTAGTCGGTTTGTCTCACAATTTAAAAAGTTTGGTATTGATTTGCATGTTATCATTGGCAATCATGACACCTATTACAAGAACACCAGTGAAATTAATTCTATGGATGAACTTGTTGGGAGAGATAGAGTGTGGATTTATTCTGAGCCACAGGTTGTAGAATTTGATGATACTCCTATTTTGTTCATGCCGTGGATTAATGCAAACAATTATAGTACAGCAGTAAAATTTTTAAACACACCAAATACTGATCTTCTTATGGGGCATTTAGAAATAAATGGTTTTCAGATGCATCGTGGACAATATTCAGATAGTGGATATGAAAAAGAGCTCTTTCGTAAATTTGATACTGTTTTGAGTGGACATTTTCATCATAAATCAGATGATGGACAAATTTATTATTTGGGTTCTCCATGTGAAATAACTTGGTCAGATTATGATTCTCCTAAAGGATTTCATATCTTTGATACAGGCACAAGAGAGCTCGAACGTATTGTAAATCCTTATACTTTGTTTGAGAAGATTTATTATGATGATAGTGAGTCGTCGTTTGGTGACAAATATGATATGTCTTCGTTCAAGGACAAATATGTAAAACTGATTGTTGTCAATAAAAAAGATTTGTATGGGTTTGATAAGTTTGTTGATAGACTTCTTGTTGCCGATGCACATGATGTAAAGATCATCGAAGATTTTTCAGAACTGGATGCAACGAATGTATCTGATGACATTGTAGAGAATACAGAAGACACCATGACTTTGCTTGAAAGATATGTTGATGAACTGGATGTGACACTGGATAAGACTAGACTTAAAAATACCATGAAGTCACTTTATAACGAAGCTCAGGACCTTGAATTTTGATCATAATGAAAAGGGTTGATTGGCGTGTGGCGACATTGTTCGTTCAAGAGAGACATTATTCGCCGGTGATGCCGAAATTAACTAAACATTGGTTAGGTGCATATCAAGACGATGAACTAATAGGTGTACTCACATTAGGTTGGGGTACGAATCCGATGGGAACTATCAAGAAGATGTTCCCAGAGTTATCGACTGAAGATTATTATGAAATTGGTAAGATGTGTATGGATGATGAAATGCCCCGCAACTCTGAATCTCAAATGATCTCTGCGACTGTGAAGTGGATGAAAGAAAACACACCAGAACGAAAATATCTATACACTTGGGCAGATGGAATTGTTGGTAAACCTGGCTATGTTTATCAAGCTGCAAACTTTCTGTATGGTGGTTTTATTTGGAGTGATGTGTACGTTTCAGAAACAGGGGAGAAGGTACACTTTCGTACCATCCAACGTAAAATGAAAAAAGAGATGAATCGTATGGACACCAAATACGGCCCTAGGCCTAATGATGCGAAAATGGGTGAATTAGGATTCAGTAGAGTATGGGGAAAACAGTTTCGATACATTTATCCAATGACTAAGAAGGATAGAAAGTTTTTGAAAAATTCTACATGCAAATGGAATATTAATTACCCAAAGGTGGGAGATTTACAGTGGAAAATTAAACGTCCCGGCGAAACGGAATATGAATTGACAAATACAATTCCTTATGAACATAGGGGCAACAGCGTAGATCACAATGCTGCAAATGTTAGTAAAGTAGAACGAAAATATGGAACTGCTAGTTTAGAGGAATTCCTTTGATCGAATTTAAGTATGTTCGCTGGAAGAATTTCCTTTCAACCGGCAATCAATTTATAGAAATAGAGTTAGACCGAAATCCCACCACATTGATTATTGGTGAGAACGGTGCCGGCAAGTCTACTGTTCTTGATGCGTTGTGTTTTGGTTTGTTTGGTAAGCCATTTCGTGGCATCAATAAACCACAATTATTAAACTCTGTAAATAATGCTGGTTGTGTTGTAGAAGTAGAATTTAAGATTGGCACAAAGAAAATCAAAGTGATTCGTGGTATCAAGCCAAACATCTTTGAGATATACATCAATAAAAAGATGTATAATCAAGATGCAAGTATGAGAGATTATCAGAGATATCTTGAACAACAAATTCTTAAACTGAACTATCGAAGTTTCACTCAAGTTGTTATTCTTGGTTCATCTACATTCATTCCATTCATGCAGTTGAAGGCCCGGCACCGTAGAGAGGTGGTAGAAGAGATTCTTGATATTCAGATTTTCTCTCTAATGAATATGTTGTTGAAGTTAAAACTTAAAAATATTGCTGACAGTATTCGTGACATTGATTATCAATTGAACCTTGCTGGAGAGAAAATTGTATTACAAGAACAGTATATCAATGATGTAAAGAAGAATAAGAACAAGTTTATTAAAGAGAAGACTAAACTCATTACTGATAATGAAAAGGAGATTCTAGCAAGAAATTCTGGTATCGAGGAAATCACGCAAGATAACGATAACCTGTTAAGTCAAATTTCTGATAATGAAAAGATCAAAAATAACTACAATAAATTTAAAGATATAAAATCTACTTTAACAGAGAAACATAAAGCACATTCGAATGTTGTTGGTTTCTTTGAGAACAATGATGACTGTCCCACCTGTCAGCAGCATATAGATGAAATTTTTAAAAAGGAAATGATATTTGAAAAACAGAAAGACATAACAAAATTATCAACAGGACTGAAAGAGCTTGAAGAAGAATTAGAGAAGTTACAGGAAAGACAAGAAGAGATTTCTGAAATTGCAGATAAAATTAGGGAGAATGAAGTACAGATTGCCAAGGACCATAGTTCTGTTACACAGCTGGAAAAATTCAATGCTACACTGCACACCGAGATTGCTCAGTTCCAAACTGGTGATGTAGGTAAATCTGACTATAAGAAATTGAAAAAGTTGAAAAAAGACTTGTCTACTACAGAAAAACATAAATTAAAGCTTCGTGAGGATTTGACTTATTCTGAAGCTGCAAGAAGCATGTTGCAAGATACAGGTATCAAGACTAAAATTATCAAGCAGTATCTTCCAATTATGAATAAATTGATTAATACTTACCTGACTTCTATGGAATTTTATGTGAACTTCACTCTAAATGAAAATTTTGAAGAAACCATCAAGTCAAGATATCGTGATGAGTTTACTTACGATTCATTCAGTGAGGGTGAAAAGATGCGTATTGACCTTGCACTCCTGTTTACATGGAGAGCTATTGCAAAGATGAAGAACAGTACCAACACTAATTTGTTGATGTTGGATGAGATTTTTGATAGTTCCCTAGATAGTACAGGTACAGATGAATTTCTGAAAATTCTCAATACGCTCTCTGATGAGAATATTTTTGTCATCAGTCACAAACAGGATGTATTAGCAGATAAGTTTAGAAGTACAATCAAATTTCAAAAGCTGAAAAACTTTAGTCATATAACGGAGTAGAAAAATGAGCCAAAGTGAAAGATTTTATGAATTGTTAAAATTAATGAAAGACACACATGATGCAAAGCGTCATGACTATGCAAATCCAGATGATGTATTTGCCAACTTTAGAACTTGTGAAGCAGCAGGGATTTCAGCATGGAAGGGTTGTTGTGTTCGTATTGGAGATAAGTTTAGTCGTATCATGGGATTCGCAAAGAAAGAAAAGTTGAAGGTAAAGGATGAAAGTATCAAGGATACGCTTATTGATTTGGCAAACTATGCTATTATAGCACTTATTCTGTATGAAGAAGAAAATGGCAAGAAGAAGTAGTTTGTTGAATGAAGACTGCCTAGTGGCAATGCAAAAACTAATTGATGATGGAGTACAGGTTGACTCTATTGTTACAGACCCGCCATATCATCTACAGTCTATTGTAGAT
>MPMD02245770.1_pt1 | contig 10689 bp, 7 predicted proteins | sample 1617291 | NCBI WGS metagenome assembly MPMD02 (sample SAMN05944810, study PRJNA350692) | marine metagenome | biome: marine; feature: ODZ; material: water; isolation source: 120 m water sample filtered on 30 um supor filter | place: Pacific Ocean | collected 2012-04-09 | depth 120m m | reverse complement strand
GGCAAAGTATGGAGTAAAAAAAATTGAAGTGATTCGATGTGGAAATGGTTTGTCCACACCCCCAAAATTTTCATTTAAAATTTTCGAATAAAGATTTTAAAAAAAGAGGCTCACGATTTTTAGTTTCCACTATATTACAAACTTAAAAACACGGGTCTCTTTTTTTTATTAAAAAAAATAAAATAAATTACATTTTAATAATAATAGGTTATATTTATTTATGTATCAAGGTTACACTTGATTAACAAATGAATAATGAATAATAATAATAGGAGAATACTCAATGGACTTAAACGCAATCCGTAAGAGGCTAAATCAGCTTCAAACAACAAACAATCGTACATCAAGTCTTTGGAAACCACAACCTGGTAAAACACAAATTAGAATTGTGCCTTATGAATTTAATAAGGACAATCCTTTTATCGAGTTGTTTTTTCACTACAATCTAAACAATCGTTCTTATTTATCACCAATCAGTTTTGGTCGTCCTGACCCAATTGAAGAATTTGCACAGAAACTTCGTGCAAGTGGTAATAAAGAAGATTATCAATTATCACGAAAACTCGAAGCAAAAATGAGAACTTTTGCTCCAGTTGTAGTTCGTGGTGAAGAGAAACAAGGAGTAAAATTTTGGGGATTCGGTAAAACCGTATACCAAGAATTACTTTCAATTATTGCTGATCCTGATTATGGTGATATAACTGATCCTGTAAATGGTAGAGATGTCGTGGTAGAATTTCTATCGGCAGAAGAAACAGGAGCAAGTTTCCCTAAGACTAATATTCGTGTTAAACCAAATCAAACAGCAGTTTCAGATGAACCTGAAGTTCTTGAATTGGTTAAAAAACAACAGGATATTCGTGACATTTATCAAGAGCAAAGCTATGATGATTTGACAGGAGTATTGAACGAATGGTTGAATCCTGATGATAAACCATCAGAAGAAGATACAAAAGATACTGTATCTACACCTCAACTTGAAACTTCAAAAGTGTCAAATACATCTGATGCCTTTGATGATTTGTTCAATAGTTAAATAAAAAATTGGGGCCGTCAAGGTCAATCCAAGACGGCTCTTATTTCTAAAGGAGATAATGAATGTCCGTACACGATGTTTTAGCTAATGTTTTAGCAGACTCACTAAATAAAAAGTTCAAAGATACTAAAGTAGCATATTTTCTCGATGGTAGTGATTCCACACCAACCGATATCAAGGATTTCATTTCTACTGGCAGTTCTATGTTGGATTTGGCAATTGCCAATAAACCCAACGGTGGAATTGCTGTAGGTAGAATTACAGAAATCAATGGGTTGGAATCAAGTGGTAAATCATTACTTGGTGCACACATCCTTGCCGAAACTCAAAAGAAGGATGGAATCGCTGTCTATATAGATACAGAGACTTCAGTTTCACAAGAGTTTTTGGATGTGATTGGCATTGATATGGGTAAGATGTTATACCTACATTTAGAAACTGTAGAAGATATCTTTGAAGCGATTGAAGAAATCGTAATTAAAGTTCGTGAATCAGATAAAGATAGATTGGTAACAATTATGGTTGATTCACTTGCTGGAGCCTCTACTAAGGTAGAGATGGAAGCAGACTTTGATAAGGATGGTTGGGCTACCGCAAAAGCAATTATTATATCAAAAGCAATGAGGAAAATTACTCAATTGATTGGTAAACAAAGTATAGCTTTGGTATTTACCAATCAACTCAGACAAAAACTTGGAGTAATGTTTGGAGATCCGTGGACTACAAGTGGTGGTAAAGCATTACCATTTCACGCTTCAACTCGTATTCGTTTGAAGAATATGGGGCAAATCAAAGATAGTAAGAAAAATACTATCGGTATGAAATGTAGAGCACAGATCGTTAAGAATAGATTAGGCCCACCTTTGAGGCATGCAGATTATGATATGTACTTCGATAGAGGTATAGATAATTATGGTGCATGGCTAACCGTACTTAAAGAACATAAGTTGGTTAAAGTGGGTGGAGCTTGGTATACTCTTGTAGATGAAAAGGGTAAAGAACATAAATTTCAATCTAAAGATTGGGAAGATTTGATTACTCAGAATGATGAATTGAGGAAATATTTGTACCAACTCATTTGTGATAAGGTTATATTAAAGTATCAAGAAAAACTTGGTATTGATGATGTAGAGTTCACAGATGAGGTTATAGGTGACTAACGCTAGACACTTATCAATACTTGAGGAGATTAAGAAATCTGGCGGTAAGGTAGATAGTGGTGAACCTAATGATTCGGTTTTACTAATAGACGGATTAAATACTTTTATTAGAGTATTTTCCGCAATACCAACTTCTAATGAGGATGGGGTTCACATTGGTGGAATAGTTGGTTTTTTAAGATCAATAGGATACACTATTAATATGGTAAGGCCCACACGAACCATCATAGTTTTTGATGGTAAAGGTGGGTCTAACCGCCGCAGAAAAATATATCCACAATATAAAATGGGAAGGAAAATGTCCCATAGATTAAATCGAACTCATGATTTTCTTACACGTGATGAAGAAAAGAAAATGATGATTTTTCAGTTAAATAGGGTAGTGGAGTATTTAGAATGTTTACCGCTTACTATTATTAATATGGATAATATAGAAGCAGATGATGTAATTGGTTATTGTGCAAATCATATTTTCGATAAAAAAACTACAATTATGAGTACAGATAAAGATTTTTTACAATTAATTGATGAAAATGTAAGTGTATATTCGCCAACAAAAAAGAAAATGTATGATGAAGAAAAAGTAGTAGAGGAATATGGTATTTCTTCACAAAATTTTTTATTATATAAAATTTTAGATGGTGATGTAAGTGATAGTATACCTGGAGTAAAGGGTGTTGGACTGAAATCATTGATAAAACATTTTCCTTTTTTAGAAACTTCTCATAAATATTCAATAGAAGATATTATTAAAAGTGCTTCAACACAAAAAGAAAAATATAAACTTTGTGAAGATATAATTAATTCACGAGAACAAATGTTATTAAATAAAAAACTTATGGACTTGGATGAGGTTATTATTTCTGGTAATGCAAAACTTAAAATACAAAATATTATATCAAATCCTATTCAGAGGTTAGTGAAACATAAATTTCAAAAAATGTTTTTAGAGGATAAAATGTATACTGCTTTACCAAATTTAAATAGTTGGTTACACACCACATTTAATAGATTAAAGTTTATGGCAGAGAAAACTCATGGGTAGAAAAAGAAAATATTTTACAAAAGATGAAAAGAAAAAAGCTCAACGCCGTTGGCAGATGGAACATTATATGCGGAATCGTGATAAGATTTTGGCCACAGCTAAGCAAAAATATAGGGATAAAAAATCACAAGAGTTCTATGATAAAAAAGTGCAACAGATGTACAGAGATATAGAATGAGTGTAGATTATAGTGTATTAGAAAAATTTTTAGATATTGATGAGTTAGAATTGAATTATCATAGAGTTACAAATGATATAACCTCTATAGATATTGAGGATGGAGTTGAATGGATATTTAAGTATTACAGAAAAAGGGGATTCCCAAACTATACAATTCGCGAAGAAGAAAAACACGAACACATTAGAAAATTACAAAAATTTAATCATAAAACAATACTTGATGGTGATGAAATAATCCAGACAATGCATGGATTGAGATTGGCTTGGAGTTACTTTCCACAATTTTGGAATGTACTTTGTGGTAGTGCAAAAAATACTCCTTGGGAAAATTTTCACGATGATGAAAAATTAAAAAAAGTTATTAGAAAGACTTGGATATGGCAAGAAAAATTTGGTAATGGAAGATATACAGAGAATAGATTTAGACAAAATTTAAAATTATATGAGGGAACACAAACCGTATCTAACTTTCGTCCTACAGCTGCAAAATACATTTATGAAACATATGGTGGAGATGGAGTAGTTTGGGATATGAGTTGTGGTTGGGGTGGACGATTACTTGGAGCACTTTCATCCAGTAGAGTAAAGAAATATATTGGTACTGAACCATCAACAAAAACATTTAAGGGATTGAATAAGATTAAAGAAGAGTTTAGTTATCTTGGAAAAGAAGTAGAATTACATTGTCTTGGTAGTGAAGTATTTAAACCAGAGGAAAAGGTAGACTTATGTTTCACTTCACCACCATATTTTAATACTGAAAAGTATGCGGATGAACCCACACAAAGTTATATTAAGTATCCTACAGAACAAGAGTGGATTGATGGATTTTTATTTCAAACTTTACAAAATACTTTTGATTCTACGAAAGTAAATGGATATTTATTATTGAATATAGCGAACACTTCGAGTGGGAAAAATATTGAAACTGGAACACTTGAAATAGCAAAAAAATTAGGTTATAAATATATCAAAACTCTTAGATTAAATCTATCAACAATGGCCAGAGCTGGAGAAGGCTCGGGTTCAAAATTTGAACCAGTTTTCGTATTTCAAAAGGTGTAGTAATGAGCGAAACCTTAGTAAAATACGGAACTTCATTTCAAAGTAAAATTATTGCAAGTTTGATTACAGATAATAAATTTACTAAACAGATTGTTGATATATTAGATGTTAGTTATTTCGATAGTGAATCTAATAAGTTTATTATAAAATCAATAAAAGATTATTTTACAAAATATAAATCTACACCTACAATGGAAGCTTTAAAAGTTTTTGTAGATGATATAGAAAACGATGTATTGAAATCAGGTGTGATTGATTTTTTACGACAAGCGTGGGCACATAGAGAATCACCAGATTTAGTGTTTGTAAAGGAAAAGACATTAGAGTTTTGTAAGAATCAAGTTATCAAAACTGCTATAATGGAATCAGTTGAGTTATTGGATAATCATCAATATGATGAGATAAAGGGTGTGATTGATACAGCAATGAGGGCTGGTATTGAAAGAGATATTGGACACGAATACTTGACAGGCTTTGAAGAACGAATGACTAATCAGGCACGAGATATTGTACCAACAAAATGGGATAGTATAAATGATTTGATGGAAGGTGGTTTAGGTAAAGGTGAATTAGGAGTGATTGTTGCTCCCGCTGGTATTGGTAAATCCTGGACGTTACAATCATTAGGAGCACATTCAGTACAACAAGGTTTAACTGTAGTACATTATACTTTAGAGTTAAATGCACAATATGTAGGATTACGATATGATTGTATTGTAAGTGGACAGCCTACAGGAAATTTACAATATTATAAAGAAGAAGTGTTAAGTGCCATAGAAAAACTCAAAGGTAATTTGATTATCAAGTATTATCCTACAAGAACTGCAAGTGTAAATACAATTACAGCACATTTACAACAATGTGAACTACAAAGAATAAAACCAGATTTAGTGATTGTGGATTATGCAGATATTATGAAATCTACACAACAGTTTACAGAGAAACGACATCAAATAGGTCATGTTTATGAAGAATTACGAGGATTGGCAGGAGAATTTGAAATTCCTATATGGACTGCCTCACAAGCCAATCGTTCATCATTAGAAGAAGATGTTATTGGGGCAGATAAGGTTTCAGAAGATTATTCAAAAGTTATGACAGCAGATTTCGTTATGAGTATGAGTAGAAAAGTAGAAGACAAAATCGCAAATACAGGTAGATTCCATGTAATAAAAAATAGGTTTGGGCCAGATGGACTTACATTTCCTGCAAATATTAATACTAATACAGGAAATATTCAGATATTTGAATCGAGTAGTATGGGCGGTAAAAAAGCACAAGGAAAAATGGACAATGCTTCAGAATTTTATCGTAAAACGTTGTCAAATAGAAAGAAGGATTTTGATGGCGAGGGGTTTGAATAAAAACTTCTAAGAAATTTTAATTTAAAACTTGAAAAATTTATATATATTGGTTGCTATTGTGAAGTATATATTATAGTTATACTTGGAGTTTAAAGAAAAAGGATGTTTTACGAAAAGATTATAATGGGAGTACTAATGGAAAAATTTAAGTTATCTGAACAGTTTATAAATAAGTATAAAAGAAAAAAGCCCCCATTTGGTTTTAATGGTCTTGGTGAATTAGTTTATATGCGAACATACTCTCGAATCAAAGAAAATGGTAAAAATGAGAAATGGTGGGAGACGGTTCAAAGGGTTGTAGAAGGTACTTACTCGATGCAAAAAAATCATATTGAATCTCATCAGTTAGGTTGGAATGCTTGGCAAGCTCAAAAATCTGCACAAGAGATGTATGATAGAATATTTAATATGAAATTCTTACCACCTGGTCGTGGACTATGGGCTATGGGAACTGCTATAACAGAAGAAAAGAAGTTATATGCTGCATTAAATAATTGTGCATTCGTATCTACTAAAACACTTAAAGAAGATTACTCAAAACCATTTTGTTTCTTAATGGATGCGAGTATGTTAGGTGTTGGTGTAGGATTTGATTGTAAAGGTGCTGGTGAAATAGTTGTTAAAGGTGTAAATAAAGATAGAAAAGAAGAAATATTTGAAATACCTGACACAAGAGAGGGTTGGGTAGAATCATTACGATTGTTATTAGAAAGTTATTTTCACGGAACTACTGTAGTGGAATTTGATTATACAAAAATTCGGCCAGCAGGAGAATCAATCAAAGGTTTTGGTGGAGTATCAAGTGGACATGAACCATTGGAAGAAATTCATAAAGAAATTAGAAAAGTATTAGAACAAAATAGCAAAGAACCAATTACAGTAACTACTATTGTGGACATAATGAACCTAATTGGTAAATGTGTCGTAGCAGGGAACGTAAGACGAACAGCAGAGATTGTGTTTGGTGATCCTTATGATGAAGAATATTTAGACTTAAAGAATTATAAAGTAAATAAACACAGAGAAACTTATGGGTGGACTTCAAATAATTCAGTATTTGCAGAGTTAGGGATGGATTATTCTGATGTGTGTGAAAGGATTTCGGACAATGGAGAACCTGGTTTTGCTTGGTTAGAAAATATGAGAGGTTATGGTCGAATTAAAAATGGTAAAGATAATAAAGATCATAGAGCAATGGGTGGAAATCCCTGTCTCGAGCAGACGCTTGAATCTTATGAATTATGTTGCTTAGTTGAAACATTTCCAAATAATCATGATTCATTTGAGGATTATGCACGTACATTAAAATATGCTTATTTGTATGCCAAGACTGTAACATTGGGTAGAACACATTGGAGTGATACCAATAGAGTTATGTTAAGAAATAGAAGAATTGGATGTAGTGTAAGTGGAGTTGCTCAGTTTATTACTAAACGTGGATTACATGAATTAAAAGAGTGGTTAGAAGAAGGTTATGATACTATTCAGAGTTGGGATTGTATTTATTCAGATTGGTTTGCTATACCAAAGTCAATTAAAACGACTTCAGTAAAACCAAGTGGTACAGTTTCATTATTAGCTGGTGCAACTCCAGGGTTACATTATCCAGAAAGTAGATTTTATATTAGAAGAATGAGGTTATCAAAACATTCAGAATTAGTAGAACCTTTAAAGAAAGCAAATTATACATTAGAACCAGCATTTGGTTCAGAAGATACAACAATGGTGGTAGAAGTGCCAGTTGATGTTGGTGAGGGAATTAGGACTGCGAGTGAGTTATCTATGTGGGAACAATTCAGTTTAGCAGCATTTATGCAACGACATTGGGCAGACAACCAAGTTAGTTGTACAGCAACATTTGACCCTGAAACAGAATCAGACCAATTACCACACGTGTTGAAATATTTTCAGTATAATTTGAAAGGTATATCACTTTTACCAAGACATGAATTAGGAGCATATAAACAAATGCCCTATGAAGCAATAGATGAGAAAACTTATAATAAACGATTAAAAAAATTAAAAACACTTTCGTTTGGAGTAATTAAAAACGAAGAAGCCGAAATAGACAAATTTTGCAATAATGATTCATGTGAGATACCACCATTAAGTGGAGATAACGATGATCAAGAATATGCAAATTAAGATTTCACATACCCCAGATAGGCAGTTGACGCACCTATGGAAAAATGCGTCTTAATAATAACAACGAGGGAGACGTTTTATGAAATATAAACGTAATCTAATCTCAATGGTAATGGCTTTTCTTACACCCATGTTCATTTATGGACAAGGAATTGTATCGGGAACTGTTGCTGATGAGACAGGAAATCCCCTTGCTGGAGCTAATGTAACTATTGCTGGAACTGAATTGGGTGGAGCTGCTAACGCAGATGGTGTCTACACAATTTCAGTAACAAATGGTACATATGATGTTACGGCTTCAGTTATAGGGTACAAATCCGCTACTAAATCAGTAGATGTTAGCGGGGATGTTAAGCTCGACTTCAACCTATTGGTTTCAGCGGTCGAGTTGTCAGCATTAGAAGTGTTAGCTTCTCGTGCTGGTGGAAAGACACCTGTTGCACACACTACTGTAGATAAAGAAGAAATTGAATTTCGTCTTGGTTCACAAGACTTACCAATGGCTTTAAATACTACACCAAGTGTATATGCAACTCAACAAGGTGGTGGTGCGGGTGATGCTCGTATCAATGTTCGTGGGTTTAACCAACGAAATGTAGCAGTAATGATTAACGGAGTTCCACAAAATGATATGGAAAACGGTTGGGTCTATTGGTCTAACTGGGATGGAGTTGCAGATGCAGCTCAATCTATCCAGATGCAACGTGGATTATCCGCTGTCAATTTAGCCACACCATCTATTGGTGGAACTATGAACATAATCACAGATCCAGCTAAGATGACAAAGGGTGGCAAGTTCAAACAAGAAGGTGGTGCAGGGGGATTTATAAAATCTACTGTGAATTATAATAGTGGTATGATAGGTGATAAACTCGCCTTGAGTGGTACTATTGTAAGAAAAACTGGTAATGGTGTCATTGACAAAACATGGACAGATGCTTGGGCATATTATTTTGGTGCAAGTTACGCACTAAATAAAGATAACCGATTTGAATTATATGCAATCGGTGCTCCGCAACGGCATGGTCATAATCTATACAAACAGAATATCGGTGCATATGATGCCGAATTTGCTGAGAGTGTAGATGGATATGATACAGAAGCACTTGGTGATGATGGTAAGTTTAAAGATGTCGGAAGATTCTTTAATCAGAACTGGTCACCAGTTGATCCGTCATATACAGGTAAACAATACTATTATATGTATGGTGCTAAAACAGTAGCAAGACATGATCCCAATTACATTAATGAAAGAGAAAACTTCTTTCATAAACCATTGGTTAACTTAAACCATTTCTTAACTATCAATGACAAAACAAGACTGAGTTCAGTATTGTATTGGTCTGGTGGTTCAGGTGGTGGTACAGGTACTTATGGTAGGATTCCTACTATGGATGCTGATGGTAATCTTGGTGATGATGACTATAAATTCTATTATGGTCGTAGTCCCTGGACACGTGATTGGAATGCTCTTGTTGCTATGAATAGTGGTGATTCTGATACAGTCTATGTAGACAAAAGAGTAATCACACGTACACATGGTGTTGATAATAATCAATCTGTAGGTATTTTGAGGAATAGTATAAATCGTCAGAATACATATGGTCTTATTTCTAAACTACATTATGATTTGAGTGATGAACTCAAATTACAAGTTGGTATAGATTGGAGAACTGCCGGAATCGAACACGCACGTGAAGTACGTGACTTGATGGGTGGTGATTATTATATGGATTATGCAGATGATAACGCATCAGATGGTAAAAGAGTTGAGTTGGGTGATATAATTGCCTATCACAATGAAACTACCGTTGATTGGTTAGGTGGATTTGTTCAGGGAGCTTATGCTTCAGGTCCACTTTCTGCTTATGGTATGTTAGGATTATCACAAATTGCATATTCATATCAAGATCATTTTACTGTAGCAGATGAAAAGATAGAATCAGAATCTATCTCTACTTTACAATGGAAAGGTGGCGCAATGTATGATGTTTCCGATAACGTTAGTGTTTTCGGTAACTTTGGTATAGTTGAAAAACCACCTATCATGGACAATGTGATTTACTTTGATGGTACAGTTGCTTCAGACCCAGCTAATGAAAGATTTATTAGTTCAGAAGCTGGAATGAACTGGACTGCTGATAGAGTATCCGTTAAAGTAAGTGCTTATAATACAGATTGGAAAGACAGAAATCTTACCAAAGCTGTAACAAGCGGACAGGGTTCAAGTGGTGATACTGATGTTATCTTCCTTACAGGAATAAACCAAAAACACCAAGGTGTAGAAGTTGAAGCTACTACACAAGTACTTGATTTACTTAGGTTAGATGCCACAGTAAGTCTTGGTAAGTGGGTGTTTGATGGTGATGCAGATGGTAATTATCAAGAAGATGAGTTTAACGAAGATGGTCAAGTCATTGGACAAACAACCACTCCGTATACTTACGCACTTGATGGTTTGTATGTAGGTGATATGCCACAGACAGCGTATGTCTTAGGTGCAACTCTTACACCAATATCTGGATTGAAATTGCAGGCAGTATACAGTCAGTATGATAACAATTATTCTGATTGGAGTCCTGGAGCAAGAGAGTATGATGGTTCAGACGCCGATGCAGACAGAGAACAAGTATGGATGGCACCTGGATATTCCAGAGTTGATTTACATGCTTCATATAAACTACCTTCAATTGG
>MPMD02248559.1_pt1 | contig 10704 bp, 8 predicted proteins | sample 1617291 | NCBI WGS metagenome assembly MPMD02 (sample SAMN05944810, study PRJNA350692) | marine metagenome | biome: marine; feature: ODZ; material: water; isolation source: 120 m water sample filtered on 30 um supor filter | place: Pacific Ocean | collected 2012-04-09 | depth 120m m | reverse complement strand
CCTTGTTGGTGGCTTGCTCACCGGCACCCGTACAGGAGTCCGGCTATGCATTTGCAACCCCCGAAACCCAGGCAATGCAGGATGACGATTTTTCGAATCCAGCGTTTATGTGGGTTGATACCGGCGAAGAACAATGGTCCACGGTAGATGGCGAGGCAGGCAAGTCATGCGAATCCTGCCATGACGACCCGTCTTCCATGAAAGGTATTTCGACCAAGTATCCGAAATACAGCAAAGACGACAAGAAGCTGCGCGCCGTCCAGCATCAAATAAACAACTGCCGTACAGAACATATGAAGGCAAAAGCCTGGAAATGGGAAAGCGACAACATGCTCGGCATGACCGCATTCGTTAAAAACCAATCCAGGGGCATGCCCCTAAACGTAGCTATCGATGGCGACGCCGCACCGTTCTACGAAAAGGGCAAGGAATTCTATTTCCAGCGCCGCGGTGGAATGGATATGGCTTGCAAGAACTGTCACATCGATTACCCGGGCATGAAGATTCGCGCCAATGTCCTGTCGAATGGAATGCCGAACGGCTTTCCGACCTATCGTCTGAAATGGCAAAAGATCGGTTCCCTGCACCGTCGTTTCCGCGGTTGCAACAAGAACATTCGTGCCCAACCCTATAAGCAGGGATCGGACGAATATACCAACCTGGAGCTTTTCATCACTGACCGCGCTAAAGGTGTGGCTGTTGAGACTCCCTCAGTGAGGATGTAATTCACTCGCTGTGACCCATTAAGTGGGCGGCATTTGGACTTTAGCGCCGGGTGTCGCCCATTTTTTCTTCATTTTTTTCGTTACATATCGGAATACGCTCCTCATGCTGACACGCAGAGATTTCCTTCAGGTTACCGCAGCCACCGCCGCAATGTTTGGCCCTCTGGGCGGTATTGGAGCGGCAGCCGTTGCCCAGAAAATAACTCAGGAACAACTGCTGAAGTTTGACAGCGTCGGCCAGGTTACTCTGCTTAATTTTACCGATATTCACGCCCAGTTGGTGCCGCTTTATTTCCGCGAACCTTCGGTCAACTTGGGGATTGGCGACGTCAATGGACTGCCGCCGCACCTTACCGGCAAGGAATTTTTAAAAGCTTTTGATCTGGCCGCTGGAACTCCAGAGGCCTACGCCTTTTCCAGCGCGGATTTTTCCTCGCTGGCGAAGGAGTATGGCCGTATTGGCGGCCTGGCCCAAATGTCCACCCTGATTAAGGCGATTCGCGCCGAACGCCCGAACAACACCCTCCTGGTCGATAACGGCGACACATGGCAGGGCTCGCTGACTTCCCTGAAAACCAGCGGAGAAGACATGGTCGACGCCATGAACGCCCTTGGCGTCGATGTCATGACGGCCCATTGGGAATTCACTTATGGGGCAGACCGCGTTCAGGAACTGGTCGAAAAACTGAATTTCCCGTTTCTGGCCGGTAACGTTCGCGACACGGAATTCGACGAACCCGTTTTCGAAAGCACCAGGTTTTTCGAGCGCGGCGGCGTACAAATAGCCGTCATCGGTCAGGCCTTCCCCTACACCCCAATTGCCAACCCCCGTTATATGGTCGAGGAATGGTCCTTCGGCATTCAAGAGGACATCGTCCGTGGTCATGTTGAGGCAGCGCGCGCAAACGGCGCCGACCTCGTGGTTCTGGCCTCGCATAACGGCTTCGATGTGGATCGCAAGCTGGCGTCTCGCGTGGACGGGATCGATGTCATCCTGACTGGTCACACCCACGACGCCATTCCGGGCCTTGTCAAGGTTAACGACACCCTAATGGCCGCCACCGGCTCTCACGGCAAATTCCTGGGACGCCTGGACCTGGATGTACAGAACAAAAAGATCAAGGACTATCGCTACAAGCTGATGCCCGTCTTCTCGGACGCTATTGCCCCGGATTCGGAAATCGATTCTGTCGTTAAGGCGATCCGCGCGCCTCATGAAAAACAACTGAACGAGGTTCTGGCCAGAACGGACAGCACCCTGTACCGCCGCGGCAACTTCAACGGCACCTTCGATGACCTGATCTGTCAGGCCATCATGCAGGAGCGCGACACGCAAATCGCCCTGTCGCCCGGCTTCCGTTGGGGCCGTTCGCTCCCTGCCGGAGCCGATATCACCGGCGACGACCTTTTCACGCAAACAGCAATCACGTATCCGGAATGTTACCGCAACGAGATGACCGGCGAATTGCTCAAAACTATCCTTGAAGATGTCGCCGACAATCTGTTCAACCCGGACCCCTACTATCAGCAGGGCGGCGACATGGTCCGCGTCGGCGGCATGGGGTATTCGATTGACGTGTCAAAGCCAATTGGTGAGCGCATCTCAGGTATGACACTGCTGAAGACCGGTGAGCCGATTGACGCCGCAAAAAATTACGTCGTCGGCGGCTGGGCGTCGGTCAATCCAGAAGTTGAAGGCCCCGCTATCTACGATGTGGTCGCCGACTACCTGCGCAAGGAAAAAGTCGTCAACGTTCCGGACAACACGTCGATCAAGATCAGCGGGATTTAGACCTCACATGGATCCGTTCCAGATATCATATGCAGGCGCGTTGATGGCGGGGCTTCTGAGCTTTTTCTCGCCGTGTGTCCTGCCGTTGATTCCGGCGTACCTGTGTTTCCTGGGTGGCGCTTCGCTGGATGAACTGACCGCCGAAGGCGGGGTTGATCGGGAGGTTTCCAAGCGAGTCTTTATTTCTGCTTTTTCTTTCGTCGCAGGCTTCACCACTGTTTTCATCATGATGGGCGCGACAGCCACCGCCATCAGTCAAGTGGTCATCCAGCATATCGATACGCTGAGCACCATCGCCGGCGTCGTCATTATTATTTTTGGCCTGCATTACATGGGCCTGTTTCGCATTGGTTTTCTAAATTTCGAGAAACGCTTTCACATTGAAAACAAGCCCTCTGGCGTTGTCGGATCCTACCTGCTGGGGCTTGCTTTTGCGTTCGGGTGGACACCCTGCGTCGGCCCCATCCTGGCGACGATATTGATGGTCGCGGCGGGTAGCGATTCGGTGCTGTACGGTACGTCTCTTTTATCAGCCTACGCCGTTGGAATCGGTGTGCCGTTTCTGATCGCGGCGCTGGCCGTCAAACCATTCATGAGCTTCATGGCGCGCTTTCGCAAGCACATGCACAAGGTGGAAATCACCATCGGGTTGTTGCTGGTAGCCACAGGCATCGCCATCCTGACCGGCTCCCTGGCGGACGTTGCCCAGTGGCTGCTGGAGACCTTCCCTGCGCTTTCAAGCGTGGGATAAAGCTCACTCAGACGCCCAGAGCCAGTATTCTATCGTCTTTACAGGTACTTTTCGGGCAAGTTTACGGGTAATTCGTCACCCCATATATCGTATTTTACCCCCTCCTCCTCCAACTCGTCGCCGATGGCACTGAGCCAGCGCTGGAAACCAGGTTGTTCCTTGTAACCATTGTCGAAGGCGTAGTGGAACAGAAAGAAAAAGTGAAAGGGCTTGAAGTAACCGGGAATGCGCACGACCTCGGCTTCCTTGCCAGTACGTCCGCCTATTTCCTCAAGGGCCGCCGGGAAAAATTGCAGGGTTGGGGTAAACAGAACGGCGTATTTGTTAGCCAGTTCCTTTTCCGGCAGGATTTCGCCGTCAAAATCCGTTGCTTCCCTGTCACCCCACATGTTCAGTTGCAGGACTACAAAATTTTTCTTGATGTAATTGGCGATAGCCGGAATACGCAAATTGACTTCATGGGTGCGTTTGCAATAAGGGCAGCCGCGTTGTTCCCAGAAAATCACCAGTCGTTTGCCTTGCGCCTGCGCATCCTTCAAGTCTTCCGACAAATCAAGGAAGGTCTCGTGAAACCACGGCTGGATGTACATCCCCTCGTCATTGACTTCGGGCATGGGCAACAACTCTTGCCCTGCACTGTTGGCTTGCGATCCGGGCAGTACCGCGAGAATCAAAAAGAACAGGCCGACAATAAGGGTGCGAAACATTCCTGGGAGACTCCCGTCAGTTTTTGCGCTTTTTCAGATGCCGTAATTGGTGCTTATTGTACACATCGGTGAAGGCGTAAGTAAGTCCAGACGCTATTTTTTCAATACATTCTATTGTCCTGCCCCAGAAATACGCACGCGTATTTCTGGGATAAGCAGGCCACGCCCACTTGTGTCTTGCCTTGTTCAGAAAATGGCCGGGCGATTGAGAATTCCCGTCACCGTCGTGCCGGGCAGTCTGAGCGACGAAGAGGTTGGCTCGATTACCTGACCACCATCACCGATGTAAAAGATTCCTGCAAAACCTTGAAAGCGACGCTTCCCATGAAAAAGCGTGAAATCCCTCTTTTACCTGAATCGGAGACCACGATCAGTGAATAATCAGGACCAGCCTGGACGATTTCTTCAACCGGGTTACCCACCACAACGATAGCATTTTCAACATCGATTTCCATAGCTTCAAGTTCTTTACGGGCGACTTCCACATTAGCCTTCGCCTCGCCTTCGCTTTCCACGTCCTGCGCGACTGAAATCAGCGAGACAGGGCAGTCGCAACGGCTTGCCAGATAAGCGTCCTTGCGCACCGTGTCCATGGCTTTTTCCGAGCCATCGGTGCAGATCAGATGGCCGTGGCCGACGTCCAGTTCCCGTGCCACCAAAACGGAACAGGGCGCATGGATGGCGACTTTTTCTGCGACCGCCGGATCCCAGAATTTTTTAGCCATGCCGCGCCAGCGCCCCGAAGCGCCAAGAATTATGATATCATAGGGGCCAAGTTCCCACTGCTCGATAATGCCGGACGCTATATCTGAAGCGACCTTCAGCTTAAGGACGATAACCTTGCCGTCCTTGTTCATGTATTCGATTTTATTATCGCCCAACGGGTCCCCTTCAACGTTGGTATGGTAACTGGTTTCCTTCCATTCCTCGTTGGCAAGCCCCATTTCCAGTAAGATGTCATATCCCTTTTTCAGATATTTGATGCCGGGGAGTTCCAGCCCCCAGTCGAGCATGTTCTCGCGTGCGACACGCACCTGCAAGCCGCCGGAACGCAAACCCTGATCGGTGGGCCGCACATACAGCAGCACGATATCGGCATCCACGCCGCCGCCCATCTTGGCGGCATAGCGCAAGCTCTGATAAGACTCCTCAGAGCCATCAATACACACGAGTATGCGGAACCGATCATCGCGCGATTCCTGACCGGTCATTGCCCCATTTAATTCGCTCAACTGTTAAACCCCCAAAAATGGCCAGTACGCAGCTGCCGCTGCCAGCATTATGATGGTCGACATTAGCGCCATTTTCCAGCCTACAGTTAAGAAGTCGGTCGTTTTAAGTAGCCAGACGCATAAACGATGGTGCAAGCGGGTGTTCCAACAACCGTCAAATAAGCGAAGGCGGACGAAATTGCCGTTATAAATCCGATCACTATGGGACTTTCCTGGGCGGCGATCGCAAGTTTTAACACGATCGGTCCCAAAACGGCGACGGCAGCGCCGTTGGACATTGTATTCGTGACCAAAGTCGTCAAAGCCGATACGGCGACCCAAAGACCGAATCCTTCATCGGCGCCCAAAGGCGTCAACAAGGCGAGGAAATGTTCAGCCACCCACAGGGCTGCGCCGGTCACTTTCATTTCAACGCCAAGGGAAATCGCCGCCGCATACAACAGCACGACGCCCCAGTTGACACCTGAATTGATATCTTCCCAGCGAACAAGCCCTGCGATCAGGAAGGCGGCTGCTCCCAAAATAGCGACGGTGCCCATGCCGATATCGCTGGAAACGGTGATCCAACCCAACAGCACCAGGAAAAACAGGAAAATAGCCATCCAATCCCCCCGTTTCATAGGCCCTTCCTTTTCCACCTGGGCCCGCAGCTTGACGACGGCGCGGGATAAATCCTTGTATTCCGGACGGAAGGTCATAAGCAAAATCAGGGTAACGAACGGCAACTGCAGCAGGAACATGGGGTAGGCGAACATCATCCACTTGACGTAATCGATGATAAAACGGGAAGTTTCCGGGTTCATGGGGTCGAAGAAAAACTCTTTCCAGTAACCAATCATAATGGCGTTTCTGGCACCACCCGATGGAGTGCCAATACCGGCGATGGAACAGCCGTAGGCAATTGAAAACAAAAGGACGGCAGCCAGGTTGCGAACCTTTCGTGGATCGTCGGACGTTAGCGTAATCAAGGTAATGCCAACAGGCAGCATCATGGCGGCCACCGTATGTTCACCGATAAATGACGCTAAAACTCCAGAAGTTACTGATATTCCAAAACAAATCCTTGACGTTCGAGTGCCCGTTACCCGCACCAGCAACCATGCAATACGCTTATCCAGCTTTTGCTTTACGACGGCGACAGCCAGCATCAACGAGCCCATGATAAACAACACGGAATCCGTCATCAGGCTTTTCGCCACTTCGGATGAATCCAGGCCCAGTAAAAGCACCTGGGCGCAGATAATCATCAAGGCGACAGTGGGAAGCGGAACCGGTTCGGTGACAAACAGGATGGTCGCCACCACCGACATCGCCAGCACCACCAGACCGTCGTGTGTCAAACCATCCACCAGGGGCAGGTTGAGCATAAATGCCCCAACCAGCATAGCGATGAAGAACCACTTTTTTTCCCAGAAGTAGATCAGATTCAGTTGGGAGCCAACCGCAACCGCACCCTGGCGGAACTGGGTCGTCGAAAACCCGGTCATCGTTCTTAACTTGCGAAGTTTTAAAAGCTTCTGGGACGTGTCCTTGGAAAAGCGGGGGCGTTGCAAGATAATTTCCTAGATATGGCTGACCTTGAAGTTATTGAATATAAGTTATATTGCATATAACGTAAAATTTCAATGACTTATGTAGGGTTATTGAACAACCTGTTCAATTTCTGAAATTGCGGCAAGGAACAGCTCCCCGTAAGCCTCAAATTTTGTGAGGCCGACACCGCTAACGTCCAGCATTTGATCGCGCGTCGCCGGGCGTTTGACGACCATGTCCCGCAGGGTTGCATCTGAAAAAATTACATAGGCCGGGACATTCTTTTCCTGGGCAAGACCCAGGCGTAGCGCCTTCAACTCCAGAAATGCGCTCGCGTCAACGTCACAAAGTTCCTGAACAACCTTTTCAGGCTTTCGGCTACTAGCCACATTTTTCTCACTGATTTCCCGGAACATAAACGGTTCGCCATAGTTCAGAACTGCCCGCCCCTTCTGCGTAATCTCAAGACAGCCATATTTTTGTACATTTATGCTCAGGTAACCACCAGCCACAGCCTGGCGCATGAAGGCCAGCCAGTAATCCTTGGAATAGTCCTTCCCCAAACCGTAAGAGGCCAGATTGTTGTGTCCCTTGTCCCTGATTTTCTGGGTATCGGCACCACGCAGCACATCGTTGATATGGCTGGCCCCAAAAAACTGCCCGGTTTGCTGGATCGACGCCATCATGAGGCTGGCCTGATCAGTGCCGTCAATGACCGTTGGGGGATTCAGACAGTTGTCGCAGTTGCCACAGGGGTCGATTTCCTCGTCAAAACAGGACAGCAAAGCCCCACGGCGGCACTGGGCGGCCTCGCAATAAGCCAATAGCACATCCAGGCGTTTGTGTTCGCGCAGCTTGTGGGTATCGTCTTCACCGTCCTGCACGATGAACTGGCGACGCAGGCGAATGTCATCCAGGCCGAACAGCATCAGGGTTTCAGCCGCCGCGCCGTCACGCCCGGCCCGACCGATCTCCTGATAATAGGCTTCCATGCTACCCGGTAGGTTCATGTGGGCGACATAGCGGATATCCGGCTTGTCGATGCCCATGCCAAAGGCGATGGTGGCGACCATGATCACCGCGTCTTCGCTCATAAACCGGTCCTGATTTTCTTTGCGAACATGGGAGTCCAGACCGGCATGATAGGGCAGCGCGGCAAAGCCCTTGCCGTTCAGGTAAGTCGTAACCTCCTCGGTAAATTTCCGCGACAGGCAATAGACGATGCCGGATTGTTCCTGCTTATCGTCCAGAAACGCCAGCAGTTGTTTTTTCCAGTCGGTTTTCGCCGCCACGCCCAGACGCAGGTTGGGGCGATCAAAGCCGTGAACGATGATGCGCCCCTGCCCCCTGAATAACTTGTCCGCGATATCATCGCGCGTCGCCTTGTCGGCCGTCGCGGTAAAGGCGGCGATAGGAACGCCCGGAAACAAATCGGCCAGCCTGGAAAGCTGATCGTATTCGGGACGGAAGGCCACGCCCCATTTTGAGATGCAATGGGCTTCGTCGATAACGAACATCGATATCTCCAGCCTGGCGATGGCACCCAGCATACGCTCGGTCATCAGGCGTTCCGGCGACAGGTACAGCAACCGGCACTCGCCGGACTTTACCGTCATCCACGCCGCCACCTGATCCTCGCGACTCATGCCGGAATGAATGGCGGTGGCGTTTACCCCGTTGGCGCGAAGCCCCGCCACCTGATCGTCCATCAACGCCACCAGCGGAGAGACGACAATCGCCAACCGCCCGCTAACAACAGCGGGAACCTGATAACACAAAGACTTCCCCGCCCCCGTCGGCATGACGGCCAGGGTGCTCTGCCCGGCCATTAAAAGATCGATGATCTCCTTTTGGCCGGAACGGAATTCGTTAAAGCCGAAAGTGTTTTGGAGGATGGAAATTGGTGACGTCATTTATTAAGAGATCGCAACTCCAGCATTAGAATCAGGCCTATGTATGCTTAATGCTATATCAATTTTATTCAATATTTCCACCTTGTCATCTCTCGGAAATATCTCAATTAGCTTAATGCCCGCCTTATCATGTGCGATGGCCTTTACTTCATCCCGATCTTTGGCATTATTTTGATAATGTCCTTCCCCTTGGTATTCAACTGCCACCAACGCTTCTCCAAAAGGATTGACAATCAGAAAATCAACTCGCTTTGAATTTATGGACATAAAGGCATTGTCATCATTTGCGCCCATATACTCCCCAACAGAAACTTGTGAAAACAGGCGATAGCCTAGATGAGGGTTTTTGGCGACCCAATGTTCAATAGTAGAGAAAACTCGATATTCCGATTTGTTCATCAACTTTTTTTTGTAGAAAGATGCTCTGGAAACAAACCGTTTTTGATTGGTAACATCTCTTATGTCATTCGATTTCCATTTTTGACTATTTTTCCAGTGCTTTCGCTTTCTGAACCTCTCGTAGATTACGAGTACAAGCGAGAGAAGAATGATAAAGCCGAAAATTTCCATTGTGAAATATCTATTTCAAATTCCAACAAACAGGGACTAACAAAGATAATATTGACGCGTAGATACGCCCCTTTTTAAGTGCTTTTCGTTTTTGAAACAAGATATTCGATATGAATTAGCAATCGCGGGACCACTAGTAACGAGTGATTTCTGAAGATAAAAAAATGGCGGGGAATACCCCGTCGTTGATTCTAACGGAACTACTTCAACGCATCATGCAGCGCCCCAATGGTCGCGCTGTAGTCGTCTCCATTGAACACCGCGCTTCCCGCCACAACAGCATTGGCACCGGCGTCTACGACGGATTTTATGGTGCCTGAGTTGACGCCCCCGTCGACCATCAAATCGATGGGCCTGTTGCCGACCATGTCCTTGATGCGGCGGATTTTTGGTAATTGCGATTCAAGGAAGCTCTGGCCGCCGAAGCCGGGGTTGACGGACATCACCAGAACAAGGTCAAGCTGATCGATGACGTATTCGAGGGCGGATTCAGGAGTCGATGGATTGAGTGACACACCGGCCTTTTTGCCCAGGCCCTTGATGACCTGAATGCTGCGGTCCAGATGCTTGTCGGCTTCGGCATGCACGGTGATGATATCCGCGCCCGCCTTGGCGTAATCTTCAAGATATACCTGCGCCGGGTCGATCATAAGGTGGACGTCGAAGGGTTTGTCCGTCCACGAGCGGATGCATTTGATGACCGGCGGGCCGAAGGTCAGGTTAGGTACGAAGTGGCCGTCCATGACATCAATATGGATGTAGTCGCAGCCTGCCTCATCGATAGCTTTGACTTCTTCGCCCAAACGGGCGAAATCGGCGGACAGAATGCTTGGGGCGATTTTAACGGTCATCTTTTTGTTTCCTTCGAGCCAGAGTTAGTTCGTTTGTAAGGCTTTTGACTATTAATGGAAAGGGTGATCCCCTGCCCTCACAGGACAATCCGATGAAATCCCGTCCCGGGTTGCACCGGACGCTCATGCTGTCCTCATCCTTGAGCGGGCCGGATGGCACACGACCGACAAACTCGATATTCCAACCAATATAACGCCGCTGCCCATTGCTCACGCCGCACAATAGTGGCATACAGAAAGGGAACAGATTATACTTAAACGTGGTACTGAGAATGGGGGCAGGTCATTCGTTTCTGACGGCAATGCTTGCGCGTAGCTGAAACGCACCGTCCGTGCCAATAAAAGTGGATGCAAACGGCCACAGTACCCGACTCTTTTCATAAGACCAGTTTTATCAAGGCTTTGCGCGGCATATCTGGTTTGAAGAGAGCTGTCATATAGTTGAATATTTCCAGTTCAGACATTTTGACCAAGGCTTTTCTGAATGCATTGAGGCCCAGGGCGAAGATTGAGCGTTGCAATCGGCCATGGGATTTTTGCCGGGGTGGTTTTATCCGGGCAGCCCAGAGGCCGGTTTTGTAGGCGAGGCAAAATGCAATCGCCACAAGTGTTTCGCGCCTTGTGCGCCAT
>MPMD02064849.1_pt1 | contig 10720 bp, 19 predicted proteins | sample 1617291 | NCBI WGS metagenome assembly MPMD02 (sample SAMN05944810, study PRJNA350692) | marine metagenome | biome: marine; feature: ODZ; material: water; isolation source: 120 m water sample filtered on 30 um supor filter | place: Pacific Ocean | collected 2012-04-09 | depth 120m m | reverse complement strand
CTAGACTTGTGATTAGCATATACTCAGCAACATCACCTAACTTTGGCTCTGTAATTTTATAGTTATGATAATATTTCATATTAATCATATCTCCAGTTAGTCGTTGAGTTAATGCATCAAGCTCTTCTTCCAATCCTTCTGGACCAGTGCACGGCAAAACAGATAAAGCAGGACGTTCAGGTGGATCATCCTCAAATGGACGAATTTGCCAATCCTGTGCCCCTAACAATACAATTAATAATAAACTTATAGTAATTTGTTTCATTTATTCTTCTCCTTCAGCTATTACAAACCACCACTCTTCTGAGCCACACTTGCCGCAGACAGTAGCAATTTCAGGTGTTGGGTTGTATGATATAATTATCATGGCTATTAATGTCATTGACATAAAGCCCAGTAAGAAATAATACATTTTGTCTCTCATGTTAACTCCTTTTATTAAGTTATGAGAAAGGTGCATTCCCGAATGCCCAGTAGTTCGTCATTTTGTCGATCTATCCTTCTGAGGGCACAAGGCGTTGGATTTCACTTACAATGACTCGAGGACAGCTAAGCTATAAATTGCTGTCAACCTGCACCTTTCTTATATTAAAAGTCCTTTGATTTCCACCAGTGCTGAGTAAAAACATAGTTAGTCCACAACTTAATTATAACATCAGCTACATTGGCTACTACGCCTGGAGACAAACCTGCTTCTGGATATCTCCAAACAAGTGGCACTGGTTTTTTAGATTTCCATATCTTTAAAGTAAGATCAATTCTTCCAATAAGATGTTGTACTCCACTTCCCTGATCTTTCCAGTTATCTTCTGTTATTTCTCCATTTTGAAAAACTATACCAACATAATCTAAAGTCTCCTCGTCAAGAACTAAATTATTATCTACAATCCATTTATAATGTTGTAAAGACATAGGCATATCTACAACCATATGTCCTGGATACTTTAGATCTTCAGTAACATCTGCTCCTGGAACAACAAGATTAATCTTGCTTTCAAATTCAGGATCTTTTTTCTTTATTTCTTTTAAGATGTCAGTCACTATCTTCCTCATCAGATGCATCTGCATGTTCACCACAAGCACTGCATATATCATTATCTGGCCATCCTGGATAGCCAAACGGAGCAGTACAGCAATTACTTAAAGGATCCTCATCATCTGTTAATAATGCAGTCAAACGAGCATCATCTTTTAGCAATGCATTTAGTTGAGTAAGCACTTTTTGTTTGCTTCCTTTAAAGCCAAATTCTTCTTTAATTATAGCATAAGCAGATTGACCTCTCCTGTGCATACCCTTCATTTCTAGTTGTAAAGCGCCCCTAAGAGTAAATACCCTATATTTTGCAATATTTAATTTACCTGTTATTACTGTAGCTTCTTCCATTATTTCCTCCTTTTAATTAACTATGTAAATTTACAATGAATATTTAGTATAGGGCAACGGTTATTCGTTACCCTTTCCATGCTCTGCCTTTCCATGCCTTGCCGTGGCTTACCTTGCCAATCCACTCCTCTCCTGACCAATCCCCACCGTTCCTTTCCTTAATAACCTTGCCATTCCTTTCCCAACCTGTCCTCTCACAACCATTCCATGCAACACCATGCCGCACCTCGATAACCAAGCCTTTCCTTACCAACCCATACCAAACCGCTCCTAGCCATAACCATGCCCTTCCGTTCCGTTCCTTTCCCTGATAACCTCGCCAATCCTTTCACTGCCTAGCCATACCTGACCGTACCAATCCCGGCCTTGTCAAGCCTATCCTTTCCTTACCTTAATAACCTTGCCTTTCCTTTCACCGCCCCGCCACTGCTTACCGGTCCTTTCCTGTCCGCGCCTCGATAACCTTGCCTTTCCAATCCGTACCATTCCATTCCCCACCAATCCATAGCTATCCTCGGCATTCCAAGCCTTTCCTGTCCTTGCCACTCCTTAATAACCTAACCTCGCCATTGCAAGCCGCGCATTGCCTAACCCAGCCGCTCATCTCCATTCCTTGCCACAGTGACCTTTCCTTTCCTAGCCATTCCTCTCCCTTCCTTTCCTAGCCTTTCCGCTCCATGTCCGCTCCTTACCTTAATAACCTCACCTTTCCTGTCCGTTCCCCGGCCTGCCGGTCCTGACCGATCCATTCCTCGCCAATCCTCGATAACCTTGCCTTTCCAATCCGAACCAATCCTGTCCTCACCTTTCCTGTCCTAGCCTTTCCCTACCTCGATAACCTTGCCTTTCCAATCCTATCCTTGCTCCGCCTCTGCTCTCCTCTCCGCACCTGTCCCCACCAGTCCCCTCACAGCCATACCGCACCTTAAATTTTACAAATTAAACAGAAGAAGGGGAATGAGTTGTATTACTCATTCCCCTTGCCATTCCTTATATAATACGAGAGTTTAGCTATTAAGCTTCAACCACATCCCATTTGGTAACATGGAATCTTCCAAACGAACCACCTTTTTCAGGGCGGAAGTCACCAATACCAACACGCTTACCTGCGTGATCTAGGACATCTTTAACTACTTCAGCTGGAATTTCTTCATCATCTATATCAAGCTGAAACTCCAGAGCCCATTTTTCAAAGCAGGGCCGACTCCTCATAATACGTCCTCTATTAACAATTACAGAACGTGTATCAACTTCCCAATCTTGTACGATATGGGGAATTGCATCCGGTGTTACAAGGACAACTCCAGAACCAATCAGGTTCTTATAAGTTAACTTACCTTGTCCAGGAATTTGGAATCGTGCACCAGCTTTCTTCATTGTTCCAATGATATGAGTAGAGGGCTGATAAATGCCTTCCTCATTTTCATACAGATAGTCTTCAGCAACATCTGTAACTCTGGCTACATTTTTAGCTTTTGATTTCGGGGCAGGTTGACCTTCACCGTGAAATCGATGTTGAAGTAAGGGAGATGTCCCTTCTATTTTTACATCTACGATCATCTTATGATCCTCCTTTTGTGTTTTGATTTATGATTAACACTCATTGTTAATCAACTATAGTAATTTACCTGGTTATAACAATACAGGGCAACCGGTATTTTAAAAGCTGCCCTTCCACCAATTCTTAGGATTTTCAAACAAGGCCATAGTTTCTCTTTCAGCATGACTATAACATGCAATAGGATTTACTACTTCAGATCTTCGTAATGTCCATGTCACTAGATTAGCTCCTGATGTTGCGTGATAACGATTCATGACTTGACCATTTGGTAGTTTAAACTGTGGCACTGGAATCATTTCATAGAAATCAACTAAAAACTCAAGTTGATCTTTATTAATATCTTTCCAATTTACCCGATATACTCCACCGCCATAAGTAGATTTATTGAAGTCATTAAAATATAGCATGTTATAAACCCCTACGCATGCAGAGTTTTCATTGTTCATACCTATGGCTCTGGAATAAAGACAGCGAAAGTTATTTCCACTCTCCTCATCTGATGCCCATATTTCAAAAAATTGAATGGTGTAGTGGGGAAGTGGGCGTACCGGTGTTATATAATCTCCATATTGATCACCTTCGCGTTCAATGAGAGTTTTAATATTAGTACGTAATACATATTTATCAGCCATTATAGCCTCCTTAAGTTGGTTAAGAGTTATTTTTTTTTGTTTTATCTCTTAAGGATGCTACTTAACTACAGTAATTTATATGATTTTAATTATACGGGGCAACCGTTCTTTTTTCTCAAGCGAATTAAATCAGACCATTTATTTATACATTCAACTACGGTAGGGTCAATAATGGCAATTGTCTCTAAATTATTAACTGCAAAAAAACGACCAAGCTTTCCATCAGGAAATGAATCTGTTCTAGGTTCCAACTCTGCCAACTCACTAAATTGGATCCAGTATACTTTTTCTGCTTGAACATTTACAAAATATAATTCAACAGGAATCTTTAAATCTAAATCCTTATAAGTTTCATATTGATTTGCATTAACACCATATTCACCATTATATGGCTTTTTTGTCTTAACTTCGACTGCAATTAAAGATCTAACCCTTGGAGGCTTTAGACAAAAAATATCAATTGGTTCAGGACCCTCAGTCCATCCAGTTGTACATACAAAACCTTGATCTACTAATTTTTGCCGTATCAAATTTTCACCAATATCTCCTATTCTTGTTGTAAGCCAATCTTCATGTTTTAATCTTCCAAACTTATCCAAAGTGTAATCTTTTTCATCCCAATTATCAGCATCGTCTTCGGGTTTTAAATTAATTGTATATGTATCCATTAATCTAATTCCTGAACTAATTCAACCTGACCATGAATCAATTGATTGATTTCTTTTATTGCATTTGTTTGCATTTGCATTTCTTCTAACCCAATTGTTAAATTATTAATTTGAGATGACATTTCACTAAATACTTCAGTCATATAAGCCTTAGGAACTCTATTTAATATCATTTTAACTAATCTATTTCTAACTTTCCATCTACGCCTTAATATCCATAGTTTTAATTCCCAGGCCATAGGTCTATTAATTTTATAATGATTAGCTTTTCTTTTGCCCTTCTCAGTGTACTTGGCAAAATTCATAGTTAAATTAATTACAGTTTTAATTATAATAGGTCTAGTCATAAATCTCCTTATAAGTTAATATTATAATTTACAAAGAAAACTAAATTGAGGGCAACAGTTATTTCTTGGGGGGATCTTTTTTCTTAGGATATCTACTACAATATTCTGCTATTTGTTCATCAGACATTGTAGAGATTTTATTCATTTCAAAATATACTTTAGTTTCAAGGAATACTTCTCCTCCAACTTTACTTGTAGTCCAATATTTCGGATCTGCTTCCATAATTCTATATACCTTTGTTAATAATTCTTTAGCTTTGTCTGACATTATAGGTTTTCAATTACTGCCTGTGCCATTACTTTCTTGCATATGTCATCGGGCAAACTTTTAATTTCTTTTTTTGTCATTTTATAAGTTTGATGATGCTTTAAAAAATTTATAAATTCAGCATCAGTTAAATCAGAAGGATCAAAATCTACAACAGGAGGATCACCATAATCCGCAGCAAGCGGTCCTAAATCATATGCTGATCTACCATTCCCGGCTTCATATACTGATCTATTTTTGTGTGCTATTGAATTAAACTTATTAAAATCTGCTTCGTTTTTCATTTATCCTCGCCTCTCTCTTGTATTTTGCAGCACTGTACTTTTTCTGTATTCGCTTTTTTACACTAGGCTTTTCATAATAAGTTCGACTTCTAACTTCTTTTATAATGCCTACTTTATCTACCTTTCTGGAAAACTTTTTCATACTTTTTTCAAAAAATCGATCATTTTTAATAATTACCTTAACCACGTTTATCCTTAATTTAAATTGTTGATATTATATTCCAGCTTTCGTTTTCTACTAAAGCTTGTGCTTTTTTCCATTTTAATTTTCTTATCTCTTCACCATTACTAATTACTACTAAATCATTTCTTTTAAATTTATTTGTAACCATTCTAGGTTTTAATTTATATTCAAAATCAAACATTGTTTTCCCGTCTAAATGACCAACCTCATGCTGAACACAAATAGATTCTAAAAGGTCTAATTCTTCATTGCCATTGCAGGGTCCGAACACTCCAGATCCAATGTTGTCAGTTGCGATAGAAACATATTTAAATCGCTTTGTTCGAACAGACTGCCCTGGAGAAGACAAACACGATTCAACTGTAATTATTTCGTCATACAAGCTTTGAATTATTGGATTAATTAATATAAGGGGCTCCTTAACTACAACGGCACATACTCGAGCATTAATGCCAATTTGATTGGCAGCCAATCCTATACCTTCATCATCTTCTCCTAGGTATTTGAGGAGTCTTTCGCCTATAGCTCTTCCTTCCTCAAGAGACTCTACAATCTTGCAAGGCTTGGTTAGTAATTCAATATTTGTTATAATAGAATCCACGGGTTAATTTACATAATTTTTATAATAGTTTAAATAAAATAATAGCTTGCATAAAAAATATAATTAACTGTATCATAGTTCTTACAAATTCCATTATGTGGTTATATTTATCTAACCACCTTTCGAACTTATACCGCTTCGTGTACGGCTGCGGGTACGGTGTTTTTACTTCCATTTTTTTCTATTTGTGTCATATCTTTTTCCGTAATAATAGTGCCTGCTTGCTCTTGTACTACTTTTAATTCTTTTTTAGCTAAATGAAAATTTCTTAGTAGCTGGCAGCCTAATCTAATTTTAGTTGTAGATTGCAATTCAAAAAAGCCCTTTTCAGGTAGCACCGCGTCCATGTATCTACATAACTGTTTTCTACTCATATCATATAAATCCATGTCAACTGAAACGCCTAAAATATCATGATCATTTGGATAGCTTTTATATTGTTCAATCTTTATATAAATTAGACCAAAAATATTAAGAATTATATTAATTAACTTTTGTTTTAATGATTGTTTAACTTTCGGCCTGACTTTCATTGCTTCTGTTTCTTTTTTCCATTTACTCATTAAACGTTCAGGGTGTTGTGTGGGGTCTGAGGGAACTTGTTCCATTCTTTACTCTCCTTATATAAACCGTTATTCATAACTATTATGTATTTCATCTATAAATACTATTTTACATTGTGAAATGGTTGGATCTAGCTCCATTATTTTAAATTCTAATAATTGCCAGCGATATGAGCTTCGATCTTGAGTGCTTTGCCCTCTTTCAGCAATTTCAACTACCTCTTTACGCCCATCTTTATATTCAACAATAATATTTGGTACATATTGAAACTCCTTACTAACAATAACAGGATCGGTTGGGAACTCCCAACTTGTGACACTATTATCATCTATTAAATTTATAACATACTTACGAAAATGTTCATTAAAGTGTTCTACTAATCCTTTTTTACTTTTAACGGGATTATTTCTAGTGTCCCACATAAACCTAGAACCAGCACCATCATCATCCTTATGCTGCCATTCAATATAACACAATTGACTACAAAATTTATTATGAAACTTATCTGCCTGTGCTCTTGTTTTTTCTACAGCCTTGCCACAATTTCTACACTGAATCTTTATCCAATAGTTATCTCTTTCCTCTCTGGCTTTTCGGGCTCTTTCTTTATCCCGACATATCATAGAACAATATTTTTCATTTCTTTTGGGAAGAAAATTATCACAATCTTCTACAGCACAAACTTTTTTAGTAGATTTAGATTTACTAACTTCGATTCTACACGTGGGCGAACAAAATTTAAATTGATATTTTGTTAATTCATTATCACAAATAACGTTTTCACACAATCGTACTTCTTTTGTTTCATCGCTCGTTTCTTTAATTGCACGTGATTTAACCATCTTATGCAAATCGCGGTGCTCAGTACTACAAAACTTATGACCTTTCCATTTCTTTTTACCAATAAGCTCCTTAAAACAATACAAACAGTATGGAGTCCCTATATCATCCCATTTCTTTACTTGGTTACTTATATTGTTTTTTTTAGTCATCTTTTATAATAATATTTGAATTAACATTATAACAGTGGCCAATAATACAGTAATTATTGTTTTTAAAGTTAAGGCTTCTCCTAAATAAAGATAAGTCATTACTGGAAATGTTAACATGCTAGTGGCAAATCCTATGAATCTAACTGCCCATAAATTACCAAAACCAACATAACCGATTTTTGTTGCATACCAAAACAATAAACTAATAGGTATTCCCATTAGAGACATAAACCACATTGATTTAGAAGTTTTAGCCCAGTCCCATACCAACTGGCTATTTAATTGATACCAAATAAGAATATTATTAAATAAAAATATTCCTATTGTAATTAAAACCATTTTATTAATCATAAATTATCCTGATAAGCTTATTATAAGAACCTCATGTCGAGATTTAAGCCTTTCATATGCTGTTAATAATAAATCATATTCATAGCTTAATTTTTCATAGTCCCACTTGAGTGCTCTATGTCCTTCGAACGTTTTATGAGCACGCGCAGGATCTTCTATAATTTTTTTTATTAAATTAACTGCTGTTTTATAATCTTTTTTTCTTCGTTTAGTCATCTAAAATATGATGCTTCCATTGTTTTTTATTAAAATAAACAAATTCATAAGGAGGGTCAGGATATGTTTCACATGCATCTCTAAGATGTCCAGATTCACAATCGGGCACCTTACAATAGACTGTATTTTTCCATACAAATATAAATTTTTTCTTAGGCAAATGCCTTTCTTCTGGTTCTGGTTTTTCCATCATTGTCTTTAATATAATGTATCTATTTCAGAAAATAAATGAATTATTCATCATTTTCTGTTTGTGGAAGAAATTTATTCCAAATGGGAATAATATCGTCCTCAGGGGGATCTTCGTATACGGGCTTTTTTTCTTGTTCTTTCTCATAAGTTTTTTTAAACAAATCTCTCCAAGCTTGCTTTCTATTTGCTTTTTTTTGTTCCTGCGATAACTTTTCCATTTCTTCCCAGCCTGAAAGTTGTGGATCATAGTTGGGGCCAACATCTTCTTCTTCTACGTCATCGCCCTCACCATCTTGACCAATTGATTTCATATCTTCAGCATCTTGATCAATGGCTTTCTGCCAATCAAATTTTTGTATTTTTTTAATAGTACTTTTTTCGGGATGTTTTTCTAAACGTTCAGCTTCTTTAGCAGCTTGCCATTCGCTATCACTCATACCTTCTTCTAATTCTTCATCATCCCACCCGCGCTCTTCTGGTTCGCCTGGTTCACTATAGTCTGCAACATCTGGAGGAAGATGTGGATTCTTACCATACCCAAAAGGATCTATAGGATCCTCTAACAATATATTCTTTAGATTGTATTTAAGTTTCATTTTCTATTTATCAATATCAATTGGTAGTTTCTTTGGCTTTCCAGGGGGAATCATGAAGTCCAAAGCCCTTCTTTGTCCCTGCCTTACGGCCATTGTTGGGCCATATGGATCTTCATACACACGCCGCCTATCAGCGTTCTCTTCCCAATACGAATCATTCTGTTTGTCTAAATAATCCAATTTTTTATTATATTTAGCCATGTGTGGACCATATCCATCTTCCTTAAATGCTTTATCCCATCGCCCATGCCAATACTTAAGCCTTCTTTGAAGCCCGTGCCAATCATCATCCCATCTGTTTATAACCTCAGGCTCCAATTTTTCTTTTTTTTCAACTTTTGCATTATAAGCTTCTATTTCTGCATCAGTATCATCATTATCCCACTCCATATCTTCTAACAATATATTCTTTAGATTATATTTAATCCTTTTCACTATTATCACTACCCGGAATATGACCATACCACTTGTTTTCATCTTCAACAACTTCATCTACAAAGTCATATAGATCTTTAGGTACACGTGTTCTGGTGTATTTAGTTGGTTTCTTTCTTACATATAATTCAAATTTACCTTCATTTGGCTTCTTTATAGCACGAATCCAATATTCATCTGCCGGATAGCCCTTAAAGGCATCACTAACTGAAGGATCGTTTTCGCTCTCAGCACTTACTGATCCAATTTTTCTATATTCCCCTTCACGGTCTTTAAAAGCTTTTTCCATCACCATACCTTTAAGAGAAAATTCAGAACCTTTTTGTTCATAATCTTTCATAGACTGTTCATCTACTTTTTTATCCTCTTCTTCTTCATCGGGATTATCTTGAGCAGAAGTTAAACCATCTATACGAGGTTCTTTATTAGTAACCTCATCATATTCATCCCAATCTTTATCATCATCTCTTTCATTGCCAAGATCATGAGGACAATTAGCTTCTTCATCTTCATATTTCGTATCACTCTCATATTCATTTAATTGAGCAAATGTCTTCATAAGATCCCAGTATTCTTTTGCTTCAGTTGGGATTCCTTTTTTCTTTTTATTATAATTTACCATTTTTTTAAACTCTCCTGGTTCATTTTGTTTCATCCATCGATAGAATGAAAAGTTTGGCATGTCTGGGTCATAATTAGGGTCTTCTGCTGGTGCTGTATGATATAAGGGATGATCCTGTGCTTGTTTTCTGGCTTTTCCTGGATCATTTCTTGCTATTATACCCTCTACTTCATCTGCGGGTGGTGGTAAAGGAATATCATCATGTGCAAAGTCTGGATCGGGTTCTGGAAGTGGCATATCTAATCCACAATGTTTACAGGTATTACTTTCAGGTACGTTTACATCAGGTTCGGCTGGTTGATATTCAGCTTCGTGTTCGTGATCATCTTCTTGTTCTAATTGATCATCCCTCCAACGCTCATAATCGGCATCGTTTTGGCCATGTTCAGGACTATCTTCATCTCCCGGTTCTATTTCAGGGCCATCATTGTCAGGGTGATTTGCAAAAGGATCAGGGCCTTGTTCTGTCTGATTGTTACCGCTAAATATATCCTGTTTAATAGGCTTATAGGGATCTTCACCAGGAACATTAGAATACATTTTTTTCTTATTCATTTGCTTTGTTCGCATTCCTGCCTGATCTGCTGCCATATCTTCTTCCACTCCATCAGCAAACTTTACAGGTTCTGGTTCTGGTGTTTTAAAACCAAAAGTACCCAACATACCTTCCATTATACCTTTGAAATTATATTTAATACTCTTCATTTTTACTCCCAAAATATTATTTTAATTAATAGCCCACTAATAGCAGTATAAGATATCCATAGTGCCCTCACTACGTTATCTTTAAACTTTTCAAAGTACCCCATTTTTAAAACCATCT
>MPMD02057596.1_pt1 | contig 10732 bp, 9 predicted proteins | sample 1617291 | NCBI WGS metagenome assembly MPMD02 (sample SAMN05944810, study PRJNA350692) | marine metagenome | biome: marine; feature: ODZ; material: water; isolation source: 120 m water sample filtered on 30 um supor filter | place: Pacific Ocean | collected 2012-04-09 | depth 120m m | reverse complement strand
TGAGACGACGTTCGAACCCGACGTGGTGCTCGTCCGCGGCAATGCCCGGCAGATGATGGTGTTGGCCGAGGCGGCTCATGCCGCAGGCGTGGCCTGCCAGAGCTCGATGGTCGGAAGACCGACCTGTGCGGCGATTCCCGAGGTAATCCAATCGGGACTGAGTGCCACCAACCTCGGCTGCATCGGCAACCGCGTCTACACTGAACTGGGTGACGACGAACTCTATTTCGCGTTTGCCGGACTGCAACTCGAGGATATTGTCAAACGGCTCTCGGTCATCGTCAACGCGAACAAACAGTTGGAAACATACCACCGCGAACGGGTATCGTGAACCTCTGCAGGAATTCAAGCGAGCTGGTTGTTTTCGCGATGTTTTGGCAAAACACAAGGCAATAGTAGGTAAGGTCCCAAATAATATTAAAAAATATTATTTTATTCCAGATAGATTGACATCCATTTAGTACAGTAGTTCAGATGTGCATTGGTGAATCTAGCATCATCTTTCAAATCAGTTATGAACTCCTCAAACCCCGAATAGTAATCGAAAGTGAGAACGCGTGAAATAAAGTTGAACATCACAGTCATGGAGGCATCTATTACGCAACACATGTCACTGAGATATTCCTTACTCAGTTGGGGAATTATCATCGAGCCGCCAGCTATTGCTTTCTGTTCATCATTGCCAAAATATTTCTTGAGCTTTGATATGTCATGTGTTTTTTCCTCGGAGTGGGCGTAACCCGATAATTTCCCATACCGGGAATAGTTCCTGAAATTGTGATAATTTTCCTCGGGGGCAGTTAATTCCCAAGAAATCAATTCCCTCAAGAGATCACTGAAACTCAATTCCTGCCTGACGTCTGAGGCCATAGCCAGGAACTGGGCATTATCCAGAATTTTATCTCGATTGGCCCTGTAATTATTCAACTGGTCCACTAACTCTCCATAACTCTCTTTAACTGAGGATGAAAGAGGAACCTTCCACAAACCCGACTCGTGTTGTGATAGAGCTAACTGATTCAGAAAAACACCGCGCATATGGCATTCAATGAAATTACGCAATAGCGAATAGGCAATATTGTAATTCCCACAGAATGATTGGTAAATCGAATTAATGAGAATTTTGCGGGATTCTAGATGGTGATGATTGAACGCACCAAGGAGTGTAGTCGCCTGCTCCTGCTTGTTTGCGTTCTCTTCGTATGCTATAATTTCGAGATAGACTGAGTTGTATAGCGAAAAGGCATCTATCCCCCTGCCGAAATTATCTATGGAAAGTTGCTGTTCCAGATTAATCTCAGGTGTGGAGCTCTCAATAATTGACTGAGCTATACTCTGGTATTCTTCCTGTGACATTTTTCACAACAGCGCAATGTTCGCGCTTTCGCACGAACCTAGCCTATCTTTCCTTAGGAATGTCCTTAGAGGTGCTCTGCCTGTCCTTTAGTTGATCCTTGAGGTAGTCTGTACGGCTGTGGGGGCGCTTGGGATTTTTACACTCTTCTTCACCCGATTGGCATGCCTCTAATTTGGATAGGCGCTCACTTAGTTTCTCTTCAATTGCAGCCAACCTTTCTTCATCGGCTGCGCAGTCTGAATCTGCGCGACATTCTGATACGCGTTCAAGTGCTGCCTGAGTACGTGCAATCATCTTGTCAAGGGTTGCCTCGCGGTGCTCTTCGCGCTTTGCCTCACGTTCGGCTTTGCACGCTTCGCGGTCAGCAGCGCACTCCGCCAGCTTTGCCTGGCGCGCCTCGAGTCGCGCTTCCAGCGCGTCAAGCCGCGACGTGTCAGCGTCATCTGGCATATGTTCGCGGAAATCGGCCAGTCGCACCAGTCGCTTCTCGACCTGGTCCTGAAGCCTAGCCAGCCGGTCCGGCCGCTCGCCTTCAGCATCATCCTCCGCAACAACTGCGCTAGCAAGCGTGCCGACGAATAACAGGGCGGCAAAAAGAGCCGTGATTTTTGACATATCTTGTCTCCGGCGTAACAACGCCATTCGTTTACCCATGCCACGAGTTATAAAACTGCTGCCTTCGCTGAAAACCAGCCTTAAAGACGATGGCCCGTATGCGCGCGCATGGGTCTCTTCAACCCCGTCAGCTTTGCGAAAGAGGCTGTCGCTTCCATTAGCGAGCAGGTCGCTGGCAGGGGGATTATTGCCGCCTCGGGCGGTGTTGATTCCATGGCGGCCGCGGTGCTTGCGTCCCGTGCGCTTGGTGAAAGGCTTCTGGCAGTGCATGTTGACACCGGCTACATGCGGCAGGACGAGTCGCAAGCGGTCGGCCTTATGCTAAGCGAGATGAAGGTGAATCACCGCGTGGTCGACGCCAGCGACCGTTTCTACGCGGCGCTGGAAGGGGTGACCGACCCTGAGTTGAAGCGCACGCAGATTGGCGAGCAGTTCATCCGCGTTTTTGAGGAAGAAGCACGTACCTTTGACGCGAAATGGCTGGTGCAGGGCACGATTGCCCCGGACTGGATTGAGTCGGGTGGCGGGCTACGCGACACCATCAAGTCGCACCACAACGTCGGCGGGCTGCCCGAGGATATGGAGATGGAACTGTGCGAGCCTCTGCGCGAGCTTTACAAGGACGAAGTTCGCACGCTGGCAGAGCACCTCGACGTTTCAGTCGCGCAGCGGCAGCCGTTCCCCGGCCCTGGCCTGGCGGTGCGGGTAATGGGCGAAGCGACGCGCGAACGCACTGCGCTGGTGCGACAGGCATGTCACATCGTAGAGCAGGAAATCGAGGCTGCTGCAGGAGCGCGTGAGATGGAGATGCCGTGGCAGTACTTCGCGGTGCTGCTGCCAGTGCGCACCGTTGGCGTGCAGGGCGACGTTCGCGCCTACGGCCATACGATTGCTGTGCGGGCGGTCCAGAGCTACGATGCAATGACTGCACAGGCGTCAGAAATGCCGTGGGCGGTGCAGCAGCGCATCTCGCGCCGCATCACCAACGAACTCAAGGAAGACATCAACCGAGTAGTTTACGACGTTACAGACAAGCCGCCCGGAACCATCGAGTGGGAGTAATGGTGCCGGGGGCGGGGTTTGAACCCGCGACCTCCGGATTATGAGTCCGGCGCGCTGCCAACTACGCCACCCCGGCACGCGGTGCGGCGGACGGCGGGCGCCATAAAAGGATTAAGACTCAGGCGGCCTTTTTAGCGGGCGCCATCTGCCGCACGCAATGGCAGCCGACTCCGTCGGGGATTACGACCCGGTAGCGCTGGAACAGGCGGTCGCCAAACGCTGGGCGGTCGAAGGCACTTTCCAGCAGCAGGTGGAGCAGCGGAAGGGTGCGCAACCATTCACTTTCCTCGAAGGGCCGCCAACTGCCAATGGCATGCCTGGGATTCATCACGTAGTCTCAAGGACCTACAAGGATCTAGTCTGCCGCTGGCGTGCGATGCAGGGGCGCTACGTCGAGCGAAAGGGAGGCTGGGATACCCACGGGCTTCCTGTCGAAATCGAGGTGCAAAAAGCACTCGGTTTGGGAACAAACCGTGAAATTGAAGATTACGGCATCGAGAAGTTCAACACCGCCTGCCGAGAGAGCGTCTGGACCTACGAGGAGGCGTGGCGCGAGATGACTGAACGCATGGCGTTCTGGGTCGACATGGACGACCCGTACGTGACCCTCCACGACGACTACATTGAGTCGGCGTGGTGGTCACTGAAACAGATGTTCGAGAAAGGGCTGCTCTACCGCGACTACAAAGTACTGCCCTATTGCCCACAGACTGGTACCAGTTACAGTAGCCACGAAGTCGCGCTCGGTTACAAGGAAATCAGCGAGCCGTCAATCTACGCCAAGTTCAGACTGGTAGATGACAAGGCATCAATCCTGGCGTGGACCACGACCCCTTGGACCCTGCCCGGTAACGTTGGACTGGCGGTCGGTGAGGAAGTCACCTACTGCCGTATCCGTATTATCGAACCACCAGCTAGCTGGGAAGGAAATGGTGGCGCTGAAGTGGGCGAGGAGCTGATTCTAGCTAAGGATCTACTGAAGGATACGCTACGGCACCAAGTCGAGGTGCTGGCAGAATTCCCTGGCTCCGATCTTGTTGGCCAGCACTATGAACCGCTATTCCCCGGCGCGATTGAACCAGGTAGCTCGAAAACCGCATGGACTGTGATTGCCGCTGATTTCGTCACCGCCGAGAGCGGCACGGGCGTCGTGCACACGGCGGTAATGTACGGTGAGGATGACTTCAATCTGGGTCGTGCCGTCGGACTGCCTGAGGTGCACACGGTTGGGACTGACGGTTGCTTCGTCGCCGGGGTGCATCCTGACCTTGACGGTCGCTACGTCAAGGAATGCGACGGCAACATTATCGCACTGCTGGACGAGGCGGGGCTGCTCTACCGCACCGAGGAATACACGCACGACTACCCGCACTGCTGGCGTACCGACCATCCGCTGCTCTACTATGCCATGGATTCGTGGTTCGTGCGTATGACTGCCGTGCGGGAACAACTACTGGCGCACAATGCGCAGGTAGAGTGGGCTCCCACCTGGGTGGGCGAAAAACGGTTCGGCGAATGGCTCGAGAACGTCAAAGACTGGGCCATCAGCCGCGAACGGTTCTGGGGTACACCACTCCCGGTCTGGTGCTGTGAATGCGGCCACCAGCATTGCGTTGGCTCGCGCGCTGAGCTGCGCGAGCTTGCTATTGATACCAACGCCATCCCGGAAGACTTGCACCGCCCCTACGTCGATACAGTGAAACTGCGTTGCAGCGAGTGCGATGGTGAGATGACACGCGAGCCGTTCGTTATGGATTGCTGGTTCGACTCCGGCTGCGCCAGCTTTGCGCAGTGGCACTACCCCTTCGAGGACAACAAGAAATTTGAGGAGAATTTCCCGGTAGACTACATCTGCGAGGGAGTCGACCAAACGCGTGGCTGGTTCTACTCGCTGCTGGCGGTTGCGACCGCGGTTTTTGACTCCCACTGCTACCGCAGCTGCCTGTCACTGGGGATGATTCTAGACCGCGAAGGCAAGAAGATGTCAAAGTCGCGCGGCAATATAGTCAACCCGGGCGACCATTTCGACCGCGAAGGGGTTGACGCCGTGCGCTGGTATATGGTGACGGCAGGCGCGCCGTGGGCCGAGCTGCGGTTCGACCCGCAAGGACTACGCGAGACGTTCGCGCGCTTTTTCCTGACGCTCTGGAATACCTATCGTTTTCACGCAGACTACGCTGCGCTCGACGATTTCGACCCGTCGGCGGAGCCACCTGAACTGGCACCGCTTGACAGCTGGGCGCTCTCGCGGCTCGCCGCGGTTACCGAGGAATACACAGCACTCTTCGAACAATGGCGCTTCCACCGCGCGGCGCGTCTGCTGGAGGAGTTTCTAGTCGATGATGTCAGCAACTGGTATGTGCGGCGTTCCCGGCGGCGACTCTGGACTGATGCGCCAACGCAGGACAAGGCGGCTTGCCAGCACACGCTGCACATGCTACTCGAAACCGTCTGCCGGCTGATGGCACCGATTGCACCTTACCTGGGCGACCACATCCACCACGCTTTGACGGGAAGCAGCGCCCACCTCGCAGACTGGCCGGAGCCCGCAGAACGGGACCCTGCACTCGAAGAACAGATGGTACTAGTCCGCGCTCTTGCCGAATCAGGGCGCCGCGTGCGGGCCGAGGCGCAGCGACGGCAGCGACTGCCATGCCGCGCAGGCTGGATTATCGGTGGTCCCGATGTCACCCAGTTCCACGACCTGCTAGCGGAGGAGCTGAACGTCGAGTCGCTGGAGGTTGAGAGCAACCTCGAGAAATTTCAGGAGATTGAGCTGCGCCCCAACTTCAAGTCACTCGGTGCTAAAGTCAAGGGCGACCTGCCCGCCGTGAAAGCGGCACTCGAGGCGCTTGACCCAGTTAAGGGTGCCGCGGCACTTACGGCAGGCTCGCTTGAATTGGCCGGACACTCAATTGCGCCGGAAGACGTCGAACTGATTCGCGTTGAACGCCAGGGATTTGCCGCTGCAACGCTTGATTCAGGTGTTAGCTTAGTGATTGATATGGCTATCGATGATGCGCTACTCTCGAAGGGGCTGGCGCGCGAAATCACGCGCCGTGTCCAGGCACAGCGTAAAGCGCTAGATCTGAAGATTGAGGACCGCATCGCGCTTGAGGTGTGGCTGCCATCTAGTGCACCGGAGCTGGCCGCGGCAGATTGGGAATGGGTACAATCGGAGACTCGCGCATCGAACGCCGAGTTGCACCGCAAGGCAGCGCCGCAGCGGACGGAGAACTTCGAGGTTGATGGTATAACTCTAGGCTTTGCTGCTCGCCGGGCCTGAAGTAGGCAACCGCTGGGACACCACTACTATTCTACTATCTTGAAACTGGGCTGCTTGGCAACTGGCTTGAACTGCGGTTTTTCGTCTTCGACTACCTTGAAACTAGGCTGCTTGGCAACTGGCTTGAAGACTGGAGCCTCATCGATTCCAGCAGATTCGAACGATGGTCCAGTGTTCTCTGGCTGTGCTTCATCGATAGGGGTGAAAGTGGGCAGGTCGGCGCTCGCCTCGCGTACCGTTGAAGAGCCAGTACTGACCGGCTTGAACTCCGGGACAGAGGCGTCTCCGCCATACTCAAAGGCAGGTTCGCCCCCGTCTCTGAACTGCTTGATAGCCTCGGCGGCGGCATCCTTGACAGTCTCAACAGCATCACTGGTCAGAATAAGCAGCATATCCATCGCGTCATTCGGCATCTCGATTGGAGCAAAACTCGCCATGGTACCCAATGCGGCGGCCGCGCTGGCACGCACGCGGGACTTGCTGTCACGGGTAGCGATAATGTATTCCTTGACTGCGTCCTCCAGCAGCACTGGGTCTGCATCTGGTATCTTCGACCAGAGCTCGCGTGCCGCGATGTAATCGCCCGAGAGCACAGGCTCCATGAGTATTTCGAGCGTTACGCCTTTCGGCTCTGCTTTGGGAGTGGGCGTATGCTCCTGAACCCGGCGTTTTGGCGCAGCCTTGGCCTTGCGCACCTTGGCCTTGCGCACCTTGGGCCGTGGGTCGCCGTGTGTTCCACTCCCTTGTCTGCGCTGTTTAGCGATGTCGCCTCCGCTCTCGCTCTCGAGCCTTGATGGCCTCTTGAACTGTGGTCCTTCGTTCACCGTCACTACACTCGACCCTCTCGCCCCCATCGCCGGGGTCACCGGTTGAGGGTCGAAGAAGGGGGGTTTGGCGAGCAGAGCCCGCAGGTTGCCGTTGTTGTAGGCGTCCAGTGCGACAGTGTTCACGCCAACTTGCTTCAGCAGCTCGGGTGAGCTGTCTCCGCGCACCAGTCGCTCCAGTGTGGTGAGGAGCACCGGTTCGCTCTCTAGGAGGGTGTGAAAAGCAGGCGCCAGCCGGCCAATATCATCCCGTTTGGTCTGCAACGCCGGGTCGCCCCCGGCCTTTGGCTGTACTGTGCTATCGCCAAGCTGCACTAATTGGTGGAAAGTCTCACTCAGGAATTCCTGCGGTGAGTATGACATCCGGTCACCATACTGTGCCTGCAGGTCAGCCTTCAGCGCACGCTCGCCAAGTGCCAGTATGAACATGCAGCCTGGCAGATCAAGGAAGCCAGCCATGAATTCGAGTAGCCGTAGTAGCACCCCGGAAGTGGCCATGTCTACTCCTTGTATCAGCACTACCAGCGGCGGCTGTGCGACCAGTCGCTCCAGCAGCTTGCGCATTGCAGTGTCGAATTCACGCATCGCCACCATACGTGCGGTGCCGTGCTGCTCCTGCGACGCCAATACGTCCAGTCCGTCGAGTAGGCGACCAGTAATCTCGAGTACTGTCGTGTCATGCTCTGCCAACTCCTGCAGCAACAGCAGCAGCTGCTGGACCAATGGCCCCCCCAAATCCGGCTCGGAGAGGTGCCGTCGTGCGTTGAACGCCAACACTGTCAGCCCGCGCTCCTGCAACCGCGGCTCGAGCTCGACCAGGAGCTGTTTGCGTTCTGCGGGAGAACCTTTGTAGAGAGCAACCAGAGGCGGTGGTTTGCTTGCAGCAGCCATCTCTTCTAGCTGGCGGAGGGCATCATGCATAGTGAAGTTATGTCCTTGGGCAGGAAACGCGTCCCCGCTGCCGCCGCGGGAGTCACCATCTTTTTTAAGGGTTCGGGGGAGGTGGAAACTGAGCGCGGGGGTCGCATAGCCTGGCCAATTGTGCCGGACTTAAGATCCGGTCCGTTAGCGGTTCGCCGGTTCAAATCCGGCCCCCCGCACCAACCGCTTTAGTCCAGTTGTGCCGCCATAGTGAGCTGGTGCCGTCGTGCTGCAACACGCCGGTAGAGCCAGCGCAGTAGTGGCATCACACCCGGCAGCCTCGAGAGCAGCCAGAGCGGCCAGCCCCACCATATGTGGCTGCAGATTTCAACGAGCGCATCGGCGCCACCGAGCACGCGGTCGTCGGGAAGTAGCAGTAGCAATTCATCTGATGTGGCGTCCGTCCCTTCGCCGTTCCGGGCAAGCCGTTCGCACACCCACTCCGCCTGCAACTCCGCTAGTGAGAAGCCGACCCGCTGTGCTAGTCTGCCCCAGCTGTCAGCGAGCCCGCAGCAGAAGTCGCATTCTCCGTCATACAACAGCCAGCCCGCCTCGGACATGGCGCGCCAGCCGGCGTTGTGTAAAAGCGCGCTGTGGCGTTTCCTGGAGACCTCGTTGGGCGTTGTATAGCTTAAATATTAGTCGTTAGAAAGGTTTAGATGGTCCAGTAGACCATTGCCAGTGCTAGGATGGCGGCGACAATACCGCCCCAGGCTGCATTGCTCCAGGCCATGATTTTCGAGCCGTCTAGCGGTGGGAACGGAATCATGTTGAAGCCACCCAGGATGATGTTGATAATTACCAGGAACCGCGCTAGGTCACCAGCCCAGCCGAGCGGCCCGGCAGCGTTCGCGAGCAGCAGATAGAACGGCAGCGCTGCCAGCGCGAGTGCGATGTTTGTGAGCGGCCCCACGGCGGCGATGTGTCCATGCTGTCGGTTAGTGACATGGCCCGCAACCATCACCGCTCCCGGCGCTGCAATCAGGAAGCCAACAGCCCCCATCAGCAGCGCTAGCAGCAGCCCGTTGCGGTTGCCGCGGTATTCAGCCCAGCAACCATATTTCTGCGCCATCCATTTGTGCGCTAATTCGTGTAGGAGGAAGCCAGTCATCACCGCCGCGAATGACATCAGCAATTTCACTCCAAGTACCATTGGATGCTCCAGCGCCTGGTTGAGTCCGCCGGTTAGCGCCAACGCAAGTGCGATTGTCAACAGTGCTACCGACTCGGCAATCTGCTTTTTCTCGTAGTCGGAGAAGAGCATTCCGCCCGGGCGTCGATTCACCTGCAGTGGTTCGCCCCAGCCGGCGCTGAATGGGGAATACTCGACGCGATAAGTCGCCTGTCGACCCCGTGGACTTTCACGCCACATGGGCGCGCCACCCTGTCCCCATCTTAAGGAATTTGGCTGCCGCGCAGCACAAGCGCTTAAGCGCGCTAGCCATCGGTATGTGTGGAGGACAAGCCAGAGCTGCTGCACGCCCGTATAGCCGCCCTGGAAACGAAGCTGGAAGAGGAACGGAAAGCACATGAGACTGAGATGGCGCAGCTCAAGTCGGAGAATTACGACGCACTGGAAGCGTCACAGACACGCTATCAGGGCGAGCTCACTATACAGCGCACAAACTACGAGCGACAGATTGTGGAACTGCGAGCACGACTCGAGGCGTTCGACGCTTAATGTTAAGCCCTGCTTGCCACGGTGGGCGCCGGCGCTCCCGTGGTGTAGTCCGGCCCATCATCTCGGCCTTTCGAGCCGAATACCCGGGTTCAAATCCCGGCGGGAGCACCATTAGTATTTTGGCGCCGAGGGCGAGATTTGAACTCGCGAGGGAAAATTCCCACGGGCTTTCCAGGCCCGCGCAATTCCGGGCTATGCGACCTCGGCGCGGCGGCGTCACGTCGCTCTCGTTTTAGAGACTTGTGGACCGGTACACTTATACAGCAGGAGTAGCCTTCAAGGATACTGCGCGTAGGGTAAACTTGAAACCGGATGAGAAGAAGAGACTAGATTCTATTGTTGAGATGTTGAGGGCCACTTACTACCCGGGACACCACACCACCGCGCAGCGAGTCATAGAGCGGCATCTTATCCGCGAGTTCGGCTACAGACCCCGCGAGGCGACATATTTCGGATCCAAAGTCATTGAGGCACTGTGCGAGCTGGAGATGCTTTCGCAGGCGCCGGAAGACACAACACGCAACACTCTCTGGCGCGTTGACTTGCGTAAGCTCGCTAACTACACCAGCTGAAGCCGATCCAGAATTACACCAGCCAGTGCGCGCTTGTTTCCACTTGCTTTTTTGATACCCTTCCGTGAAACTAGCACCACTCGCGCAGCCTCTGCTTCCATCGCCTCTGTTGTGTTGGCCACAACTAAATCGGCGTACTCCAATGGCGTGTCGGCTTTTTTTATTAACTCTTCGTCGGAAACAGCATCGGCTAGTTTGAACGCTACTAGCTTCCCGGAGTGCGCCCTGCGTAGCAATGGCAGCAGTTTCGGCGCTGGCTCAAGCTCGAGGCTTATCCGCTGGCCCGAGGCTATCTTGCCCGGCTGTCGCGTCGGCCGGAAATCAGCCAGTGCAGCCGGTAGCAGGATTGCATCCCATGCACCAAGCGACTCGACTCGACCAGCCAGCTCCTGCAATGTCGTAAACCGCTCGAGC
>MPMD02361450.1_pt1 | contig 10791 bp, 8 predicted proteins | sample 1617291 | NCBI WGS metagenome assembly MPMD02 (sample SAMN05944810, study PRJNA350692) | marine metagenome | biome: marine; feature: ODZ; material: water; isolation source: 120 m water sample filtered on 30 um supor filter | place: Pacific Ocean | collected 2012-04-09 | depth 120m m | reverse complement strand
GCTTGACCGGCCAAATTTCGTTCCGAAGCGCCAAGGTTGGGGAAACCTTCAAGCTCTCCGGTGAATTATCAGATTAATGCGATGTCAGCAAAAGTGGACATCCACGACAGCACTCGCATCAGACACCGTGCGAACTGCGATGAGTAGTCATTCTCCCGGTTTTTTTGTCAAGCACTTTTTTTAAGTGATCAGGACACTTTTAAGGCGAAATCCGCGCGTCCGCCCCCACTGAATGGTAATTTTTCGGTCGGTTTGCGTGTGTTTAGAAGGTGATATCGCGACTGCTCTCAATTCGGCACCTTTAACTTGCGGCATTGACGCAGGCGATTTATGGCCTAAATTTTTCCTAGTAAATTGAATCGATCATGAAAAAGACTCTCATCACAGCAGCACTGGTTGTCGCGACTGTCTCGCTTGGCCAAGCGGCCGATTGGCCCAACTGGCGCGGCCCGGATCACAACGGTATCTCGCAGGAAACGGATTGGTTCGAGAAATGGGACTCGAGCGGCCCAGAGCGACTTTGGAATGCCTCGGTCGGCACCGGCTTTTCCAACGTCTCAGTGGCGGACGGACGGGTGTTCACCATGGGCAACACGTCCAATCGCGACACGGTTTACGCCCTGAAGGAAGCCACGGGTGACATTCTGTGGAGCCATTCCTATTCCGAGTCTAAAAGCGCCAATGGATACATTGGCGGGTCCAGCTCCACTCCTACCGTCGATGGCGAATACGTTTACACCCTTAGTAAAACCGGGAAGGCGTTTTGTCTTGAGGCGTCCACTGGCGATGAGGTGTGGAACAAGGATTTGAAGAAACTGTACCGTGTTTCGAAGCCTACCTGGGGTTTTGCCTCATCGCCGCTGATCCATGGAGACAAGGTTGTTTACAATGTCGGCTTGCAAGGGATTGCACTCAATAAGAAAACCGGCAGCCTCAAGTGGAAAACCGGCACCAGCGCATCAGGCTACGCGACTCCGGTTCCCTACGATCATAGTGGCACCGAGGCATTCATCATGTTTGGCAGTAGCAGCGCCAGCGGCGTGAATGCCGACACGGGCGAGCGGCTTTGGTCCATGTCCTTTGTGACCGACTATCAGGTCAATGCCGCGGATCCGGTACTGTACAACGGCAAGATTTTCCTCACCTCCAACACCTACGGTGGCGAGTTGATCGAGTTGAGTGGCAACAGCGCAGATGAGGTGTGGTGGAACCCCGACATGGGAATCCACTTTAACCCCGGCGTGGTGATTGGCGACTACTTCTACGGAGCCGACGGCCGTGTTGAACGCGGCAACACGGTCCGTTGCATCAACATGAAAACCGGCGAAACTGAGTGGACGAAAAACAGCATCCCGTGCGCCTCGATCACCGCCTCCGACGGCAAGCTGATCATCCTAAGCAAGACCGGTTACCTTTACATCGCCGAGGCGTCGCCGAGCGGTTTTACGCAGCTAGTTCGATCCAAAGTCCTCAGCGGCTCCTGCTGGACCCCGCCGGTATTGGCCAACCGGAGCGTTTATGTCCGCAACTCGCGCGGCACGCTTTACAAGCTGCAAATGAGTGAGATGGTGGTCGAACCGCAGCCGTTGGCCGTCAACTTGGCCGGCAACAGGCTTGAGTTCTCCTGGCCAGCCAAAGGCGACTTCATCCTCGAGTCCACCAATGTGCTTGGCCAAGCAGTGGAGTGGGGCGAAGTCGGTGGTGGCACAGCCAAGGAGGATGACCGTTACGTCGTCCGTGTCCGGCCTAGTGCCGCTCAACAGTTCTTCCGGCTCCGCAGCGAATGAACCCGACTAGTCGCAGTGGCTTCACGCTAATCGAGCTGCTGGTGGTGATCGCGATTATCGCCATCCTCGCTGCGCTGCTATTGCCCAGCCTGGCCGGCGCCAAGGAGCGCGCGCGACGGACGAACTGCAAAAACAATATCCGCCAGTTCCTTCAAGTGGCCCACATGTACGGTGGTGACAACGAGGAGAAGCTGCCCAGCGGCCTGTCGGACGCGAATGATCCCAAGGACGACCACACACCGCTGATCTCCACACCGATCCGTGCCGCGCTGCTCAAGTACGCGTCGTACCACATCTACGAATGCTCCAACCTCGGAAAGCCGTTCGGCAACCCCAGAGGATGGCTCTTCGAGGGCTGGGGCTACGTCATTGGCTACAACTATCTCGGCGGCCACTACCAGACGCCGTGGCCGGCGATGGGAGAATTCCAGGGCTGGATCTCCCCGCAAACCCTCTCCGACAACCCCAGCCTGCCGCTCATCACCGACCTCAACACCTGGTCGCCCGGCTACATGCACTCACTCGCGCCACACGGCCCAAGCGGCCCGATGCTATTTGACTACAACACCGACGACACCGGCGAACGCGACTATTCGAATCCCGGCGCCGAGGGGGCTTCCTCGAGAGACATTGGCGCCGACGGCGGCAATGTGGGCTTGCTCGACGGCTCGGTACGCTGGAAGGACATAGACCAAATGCAGCCGTACCGCGGCTCGCAGCTCTGGGGACAGGACGGCGCGTTCACCGTCTGGTGAGCATTGCCAAAACGACTCCCGTTGGGTAAACCGCGCGTGTGCCGAGCGACTCCCCCAGCATCCTCCTGCTGATCCCCGCCTACAACGAGGCGTCCCGCATCGGCCCGGTGCTCGAGGCGTATGCGCTCTATTTTCGGGAGCATCATCCGGACGCCTTCCACCTCGTGGTCGTGCTCAACGGCTGCACCGACGACACGCTCGGCGTCGTCGAGCGCGCCTCGGGTCAGTTCCCCGAGATCAGCCACGTCAACATCCCCGAGCCAGTCGGCAAGGGCGGCGCGTTGATCGAGGGACTCAAGCTCGCGCCTGGGGCCGATCTCGTTGGCTACGTCGACGCCGACGGCGCAACCCCTCCCGCCGCCTTTGACGACCTCGTCACCGAATGCGCCGGGGCCGACTGCGTGATCGGCTCCCGCTGGATGGCCGACTCGGTGCTTCGACAGGAACAAACCTTCCGGCGGCAATTTGCCAGCCGCGTGTTCCACACGATCGTGCAGGGTTTCTTCTGGATGAACATCCGCGACACCCAGTGCGGTGCCAAGGTGATGCGCCGCGAGGCCGTCGAGGTGATCCACGGCCAACTCACCGTCGCCGACATGGCGTTCGACATCAACCTGCTCTACGCCCTCAAGCGCTCCGGCTTCAAGGTGCGTGAAGTGCCCACCGAGTGGACCGACCAGGTCGGCTCCAAGGTCCAGATGGGCCGCACATCGCTGGTGATGCTGCTGTCTGTGATCCGATTGCGCCTCTACTACTCCCCCCTCTACAAATGGCTGGGGCCGTTGCGCCCGCTCGAGGCCTGGCTCTACCGCAAACTCAGCGCCCCCCCACCCCTCAAGTAACAACGCGCTTGGCCAAATGGATAATCATTTATTCGCCTTGGCGCCGAGCCAGATGGCGGCGTTTTCAAGAATCTTGAGGACGGGTCCAACTTTGTAGACAGCGTACTGCTGATCGCCTGGCCGGAAATAAAACACCGTTCCTTGGCCAAGCTTCCATAGAGCACCTGTACGGAAGTACTCGCCTCCTTTCCAGGTTTCGTCGAGGATGACTTCGTCCGGAGTGGGCACATGGAATGGTTCATCGTACATCTCCGTTTCCGGAATGGTGAATGTTGAAGGCACGCCCTGAGTGATCGGGTGTTTCTTGTTGATGATGCGAACCTGACTTGGCTGGGCCGGTGTGCAGCAGCGGGGGAACACGCAGTTCGGTCGCTCGACAAGTAACTGGATCTGGCCGTCGTCACCCCGATGGAATTCGTGCATCTGATGCGGCCGAGCGTCCGCCTTGGGCATATGCCATCCGAGTTCGCCCTTGTACCGCACATCCACCTGGGCACGCAGTTTCTCCGGCAACTGGGCCAGTGCATCCTCCGCGGCCACCTCCTGCATCGCCACCATGAACGGCACCGACCAATGCGCCGAGTGCAGCACGACGAAATCCAGTTTGCCGGCCTTGACGAGGTCGACGATCTCCTGCGACTTGGCTTCACTGATGTCACGATGCCGCACATGCCCCCAGTAAATCAGCACGTTCGCCTCGTTGAGCGCCTTGGTGGACAGCCCTTGTTCCGGCTGATTGATGTTCGCTGAGGTCACATTCAGCCTCGGATTTCTCTTCAGGTAATCGGCGATGTGGTTGCCCGGGAAATTCGGGTAAACCTTCTTCGGCACGGGTTGCTGTTCATCCCAAACCAGCACATTGATCCTGCCGTCCGCGCTAGCTGCGACCGTCGACAAACCAATCGCAGCCAGAGTCACAATGGACCGCTTCGACAGAATGGAAAAAAGAGAGTTCATGCGCGGCAGGGTGGACATCCAGCCTGGCCAAGCCAAGCGCAAAGCATCTGGTTTATCGGAAAAGCAAAAGACCTGGGCGCCCCATTCAAACGCCCAGGCCCTTGTGAAAAATGAATGCCGGTTAAACAATTATTTCTTGCGTTTCCAAGTTTGGGTCACTTTTGCCCCATCTCGCTCAAACGCTTCTCCCACCTCTCCCGTGTCGCTAACTTGATGAAAAGTCGCTTCCATGGTGTTTTCATCGACACTCCGGACACCACGAGCAAACGTAAATTGACGAGGTTCTCCATCCTGAACCCCGTTCATTGTTATTTTTTCTATGAGCTTGCCATCTGCAAACAACCATTCGGAATCACTGTATCCTGTCTTGCTAAACGACTTGCCAACCACTTTGCCATTATTTGCGTCAAACCCTATGACTCCGTGAGACTCCCTGTTCCCTCCAGTCGAATGAACCGATATCGCAGCGTCTTTAATGGCCCACTTGAACGATAACAGTCTTGGAGTCCCGTCCGACCCCTCTCTCTGCCAGTCTCCGAACAGCCAATTGGCCTTAGCCGTATCCACGGCTTCCTTGAGGTTCGTGGGTTGATCTTGGGCACTGACGCTGATGGTCAGTCCGACAAATACGAACAGTGATGCTAGTTTTTTTATATGCATGATTGGGTGAACGGCAGAAACTAACCGAATCAACAACAGCGGTCAACCGCTTTTCCTTTTTTCGTCACAATCCTCCTGGCCCCCGTCCAACCCGGCGCTTGGCCAAGCGCTTGGCCTTGGGCATGATTGCAGCAGTTCGCGTTATGCATGAGGTGAGTTTTTTGCAGGATCTGGCCGTGGTCATGATTGCCGCCGGCATCGTGACGGTGCTGTTTCAGCGCCTCAAGCAACCGGTGGTGCTGGGCTACATCGCCGCCGGCATTCTCATCGGCCCGCACGCATTCGGACTGGTAGCCAAGGACGAGACGATCCGCTCTCTGGCTGAGCTGGGAATGGTGTTCCTGATGTTCTCGCTTGGACTCGAGTTTAATTTGCGCAAGCTCCGCCGCGTGGCCGCCACCGCGCTGGTCGCCGCGCCGCTGGCGATCATGCTGATGGTGTTCGCCGGCTACCAGGTCGGCCAACTGATGGGCTGGACATCGGTGAGCAGCCTGTTCCTCGGCGCGATCATTTCCATCGCCTCGACGTCGGTTATCGTGAAGGTGTTGCGCGAAATGAAGCGCGACCGCGAGCCGTTCGCCGGGCTGATCTACGGCATCCTGATCGTGGAGGACCTGCTCGGCGTAGTGATGATCGTGCTGCTCACCGGCATCGCGTCCACCGGCGACCTTGGTTTGCCCTCGATGGCTGTCTCCGCCGGTAAGCTACTGGTGTTCCTTGTGACGGTGCTGGTCGCCGGGCTCCTTGTGGTGCCGCGCCTACTCAATTTTGTTGCCCGTTTCGAGAGCAACGAACGTCTGTTGGTTGCCGTGCTGGGGCTGTGCTTTGGCACGTCGCTGGTCGCCGCCAAGCTGGGCTTCAGCGTGGCGCTGGGGGCGTTCCTCGTCGGGGCGGTGATGGCCGAGTCAAAGCAGAGCCGCCGCATCGAGTCGCTGGTCGAGCCGGTGCGCGACCTGTTCACGGCGGTATTTTTCGTGGCGATTGGCCTGTTGGTGGACCCAGAGCTGTTGTGGCAGCACATCGTGCCCATTGTCGGCATTTCGCTGGTAGTGATGATCGGCCAGATCGTCGGCAACTCGTTCGGTACGGTGGTGGCCGGACACGACTTTCGCACGGCCGTGCGGGTTGGCACCGGCTTGTCGCAGATCGGTGAGTTCTCATTTGTTATTGCAACGCTTGGCCTGACGATGGGGGTCACCGACCCGAGCCTGTACCCGATTGTCGTCGGGGTAGCGTTGGTCACGACGCTGTTCACTCCACTCTGGATTCATAACGCCGACCGCCTGGCCGATGTGCTGCTGCGAGTCGCGCCCAAACCTTTGGCCGGCTACCTCTCGCTTTACAAGGACTGGGTCGAGCGCTTCAAGGGCGGCCAGTGGAACAGCCTAGCATGGAAGCTCTCCCGCAAATGGCTGCTGCAAATGGCAATCAACCTGGCGCTGGTCGCCGGGCTGTTGATCGGCGCCGCAACCCTCGCCCGACTCGAACCGGCTTGGCTGGCAAAGTTGAAACTGCCGTCGGACACACTGCGAACTGTGTTGTGGGTGGCCGCGCTGGTGCTGTCGCTGCCGATGCTCATCGCCAACCTGCGCAAGCTGCAGGCGCTCGGCATGCTGATTTCGGAGGCGACCATCCGGCGCGAGTCGGCCGGCCAGCGCACGCAGTTGCTCCGCGCGGTGGTGGCGAATGTCTGCCTCGTCGCCGGCACGGCCGGGATGATCCTGTGCGTGCTGCTGCTCAGCTCCGCGCTGCTGCCGCCGCTTGGGATAATGCTCGCGCTGGCGGTGGTGCTGGCGGGGGTCGCCTGGCTGCAATGGAGGTTTCTCGTGCGCGTTTACGCCCGGGCGCAGATCGCCCTCAAGGAAACATTCGAGGCCAGTGAGCTTGGCCAAGCGGAGGCAGAAATCGGCGAACTACCAGCTGGCTTGCTGGAAGCCGCGCACCTCGACAGCATGCGCTTGGTCAAAGGCAGCCCCGCAGCGGGGCAATGCATCGGCGAACTGGAGCTGCGCACAAACACCGGCGTGAGCATTGTTGGGATCGAGCGCGACGCCGAACGCATCGTCAACCCCGGTCCGGAGGAAACGCTGCTCGAAGGGGACCTGCTGCTGCTGCTCGGCGAGAACACCCAACTCCCCAAGGCCAAGGCCGAGCTGTGCGGCTGATTTCCGCCCTACTCGGTGGCGGCCGTTTTTGGCTTGAGCTGAGGGAAGAGCAGGACGTCGCGGATGCTTTCCTGGCCCAGCAGCATCATGATCAGCCGATCGATGCCGATGCCAATCCCGCCCGCCGGCGGCATGCCGTGCTCAAGCGCGGTCAGAAAGTCCTCGTCGAGTTTCTGCTGCTCCCCGCCCGCCTGGTTTTGCAGCGCCTCGCGCTGGGCCACCGGATCATTCTGCTCGGTGTACGCCGGGGCGATTTCCTGCCCGTTGATGCAGCACTCGAACACCTCGATCGTTGAGGGGTCGTCCGGCGAGAGCTTGGCCAACGGGATGAGTTCCTTCGGCAAATGCGTGACGAACGTCGGCTGGATCAGCGTCGGCTCGATGAGTTTTTCGAACAGGCCGTTGGTCACCTCGAAATCCTCGTAGTCTTCCCCGATCTCCGCACCGAGGTCGGTCGCACGTTTGCGGCGCTCGTCCGGCGTGACGTCGAACCAATCGTCGCCGCCCTTCTCGCGGATCAACTCCCTGTACTTGACGCGCCGCCACGGGCTGGTGAGGTCGATCGTGCGGGTGACGTTGCCCTCGGTGTCCCGGTGCTCGATGACCAGCGTGCCGACGACCTTTTGCGCCACGCAGGTGATCATCGACTCAAGCAGTTCCATCATCGTTTCGTAGTCGCCGAACGCCTGATACGCCTCGAGCATGGTGAACTCCGGGTTGTGCCTCGGCGAAATGCCCTCGTTGCGGTAGTTGCGGCCGATCTCGAACACGCGGTCCATCCCGCCGACGAGCAGCCTCTTGAGGTACAGCTCCAGCGCGATGCGCAGGTAAAACTCGCAGCCCAGCGCGTTGTGGCGAGTGACGAACGGCTGCGCCACCGCGCCGCCGGGGATCGCCTGCATCGTCGGCGTCTCCACCTCGATGAAACCGCGCTCGTGCATGAAGTCGCGAATCTCGCGGATAATCGCGCTTCGCTTGTAAAAGACCTGCTTGACGTCGTCGTTGGCGATGAGGTCGAGGTAGCGTTGGCGGTAGCGAGTCTCGATGTTCGACAGCCCGTGCCACTTGGCCGGCAGCGGCCGCAGCGCCTTGCTGACGATGGTGAAGGCCGCCGCCTTGAGCGTGATCTCCTCCGTGCGCGTCGTGAACATCGTCCCCTTCACACCGATGAAATCGCCAAGGTCGAGCTTTTTCAGCACTTCAAACGCCTCCTCGCCAAGCGCGTTTTTCTGCGCATAAACCTGCATCCGGTCGGAGCCGTCCTTGATATCAAAGAAGATACTCTTTCCCATCGTGCGGAATGCCGTCATGCGCCCGGCCAGCGCGACCTCGCGGCCTTCCTCGTAATTCTCGCGCGCCCCGGCGCAGGTCTCGTTCGGGGTGAACTTGTTGGCAAACGGCTCGATGCCCTTTTCCCGCAACGCAGCGAGGTTGGCTTTCCGCTGTTCGATCAGTGAATTTTCCTCTTCCATGAAACTCCCAAAAAGGGCGCACAGTTAATCACCCCGCCGCCCGCTTGGCCAATGAAAGTTTTGCGCTTGGCCAGGCGGTTGACGCCAGTCGGACGGCCGCTAAGCTCGGTTGCCAGGCAATTCATGAACACGCGTCATTCCACCATCCTCCTGCTTGGCTTGCTCGTCGCGCTGGGTGCCAGCGGCTGCGCCACGCCCAAGCTCGCCCAGCAGAAACAGGTCGTTTACGGCGAACGAAACGAACACGAACTGGCCTACGAAATCCTTCAACCGAGGAAAACCAACGGCCTCGGCGTCGTGGTGATGGTGAGCGGCAGTTGGCGCTCGAACCCCGACGACTTCAAGCCAAAGATCGGCAGGGCGTTCCTGCGCCGCGGCTACACGCTGTTCGCCGTGTCGCACCTATCCCAGCCCGAGGCAACCATCCCGGAAATTTACGAGGACGTCACCCGCGCGGTGCGGCACATCCGCGAACACGCCGAAGAGTACGGCGTCGATCCCGGCCAACTCGGTGTCACCGGGGCCAGCGCCGGCGGGCACTTGAGCCTGATGGTCGCCACCCGCGGCAAGGAGGCCACCGGTAAACCGGACGGCCTTGTCCGGGCGGTGGCGATCTTTTTCCCAGTCACCGACATGCTCAACCCGGGCAAACCCTCCAAAAAGGAGAAAGACGGCGGGCCATCGAAAAAATTCCGCAAGTTGTTCGGCATCGATCCGGACGACTTTGACGCATGGAACCGGGTCGGCCGCGAGTTGTCACCGATCCACCATGTCGATGCCGACACGCCGCCGGTGCTGATTATTCACGGTGACGACGACGAGGTGGTGTCGATCCGGCAATCCGAGTGGTACATCGAGGCCGCCGAAAAGCACGGGGCCAAGGCCAAGCTCATCCGCAAGCGGGGCAAGGGTCACGGCTGGGCAACCATCCTGTGGGACATACAAAAGTTCGCAAAGTGGTTCGACGAACACCTCGAACCACCCACCGACAACTGACGCCCGCCCCGATTGGCCAAAGCTGAACTTGCAACGGGACAGGGTTTGCGGTAATTCACCCGGCCGCGTTTTCGCGTGGCCGGCGGCCGGGCCGGCCTCCCCGCTTCAGCCCCAGCCGGGGTGATTGCCAATGGCATTGATCGTGCAGAAATTCGGCGGATCGTCGGTGGCCGACATCGACCGCATCCGCAATGTCGCCAACCGCGTGGTCGAGTACCGCCACCGCGGCGACCAGGTCGTCGTGGTCGTCTCGGCGATGAAGGGCGTCACCGACAACCTCATCGACATGGCCAAGTCGCTCATGCCGGTGCCCAGCGAACGCGAGATGGACATGCTGCTCGCCACCGGCGAGCAGACCACCATCGCGCTGCTGGCCATCGCGCTGCAGTCGATGGACATCCCGGCCGCGTCGCTTACCGGCGCGCAGGCCGGCATCGTGACAGACGGCGTCCACTCGAAGGCGAAGATCCGCAACATCACGCCAAAAAAAATCCACGCGCTGCTCGATGCCGGCAACGTGACCATCGTCGCCGGATTTCAGGGCGAGACCAGCGAGGGCCACATCACCACGCTGGGCCGCGGCGGCTCCGACCTCACAGCGATCGCGCTGGCGTCGGCGCTCAAGGCCGACCTCTGCCAGATTTTCACGGACGTCGACGGCGTGTACACCTGCGATCCGCGGCTCGTGCCCACGGCGAAAAAACTTGAGGAAGTTTCGTATGACGAGATGCTCGAGCTGGCCAGCCTCGGCGCGAGGGTGATGCAGTCGCGCTCGGTGGAATTTGCCAAGAAGTTTGGTGTCATTTTCGAAGTTCGCTCCAGCCTCAACGACAACCCCGGAACCCTTGTGAAGGAAGAAACCCAAAGCATGGAAGACGTCGTGATTCGCGGCGTGTCGCTCGACAAGAACCAGGCCAAGGTCACCCTCATTGGTGTGCCGGACGAGCCAGGGATGGCCGCCCGCGTGTTTCAGCAGCTGGCCGGCTCAGCGATCAATGTGGACATGATCGTGCAAAACGTCAGCCACGGCACCGACACCCCGTCGACTGATCTCTCGTTCACCCTCGACAAGCCGGACATGGCCAAGGCGCAGAATGTGCTCGAAGGCATGCGAGGCGAAATCGGTTTTGCCGACGTGCTCGCCGACGAAAACATCG
>MPMD02071126.1_pt1 | contig 10805 bp, 8 predicted proteins | sample 1617291 | NCBI WGS metagenome assembly MPMD02 (sample SAMN05944810, study PRJNA350692) | marine metagenome | biome: marine; feature: ODZ; material: water; isolation source: 120 m water sample filtered on 30 um supor filter | place: Pacific Ocean | collected 2012-04-09 | depth 120m m | reverse complement strand
GTGCAGTTTCATCGATACGGCGGGATGCGTTTCTGTATCCGAAGTGGACGGCATGCAGCTGGGACAGCACGCCCACCGGCAATTGGGAGAACTGGTCGCCCGATGGCTGCGAGGGTGGTCGTCGTGATCAATGGCACGGATGTAGCGTCTTACCGGGCGACGGGACAAGAAACCCGTATACATATCACAACGCTTTAATTAAGATTTCGACCTCCGAAAAAATGCGGTATGCCAATGCGGCCCGTGCGACGGTTCGTGTCGCGGGCGCCTTTCAGTTCGAAAGATGAAACAAACAACGAATGGATCCGCCAACCGCTCGATTCCGATAGTTATCGCGGTTGTGGGGGTATTCCCCCTCGCATGGCTTTTCCGCGCGCAGGGGCCAGGCGACTGGATTATCGCCGTACTTCTCGCGTCTGCATCCGTCGCGCCACTGTTGCAAACGGAACCAAACCGGAAGTTCCGCTTTTCGTACCCGATAGCCGGGCCGGCCCTGGTTCTGGTTAACCTTGCGGCAGGGTGCTTCTTTACCCGCCTCTATGGTTCCTACAACGCCCTGCTGCTGTTCGGCGGCTTTTTACTGTGTTCTTCGCTTGCCTGTCACCTGGCCTGCCAAACCGGCCGCTCGCGACTGTTCAAAAATACGCTCATCGTCAACGGGATCTTCACGGCGGCCCTGATACTCACCGTGCCACAGGTCAACGGAATCTCGGTGTTGTTCCGGTACATAAAGGTCCCGACGACCGTGAGTCTTTATCCGGCAGGGGCGGATACATACTCCGAGAACATGCGTTCGCGCCAGCCGTTGAAAATTTCCGACGGCCGCGTGGTTGAAGTGGCGCTGCACACGCCGAAGGTAAAAAAGACGGACCGGGCAGCCAGGCTTCTTTTGCGCCCGCACCGTCCTTCCGGGTTCGAGATCCACTCGATCGAATTGTTGAGCTTCGTGGGATTCAACGGCAAAACGCTCGAAAAACTGAATGGACTGGAACTCGAGACGCTGAAAATCACGTCCACGGGCAAGCCGGTGGCCACCACGCTGCATCCCGAATACATGGAGATCCCACGCACGATATCGGGGCTAGTCGTCGACGTACCGTATTCGATCGATCAGGGCGTGCTCGATTTCAACCTTGCCCGCCGCCGCAACACGATCAGCGCCGTGGTTCACTGGCAACTCGTTTTTTTCCTTTTCGTGCTGTTGGCTCCGGTTTCGCGGGGACGGTGGGCCGCGCATGATGCCTGAGCCAAGGAACAGGCACTACACCAAAACCGAAGCCGCGGTGCCGTGGTGGATTTGGGTGTTGCTCCTGCATGCATTCGCTGTGTACATGTTGTACTACGGGATCTACAAAGGGGGATGGGGGGGCAGTACCGCAGACCAGATTATTCCCTTGAGCCTGGCGCACGAAAACAATTTCGCTGTCTGGTGGGCCGGAGTCTGCCTTCTTATTCCGGGGTTCCTGTTCTTCATGCTGGGTGCGCGCGATGCCCTGGCGATACGTGACCGCGTAATGTGGATTTCTCTCGCGCTCGTGGTCCTGGGGTTATCCTTGGACGAGGTGGGATCACTGCACGAGCGGGTTAGTCTCATAGGCGGATGGTGGGCGCTGCTGCCGTTCGGGGTAATCGGCTCTGCCGTATTCGGATACGGCATAGTTCGGATGTTGCGCCAGCACGGTAGTAGGGGCAGCGGGCTTCTGGTGATGATCAGTCTCGGCCTGTTCTTCAGTGTTGCCGCACTCGAGGAACTAGAATCGATTCATTTTTTCGCAAAACCCTGGCGAGGTTGGAGACTCATTGCCGAGGAGGTGATAGAGCTCGGTGCAGAGTCCCTCCTGATTCTAGCCGCGATCTTGCAGATAAGTACGCTAACGGGCCAATCATTGAACAGGATATCGATATTGGTGATGCCGAAAAACGTGCGCGCCTTCGACACGCTGGTTTTCGTGGCATTGCTGGGGCACGTTGCCACAGCGGTCTTGCTGATCCCGGAAGACCGGTCATGGGGGGGCGGAAATCCTGAGATCTGGTATCCCATGGCGGTATTCCTTCTGGTAGCCTTTCACTTTCTGCATGTACCAGTCGGTTTTGAGCGACGTTTCGTCGAACGTGTCCTGGTGGCGTCGGCCTTCGTGTTGCTGTCCATGGGGCAGACGTACAACTTCGGGGAGTACCTCGTGGCGTGGTTTCCGAATATCATGGAGGCATCGTTTTACGAAAACTGGTTTACGCGCACATCGGTAACGCTGCTTCCCGTTGTTCTCATCGCGGCGTTTACGGTTTCGTGGAAGACGCTACTCCTGCACCTATTGGCGTCTGTCGCGTTGCTGGTGCTATTGAGTGAAGGGTCGCTGTATTTCGAGACGTACTACCTGTTCAGCGGCATTGTCGCTTGCATAGCTTATCGACTTCTCGTGACCGGTAAAACCAGCGCCCGTGATGGGATCTAATAGACCCCGAGGTCAAAAATTGTGGATCCTGGACAATCCGACGATAGCGTCATTGTGGCAATGATGGAAGAACCACGCTTCGATAAACTGTCGGGCTTCTTCAATTTGCTCAGGCATCTGCGCTGACTCAGCCATCGTGCTCTCGCTTAGCGTAGTTTCCGAAAACGCGGGTGATGCTAACTGTGTGCCATTTCAATTTTATTAATACAATATGGTCCTCAATTCCCAAAGTCGATTGGTGGCCACGTTTCATCGTAGGACAATATTAGACTAGGCGATGGACTTTATTTTCTGGCTCATGTCGAAAAGAGCCTGCCGTTCAGTACGCCGAAGGGCATCCTTATGTTGTGCAAAAAACCAATAATTATTGGTAATCTGCTTTCATTGGCTGGTGCCTTGTTATTTCTGACGCTGTTTTTTATTGGTCCAGATCAAAGCGCTCTAATCAATTCTTTCGGATCAAAGTGGGTTCGGGCTTACTTTAGCCCGCACCAATCTCAAACTGAAGGTCTATTGGAGGAGGTGCGTAAAGGCCAGATTGATCGGGCGAAGAAACTAGTTCAGACGAAATGGCAAAGTATTGCGAAAAAAGACAGGGTTTATCCCTTAAAAAGGAAACTACTACTTGCCATTGCAAAAGAACTGCACAGACAGGGCCAGTATGACGAACTTTACCGCTGGGCCACGCAGTGGCAAAAGTTGGATAGGCGTGATATTGATGCTATAGCTTTTTTGTATGAAGCTTTATATCGGTTGCCGGACCAGAAAATTGAAGGACTGGAGGGGCTAAAAAGGGAGTGGTGGCGCTTTCCATACAACTCAATACTTACAAGATTCTACTATGCCGCTCTGATGGAGCAGGGCCTCAAAGATGACGCAAAAGTAGTATACAAACTGGCCATTGACAAGATGCGGCTTATGTCAGACCCGGAGGAGGGTTTGATCGATCTGACTCAAGCTTTCAAGGGTTGGAAACTAACACTTTACTCAACCCCTATCCTTACAAGTGACTCGGATTATGAAAGTTATGTTAACTCACGAGAGGGTCTCGCCAGGACTTGGGAACTGATTAACGATTTTTTAAAAGGTAGGAGCCTAACTAAGTACCCAACCCAACATGGTTTGACGCCGACTCAACAGGCCAAATATTGGGTTCGCCAAGGTGCTCTTTCCAAGATCACCTTCGGCAAATTGCTTGCTGGGATGAGGAAACCTGTAAAAGTGGTCAAGACCCAGCGCCCAAGATTTATTCTTACTAACGAACATTGGCTTGGCCTAGTCATTGATCTAGATTCTAAGTTTACCGCCCTTCGCGTTGACTTACCCCCAGGGTTAAACATCCAGATAGATGCCATCAGGCTACGTATCGGATCAATTGTTCAACGCATTCCATTGGACAAGATTGAAGTCAAAAATATGGATCGGATCGGTGACGTACTGAGCACTGCACACAGCGCGGATCCATATCTTTCTTTTTCAGTGCAGGATTCTCTGAGTAGCAGCGGGGCTAAGAACAACACAAACATAGTTGTAGAACTAGATGCACAGCTGGCAACATTAGTGGGAAATATTCCACCGGCTGATTGGTTCATGAGTAACAAAGATTGAAAACATTTCCTTTACGCAAACTGCTGCTTTGTTTCTGGGTGCTAACACTGCCGCTCACAATTACCGGTGCTTATTTAGCCTACAACGCGCTCGATCGATTTTATACTTTCCAAGTTAGGTATAAAGGTGGGCTCCGGTTATGGGATGTACTGGTATACGAGCGAAATCATTTTGTTCAGAAGGTCCAGGCGACTTTTTTGCACCGAGTAAAGGGAAGCAAAACTAACTTACCGACCGTGCAAATTTTTGTGCCTAAGGACAATCTAGCCCAGCTTAGGTCCCACATGCCGCAATCGGGTTTTGATTACGTAAAGGGCCGCATGTTGCAAGAGGGTGAGCTTAAAAAAATAAAGGTTAAGTACCGTGGAGATTACGCAAGCCACTGGGCCTGGGAAAAAAAATCGTTAAGGATAAAGACTAATAAAAACAGTCTGTATGAAGGAATGCGACGATTTAATCTACAGGCACCAAAAAGACGAGCTCAAATAATCAATTTTCAATCTTTACAGCTCGCGGCTGACATGGATTTACTGGGACCACGCGCGGAACTTGTGAGGCTATACCTCAACGGCAAAAACCGAGGAATCTATGCACTGATAGAGCAATTGGGGGAAATCACGCTACGCAATACCAACTTCATGCCAGGCGATATTTATCGTGGTGAGATGATTGCTAAGGATGGGTTCACAAGAAAGGGCAGAGCTTGGTGGGGACTATTTGATTCCCCCTCTTTATGGGACAAGGTAGCCATAAACAACCATTATCAGGACTCAGCTATGGCGCCTCTGGAGACTCTTATCCGTCTGCTGCAACGCCGTGAGGATCACGAAGCACAACGGCAACTTAGTCAGATACTAGACATGAATTCGTGGGGCCGCTTCAGTGCTTATCAGGCACTGGCCGCGACCAGGCATTTCACATGGGATCATAACTGGCGCCTTTACTATGATCCCTGGCGGGGCAAGTTTTTTCCCATTGTCTGGGATCCTGTGGGCTGGCAGCATAGCCCACTCTCAGCTTTCGCGGTAATTCGGACGAAACTTTTTGATGCGCTGTTCCGAAACGGTGATTTTCTTCGAGCCCGAAATTCTGCCTTTAAGGAGTTTTTCAATTCACAAAGGCCGACCACTTTCCTGAAGCATTTATCGGACACAACAGAGTTGATGGAAGAAGAAATAGCGCTGGATCCATATTTGAACCCCGGGGATGCCTCATCAGTGGTCACTGCAATGCGAGATTTAGAAAAAAAAGTGGCACAAACGTTTGCGACTATCAAACAAGAATGGGTCAACGGTGCCAAGCCTGAATCTAGTTTTCATTACAAAGGTAATACCGTTACGTTATCGTTTGGAGGTTATCGGCCAATCCAACGATTGCGCTTGGTATTTGCTGAGGCGTTGCACCAAAGTTTTTCGGTCTTTATCAGTCATTTAGTACCAGAGGGAAGAATCTTCACTGATGCGACCGGATCAGTCGAGATCGGTGGCAGTAATATAATCCTCAATACTGGGTTTTTGTCCAATCATACAGTCAAAAAGAGGTCGGTTAATCGACCGGTCGCTGAGTTAAAGGTCAGTCCTGGCTACTATCAAATCACGTTCACGGGTCTTGAATCAGATTTACATTTGATTGGCCTAGATATCGACCGAGGCAATGGCTGGATACCCGCACAGCCCGTCGGTGCCATAACTCCCACTGCATTCTCCCAACTTTATGCGCCAGTCGCAGTCGAGATGGTTCCTCCACCCATCATCTGGTCGGGCCAAGTCACGATCGAAGGACATCAAATTCTGGACCAACCGCTCATTATCGAGCCAGGTACTACCGTGCGCCTGGCTCCGGGAGCAACGGTAGTCTTAAAGCATCGCCTGACAGCAAAAGGAAATCCCGAGGCACCGATCCACTTTGTGCCTGCGACGACAGGCCAGGATCCCTGGGGTGCAATCGTGCTGTCAGGCCGGGGTGCGGATGGCTCGATTTTGTCTCATTGCGAGATGTCTGACGGCAGCGGCCTTAAGGGAGATCTTTTTGAATACTCAGCGATGCTGTCGATTCATAATGTTAAGAATGTGGTCATATCAGACTGTCACTTCCGGAATAATCATACGGTCGATGATATGGTTCACGCCGTCTATACCGATATCCGCTTTGAGCGGGTGCGTTTTGAGAATGCACTCTCTGACGCGCTGGATCTTGATATATCCACGGCTTTTATCAGCGACTCTCACTTTGAGCAAAGTGGTAACGACGCGGTAGATTTGATGGCCACTCAAGCAGTAATCACCGGATCTGTTTTCAGGAACAACGGAGACAAAGGCATATCAGTCGGAGAAAACAGCAAGTTATATGCTGCTAATAACAAACTTGTGGGCAATGTCGTTGGCGTCCAGTCGAAAGATCGCTCCACGGCGATTTTGCTCAACCAAACCCTGACGGACAATAAAACTGCTCTACATGCCTACAAAAAGAACTGGCGCTATGGTGAAGGGGGCGCCATCTTCTTAGGCAAATCGACTGTGAGCGGAGGCGAAATCAGCGCTGCTGCCGAGAAACGCTCAGCTATCCAGATTTTTGACTCCTACCTTGAGATACCAGCAGAAGGTAAACGGGTCGATACCATTGCTGTCGATGATGATAGTTCCAGCTCTGCTCTACAAAACGATCTTTTCCCCGATTCAGATGTCGTTGATCCAAAATTGATGGAGCAGTTGGAAGGCATTCCCGCCCACCTGCTAAAGCGTGTTGCACTTACCCGGCGGGGGAGCCTTATTGATGGCTGAGATAAGAGAAAGGGTTGCAGCTGATGTCGAACCCGTAATAGTGGGCCCATTGGTAAGCTACTGGCATCATTAGCAGCGCTCCTTGAGCGCAAATACCTGTTCCTTTTCAATCGATCGCACCGATCCTTAGGGTGATCTTCACCTCGTTGTCACCGTCGACCGTTTCTAGTACCTGGTGGCCATTGATCCGGCACCAGGCTGGAATGTCGTTCAGTGCGCCAGGGTCAGTGCAATGCACCACCAGCACGTCGCCGGGCGCGAGCGTTCGCGCTCGGTCCTGGGTACGGATCACTGGCAGCGGACACAAAAGACCCGTGGTATCGAGCGTGTACTCGCTCACACGTACCAGACCCGGGGCACCTGGTTGGGCGACAGCGGAACCACAGACAGCAAACGCTCGCTGCCATCGGCCATGACGGCCCGAAAACTGACACTGTCCGCGTTGCGGCCTTGACCAAAGCGCGCTGCAATGCGCGCCGCCAGTTCGAAGTCGCCGGCAGCCACTTCACCCTCGATCAGGGTCAGCGGTCCGCCATGGCTGGTCATCTCCAGATGCGCGAAGTGCCCCCGGTAGCCCTGCAGGTAGCGGGTTTCACCTGCATCGCGGGCAACGATCAGTTTGAAGTGGGGGCGGGGCCGCAGGTGACGACCCACCTTGAGCAGCATGATGTCGTCCAATTCGTAGCGCTTCTCACCGCGAGCCTGCCACAGGTCCCGCAACTTACTGGCATAAGAAGCATCGGTCAGGAAACAGCAACCACCCGCCGGCTGAGCGTATTCTTCTATACCGTACTCGGCCGCCAACGCCATCTGCGGCTTACGGCTGCGGCCGCTGAAACCGTAGAGGCGTTCCCGGTCTACCCAGCCTTCGCGCTCGGGCAGAGTCGGTGGCTGCAAGCGGGCGCACAGAGGTCGCAACAACAGGTCGTGCGCACCGGATTCGCGCGCCACCACTGGTAAAGTATCGCGTCGCTGGGACATCGGCCGCTGGCCTACCACTTCGCCGGTAATGATGAAATCAAAGCCATTTTGCTCCAGCCACTGGCGCGCTTTGCCGACCATGAACGACTTGCAGTCAAGGCAGGGGTTCAAGTTGGCGCCGTAGCCATGCCGAGGCTTGAGCAATACGTCCTTGTATTCCTCAATCACGTCGATAATGTGTAGGCGCATACCCAGTTGCTCGGCCACCCACAGGGCGTTGTTGCGCCGGGGCATCTTCTGCCGGGTGCTGCGGATGGCGTGAGTATGGCCCTCAACGCAAAACCCGGTGAAGAAGTTTAAGCCCTCCACGTGCACCCCCTGAGCCTGCACCACAAGTGCGGCCAGCATCGAGTCCAACCCGCCCGAGATCAACGCGACTGCACGGCGTGGTGCCGGGCAGTGCTCGTTCAATGCTCTTTTCATCGGCACAAATTCTACCAACCCGGACAGCTCGTGGTGGCACCTGGCTGCTGCCAACTGCGGTTGCTCTTGGAACCAGCCGGTATAATGCACCGCTTGGGCGCGACCTATCGGGGGGCTTGAAACGTTGCATTTCCAGGACCTGATCCTGAGCCTCCAGCACTACTGGGCCGGCCAAGGCTGCGTCATCATGCAGCCTTACGACATGGAGGTGGGTGCCGGCACCTTTCACACTGCGACTTTTCTCGCCGCGGTTGGACCGGAGCCGCTGCGCGCTGCCTACGTGCAACCTTCTCGGCGCCCGACCGATGGACGTTACGGCGACAACCCCAACCGGCTGCAGCACTACTTCCAGTTCCAGGTCATTCTCAAACCTTCGCCGGACGACTTCCAGGACTTGTACCTCGCTTCGCTGGAGAGCCTCGGCATCAGTTTTCGCCGGGACGACGTGCGCTTCGTCGAGGATGACTGGGAATCACCGACGCTGGGCGCCTGGGGACTGGGCTGGGAGGTCTGGCTGAACGGCATGGAGATCTCGCAGTTCACCTATTTCCAACAGGTAGGTGGCCTGGACTGCCGGCCGGTTACGGGTGAGATCACCTACGGGTTGGAGCGCATCGCTCTATACCTACAGGGGGTTGATAGCGTATTTGACCTGCAATGGAACAAAAACTTCAGTTACGGCGACCTCTACCACCAGAATGAGGTTGAACAGTCCGCCTACAATTTCGAGCATGCGGCCGTACCCGAGCTGTTCCACCATTTCGAGGCCTGTGAGGCGGCCTGCAGCCGCCTGCTCGAAGCTCAGCTGCCATTGCCTGCCTACGAGCAGGTCCTGCAGGCTTCGCATACCTTCAACCTGCTGGACGCACGCCGGGCAATCGGGGTGACCGAGCGAGCGCGCTACATCGGCCGAATCAGGCTACTGGCGCGGGCCGTAGCGCGGACTTATTACCAAAGTCGCGAGACTTTGGGCTTTCCGCGCGGCAGCAGCGAATGAGTCGACCAAACAAGGGCGGGCGGGCGGACCTGTTGGTCGAGATCGGCACCGAGGAGTTGCCGCCCAGGGCACTCCAGCGCCTGGCAGAGGCCTTTGCCGAACTGCTGACGGTCGCGCTGACTGATCAATGTCTGGCCCCAGCTGGGGCGGCTGTCTGGTTTGCCACACCACGGCGTCTGGCTGCGCGGCTCCCGGCTGTGGCTCGCCGCTGCCCGGACCGAGTGAAGCAGCGCCGCGGCCCAGCCCTTGCTGCCGCCTTCGATGGCGGCGGCGCAGCAACCCCGGCAGCGGTCGGTTTTGCCCGTTCCTGCGGAGTGCCGATCGACGTGCTTGAGAAATTGGAAACAGATAAGGGTAGCTGGCTGGTACATCGCACTGTGGAAGCCGGTGACAGTGCCAGTGCGCTGGTTCCGCAGTGTATCGAGCAGGCAATAATTGCCCTGCCGACACCAAAGCGCATGCGCTGGGGTAAGGGTTCTGTCGAGTTCGTACGCCCGGTCCACTGGCTGGTGGTGCTGCACGGCAGCCGGGTGATCCCCTGCCAATTACTCGGGGTGGCTGCCGGCCGTGTCAGCGCCGGCCATCGCTTCATGGGTGAGCATCGGGTGCGGATCTGCAGTGCGGGCAGTTACGAGCAGGACCTGGAAGAGTGCGGGGCAGTCATCGCTGATTTTGCCAGGCGCCGACAGTTGATTGCCCGACAGGTACAGAAGCTGGGCAACAAGGCTGGTGGTGTCGTGGTCGCTGATCCGGCGCTGCTCGATACGGTCACGGCACTGGTCGAGAAACCCCATGCCCTGCTCGGCCATTTTGACCCGGCATTTCTTGAGGTGCCGCCGGAAGCGCTTATCTCGTCGATGCGCGACCACCAGAAATATTTCCATGTGGTGGACGATAAAGGTGTGCTGCTGCCCCGCTTCATCACCGTCAGCAATATTCGCAGCACTACTCCGGGGCGAGTCAGCAAAGGCAACGAGCGAGTACTGCAAGCCCGGCTGGCAGACGCCCAGTTTTTTTGGAAAACCGACTGCCGGCAGCCGCTGGACAGCCGCATCGATGCACTTGAGGGCATACTGTTCCACCAGGCACTTGGCAGCCTGCGTGACAAGGCCCGGCGGCTAAGCCGGCTGGCGCGGCAAATCGCCCAGTGCCTCGGTGCCGACCCTGCAGCCTGCGTCCGGGCGGCTGAGCTGTGCAAAGCCGATCTCGTCACCGGTATGGTGGGTGAGTTTCCTGATCTGCAGGGTGTCATGGGTCGCCACTTGGCGAAGCACGATCAAGAGCCTGTGGCCGTGGCCCGAGCCATCGAAGAGCACTACCTGCCACGCCAGGCCGGCGATGCTTTGCCATCCTCGACGCCAGGCCGGATAGTCGCACTGGCTGATCGACTCGATTCACTGGTCGGCATTTTCTCCACCGGCGAAGAACCAACTGGCGAGAAAGATCCCTACGCTCTGCGGCGGGCGGCCCTTGGCATCATTCGTATCCTAGTGGAGAAAAAGCTAGATCTCGATATAGTGGAACTTGTCGATAGCGCGGCAGACGCTTATACCGTCGGCGGCC
>MPMD02289492.1_pt1 | contig 10829 bp, 17 predicted proteins | sample 1617291 | NCBI WGS metagenome assembly MPMD02 (sample SAMN05944810, study PRJNA350692) | marine metagenome | biome: marine; feature: ODZ; material: water; isolation source: 120 m water sample filtered on 30 um supor filter | place: Pacific Ocean | collected 2012-04-09 | depth 120m m | reverse complement strand
CCAGAGGCATCTGTTGCTGGAGCCCAGTTAGAACCATTCCATTTCAATACTTCATTATTACTTGGAGCATTACTAGAAACATCAGCAAGGTCAGCAAGGTTACTTGGTATAGTTGGTTTGTTACTTAAGTCAATATAGGATCCAGAAAATAAATTTGGTTTGTTTAATATTCTTTCAACACCAGAAGTAGCACTCCAATCACTAGAGACTTGTGCTGCTGGAATGGTTGGTTTATTACTCAAGTCAGCATAAGACCCACTCGTTGCAACAGTAGCAAGAGTGGGTTTATTTAATATTTGCGATAAACCACTAGTAGAGTTCCAATCAGAACTCACCTGTGCAGCAGGGATAGTAGGGAAATCTGTCCATTCAATAGTAGTACCAGTGGTCTTCAAATATTGACCAGCAGTACCAGCAGCACCATCTACCTGAAAGGGTTTTCCACTAGGAACATTAACACCTTCCTTTAAATCAACAGGTCCATTATCATTATAATTCGCAATTTGATTTGCAAGTAACTTTGACATACTTCTAATCCTACAGACACTTTCTCTAAGCTAGAAGTATTTATAGTTTATGCAGGACCATCCAATTTATCTAAATCCTTTCCATGCCTTGTAGTATCACTATCCTCCGTACCAAAAGTAATATAATCTTTACCTAGAGTGTATCCATAGGGATCACCAAAGTCCATTGCCACTGTGTCAGCAGCAACATTACCAGTATCAATTTTAATATGATCTTCACCTGCTGCACCAGGAATACCAGACCCACCAAAAACAGTTGGGAATGTAGCAACCTTTTCATCAAGGAAAGGTGAGTCTAATTTAAAATCATACTCTGCCTTGTTCCTATAGTAACTAGAAACATTATCAACACCTCTGATAGGTGTAGTAAGAATAAGTTCTCTTACCTTTCCTAAGGCCTCAAACATTGTTTCAAGTTGCTCATCTCTCTTCTTCTCTAATGCTTCTATAATTGCCAAGCGTAAGGCATCATCTGCTGCTTCAATGTGTTTACGAATACTCATGCTTTAATTTTCCTCTTACGGGTAGTTGTTTTTTTCTTAGGTGGTGCGACACCACCTTCCCAAGCTTCATTCTCAGGTGTACTAGGATCATTTGCTACCAGTTGTCCCTTCTTATTCCTTGCTCTCTTGGGTGTTACTGCTTCCTTTACCTTCTGTGCTATAGACTTTTTCTTAACAGTCTTCTTAACAGTAGGAGTTACCTTGACCTCCTCAACTTTATGAGGAACATTGTAACGAACGTTCTGTACAGTAATGAACTGTTCAACAGGATTGCCAGTACAAATCTTTTTTATATCAACAATATGCTCATCATACGTAGTATGCTTAACAATTGTTCTGCTCAAGACCTCGTACTTCATATAGGAAGTATCCTTTGGGTCATATTTTGTCTTACGTTTAGCCATTATATGTCACACGGTGCGTCAAATTTTGTTACATCTGTAGCAATGTATTTATTACCGTTTTTCTTAGTAATGAGAAAATCTTCACCACTCTCAATCTGAGTGGTATACTTCTCCTCATTCTCTTTATATTCTTCTTCAGTTAGTTCAATCATATTATACCACACAACAAATGTTTTTACTTTGCATATACTGGATAGACTCTTGACAACCGCCAAGATTATCACCATTTAATACTACCTGAGGGAAGGTAGCACCTTCACCAAACTGTTCATAGAATGCTTCACTGGTGAAATCTCTTTCTAATTTATATTCAACGTATTGCAATTCTGAAAGACCTAAAACCTGTACTATTTGTTGGCAATAAGGACATCCATCCTTGGAGTATACGGTGAAATTTTTCATGTTTCTTTTTTGGCAGCAAGGTAATCGTTGTTAAAAAGTTCTAACCCTTCACGAGTTAGTACATGATCATACATCTTATCAAAGACCTTTACTGGTATAGTGCATACGTTTGCACCGTACTCAAAGGCTCTACCTACATCCCTGACATTTCTAACAGAAGCAGCAAGGATTTGTGTTTCAACATCATGCATCTTATATGTATTAGCAATGTCTTTTACAAGGCACAACCCCCCAAAAGAATTATCATCAACACGTCCCACAAACGGTGAAACATAAGTTGCACCTGCTTTAGCAGCAAGGATTGCTTGTGTTACAGAGAACACAAGAGTTACATTAGTAAGTATATCATCATTGCTAAGTTCATAGCAAGCTTTTAATCCTTCACGTGTGCAAGGTACTTTAATTGTAACACTATCACTGAAATTAATATAAGGTTGTGCTTGTTCTACCATCTCTTCAGCAGTCTCAGCAACTACCTCAGCAGATATAGACTCAAGGTTAGGACATGCTTGATAGATCTCTTCTATAACATCTAACTGCTGCCTACCTGACCTTAGTATAAGAGTTGGATTGGTGGTAACACCATCAATCAATCCAGTCTTATAACCATCAACTATCTGATCTACTTCAGCGGTATCTAAAAAGATTTTCATTGGTTTAATGCTTCCATCTTAATGAACTGTTCATTCAAATTATAGTACAATTTATAATTGGTTGTGTTAACCCAATATCCAACGATGTCCGAACCATCACAATGGAATCCATATCCAGTAAGAATTTCGTTAACTCCATCAATTTTGAAAGTTTTACTACCACCCATATAAGATCCAAATTTTTCATCAAGATTAATCATCGTTCTTCAAAGTTTAACTTACGGACTTTTCGTTTCCGACGTGCCTCTTGATATTCTAACTCCTGTGGAGTAAAAAGTGATGATTTCTTAATATTCTTATCAGATTGTAACAATACAACCTGTCCCATATCATTTGCAAACACAGTATCATCATGTATGGATGTCATATTTGAACACCCACACGAAATAATTCTAGATTGTTGCCCATGCAATTCCTTACCACATGAACGGCACCGTACCTTTATCATTGTTCTTCAAAATAATCTTTTTTATAGTAACGTCCTAAAATGTTACTGTTATAATACGCAGGAGTACCATCGTCTAGGATCTCCTGTAGTACATTGTTTAAAAATAATTGCTTAGTCTCTTCGTAGTTTACTCTTCCTTGAGTTCTTTGGAGGCTGAGGATTTCTCGTTTAAAATTGGTATCCTCCCCCAAGCATTTCCTGTCATCATTAAGTTCCTTAGAAGAACCGTAGTATTTTTTCCAGTCACTCTCACTCGTCCTCCTGCGTCCGCCACCTCTAGGCTTTCGTTTCTGTACGAAATATTTTCTCCCGATGTATTTCCTACCCGACTTGAGATTTGTAATACAGTAGACGAAACCGAAGAAGTCGCCAATATCGTCAGAAGTAAAAGTTGTGCCCTTGTATGTCCAGGCATTTGCATATAAGCTTTCATCCACGCTGGCCGCTGTGGTGGTTTCCATCCTAAAAATTTCATCACTCTTCCTCTATATTTATGTCTCCTATTGGGAGTCCCATTGTTTTATATTCCAACTGAGTCTTAAGAAAGAGAATCTCATCTCTGAGATCTTCATTCTCTTTCTCAAGATACTCACAATGTTCTTGGTAGATTATTACACTCATGTGGTTATTTATAAGAGTCTAACCAGGGGTCTGGTATTTCTTTATGCTTTCTTCCCATTCTTTCATGCTGCTCTGGCAATCTGGTGGCTCTGGATCTACGAAACCTTTCTTCTTCTTCCAGTCGTTGTACATGGCTTGCATCATCCAACTCTGGGCTAGACTCTTCGGTCCATTCGTCAACAATTCGCTCTGGTATTTGCCTACGACTTTCATACCTCGGTACTCTTCTCGCCACCCTTCGTGTCCTATAGGCAGAGTCATAATTGAAAACCAGCGAAAGTATCTTTCTTAACATCTTGTTTAATGCTCCCTATCATGTACGATTCAACCTCTGTTTCTTGTGGTGCTACTTGCAATCCTTTAGAGGATAACCAATGTGCAGTCCAAGGGAGTGGATTATTTGCTAATGGTGCATCAAAAATTGCCTTAAGGCCTATAGACTTAAGACGCTTGTTAGCAGTCCATTCAACATAGTTCTGTAATAATTTATCATTCAAACCTATTATACTACCATCTTTAAACAAATATTCTGCCCATTCTTTCTCCTCTTCTACACAATTCTTAAACATTTGATAAACATTCTCTTCCTCTTCTTTAATAATGTCAATAAAATCTGGATCATCACCCTCCTTCCACTTGTTCATTATATTTTGAGTCACAGTAGTGTGTTGGGACTCGTCACGAGCGATAAGTGAGATGATCTTGGCACTTCCTTCAAGTAACTTGAGCTCACCAAATGCAAAGGAGCAAGCGAAAGAGATATAAAAGCGAATACCTTCAAGAATGTATACATTAGCAATTGCCCTGTAAAGTGATCGTTTTAATTCCTTACGTGTCCATTCAACTGATGGAGATCCTTGTGAATCTTTTCTCCACTGATTACTATTACCCCACTCCTGTGCAAAATTTAAAAACTCATCATATGCTTTAGTCACTGACTTAGCACGTGCAAGAATTTTATCATCCTGTAGTATAGTATCAAAGACCTCTGATGGATCTGCATATACATTCTTAATGATGTGAGTATATGATCTACTATGAACCATCTCCATAGTCTGCCATATATTCATACAACCTTCAAGCTCAGGTAATGAAACGTATGGAGCAAAAGCCATACCAGGAGCACGACCTTGCACCGAGTCCAAGAGGATCTGATACTTAAGGTTACTGGTAAAGATATGTTTCTGTGCTTTGTTAAGTGTTTGATAGTCTGCTCTGTCTTTCTGTAAAGAAACTTCTTCTGGTCTCCAGAAGAAGCCTAACTGTGTCTGTGTCAACTTATCAAATATAGGATACTTAAACTTATCGTATCGCTGGACTCCTAGTGGAGGACCAAAGAACATTTGTCCTTTAGTTGTATCAACAGCATTTGTATTGAATACCGTCATACCAGTAACTTCATTAGATTGCACAGCTGTCACAAGACTCCTCCTCAGTAGCGAATATATCATCTAGTAAATCATTAATAGCAGACTTCTTCTGCTCTTCCTCATCATGCCAACCAATTGAATGTGATGGCTCATCAAAATCAGTCTTAGTATCATATGTATTCTGATAGTAAGAAGTCTTCCAACCATACTTGTAGGTTGTCAGTAAATCCTGTGCCATTACCGAGGTAGGAACTTCATTATCATCGTAATGAAGTGGATTGTAGGACCAGTTTCCACTAATCGCTTGGTCAAAGAATTTCTGCATAACTGCAACCACATTAATGTAACCAAGATTCCCAGGCATATCCCACAGAAGCGTGTAGTTGTTCTTAAGGCCTGCATACTGTGGCACTATCTGTTTTAGTGGTCCTTTCTTTGATTTCTTCGTGGACAAATAATCTCTCGGTGGTTCAATTCCGTTTGTGGCATTTGACACAATGGAACTGCTCTCAGAAGGCATCTGAGCCGACAACGTGGAATGCCTGAGCCCGTAAAGTCGTATGTCTTCCCGTAATATTCCCCAATCAAATGTAAGGTCATTAGGTACGATCTCATCTACATCCTTCTTATATGTATCAATAGGTAGAATACCTTCCGAATACTTAGTCCTTGAAAATGCATCACATGGACCTTTCTCTTTTGCTAGTTGGTTACTTGCTTTGAGAAGATTGTACTGGAATGCTTCTGTCAAATCATGAACTAACTTCCATGCTTCTTTGTCATCATACTTAACACCTGCCTTAGCAAGATAATGTGCAAGACCAATGAAACCTATGCCTAAGGAACGTCTTGCAAGTGTGCTAACCTGTGCAGCCTCTACTGGATATGATTGATAGTCAATCAACTCTTCTAGACCCCTTACAGCAAGGTCACAGAGTTCTTCCAACTCATCTAGGTTACGTAGCTTACCTACATTAATAGCAGATAGTATACACAATGCAATCTCACCTGAACTATCATCAATGTGATTGATAGGATCTGTAGGTAGTGTAATCTCCTGACATAGGTTACTCATGTTAACCTTGTCTTTGAAGGAGGAGTGACTATTGCAGTGGTCTATATTCATAATGTAAATACGTCCTGTCTCTGCTCTCTCCTTCAACAGATCAAGAATTAACTCTTGTCCTCCAATGGATGTTCGTGGGATTGAATCATCTGATTCATATTTAACATATAGGTCATCAAAGGCAGGGGTGCCAAAGCTATCATACAAACCAGGCACGTCATGAGGACTGAATAAACTAATGTCCTCGTTAGAGATAAATCGTTCATAAAATAATTTTGAAATCTGTATACTATAGTCAAGTTTCCTGACTCTATTATCTTCTGTACCCTTATTGTTCTTGAGTACAAGAATGTCTTCTATTTCTTGGTGCCAGATTGGGAAGTGGACAGTCGCTGATCCACCTCTAATGCCATTTTGAGTGCAACATCTGACAGTCGCTTCAAATTTTTTGAGAAACGGGACGACACCCGTGTGCTGAACTTCTCCCCCACGGATCTTGCTGTTGATGCCTCTGATTCTACCCGCATTAATACCAATTCCCGCCCTCTGAGCAACGTAGTAACCAATAGCCATGTCACTGCTGAAGATGCTGTCAATCGTGTCATCAACATCAACGAGAACACAGGATGCAAATTGTCGTAAGGGAGTTCGCACCCCTGCCATGATTGGTGTTGGGATGTTGATTCTGTGTTTGCTGATTGCGTCGTAGTATCTTCTGACATATTCTAATCTGTTGTCTCCATAGTTCTGAAAGAGAGTGGCAGCAATCATGATATACATGTACTGTGGAGATTCATATACCTCTCCACTACTCCTATCCTGTACAAGATACTTATCAACTACTTGACGAAGGCCTGCATAGGTAAAGAGGAAGTCACGATCATGATCTATCCAAGAATTAATCTTGTCCCAATCTTCTGCTGAATATTTATCTATAATGCTGTTATCATAGACACCTTTTTTGATACACTTCTCTATCTGTACACTGATATGTGGGTGTCCTTGCTTCAACCAACCAGATCCAAACAATTGCTTCCTAAGACCAAACAACAACAGTCTTGCTGCTACAAACTGATAGTTGTAATGATCCAAATCAATTAAATCACTGGCAGATCTTACAAGAATCTCTTGAATATCTGCTGTTTTGATCTGATCATAGAACTGAAGACCACTGTTCATTTCAACCTGAGAAGCACTCACACCGCTTCCCAAACCTTCACATGCATCTTCTACCATTCTATGGATTTTGTCTAGGTTCAGAGGTTCTACAGACCCATCCCGCTTCTGAACTTTAATACCATTGCTCATACTTTTTTCCAATTGTTAAGTCTAAGGTTTGCTTCTAATCCTTGGTACACATTTGATTGTACCACAGTTTGCACATCATGTCCAGCAAGATGCATATCGTTTATATCTTTCTGTTGTATATTATTAGGCCATATAATTACCTTATCTCCTCTGTCAACTGACTTTGAGATTCTATTGATGATTTCCCTGTTACGTGGTTCGTTATCATAAACCCAAATATAATTGCTCCAGTTAAACGTCCGAGGATCAACATCAGACCCAGCCATCGCAACGGAATTCTTAATGAAGGTACTGTCAAACGGTCCTTCAACAATGTAAACTGGTTCTTCATCATTTATTCTATCCTGTCCAAAGATTTTGGGTTTATCCTCATCAAGCATTATCGTAATGTATCTCATACGTGCCGTTGGGGCTAACGATCTACCTTGATATCCGAAGAGTCTACCATCTTTATCCCTGAAAGGAATTATTATACGAGGACTATCTTGTCGTAAGTTATCAAAGGTTTTTTTCTGCTGATTGGTCCAAGCTTTAAACTTAGGACAATAGTAGAAGTAATCTAAGTCTTTGATCCCTCGTTTTTCAAGATATTCTCGTGCTGGATGTTCAGTATTTAGATCAGAAATTTTCTCTAAATCTACATCCCCCCTGTGAAAATTTGGAGGTTTAAAATCAAACTTTGGAGTGGGTGTAACAGTACCCTTACCAGTACTACCTTCCTTAAATTTCTCCATGATATATTGATCATAAAGAAATGAATCTTGATCCTTAAGAAAGTTTGAAAGCGTTCGGCCAAGACCACAATTGTGACACTTGTACACAAAATCATTCTTGATCTTGAACAAATACCCACGAGCTTTATTCTTCCTCTTCTGTGAATCACCACAGTAAGGACACCTAAAATTAAAAAGGTCTGACTTCTTCTTAGTGAAGAGGGTCAGACGAGGTGAAACCATTTGGATATATTTTACGTCAAGGTATGACAAGTCACATAATCTGAGGTCTCTCTACTATAGGTCTTTCTGCTGGAATTGTCAAGTTTTGTTGTGACGGTTGAAACATTGGTCCTACTATTTTCTGTCCGACTGGCGAAACGATGAAAGATATAACACTAAGAGCACCAAAAATAGTCCACATCTTCTTCTCCATGACCTGTAGACGGTCATCAACCTTTCGTATGTCTCTTTCACAACCCTTCTTTATCTCCTCTGCCTTACGGTTGACTTCACGATGGACTGACTCCACCTTCTCAAACAGAACAGCATCTATTCTATCCTGCTTGTCAAGTTTTTCGTTATGCACAGCAAGAAGTTGTCCCATCTTAACAGAATTATCCTGCAAAGTTGAGACAACTTTTTCCAGCCTCTCTATGATGGCGGCATTAATGTCGTCTCCCATAGAGCCTCTCTAATTATACGTTGCGAATAGCGAAGTCTAGAGCTTGTTGAAATGTACCAGCATCCTTGTTCAGCATATACTGGAACTGTTGCTTATGCTTTTCATCCTCTAGGCCTGCATAAGTAGCAGCAATTCTCTTAGCAGAGAAGTTATCTAAATTCTGTGTTGACTTATCAGCAAATTCAATCTTAGCAAAGTGTGACTCACCACTTGGATTAAGTTCCTGTGTTGCCACGTCAAGTGCAACCTGTATTACATCTTGTCCTTCATTCATAACGTCACCTTTCAATTCTGTAGAATTATTAATTTTTTTCAATTTCTTTTCTTGACCAGTAGCCTTTTGCTTAAAGTCCTGAAGACGTGCCTTCATCAAGGTATCCATCTCTGCACTTTTATTCTGCATAGACTTCTTCGCTTGATCCTTCTTAGATTGAAGATCCTTAGCACGATTTAATTTCTTTTTCTGTGCTATCTGTTTCTGTGCTCGCTCGGTATTGGTTGGAGCTGCTTCGGAAACTACTTTTTCTTCTACTTGTTCCTTTTTCATTTTCCTTTTATTAATACGAGACATCAAATCTTTGGCACCAGATGTACGACCATCAACTTGGTCTTGGTTGCCTTTTTTATAACGGCGGTGTTGTCTTGGATTGACTAACACAAACGCTGGTGGTAGTGCTAATCCAGAACCATCTCCAGCTTTCATATCAGATTCAACTCCTTTAAACACTTGTTATTTACATCATTATTTAGCGATGGAGGAAGTCTGTCAAGAAACAATAAGAAGGCCTTCATCACTGGCCAATAATTATCTTCTATCTTAAAGAATAGCAAAGGCGTTGCAGCATCACCAAATACATTATACAATAAAATGATATGATTAAGTATCAAATGCTGTTTAAGCTCTCCCGTAGTTTCAAACCTACGGAAAAGCCTTTTAATATATTTGAATTTCTTAATATCCTCCTCAAAGTCACTGTAAGTGACTGATTGAGGATTATTATAATTTTTAATTGCGAAGATTACCCAGTTGTCCTGGTTCAATTCATCAAGTTTCATTTACATATTAAGTAACTGTAAGTGTTGCAGCAGTAGATGTTACAGGAGTTGCACCTTGTGATGTTCCAACTACACATCTGTACTTATTGCCATTGTCTCCAGCAACAACTGCTGCTGTAGTATATGTTGCAGTAGTAGAGTTAGATCCAGTAGAAGTATTGGCGAAGTTAGTACCATCTGTACTTACCTGCCACTGATAGGTTGCTGTAGCACCTACTCCATTTACATTAACTGTAATGTCTGTAGCACCACCGTATGTATCAGTTCTACTTAGTGTAACTGTATCGTTGTCTGTGTATCCACCACCACCTGCTGTGAGTGTAGCAGTACCAGCACCGTTAGCATCAATTACAAGAGAAACCGTAAGGTTGTTTCCAGTACCACCTGTTCCTATAATCACATATGTACCAGCAGTTCTTCCTGCTGTGTTTCCAGCGTTTGCAGCACCATCAATTGCAGATGCTTTACCTGTTGGAGTAGCAACAACTGAGAATGCTTGTGTATTGGAACCATTTGCTGCTTTAGAAGCATCAGAAGGTTGTGTACCAATAGAAACTGTGGAAAGGAAGTCACCAGCAAGAGTATCATCTGCTTGTGTCTCACCAGAGTTTGCTTCACCACCAGCAACAAATACCATCTGCTCTGCCTTATGACGTGCTTTACCAGAAGCATCGTTATAGGTGTAATATGACCACCAACCAGGAGCATTCAGACCACGATTTTTGTTCTGAGCAAGTGCTGCTTCTGTTTCGTCAATATAGACTATTGTTTTTGTTTGTGAATCCGTAGCAACACCAATACCAGCTTTGGTTTTGTTAGCATTACTATCGGTACTACCGTATAGAGACATTGGGACGCTCCGAATAATTTACTATTTCTAAGGTTATTTATACTAGAGGTAGGCTTTAGATATATTAGTAGCGAATCCTATAACGGTAACACCAGCAGCCAAAACTGCTGCAGCACCAATGACCCACTTCTCTACTGACTTCAATCTCTCTCGCAAATCCTCTTGCTTCTCCTCAAGACGTTCTATCTTGAGTTGCATCACAGTGATCTTTACTTCCTGTGAT
>MPMD02401408.1_pt1 | contig 10835 bp, 3 predicted proteins | sample 1617291 | NCBI WGS metagenome assembly MPMD02 (sample SAMN05944810, study PRJNA350692) | marine metagenome | biome: marine; feature: ODZ; material: water; isolation source: 120 m water sample filtered on 30 um supor filter | place: Pacific Ocean | collected 2012-04-09 | depth 120m m | reverse complement strand
GATGGCAATGGTGGAGGAAAATCGGGATGTTGCTCTTGGATTACTCGACAGGAAGGTTGCAGTAAAAGGACCCAGGAACATATCAGAGAACCAAAACTACGCTTACTGGGGTGACAAGGTGAGGAAGCCGAGAAGTAGTTTCTAGCTTCTTGTTTTCCTTATCATCCAATGTCTGGCGTCTAAAGCGGAGGCGGGCGACTGTGGAACGTTAAGGTCCATCAATTCATCCTTCACAATTCTTCCTTCCTTTAATTCCTGGGTAAGGCTTGATATGTCATCGTCGGTGATTATCAGGAAAGTTTGATCGGTCTCACGTAGATTGCAGCAAACCTTGCTTGGCCTTGGAACTCTGGTCCAAAGAGCAGTGTATGCGCAAAAAAGGACTGTCGACCGACACAGCATTCGCCCCAAAGTGTCTAGCTTGGTTTTATCATTAGCTGCGAAGGACTAACCTCAAAAGTCTGTACGAGTACGAGTAAGAGTGAAGATTTCCATGGCCCTTTGGAGTCTCCGCAGACCTCCTCGTTGGACTCGACTTGGGTCTGAGAAGCTCGCCAGGTTCCGGATTTGATTTTGAATTTGAGCGTTGTTTGTATACAAGCTTTGTTCAGTCAGTGACATTGTTGCAGAAACGATATCAGTGTTAACAAATACATCATGGCGTCCCGTGATACTCCTTCGCTTTCCATGGTCGCAGGAGCCAATAACGATGCACAGCCTTTGGGTTCTTCGCCGAAGAGGACACATCGGGTGGCCATACAAAACACTGATGCGGGAGGCGACGTCAACGTCGGAGGAAGGGCAGCGGCCGCTGCCCCGACAGTGGAGCCTCCGGCAACAATGCCCGATGCCAGCAGCGGCACCAGTGGCGCAGCGGTGGGGTCCTTGCCACTGGCGCCGAGGCTGGCAATAGCGCCCCAGTCCACCGGCCAGCAGCTTCTCGACAGCCAGGAAGCTGCAGACTGGGTGCGCTGGCTGATGGCGCAAGAGAGCCATCAACGTCAATGGGCCGTTGACGTGGCCGCAACGCTGGACGCCCAGCGCCGCGAGATCGAGCTCCTCAAGGCGGGCATCGATGGGCGTCACAACGAGGTGGCCACGGCCTTGGCCGGCGGCGCGGCTGCTCTGCAGCAGCATGGCACCGCCGTGGGAGCAGCTGCGGCAGCTCTCGAGGCCAGGATCGGCCAGCGCCTTGGCGTGGTGGAAGCCGCGCACACGGCGCTCGACACCAAGGTCGGCTTCGACCTTGGCGTGGTGGAAGCCGCGCACACGGCGCTAGACAACAAGGTTGTCCGGTACACAGACATCTTGGAGGCCAGGCTGAAGGCCTTCGAGGACGAGCTTCGGGGTTACACTCGTGACCTCGAGGCCAAGCTCGGTGTCCTCGAGCACCAGGCGGTAACAGCCGCCGCTGCCGCTGCCGTTGCTTCCGGCGCGCCCCACCTTCATGGCAGGGACGCGTTAGGCAGCACGACAGCGGGGGCGCAGATGGCCGAGACACAGCGCCTGGGCCAGGCAATCCGCGAGGTTGCGCAGCGTACCGCGACCGAGGCCGCCACTTTGGCCATGCAGATAGGCGCGGTAAAACACGAGCTGGAGGCAAAGGTCACGGCAGTTAACGACGTGATCGATGCTGTCAGTGTGGCAGCCCAAGTGCAGGAGACCGCCACAGACGCCCAGCTCGGGCGGATTTCGGTAGACGCAGTGGCGCTGAAGAGTGAGGTTAGCCGAATCCAGCGAGAAATGACGAGCCTCAGCGTTGGCATCGCCCAAGGACGCCCCCGTGGTAATCCTTGGGTTGATGTCAACGTTGGTGACGATGTGAGAGGAGGGGTCGTGCCTGCACCATCTGTTGCCGGGTGTTCAGGTCCCCCAGGTGGTAATCTTTCGTGGGCTGCCGCTGTCGGCCTCGAGCCGAGGAGTTACGTGCCCAGCATGGGAGCACCGAGGGTCGAGGTGATCGCCGATGAACTCGGCGGAGGAGCACGTGTACCCAGTAATGAGAGGACAGCTACAGTGCCGTCGGCGGGCACAGCGCCGGCAGTTGCAAGCTGGCGAGCGGATCAGCAGGCCAACTTTGGATGTGCTTGCGGAGGTCACAGGCCCTGCGCAGGAGCTTCGAGGCCAGACCCTTGGAGCGCTGGAGACCCATGGAGCGCCGCTCCGTGGCAGGCTGGGCCCGGTGGAGCGCAGCAAGGCATGCGGCGTGTCGACAGGTGGACCGTCATATTTGACCAGAAGGAGGTCAGGAACGTCCCGTCATACAATGGCAAGGACAAGACCGAGATTTGGCGAGCCAAAATGACGAACTATCTCATGTCACGCGCGCCGGAAATAGCGCGACTCTTAGCCTGGGCCGAGCAGCAGCCGCAGCCCATCGTCACCGAGGCCTTGAACTCTCAACCGGAGCTCCAAGCCATGGGCATGCAAGGAGTCCTCACGGTAGCTCCGGACATCTGGTCATTCCATTTGTGGGGAGTCCTCAACATGAATTTGGAGGACAAGGCCTGGGAGATCTTCGAGGCGTGTCAACCGATGAACGGCCTCGAGGTCTGGCGTCGTGTCCTCAGAAACCATGTGAAAAAGACGCCTGCGGAGATCCTGGACCTCGAGACGTCAGCTTCGCATCCGCCAAAATGCCGCCTGCACAGCGAAGTTGACGCGGCCATCCTGAAGTGGGAGGCCAATGTTAAGAAGTACCATGACTCGCTCCCTCGTGGATCTCCTGAGCGATTGTCAGAGCAGAAGCAGGTCCACGCTCTGACCAGGTTGCTGCCGACGGATACCCAGGAGAAGGTACTCTGGGAGGCCAGCGGCCTCGACACGGTCCACCAGCTCAAGGAGTGGGCAACGAGCAAGATCCGCCTCTCCGCGCATCTTCATCGAGGACATCATGGTGGCGCCAAACTGGCCGCGCTCGTGGCCAGCCTCGACGACGACGATGACGATGAGACGCGTCAGGAGGTCGAAAACCTCACGGAGGCGTCGAGCGAGGCGGAGATCAACGCAGTGATGGCCAAGCGAGGCGTGCGCCGAGCGGCGCGAGGGAAGCGCAACTCGCCTCAGCCCAGCAGACCTGCCCGAGATGCGGTGTGCCCCAACTGTCTCGAAAAGGGCCACACCGGAGCGCAGTGCAAGAAGCCACGAGTAGAAAATAAAGATCGCAAGTGCTTCTTGTGCAAGGAAAAGGGGCACCGCGCTTCCGAGTGCCCAACGGCCAAGAAGGGCCGCGGGACCAATGCGCTCACAGCCGACACAGGCAGCGATGAGGCGGTACATCAGTTCTGCTTGGCCTCTGATGAGGAACCGCCTGTGCAGCGCAGGTTGCAGGCCGCTGGCTCCCAATCTGGCACCCACGACCCGGCCTCGTGCCTGAGTTGTGGACCTGCCGGATGGTGGAGCGAGCAGCGCTGCGCAGGAGGAGCGCCGCAGCTCGAGGTGACAGAGCCCTGCGGCTCCGATTCGTCAGATCTCTCTCATATCTGCTCGCGTCCATTGAGTTCACGTGTCAGCTCTTCGTATCATGCTCGCGTGCTTGTCAACTCAGTGTCAGATCCGCTCGATGTCAGTGCCGAGGAACAGACGAGGCCTGGTGGAGAAGTCGTGGCGCAGCCCATGGCCCTTCCAGCTCGTCCTGCAGAATCGAGCGGAAATGTTAGTACTGATTCACGTGGCCGATGGCCGACAGCGAGCCAACGGACGCTCGGCGACTTTGTGCACATGAACAAATTTGAAGCTATCGCTGAAAAGTGTGAGGAGCCTGAGAAGAAGAACAATGAGCCCAATGATCAGGTCGACGACGACACCCTGCGCACTCTCGAGCGCACGACCACAAAATCATGCGATGAGCATGAACAGATTGCAGCTGCCTGGAATGTTGTGGAGAAGCGCCACAAGCAGCGCGTGCGGAAGAAGTCGAGCAAAGCACCGCAGCGACGATGGGCAGCTCGAGTGGTCGTCAGCAGGACTCCCACACGTAGTAACAGCGGCTCGAAATTGTCCCTGCCATCGCCCTCAGCGCGCCCCCGTGGTAATGCTGAGGTGCCTTTGGACGGGACAAAGGTTGAGCTGACAGCCGATGAAGTCGGCGGAAGAACATGCGATGTTGTTGATAGCGCAGACTTGTCCCTGCCATTGCCCTCAGCGCGCCCCCGTGGTAATGCTGAGGTGTCTCTGGGTGGGACAAAGTCCAAAGTGTTGTTCGATATGTGCGCAGACGTTTACAGTTGTGAGGATGCTCCAGAGTTCGGCCCGCTTGGCCCTGCAGCGAGAGCCGGCAAATCGTGCATGGCCCATGTGCGTTCGGGGACTCAGGGAGCCAAATCATACAGTGAAGTCGCGCAAGTGGCACTCCTGGAGACACATGACGATGATCTCATGAACGTGGTCGGAGAGCCCGAGTTCATACCGTTTGAAGTGGCATTGGACACAGGGTCCGTGGCGCACGTGTTGGACAAGGTCGACGTGCCGGGCTACGAACCTGTGGAAAGCGCCGGCTCCAAGAAGAAGCAGGTCTTCACGGGAGCCGGAGGTCAATCCATTCCCAACGAGGGCGAAGTTGCCCTGTCACTCGTAGCCCCGATTGGCCAAGACGAGAGTAGGAACATTCGCTCTACGTTCCAAGTGGCAGCGGTGACTCGGCCTCTGTGGTCTGTCAGCTGCATCCTCGACACTTGCCCCGAAAACAGCGAAGCCGTCTTTCGACGCCGTGAGGCTATAATCAGAGATGGAGGAGGCAAGGTCATTGCTAGATTTCCTCGCAAGGGAGGCCTTTATGTGGGAACGCTCATGCTCCGCAACCCGAAACATCCGGGTTTTCGCAGGCAGGAGCAGTGACAGGCGTTTCAGCTTCCGTAAGGCCACCCGAAAATGACCCAGTTCTTGATACTCTCGAGAGCAGTCAGGGTCACGAGAGCGGTGACCCGCAGCAGCAGCCTCAGGACGACGCCGTCGCCAGGGCGCCAGTGATGCCACAGCATGATGAGAGCACCGCAGCGGCAACTGAGGACCATGCCCCCGCAACCCGGCCCCGAGCTACGGATGCGGGTGAGTCTGGTATCGCCGCAGTGCACCATGGCGTCGAGCGCGAAGACTCCGTGTTCGAGGAAGAGGCTGCTGAGCAGAACAAGTCCGAGGAAGGCCAGACGTACCCTTGGATCCACGAGATGAAGTGCGGGAGATGTGGCTGCAGCTTCATCGGTGGGCTTGATGAGCTCGAGGAGGATGTGGTCCCACCACGAGTGCACATCGATCCAGGTCAGCCCACGGAGAAAGACGTGGAGGAGCATCGCGATGCCGCTCACCTGCCTTATCGAAACTGGTGCCCAGAGTGCGTGGCAGGCCGAGGGACCGGCGAGCAGCACCGTAAGAGCCCGGAGGAGTCCAAAGTGCCAACGATCGCATTCGACTACCTCATCATCAACCGCGCAGGCAAAGTTGTTGCTCGAGGAGCGGAAGATGGCGAGGAGATCGCGTTGAAAGTGCTCATCGTGAAGGACTCCAAGTCCAAGGCCGTGTTTGCACATGGAGTGCGCGTGAAAGGGCCTGGAGACGATGGATACCCAATCAGATGCCTAGCTGGCGACATCAAGTGGTTGGGGTACAGCATTGTCAGGCTCAAGAGCGACAATGAGGCGGCCATCCTTAAGCTGCTGAAAGATGCCCTGACTGCTGTGAGGATCGAGGTTGCCGAGGACGAGGAGGAGGAGAAGACGATCCAGGAGGAGCACCCTCCTGCGTACGATCATGCCTCCAATGGCCTCGCCGAGAACGCCGTCAAGGCCATCGAAGGCCTGATGAGGACCCTCAAGATGGACCTCGAAAACAGGATGGGCTACACAGTGCCGAATGAGCATCCGCTCATGCACTGGCTCGTCGAGCACGTGGCTTGGGCGCTCACCACGAGGCTGCGAGGCCAAGACGGCCTGAGCGCTTACCAACGCAGCCGCGGAAAGACGTATGGTAAGCGACTCGTGAGGTTCGGCGAGAAAGTCCTCTACAAGCTCCCGGCGGATGGTCCGCGAGCGCCTGCGGACAAACTGCAACCTCGATGGAAGTACGGCTATGTGCTTGGATATAGCCGCAGCTCCAATGAGTACCGGCTCATCACCGACGAGGGCAAGTATGCGATGGCCCGCTCAGTGCAGCGCGTGCCTGCCGACCAGCGCTGGGTGCCCGCAGCTCTGCAGGCGGTGAAGGCGACGCCTCAGGACACCGCAGCCCACGCTGCGCCGGGGCCCATCTTCGTGGAGAAGGCGCCTGAAGACGGCCCAGCCACCAAGAAAGCGCGTGTTCCACCTCGGGTATTGCTCAAGAAGAGCGATTTTGAGCAATACGGCTACACGTCCGGCTGTCCGAAGTGCGATCATGCCAGGACCTGGGGTTGGGGACAGACCACCCTCCATCACTCAGCGACATGTGTCGCTCGGCTCAGCGCTGAGCTCGAGAAAACCGAGGCAGGACGCCGTCGACTCGCCGCCGCCAAAGAACGCGCAGACCGCTGGACTGCACGGGAAGGTGAGAAACTCATGCAGAGCGATGATATCCCTCGTGCCGAGGAGGAGCGAGAGGAGCAGGTCGGCGGTGAGGATATCCCCTTCTCGAAAATTTCTCCAGGAGCGCAGCAGCGAGCCGAGGACGACGAGTTGTTCGGCGACGACGACGGCAAGCAGAGCAGCTCCCCGGTCAGCGGCAGAGATGTGCCGCATGTCAGCCGGGTGCCCCCTGGTCCCGGCGTTGAGCACCCTGGAGGGAGTGCTCCACAACCAGGCGAGGGCGAGAGCGAGGCCGAGGCCTCCGAGTTCCCTGAAAGTTTCGGCCCCATGGAGGAGGACGAAGATGTCCCGGCTGACGGCCCCAAGGACATGGATGTCGGGGCGATTGTTAACCGGGCCCCCGCGACCCGGCCTCGTGCTACGGACGCGGGTGTGTCTGGTGGTGCTCAGGCTCCCACGACCCGGCCTCGTGCTACGGACGTGGATCGGTCTGAGACAGCCGAAGTGCACAGGAATGACTTGGATGAAGTGCTACAACTGTGCAGAGCCGATGAAGACGCGTGCAAGGCCATCAAGCGGCATGATGAGCAGATCATGGCCTTGGTTCATGCTCTGGGAGGGAACAAGCGCACATACGCTCGTGAAAGGCGCGCACAACTCAGAGGTGTGGTCAGCGAAATCTACTCTCCGCCGAGAGTGACAGCTGCGGCTAAACTGCTGCCAAACCTAAAGATGCTGCCCGGGTTTGCGCTCGATCTCACCACCAAAGATCACAACGGCGAGGAGTGGGACTTCTCCAAGAGCGCCAAAAGAGAACAAGCCCGTGCTCTGATCAAGACCGAGAAGCCGATGTTCTTGATCGGCTCGCCGATGTGCCGTCGCTACAGCTCATGGCAAGCGTTGAACGACTGGCATCGAGACCCGGCGCAGGTGCGGCGCGAACAGGTTGCGGCCGATGTTCATCTACAGTTCGTGGCCGAGCTGTATGCCAAGCAGGTCAACGAGGGTCGCTACTTCCTCCACGAGCACCCAGCGTGGGCGACCTCATGGGACGTGCCCTGCATCAGACAGGTGGGAGGCATGCCAGGCGTCGACCAAGTTATTGGAGATCAATGTCAATATGACAAGACGACGCCCAGTGGCAATCCGATGAAGAAGCCCACGAAGTGGATGTCCAATGCACCCAGGCTGCTGCGAGCTCTGGGCCAGCGCTGCCGAGGTTTGAACGGACGCTGCAGCAGGCCAGGAGGAGGCATGCACGAGGTGTGCAGCGGCAAGATCACCAGATGGGCGGCGATCTACCCGTTTGAGCTATGCCGAGCGATACTCACGGGGTGCCGTGACCAGCTGCGCGACGATGAGCGCTACACCGTTGGCCTTGTGGGCATCATGCCGAGGCCTGACGCCGGCATGAGCCTGAAACAGCTGCAACGCCGCATGGCCAGAAAGATGGGCCTCGACGTGGACGAGCTCATCAGCGAGATGAGCGGGCAGACGCTCGCTGAAACACCAGGCAGACAAGCGTGTCCCCGTGACAGTGCCTGTGTCCGTGACGACATGAGGCCCCCGGCCAACCCACGTGGCATGGCTGGGGTGTCCTCTGAGCGCGGACGTGTCGGTGTCGATGCTGAGGACGACATCGGCGACCTGCTGGACAGTGAAGGCGTCCAGGCATTTGTCAATGCCGTGCAAGCCACGGGCAAGTACAGGGACAGCCTGACAGGTCAGCCACTCGACGATGCAATGGTCGAGGCGGCCAGGCGCAAAGAATTGGAGTACTTCAATTCTCTCCCGGTCTGGGAGCTCCGGCCGTGGGCCGAAGCCCGAGAGCGCCAAGGAAAGCCCCCGATCAGCATCAAGTGGGTGGACGTCAATAAAGGCGACGATGAGTGCCCGAACTATCGCAGCCGACTGGTCGCGCGAGAGATCCGTCTTCCGGGCGAAAGTCCGATCGTCGCGCCGACGCCACCCCTTGAAAGCATCCGGACGGTCATCAGCTTGGCCGCCACTGACCTGCACGGCGAGCCGAAGCACATCCGCGATGCGAAAAGTGCCCATCGAACTCAAGTGTCGTTCATCGACATCAAGCGGGCCTATCTCTGCGCTCGTGTGGATCCTGATGATCCCACGTATGTGGCCTTGCCCGACGGCCATGCCGCAGCAGGCACAGGCAAGTGCGCCTTGCTCCTTCGTCATCTCTATGGGACTCGCAAAGCCGGAGATGGCTGGCACTGCGAGTACTCCAGCACGCTTGCGAGCCTCGGCTTCAGCGTTGGAGTGGCCAGCGCATGCGTGTTCTGGCATCCCGAGAAGAGGCTGCGCTGTTCTGTGTACGGCGACGATTTGACGACTGTCGGGCCGAAGTCGTCGCTAGATTGGTTTCGTGCGCAGCTCGAGAAGCACTACGAGCTCACAGAAAGGGCACGCCTCGGTCCTGGCGCTGAGGACGACCGAGAGGCCAGGATACTTAACCGCGTCGTCCGCTGGACAGACGCAGGCCTCGAGTACGAGGCCGACCCGAGGCAGTGCGAGCGCCTCGTTCGTGACATGAAGCTCGAGGGATGCAAGAGCCTCAGCACCCCGGGCGTGAAGGTCACGACGCAGCAAGTCGCGGAGGACGTTGAGCTGGGCCCTGAGAAAGCCAGCCCATTCCGCGCAGTCGCAGCCCGCGGCAACTACCTGGCGGCAGACCGCCCGGACATCCAATTCCCCGCCAAGGAGACCTGTCGGTGGATGTCCAAGCCGACCGAGCTCGGCCTGAGCAGTCTCAAACGGCTCGGGCGGTACCTCGAGGGCAAGTCCCGACTCGTCTTCCGCTACCCTTGGCAGGAGGCCGCCCAGATCGACGTGTACTCGGACACGGACTGGGCCGGCTGCATCAGAACGCGGAAGTCAACATCAGGTGGTGTGGTGCTCTTGGGGAGCCACCTGATCAAGTCCTGGTCGTCAACCCAGGCACTCGTGGCCCTGTCGTCGGGTGAGGCCGAATACTACGGCGTCGTCAAAAGCGCCGGAGTAGGCCTCGGCTACCAGAGCCTCCTCGAAGACCTCGGTATCACAGCGCCGCTGCGCGTGTGGACCGACAGCACGGCGACGATGGGCATCTGCGCGCGCCAAGGCCTCGGCAAGCTGCGGCACATCGACACCCACTGCCTGTGGGTGCAGCAGCGCGTGCGAGATGGGAGCATCGAGCTCCGCAAAGTTCGCGGGGAGCAGAACCCTGCGGACCTCTTCACGAAGCATCTCAGCAGCAGCGACCGGGCGCATGGCCTGCTGGAGATGCTAGGGTGCGAGTTCCGCGGCGGGCGAGCCGCCACGGCCCCGAAGCTGCGAAGCGCTGCGGGGACCTCCAAGGGCGAGATGTTGCACATCTCTGACGGCGATCGTGGGTGTGGGACGGCCCCCGTGGCCCTGACCCACACTGCACGTGACACCGTCCCGACGCCCGAAGAACAGCGCCGATGCCTCGGCAGTGCTATGCTCGTGGAGTGGCATGGCCGGACCTTTCCGCAAGCAGGCGATGGCGATGAGGGCCTGCCCGAGGCCTACGAGTGCAGCACAGCGCTACTGCCTCACCTGCATGGGGACCTCGACGAATGGTTCCCTCGTGCGCACGCTGGCGCTGAGTTGGAGGTAACAGAGCCTCCCGAGGACGGCCAGCTCGAGGCCGTCGGCGCCGCTCTTGGCGCCAGGCGCAACTCTTCGGCTCCAGCAGAGAGCGACAGATGTGCGGAGACTGTGAACCATCAACCGCCATGGTTCACAAGATTGTGAACCATGAGCCCCTATGGTTCACAAGCTTGTGAACCATCAACCGCCATGGTTCACAAGCTTGTGAGTCGAGAGAATGGAGAGAAGCATAGCGCAGCGCCCGCTACCTCGCGCTGAAGACGACTGCCGCAGCAGGCATGCGTCAATGCCTGGCCACTCGCGGCAACGCCGGCGAGGGCCAAAATGGTGACTCTGTGCGCGCTCTGCACGATCTGCGCCTTGCAGACAGCGCACGATTTCGACGGAGTCTCTACGCGTCATCAGCCATTTGAATTCGTGGGTGTAAGCAGGCTTTTCGTTTGGTTGACGGTTTCAACAAATGTTTTTACCGCTTACGTTATGTGCAAGTAGCTCGGAACCTGACGAGGAAGTGCCATGATCGGAAAGCGTCGGCATGAGGCCGCGGCGCTCCTCCCTCCGCTTTGGAGGAGTGAAGATTTCCATGGCCCTTTGGAGTCTCCGCAGACCTCCTCGTTGGATTCGACTTGGGTCTGAGAAGCTCGCCAGGTTCCGGATTTGATTTTGAATTTGAGCGTTGTTTGTATACAAGCTTTGTTCAGTCAGTGACAT
>MPMD02246899.1_pt1 | contig 10856 bp, 9 predicted proteins | sample 1617291 | NCBI WGS metagenome assembly MPMD02 (sample SAMN05944810, study PRJNA350692) | marine metagenome | biome: marine; feature: ODZ; material: water; isolation source: 120 m water sample filtered on 30 um supor filter | place: Pacific Ocean | collected 2012-04-09 | depth 120m m | reverse complement strand
CTATCGTTCGCTGTCCAAGAAACTGCTCAATCAAAACCCTGCAAAAGAGGAGTCGCGCACCGATTGGCGGCGCAGACCTCTTTCAGAGCGGCAACAAAAATATGCCCTCGACGATGTGCTGCACCTGGCGGACATGCATCAAAAACTCATTAACCGATTGACCGAACTGGGGCGAATGACCTGGCTGGAGGACGAAATGAGCACTTGGCTCGGACAGGTTCGCTTCGCCCACAAGCGGCAACGGTGGCGACGCGTCTCCGGTATCGGAGGACTTTCTGCCCGGAGCAAAGCGATCGTCCGGGAGTTGTGGTTCTGGCGGGAGTCCGAGGCGGAGAAAAAGAACATTCCCGTCCGACGCGTCCTGCGTGACGACCTCATCGTCGAAATTGCCAAGCGGCAGTCAAGCGACCCCACACGCATTGCCGCCCTGAGGGGAATGGATCGCAATGACCTGCAACGGGTCCTGCCAGAATTATCCGCTTGCGTGGAAAAAGCTTTGCGTCTTGAGGTAGCCGAACTGCCAACGAGTCGCCGACCGGGAAATATGCCGCCACAAATAAACATGCTCGGACAACTAATCTCCTCAGCGCTCAACAGTGTCTGCCGACAAGCACATTTAGCACCCAGTCTGGTCGGAAATCCTAGTGATGTGCGCGACCTGATTGCCTTCAAGCTCGGCCGTGCCAAAAATGATGAACAAGCTCCAATGCTCGCGCAAGGGTGGCGACAAGAAGTTGTCGGCAGCCTGATCGACGACCTCCTTTCAGGAACCGTGGCCGTTCGGATCAGCGATCCTCGCAGCGAACACCCGCTCAGTCTTGACCCGATCGACTAACGATTCGCTGCGTCTTTATTTCTCTGGGGTACGGTAGGCCGGAACATCGTCTTGGGGTGTCGATTTCGAAGATGCCTCCGAACGTTGCGACACGGTTTGACTCCCATAGAACCGGGTGTTCTCCTCCGCAACGAGACGCACGCCAGCCTCTTCACATTTCACTTCTGTCCGAAAGACATGATTGCCACCACGGGTTGCTCGGGCAACGATTTTATAGACCACCTCACTGCCCGAGGCGAGTTTCGGTATCGGCTGAAAAATCACCTGACCGGAGGAAATCTTTGCATCGGTCCCCGTTGCCGAAATCGGCTCAACCCCTTTGGAGAAGAATGCAACGACATCAATTCCCTGTGCTGCCTTCGTTCCTCGATTGCTGATGTGTACTTCATAGACGGTATCTTCGTCGACTGGAACAGGTCCACGCGGATCCTTGATTTCAAGTTCGAGATCCGCCAACGCTTCGACGCGTGTGCTCACCTCACCGGAAGTGGTCAAATCATCATCGGCATCGACTGCCACACGAAAATGATTTTCGCCAGGATGTGATAGTGATACTTTAACCTGAAATGTCTGATCGTTTTTCGCAGCGAGCGAATGCACATTCCACACGATACGGCGACCATGCGTGTCCATTTTGCCACCATCACTGCTATCGAGATAATCGCATCCGGCAGGTAGCGAGGCCACTAACCGGATGTTTTCGGCCGTTGCATTGCCAGAATTCTCCAAACGAAAACGATAGTTTGCGATCGTACCGGCATAATTCATTTCTGGACCCGTAGCCACCACATTCAAATTGGCACGGCGGACCAGGACCCGTTGCCGTGAGGCGACCCGCAGACCGGCATCGGCGAGAACCACCGCCTCCACATTCAGGTAGCCTGCCTGCCTGGCCGTCAACTCGACTTCCAAAACCTGCTCAGCGCCTGCCTCCATTTTGCCGAGTTGCCGGACTGCCATCGGTTGTTCTCCGCCATCGAGTGGCATCAGCTTCAACTCGACATTTTCGGCAACGCCGGTACCAGGATTGGAAATACTCAATCGATAAAGCTTCGTTTCTCCGTAACGAACTTCATGTGGCCCTTCAATGTTTAAATTGAGCTTGGGCTCTTGAACATGGATCACGGAATGGGATGCCACCGGTGCCAAGGTCCACGTAACACCAAGATCGAAGGAACTACTTTTTCGCGGGACAATCCGCAGATTGAGAAATTCCGTACCGTGAGGCTCCAATCGCTCCACCCGCCATTCCAATGGCTTCTGCGCCTCGTCGGTCGTTAAATCTGTCACACCCCGTGAACCCTGGGCCGAAACAATCTGTGCACCGAGCGGAGTATTCACCCGCACGATAACGGCATCGGCAACGACATCGCCAACATTCTGTAGCCGAACTCGATATGTCGATTCCTTGCCCAATACCGCCTTACGGGGACCTAGCGTTTCGACGATCAACGATGGGCTCTTTGAAAATAAAATACTGCTGTCCAACTCGCCTCCCAATGATCCAGTCTCCAACCGGTTCCATGGGGAAGCGACCTTTGCCTTTGAAAGGTCGTTCTGTTCTACCTGTTCACTTTTACGTACACCGAACAGGCCTTGCGATTTGGGCGCCAACTGTGGAACCGTTTTTTCGACGACGTTCTGTTTCTTCCCATCAGCGACGCGGGAACTTTTTTTAACTACCTTGGTTCGTTTTTTCTCAGGTCCCTTGGGACTTATCGTTACCTCTGCCTGAGTACCCACGACGAGGGGCCGTGCAGGAGGTCTCTTTTTGACAGCATTTTCACTCACTTTTTTGCTGGCATTTTCCTCGGTGGTTTTTTTCAGGGCCGGATCACCTTTTGGACCGTTGAGAAGATTTTGCTGCGTTCTTGCAGAATCCTCTTGCGACACAATTCTTCCACTACGTCGCGATGACTGGCCAGAGGACGGCCCCGTAACGCCAATAATCCCCTTGCCAACTCTCGAAGATGTGTTCACGTTCACCGGAGCTGATGGCTGTAATTGCTGCGCCGTTCTCGGTGGCTGTGCCGCTCTCGATGGCTGCGCCGTTCTCGGCGGCCGTGCCGTTCTCGATGGCTGTGCCGCTCTCGGTGGCTGTGCCGTTCTCGAAGGTTGCACCGCTCTCGGTGGCTGTGCCGCTCTCGGTGGTTGCGCCGCTCTCGGTGGCTGTGCCGTTCTCTGAGCCACGTTCGATGAGCGATCCTTTGGCGATAGCTCACCATTCAGCCCTGAACGAGTCACAGCCGGTAGAATGAAGTCATCCTCAGAGAGCCTCCCATCCTTGGAGAGTCCACCCCGTGGCAAATTCGCCTTCGGTGGCTCGGGAGCCGTTGTTCTCGATGGTGATCGGGTCGATTTTGAAGCTTTCGTTTGAGCCCTCTGCGATGGGGCCACCTTCTGCACCTTTTTTCGAGCAGTGCCGTCATCGTCAGCATTGCCGGTAAAAGGTAGCGCAAAGCGAGCTTTCTTTTTGGACGACGCGCCCCACGGCCAAAGAGACCGTATATCTTTTTGCGCGGATTTTGCGTTGCTCGGGCGCGTTCTGCCTGTCTCCTGAGAATCAGCCGTGAAACAAAAGCTGGACAAAACAAGCAGAATGGAGCCAAATATTGTCAGACTACGTCGCATCATGCCACCTTAGAAAATGGGCCTAAAAACAAATCGTCGCTAGAAATATCGACCTGTTTTACCGTTGCGGATTAGTAAAAACGTAACAGTTTTACCGAGTGTAGCGATCCGCAAAAGATTAACGATCGCCAAGATGCGCAGCAGCACTGCTATCGCTTCCGCCGGGGCAGGGATGAGGTTCCCATGCAAAACGAAATATCTTTACCGATCGCGTTGAGGTACAGCCTCATCCCGCGTCACTTCAAAACCCATCTCCTCAATCATTTGACGGTCCGATTCGGGCAATTGGCCCTTTGTCGTGAGATAATTGCCGACAAAAATTGAATTCGCCGCATACAGAGCAAGTGGCTGGAGCGAACCGAGATGGAGTTCCCTTCCTCCCGCTACGCGAATTTCTCGGTCCGGATTCACAAGGCGAAACATCGCCAGAACTTTCAGGCAGTATCGGGGAGTAAGCAGCCAGGTATCCGCCAGCGCCGTTCCATCAATGGGATTGAAAAAATTGACCGGGATCGATTCTGCACCCACATCTCTAAGGGCAAAGGCCATCTGCACCACGTCACTTGGCTGTTCCCCCATTCCAATGATCCCACCACTACAAATTTCCAGCCCGGCCCGCCGCACCGCCTCGAGAGTATCGATGCGATCCTGATAGGTGTGTGTCGAACAGATCTGACTATAGTAATTTTCACTGGTATTGATATTGTGATTCACGCGATCGACGCCACATCGCTTGAGAGCCGCCGCCTGGGCTGGACGAAGCAGGCCGAGACAGGCACATATTTTCAAATCATATTGCGCTTTAATTTTTGGAACAATTTCTGTGACCGCCGCGATCTCTTTTTCTGACGGGCTGCGAGCCGAAATCACAATACAATACGTCTTACTCCCTCGCTCGAATGCTTCCTGGGCACCATCAAGCAGCCGTTTTTCGTCCAGTAAATTATATTTTGGAATTTCGGCCTTGGAATTTTTAGACTGCGAACAGTAGCCGCAGTCTTCGGGGCAAAGGCCACTCTTGGCATTCATCAAAAAAAAGAGTTGGACCGTCTTGCCAAAATAATGCCGCCTTACCCGATAGACGCCTGCCAGCAGGTCCAACATTTCATCATCGTCGCACTCAAGAACGGAGAGGGCTTCGCTTTCGGTCAGTGGACTTCCAGCCAACACCCGATCGGCCAAAGTACCCCAATGGTTTGTTGTGTCATTGGCAATCTGTCCAACCATCTAAAAAGTCTCCCGCTACTAAAGATTTTCCACAGCCCACGGAAAAAAACCGATCGAAATCATGCCGGGCCTCGCCATCGTCGAGGAGATTGGCAATCGCAATTATAGCTGCACGAATACTAGCGGCGCTGGTGGACTCTTTTCAAGGTATGTCATCCGCTGGTGCAACACCAACGCATGCGCGATGGTGCGATCGAACAATTTGGCGCCATTTTCATCCAAAAAAGCCGCATCTTCTCACTCTCTACAGTAGTGTTGTGCAGGGCGGTCGGGGCCTCACAATCGGGGAAAGAATCACGTCGAGAGACCGCCACGTACTCCAGACCCGTGGACTATTTCTTCGGAGGCGGACTGCGGCGCCAATGATACTTACTGGGATACTTACTGGGATACTTACGAAAAATACGTAAACAGCAGCAGTCGCGCAGCGACTCCTGCAAGAAGCTACTCATGGCGGTCAACCGCCACCGGCATCGATGGCTTTCAGGTTGTCCAGAAATTGAGTCATCTCATCGACTGCGTGAGCGTCACCCGATTCGCGTGCCTGTTCAATTCCCCTGAGCAGGTAGTCGCTCGCTTCGTCCCGTCGCCCCAAACGGGCCAGCAACTGGCCCACCATAAAATAGGCCGGAACATAGGACGGATCATCCTCTAATAGGGTAGAGAATGCGGCAATGCTCTCATCGTGCCGACCGATTTTTTCGAGTTCCATCGCACGACTATAACGCAAAAACGGATCGTCCGGTTCGCCCAGGAGCATCGCTTCAAGCTTTTCCAAACGTGACTCTGACATACTCATGCACCACTGTAAATGACAATGTCCGGCTGACGTTCCAACTTAATTCGACTCACCACTCTCTGAGATCGCCGGCATACCGCGCGCGGCCTCATACGCGGCAATCCGTTCAGCATGTTCAAGGGTGAGGGCAATGTCATCCAGACCGTGCAGCAGGCAGTGCTTTCGGAATGGATCTATTTCAAATGATTGCTTTAGACCGTGGTCATCGAGTATGAGATTTTCAGCCAATTGCACACTCAGGGTATAACCGGGATATGTATTCGCCCTGGTAAAAAGATCCTCAATCACCTCTGCATCCAACACAATCGGAAGCAATCCATTCTGGAAGCAATTGTTGTAAAAAATGTCTGCAAAGCTCGGTGCAATAAGAATCCGAAAACCGTAATCATCGAGTGCCCAGGGGGCGTGTTCCCGACTTGATCCGCAGCCAAAATTCTGGCGCGCGAGCAGAATACTGGCACCTTCTAAATCCGGACAGTTGAGCTCAAACTCTGGATTAGGTGTCCCATCTTCTAAAAAACGCCAGTCAAAAAAGAGGAAGGCGCCAAAACCCGTTCTTTCAATTCGTTTCAGAAACTGTTTCGGGATGATCTGATCGGTATCGACATTGCTCCGATCCATCGCTGCAACGAGGCCTGTGTGTTGTGTGAAAGCTCTCATGTTTTATCCGTTGCTGATGCCGGAGAGGCCGACTCGACTCCGTCCCTATAATTCCAATCGCGAATATCAACAAAATGGCCCTTGATCGCCGCAGCGGCTGCCATCGCCGGAGAGACCAAATGGGTCCGACCTCCTTTTCCCTGGCGGCCTTCAAAGTTGCGATTACTGGTCGATGCGCATCGCTCTGCCGGCTCAAGCTTATCCGGATTCATTGCCAGACACATGCTGCATCCAGGTTCGCGCCAATCAAAACCACTCTGCCTAAAAATGTTGTCGAGACCTTCCTGCTCCGCCTGCCGTTTGACCGGGCCACTGCCAGGCACCACCATCGCCCCCACCCGGTCCGCCACCCGATACCCGCTGACAACTGCCGCTGCGGCGCGCAGGTCTTCGATCCGTCCGTTGGTGCAGGACCCGATAAAGACCCGGTCAATCTCAATATCCGTGAGCGGGACGCCTGGCTTCAACGCCATGTACTCGATTGCCGCTGCTGCCGCCTTACGGTCCTCTTCACATTCTGTCGCATCGGGATCAGGTACGCGATCGAGAACTGAAAGTACCTGCCCGGGATTCGTTCCCCAGGTCACCTGGGGCTCGATATCACCTGCGCAATACCGTTCGACTCGGTCGTACACGGCCCCCTCGTCGGTCGGCAGTTGTCGCCAGCGCTCGAGAGCCGATTCAAAATCTTCCGGAGCAAATTCTCTACCTCGCAAATATTCGTACGTGATCTCATCCGGAGCAATCAATCCTCCGCGGGCTCCGGCTTCAATCGCCATATTGCAAACCGTCATCCGCTGCTCCATCGATAGGCTGCGAACCGCACTGCCAGTGAACTCCAGGATATAGCCCGTTCCACCGGCGGAGGTCAGTTGTCCGATGATGTAAAGCACCAGATCTTTCGCGCTCACTCCTCGGGCCAACGCACCCTCTACGCAAATCTCGCACGTTTTTGGTTTAAACTGCCGTAGCGTCTGGGTTGCCAGAACATGCTGCACCTCGCTGGTACCGATACCGAATGCAAGGGCGCCAAAGGCGCCATGGGTGGAAGTGTGGCTATCGCCACAGACAATCGTCATTCCCGGTTGCGTCAGTCCGAGTTCAGGTCCGATGATGTGAACAATACCTTGCTCAGGGTCCTGCAGATCGTAGATGCGGACACCAAACTCCCGACAATTGCTCCGGAGCGTGTCGATCTGCGTTCGTGCAATTTCGTCGGCAATGGGAAGCGACCGATCCGATGTGGGCACATTGTGATCTGGAGTCGCCACCGTCAATTCCGGTCTGCGGACTCTACGGCCCTCGATCCGCAATTGCTCAAAGGCCTGCGGGCTGGTCACCTCATGTACCAGTTGCAGGTCGATATAGAGAAGTGTCTGGCGATTCGGTTCATGATAGACAACATGATTATCCCAGATTTTTTCAAAGAGTGTCCTGGGGCGAGTTGTCGCAGTATCTTCAGATGCAGCCATTGGCTTTTTGAAATTCAATAAAAAAGTATCTCTGCTCAAACGCAAAAACAAATAAAAAAAGCAAAGGGAACCCTTCGCTACCGATAACCGGGGATGATGCAACAACCGTCCGCCAGGGGGCGATTATACCTCTGGCAGTCCTCATCAAGCAGGCCCGGTTGGAACGGTTTCTTCCGGGACGCACCAAAAATTGCTCAAGGGGAACCGTTCAAGCGACCCTTCGGCCCGAAGCGGACTGGGCCAGATGGTGGATTTCCTCGTGAGCCATCGGCCGATATCCGCCCGGCTGATCCTCACCCACTGACGGCTCCTCCTGGAAGATTTCCGTCGCATGATGCAAAATGCGGGGAAAATAAAACCAGGCCTTTGAGCAGGGCTGTAGTACCTGCGGTGTGTGCATAATCACCAGATCGGTACCGAGAAGGGCGTTGGCCATCCGCGTAAGCCCATTATCAACATCGCCGGGAACAAGCTTTATTTTCGCGCCACTCCGGGAAAGGCTTTGATGCGCATCTTTAAGACGAAGCGGCTCAAAATCGGGGCTGCGGGCATCGAATAGGTCGATTCCCGTATACGCTATCTGAGCCATGTCCCCCTGGAGTCTGCCAGCCATTGCAATTAGCCGCAACGTCCTGTCGAGATTGCCAATCCCGAGTTCCAGAATCGTTGTCATCCGTTGTCGCCGGATTGCACGATAGAGCAATCGATCGGACTCAGGCTTCGAAAAATACATCTGGTGAATGTTTTTCAATCCGCTTAGAACAGACAACGTGACTTTCCTTTCATTATTTGTTTAAAATCACCCGGAGACATTATTCAATTTCGTCCAGAACATAGGCCAAAATAAAGTCCAAATCATCTTGGCACAAATGCGGGTGATTTTACGAGAATTCAAAAGGAGAATATGTCCTTGCCACTACTTCCAATCTGGCAATTCGATCAAAAAATCTATACCGCTGCGGAAACCAATACAATCGCCACCCAGGCAGGTGAACAATTCGCCTCGGCCATGCAATCCGCACAGGTTACCAGCGACAACTGGTCCAACGAACCGTTAGCAGCCGCGCTGGTGGAAACCGCATCCGTACATTGCCTCGCCCAACTCACTGCGACCGGCTGGTGGGGGCCCTCAAACCAACTTCCGAGCACCATCCTCTGGAAAATTGCCGGCGAGTGGCTACAAACCGGGTGGTTGCAAACCCGAGCTCACGAAAAACCGCTCGGTTACGCCGGCGATTATGCGCTGCTTGAGGCAATCATCAACGAAACGTGTACGAGCGACCCGCTCGGACAGATTTTCGATCGTTTTTTTCTCCGTCAAGCGGCCCCGGCAGCGGTGCGACACCGAACCCGTTTGGTCGCGCGCGCTCTGGCTACGGGCTGCCTGAACAAAAAGACTTCGCGCTACTCTGTCGTCAGTGTTGGCTGTGGCCCTGGCCTGGACATTCGCCGTGGAATTGAAATGCTGCCAGAAAACTTCCGGCAGACACTCGAGGTAACGTTGTTGGATCTCGACGATGAAAGCCTCGATTACGCAAAAGAATCGCTAAGAGCCACAATGAACCCGGCGCAAATACACACCTACCGGGAAAATCTCTCGCGACTCGCCAGAAAACCTCAGGCGAGAGCACTCTTTAAGAACCCTCAACTTCTCGTATGCACCGGCTTTTTCGACTATCTCGAAAAAAACACTGCTACGGAACTCCTGCGGTTTTTTTGGGACCAACTTCCCACCGATGGTCAACTTCTAGTTGGCAATTTTATGCCGAGTCACCCAACGCGTGCCTACATGGAGTGGATTGGCAATTGGTATCTGACCTACCGGACACCCGCTGAAATGGAAGAGATGGCCCTGAATGCGGGAATTCCCCCGGACTGCCAAAGGATTGGCACCGAACCAACGGGATGTAATTTGTTTCTCCAGGCGCGCAAAGCGTGATTATGATCCTGGCGGCAACAGCTACCTCAACGTGAAAGCGTGAGTGGGATTGACTAAAAACGCATTACCAAGCAAGTTATAGCCTCGAACGCTCGGTCCTGTTCTTCCCTTTATCCTTGAATTGCTCGGTATTTGATCATGCCTGATTATTCCGCACAACTTGCCAGTGTTATTGACGATGGCTCTGCCCGTATCGGCATTATTGGCCTCGGCTACGTTGGCCTTCCACTGATCGATGCCTTTGCCATCGCCGGTTTTCGGACGTTAGGTTTCGATACGGACCAGCGAAAAATCGACCAGCTCCTGGCCGGGGAAAGTTATATCGGGCACATTGCCGCAACGCGGATTGCTGAACTGGTCAACGGGCAATACCTCGTTCCCACGGCCGATATGACGCGGCTTTCAGAAGCCGATGTATTGTTGATCTGTGTGCCTACACCACTCTCCGATAGTCGCGACCCCGATCTCTCCTATGTCGAAGCTACGGGAAGGTTTATTTCCCAGAACCTGCGGCCAGGACAACTGATTGTGCTGGAAAGTACCACCTACCCCGGAACGACACGAAACGTCCTGCTTCCGATTCTTGAAAAGAGTGGTCTGCAAGCGGGCAAGGATTTTTTCCTCGCCTACAGCCCCGAAAGGGAAGACCCCGGCAACCCGGACTTCTCCGCGCAGGGCATTCCCAAGGTCGTTGGTGGGCTCGATCCGGTCAGTGAACAACTCGCCGTGGCAGTCTATCGCAAGGCGGTGGTCTCGGTGGTACCGGTATCAAGTCCCGAAGTAGCCGAAGCGTGCAAGATTCTGGAAAACAGTTATCGATCCGTAAACATCGCCATGGTCAACGAGTTGAAAACCCTTTTCGACCGACTCGAAATCGATGTCTGGGAAGTGATTGAGGCCGCAAAAACAAAGCCTTTCGGATATCAGGCATTTTATCCGGGTCCAGGACTCGGTGGGCACTGCATCCCAATCGATCCTTTCTATCTAAGCTGGGTCGCGAGGAAACATGGCATGTCTACGCGATTTATCGAACTGGCGGGCGAAATCAATCAGAGCATGCCCCGCTACGTAGTCGCTGGCGTCATTCATGCGCTCAACAAACGGAGCAAACCACTCCGAGGCAGCCAGATCTGTCTATTGGGAGTCGCCTACAAAAAAGATGTCGACGACCCGAGAGAGAGCCCCTCATTTGAACTCATGGAACTTCTCGCGGAGGGAGGGGCCGTCCTCAGCTACAACGATCCCCATATTCCGAGGCTACCACAGATGCGGCACCACAATGTCCCCGACCTG
>MPMD02177578.1_pt1 | contig 10867 bp, 6 predicted proteins | sample 1617291 | NCBI WGS metagenome assembly MPMD02 (sample SAMN05944810, study PRJNA350692) | marine metagenome | biome: marine; feature: ODZ; material: water; isolation source: 120 m water sample filtered on 30 um supor filter | place: Pacific Ocean | collected 2012-04-09 | depth 120m m | reverse complement strand
CTTATAAGGGATTAGTCTGGGTTCAATTCTCAGTATCCCTACCTAAGGGCGTGTAGTCCAATTGGCAGTAGACACGAAACTTAAAATTTCGACAGTGTGGGTTCGAGTCCCACCACGCCTATATTGCATAAATATCAAGAAGATAGGTTCGTACCTATGAAATACCTCATAACAACATCTTATGCTTGGTATAACAGGGGAGAACAGTTAATATTATTGTATTGTATACAAAATATACCTTTCACCTTTGATGAATTACCTGAAATATCTAAGCAAAATCCTGAGATAATAGAAAAAGCTAATAGCGAAAGGAGCTGGGAAGTTGAAGATCTTTATAATGCTTCAAGATATCTTATAATGGAGGAATGTCATCCTCTTATGAATGAAATAGAGTTAGAAAATCCAGAACTAATGCCTGCAGATCTATGATAATAAACCTCTGGTATTGTTATGATATGAAACAATGGAGGTGGACACTTTCTGATTCTGATGTATCTGATGTACAAGAGTCTGGACAAAGACCTAACTTAAGAGATGCAATGAATGATGTTGCTTCCACAGTAGAATACGTTCTTTCTTTCAGAAAAGGGGCAAAAAATACCCAGGCTAATTTTCATCCCTATTAGGTTTTACACTGGATGCTTTTTTTAATGATAAATAATCATTAACGGAACTACATGTAAGAATAAGATGGGTCTCTCCAGATTAGATAATTTTTTGAAATCATCTAGAGGTACAATTCTCTACGTTAACCCTGATGATTTAGATGCTACTGATAGTATTGAAAATCAAGGTAATTCATTAACTAGACCTTTTAAAACGATTCAAAGAGCACTCATTGAATCTGCAAGGTTTTCATACCAAACAGGTCTTGATAATGATAGATTTAATAAAACAACAATACTATTATATCCGGGTGATCATGTAGTTGATAATAGACCTGGATATATTCCTGCAGGAAGTAATAACTATCACCTAAGAAGTGGATCTAGCTCTAACAATTTACCCGCATATGAGTTATCATCCAACTTTGATCTTAGTACTGCATCTAATGAATTATATAAACTGAATAGTATTCATGGTGGTGTAATAGTTCCTAGAGGTACTTCAATAGTTGGTTTTGATATTCGCAAGACAAAGATTAGACCAAAATATATTCCAGACCCACTTAATGCTAATATTGAACCATCCTGCATATTCAGAGTAACTGGTGGATGCTATTTCTCACAGTTTACTCTGTTTGATGGGGATCCAAACGGAACAGTTTATATCGATTATACTGATACTTCTTGGATACCAAATTTTTCACATCATAAGTTAAGGTGTTTTGAATATGTTGATGGGACAAATGAAGTAGATATTAAGGATTATTTTCTAACACATAGAGCATATCGTACTGATTTGGATATGTATTATGAGAAAATAAGTCTTGTTTATGGAACATCATCTGGTCGTGCAATTTCACCAGATTATCCATCCACAAGCCTTGATATTCAATCTAAAATTGATGAGTATAGAATTGTAGGATCAAAAGGTATAAGCGTTGGTATTTCCAGTATTAAGGCTGGTAATGGAGCTATTACATCAACAGAGATTACTGTTACAACTGATTATGAAATAGATGGATTGGATATTGATACTCCCTTTACTATTGAAAATATTTCTGAATCTGGTTATAGTGGTGAGTTTGTTGTATCAGAGAAAGTAAGTAGTACTGAAGTTAAGTATAAAGTTCAAAATGCTCCTTCAATACCTCTTCCTGTAACTACTGGAGCATCATTACGATTATCATCTAATACTATAACATCAGCATCACCTTATGTTGATTCTATTTCATTACGTTCTGTTTATGGAATGTGTGGATTATTAGCAGATGGTTCAAAATCATCTGGATTTAAATCTATGATTGTTTCTGATTTCACAGGTATTGGACTTCAGAAAGATGATAATGCTTTTGTAGTGTATAATGCTTCTGGAACATATGATGATAAGACTGTTGCTGGAAATGAGAACATAAGCAGTAATTCAAAAGCATTATATAAACCAGATTATAGAAATTTCCATATTCAAGCAAAAAATAATGCTGTAGTTCAAGCTGCTTCAGTATTTGCTATTGGATATGCAGAACAGTATGTATCTGAAAGTGGAGGAGATATATCTTTATCAAATTCTACGTCCAACTTTGGTGCAGCTGCATTATCTTCTTCAGGATTTAAGGATAATGCCTTCCCACAAGATGATGCTGGATATATTACTCATATCATCCCACCAAAAGAGATTTCTCTCACAGAAACTGCGATTGAATTTGCATCAATTGATGTAGTAAAAACTGATGTTGTTGCTGGAGTTGGTTCTACTGGTAATCTTTATTTGACTTCACAAACCAATGTAGATGTTCCTCCAGAAAATGTTGTTGATGGGTATAGAATTGGTGCAAAATCTAATGATACTTTGGGTGTATTAATATCACAAGGTGGAGTAGTAACTGAATATAATGCTCGTATTGCGATGCCTGGACCATCTGCTCCAGAAACTAATTCTAAAAAATCATATATTGTTAATCGTAGTACTGCAGGTATTAATAGTATTTCTAGTAATGTATTTACTTTTACTGAGAGGCATAATTTAACTAATGGAGAAACTATTAGAGTTATTAGTGATAGTGGGCAATTACCTAATGGGGTAAAGTCAAATGAAGTGTATTATGCTATTACAACATCAACAGGTATTAGCACAAATACTGATATTAAGTTAGCTAAAACATTAAATGATGCTATTAATGATAATCCAGTGACTGTTAATAGCAGTGGTGGAACTTTAACTGTTGAAAGTAGAGTATCTGATAAGAATTCAGGAGATATTGGTCATCCTATTCAGTGGGATGGTACTAATTCTCAATGGTATATTGGGGTTTCTACAATAGCATCTGAGAATAACATTTATTCCTCCATAGTTGGACTTGGAACAACCGCCCTTGGTAATTCAACAGCAAGGACATTTGTGAAGAGACGCTCTGATTCAAGAAATCAGGATGATACACTCTATCGTTTCAGATATGTTGTTCCATCATCTTCAACAGCAAGACCTCCTACAGAAGGATTTATTATTCAAGAATCTAATACTTCCATAGGTTCTACTGATACAGAAATAGCAACATATTTTGGGGGTACTGGAGTATCATTATCCAATACACTTCAGCAAAGAAACTTTAGGTTTATTTCAAGCTGTACTTGGTCAGTAGATACTGCAACCATATTTACAGAACTTCCTCATGATTTGAGAGTTGGTTCTGAAGTTGAAATAGTCAATGTTAAGAGTAGTTTGAATACTTTGGGTGTTGGTAATAGCTGCTATAACTCAAAATATAAAGTTGCTTCAATTCCAACTAGTAAGAGATTTACTGTAGGTATTTCTTCAGATCCTGGAACATTTACTAATGATACTGGAGCAAGAACTATTGCTCTTCCATATTTTAAGAAGAAAACATCAGTTGATACATTTTATATTCATAAAGTTGATGAAAGGAAAAGATATATTAGTGGAGAACAAGATGGTGTTTATTATTTGACTGTAGCAAATGCATCAAATTCTCCATCAGTTGCTCCATTTACTGGTGATAAATTCTCTCAACCATTGAAGGAACTTTATCCACAAACACAAAGAGATAATCCTGTTGCAGATCCATTACCATCTAAATCTTTTGCTGAATCTGGATTAATAGGTAATGTTGTTATTGATGATCCACAGAGCAGTATCACTAGAGAAACTGTTGATAGGTATATGTTAGATAGTAATACTGGTAAGGCAGTTGATGATATTAAAACTATTACTGCATCATCACCACCAACTCATATAATTGAGACAGTAGTTGATCATGGTTTCAACAGAATAGTGGAATTGGCTATTGATAATGCGGGAGATGGTTATGGAGTTTCTGGAACTGTTAGTACTCTTTATAATGCAATCTTAGTTGGATATGCTGGATCAATAGTTGGTCAAAATGCAACAGCAAAAATTGTAACTAATACTTCTGGCGTTCTTACTTCAATAGAAATTATGGACGGTGGTTCTGCATATGGAGTAGGCAATACAATGACTGTTTCATCTTCAGGACTTACAACTTATGCACCATATATTCCTGCAACAGTTAGAGTTGCTAAAATTCACAACAATGTTGGTGATGTAGTTAAAATTAGTGGAGTTAGCTCTGAAACTTATTCTGGTTATAATGGTGTTTATAGAATTAGTGATGTTCAACCTGGAGCAGCAACTACCTTAGTAGCAGTAGGTACTACTACTGTTAATGGATATAGTATTACTGGTGTTGGGTTAGAACTTTGTAGTAAAGCAAGTCTTCAGACTACTGGAGTATCAATTGCAGGAACTTCTTTTGCATATGATTATGCTACTGGAATAGCAACAGTATCAACTGGTGCAACTCATGGATTATCAGTTAATAATAAAGTTACAATTTGGGGATCAGATCAAGCTTTATATAATGGAAGCTTTGTTGTAACTGAGAACGTTAACAATGCTAGGTTTAAAATTAATGTTGGTATAGGAACTATAGCACCAACACAAACTGGCGACTTGTATGTGTATCGTGAAGGTGTTTCTTCTAATGATGGTCTCATAACAGAGGATAATGAGAATCTGGGAGGTAGAATGGTTCCATTTTATGGTGGAGTTACCTCAACAGTTACTATTGTAGATTTGACCGCAGTTACAGAAGATGTTAATGTATTGAATATTGCGAATTTAGATATTAAAATAGGTGATTATTTGTTGGTTGATGATGAGATAATGAGAGTTAAAACTACTGTAGCAATTGGAGTAACAGCACCTATTAAAGTATTCCGTGGTGTCCTTGCATCCCAGAAAACTGCACATGCTATTGGATCAGAAATAAGAAAAATTGATGTTAATCCAATTGAATTCCGTAGACATTCTATTATTCGTGCTTCTGGGCATACATTTGAATATGTTGGTTATGGTCCTGGTAACTATTCAACTGCTTTACCTGAAAAGCAAAGTAGAGATATTACTGAAAAAGAAGAACTTCTTACTCAATCAGTCAAACGTGATGGAGGTACTAACTTTTATACTGGTATGAATGATAAAGGTAAGACATATTCAGGTAAGGATGAAATTACTAATACTCCTATTAGAACAGTTACTGGTGAGGATATTGGAAAACTTCCAGGATTAGATGTTATTACACCTATTGAAGGTTCATTCAAACGTACTATTCGTGTTGAGGGTGGTTCTGATGGAAAGGCATCTTCAGAGTTTAATGGACCAGTTATTGTTAATAAGAAACTGACTGTAAATTCTGACTTTGAATCCAATTCACTTCTATTACAAGGTGGTGCTACAGTTTCTAGAAAATATACAGTTGCAACTTCAATTCCTACAGTCGCAGGAAATCCTGGTGATGTTGTTTTCAATGCTAATCCAACAAGTGGTGGAACTATTGGATGGGTCTATACTACATCAAATGCTTGGAAAACCTTTGGAGCTATTTCTTCCTGATTGTTTACCAGTATAAATAATAAAAATACATATGAGGGGGAGAGTGAACCCTAATGGCTGTAAATAAGAATTTTGTAGTCAAGCATGGATTGGAGGTGGATAATAGCCTCATTTATGCAAATGCGACAACCGATAAGGTTGGTATTGGGTCCACAATTCCTGGAGTACTTTTTGACGTTGATGGTCAACTTAGATCCAAGTATGTTAATGTAACTGGTGTATCTAGTTTTACTTCTTTAGATATTAGTTCTGATGTAGATATAGATGGAAGAACAGAACTTGATGTTACTAATATTGCAGAGACATTAAATGTAACTGGTGTTTCTACTTTTGTTGGTGTAGGTACTTTTGTTGGTAATCTTTATGTTGGTGGTACTTTCGAGGTTAAAGATACTCTAAAATTCAATAATGTTACTGATAATACTACTGGTAATGCTGATACTGGTGCTGTTCAGATTGATGGTGGATTGGGTGTTAATAAGAATGTAACAGTAGGTGCCGGATTATCTGTTGTAGGTGTTTCAACATTTGCTGGTAGTATTGATGCAAACTTAAATCTAGATGTAGATGGAAGAACAGACCTTGATGATTTAGTTGTTACTGGTGTTTCAACCTTTAGTAATAGTATTGATGCAAACTTAAATCTTGATGTTGATGGAAGAACAGACCTTGATGATTTAGTTGTTAGTGGTATTACTACAGTAACTAATGTTACTGATAATATTCTTGGTAATGCTAATAGTGGCGCTGTTCAGATTGATGGTGGATTAGGTGTTAATAAGAATGTAACAGTAGGCGCTGGATTATCTGTTGTAGGTATTTCTTCTTTTGTTGGTGTAAGTACTTTTGGTAGTAATGTTTTTGTTGGTGGTAACTTAGAAGTCAAAGGAACTTCTACAACATTAGGTGGAACTATTACTTTAGGTGATGCTAATACAGATAATGTTGTATTTACTGCTGATGTAGATTCTAATATTATTCCAGATGATAATAATACTTATCATTTAGGTTCAGCAACACAAAAATGGAAAGATATTTATTTAAGCTCTAATGCTGGTATTGGTAGTTTAGCTGTAACAGGTATATCAACTTTTGGTGGTAATGTTAGAATATCCTCTTTAACTGATAATAGAATTCCTATTGTTGGTGCTGGAAATACAATTGAAGATGATGCTAACTTAACTTTTAATGGGTCAATTCTTTCTGTTGGTGCTGGACTAAATGTAACAGGCACGCCAATATTTGATAGTACTGGTTCTGTTCAAATTCCTGCTGGTACTACTGCACAGAGATTGACTCCAGTAGTGGGTCAAATAAGATATAATAGCACATTATCACAATTTGAAGGTTATGGTGCTGGACCTGCTTGGGGTTCTCTTGGTGGGGTAAAGGATGTTGATGGGGATACTTATATAACTGCTGAGTCAGCAGCAGGTGTTGATGAAGATATGTTAACATTTAAAACTGCAGGTGTTGACCGGGTTACTATAGCTAATGATGGATATACTCGCTTTATTGGTTTAACAACTGCTGTTGGTAATTTCTTTGTTGGTGGTAACTTAGAAGTCAAAGGAACTTCTACAACATTGGGTGGAACTATTACTTTAGGTGATGCTAATACAGATAATGTTGTATTTACTGCGGATGTTAATTCAAACATCATTCCAAATACTGATAATGCTTATGATTTAGGTTCATCTGCTCAACAGTGGAGAAATTTATATATAAATGGGCAGGCTGACCTTGATGATTTAATTGTTACTGGTGTTTCTACTTTCAGTAATAACATTGATGCTAATCTGAATCTTGATGTTGATGGTAGAACCGACCTTGATGACTTAGTTGTCACTGGTGTCTCTACTTTCAGTAATAACATTGATGCTAATCTGAATCTAGATGTTGATGGAAATCTAGATGTAAATGGTAGAACCGACCTTGATGATTTGGTTGTTACTGGTGTTTCTACTTTTAGTAATAACATTGATGCAAACTTAAATCTTGATGTTGATGGTAGAACAGACCTTGATGATTTAGTTGTAACTGGTGTCTCTACTTTTAGTAATAACATTGATGCTAATCTGAATCTAGATGTTGATGGAAATCTAGATGTAAATGGTAGAACCGACCTTGATGACTTAGTTGTCACTGGTGTTTCTACTTTTAGTAATAACATTGATTTAAATGATGATATTCATGTATCTGGTGTAGCTACTGCTACTACTTTTTATGGAAGTGGGTCAGGTTTAACTGGTATTGCTACTCAATTGGGTGCAACTATTGGTGTTGGATCTGAGAGTAACTATGTTGGATCTGGTGTCAGTGCAATTTATTTCTCCACAGTAAGTGGGTCAAATGTTAATGTTACAACAGCTTTAGATTCAGCTTCTGGTATCAATACCGCAACGGTGGAAATCAATTACCCCACACTCGGTCTAGTAATTGCCCTTGCTGGGTAATAAAATAAAATCTTATCTAGTAAAAAACAATGGCAGAAACCTTCATAAACAATTTAACCCGAGCAGCGGGGAGTGTAACTTCCAAAACAGGAAGTACGGTAGGAGCTGCTAGTACAGAGATTACAGTATCAGCAAATACAGGTATTGTTGTTGGAAATTTAATAGACCATCCCAACTACATTGGGGGGACGAAAGTCGCTTACATTGTTGGAACGACTATCAAAGCGGATAGAGTATCGACAAACGCTGGATCGCTTACAGGACAAACTGTAAAATTTCTTGGAGTATCTACATCATATACTTCACCATCATCTGTAAAATCTATTTTGATTGGTGGAACCTTTGCAAACAATACTACTTCTAGAGTAGAATTAACAGTTGAAGTTTATGATAATAGCACTAGTGTTGGTGTTGGATTGGCAAGTAAGATTCCTGTTCCAGCAGGAAGTTCTTTCGTTATATCGGAAGCAGGAAAGACTGTATTGGAAGGTAATGATGAGATAAGGATATATTGTAATACGGCTAATGCTATTGATGCTAATCTTAGTATTCTTAAGGGGGTTGCGTAAAGATGACTAATGGTGGATATTTAGGAAGGAATCCGAACGATTCAGCTTCTACTATTATTAAAAAAACGTATTATCCTTCAGGAATACAAACATCATTTAGCTTTGTGTATGGATATACTCCTGGATATATTGATTGTTATATAAATGGATCTAGAATAATTCCTGTAGATGACTTTACTGCTACTGATGGTTTAGTTGTAGACCTTAAAATTGCTGCTGGTAATGGTGATTCTGTTGAATTAGTTGCATTTGAAGCATTTGATGTTGGGAGTGTAACTCAATCTGAAGGTAATTTTGCAGTAGCACAAAACCTTACTGTTACTGGTAATGTAGATGCTACTGGTAATGTAGATGTAGATGGTAGAACAGATTTAGATGACTTAGTTGTTACTGGAGTATCGACATTTAGTAATACCATCGATGCTAATGGTAATCTTGATGTTGCTGGTAATGTTTCAGTAACAGGTGTATCAACTTTTGTTGGTGTAGGAACTTTTATTAACGGTCTTTATGTTGGTTCTGGAATAACTGTAACTGGTCATATTCTTCCTCATTCAAACAATTATGATGATTTAGGTACTTCTTCTGTTAAATTTAGGAAGATTTATGTTGGTGGGGCTGAGATTACTGGTCTTATTGAAGCAGTATCTGGTGTGGAAGTTGGTGCTAATGGTAATCTTTATCCCACTCAAACTAATAGTTCCGATTTAGGTAAAACTGATAAATTATTTAAAGATCTTTATTTAAGTGGTAATGCTACTATTGCCAATGCTAATATTTCTGGAATATCAACTTTTAGTAGTACTTCACATATTAAAGTTCCTGCTGGTACTACTGCACAGAGACCTAGTAGTGCTTTAGATGGTGATATAAGATATAATAGCACTCTTAACAGTTATGAGGGGTATGGAAACAGTACATGGGGTGGACTTGGTGGTGGCACTGAGATAGATACATCAGTTTCAACAACAAGTGCAACTAACTTAACAACATTTGCACATGCATCTTATCGTTCTGCTTCATTTAGAGTGCAGATTACACAAGGTTCCTCATATCAAGTAGGTAAATACTTACTGATACATGATGGCACAACTGTGACGGTCGTTGAGGAATCAGCAATCGCAACTGGAGATATGTTAGGAAACGTAAGTAGTGTGATTAATGGGTCTAATGTAGAAGTTAAGATTACAATGAATAGTGCATCATCTGCGACGGTCACAACAATCATTGATAAAATTACAGTTTGATGAGGAGTAAATAGATGCCTAGTATTAGAATTGGTTTTTCCTCTGATTTCGTTCTTAAGAATGGAGTTGTCGGTCTCGGTACAACGGTTGGTTCAACAACCGATGGTAAGTTAGAACTTGATAACGGAGTTCTTAGAGCAAACTTTAGTGTTACTGGAGTTGCAACACTTACTGCTTATGGTGGTTTTGTTGCACAGAATCAACATGTCAACAAACCAGCAGCAATTGGTTTTGCAACGGTTGGTGTTGGAACATTTCAACAATACTACGAAACTACAACAGAATTTACTGATCTAGGTGGTGTTCATCATGGAGATGATCAATATTTCAATACACTTTCTGAAGATCTGGTCATTGATGATGGTCAGATCTTAAATATTACCAACACTGATATGGTTGGTGTTACAACCATTGGTGAATATGACCCACACAATCACTCATCATATGTTTGTGCAGGATCACTGGAACAAGTATCAGTTACTGGACACTTTTCTGTTCCAAATGGTGGAATTAATGATAGAAAAGACAATCCAATTGAGGGAACAGTAAGATTTAATACTGACTTGAGCACACTTGAGTTCTTTAATGGAAATGAGTGGAGACAATTCACTTATAATCAAGGGCAAAGTGGTCGTGGTCTTTTTGCTGGTGGTGCTGACCCTGCTGCGATTGCAACAATTCAAAAAGTTCAAATTTCCACAAGAGGTAATGCACAAGATTTTGGCGATTTAACTGTGTCAAGATATTTAAGTACTGGATGTGCATCACCAACTCGTGGAGTATTTGCTGGGGGATATACTAATGGTTATACTGATATAATTGATTATGTTACCACCGCAGCAGGTGGAACCGCAGCTGATTTTGGAGATTTGGCTAGTGCATCAGGATATATGGGAAGTTTTTCATCTTCTACTCGTGGAATAACGACTAACGAGTATACCCCAACTTTATCAAATAAAATACAATATGTTGAGATTGGCACTAAAGGAGATGCACTAGATTTTGGTGATTTGTCACTGGCAAGACTCCCGTTTGGTAGTGCAACTTCTTCACCAACTCGTGG
>MPMD02134402.1_pt1 | contig 10880 bp, 8 predicted proteins | sample 1617291 | NCBI WGS metagenome assembly MPMD02 (sample SAMN05944810, study PRJNA350692) | marine metagenome | biome: marine; feature: ODZ; material: water; isolation source: 120 m water sample filtered on 30 um supor filter | place: Pacific Ocean | collected 2012-04-09 | depth 120m m | reverse complement strand
CGCCCAGCGCGTGAAAGGTGCCAATCCACCAGCCTTCGGTTTCCCGCCCCAGCAACATGCCGACACGCTGCTGCATTTCCCGCGCCGCCTTGTTGGTGAAGGTAACGGCCAGCGTCTCCCACGGGCTTGCCTTGCCCTGCATCAAAATATGGGCAAGCCGCGTTGTCAGCACCCGGGTCTTGCCGGTACCTGCCCCGGCCAGCACCAGAACCGGCCCCTCGACGGCCTCGACGGCCTCGCGCTGGGCCTCGTTCAGGCTATCCAGATAGGCGGGAGTAGCCTGTGCCGGAACCAGGCTTTCAGCTACCGGTTCGGCGGAAAGGTCAAAAGGATCAGACATTCACGATATATAGCGTAGTGCTATTCCTTGCGGCACCAAAAAACATACATGCCCTTGAAGGTGTCCTTGTGGACACATTCAAATTCATGCCAACGCCCAAGATCCCTCAACCCTTCACCATCGGGAGCCCCTTCGTCGATATCAGGGGGAACCTGGAAACCCTGAAAGGTCAATCCGTTGTCCGCCATGAAGTCCGCCATATCGGGAATCGCAAGGTGTTGTTCGCTAACGTGGAACATCAGGTCACGAAAATTGCCGAGAGTATAAAAATCGGCCGATTGGCGCAGGAACGCCCCCTTGCCCCTGTCTCCCTGGGCGATGATGTCCTGACGGTAAGCACGAATGGACGGTTCATCACCACATGAATTACGGACCTGAATATCATCGCGAAGTGAGGCGATAGTGCGCCGGGCCGCGCGGCTGTAAAGGCCGATCTTCATCAACCCTCCGGCCCGAAGCCTTTCACCAAGAATCTTCCAGCCATTTTGGGGGTCACCCATGTGATGCAGGACGCCGACGCATTCGATGATATCGAAAGTATCCTCCAGTAAACTGGCATTGAGGATATCGCATTGCATGAAGTGCAGGTTTTCAACCCCAAATCGACCCGCCATGCGTTTGGCGTAGGCGAGACTGGCGAGAGAAATATCGATGGCTGTAATGGCAGCCTTCGGCCCATAGCCAATAGCCGCGTCAGTGGCCTGCTGACCCGTACCCGATCCGGCGATTAACACCTTGAAAGGGGTATCCATAAAGGTCAGATCATTTTCAGGGAAATACTGCGAAAGCTGATCCCGGTGGCCTCCCTCCGCCGGAGTCTGTAAGCTTAGCCAGCGCGGATAAGGACTTTCCTCATAAAGCCGGGCGACATTTCTGGACGTTTCGTCACCAATGGTGCCCAGGGCTTCAATTTTTTGCGCCGTCTCGACAGCGGCGGCTTTTTCCGCCATTTGTGTGGTGATAAGGTCGCCCAACGCTTTTGGCCTGATCTGTCGGCCGTCGATGTCCCTGGCGTTTTCACCCAACAGGTACCAAAGGGGATAATAAAGTGCCTTCAGCAACAAGCTATCCGCTGCCGCTCGCGAGCCGTCGCGAAGGCCTTGCATATTGATAAACATACCATCAAGACGGTTTTGCTCTTCGCCCGAGACGGCGAAGACATATTCATTGATTTCCCCCTGCCTGACCAACACGCAGGCAAATTCAAGGATATGGGCCTTACGCAATGTGTCTTTCGGTGATGACATTAACAGGGCCTTGCGGACCGCCGTCAGCAGGCACTCGATATCCAGATCGGTGTTGGCGGCGGCACACAACGCCGTGCGCAACAGCGGGTCACGCAAAACAGCTTTGCCTTTTGATGACAAAAGCCACCGGGCACCGGAATTCCAGCCTTTCGTGCCACCCAGGAAAAGGGCGTCCCCAAGGGCCGTGCATTGCTTCAGGTAAGTCAGCGCCGTCGGCCCGAGAACCTGATGATCAACGTCAATAAACCCGAAGGCAGCGCAAAGCCCGGCAGGATCGATACTACAGGGATTGCGAAGCCGAAAATGGCTCAGCAGACGGGTGAGCAACCTGGCCGCCGGATGGAGGGCGCGGTCGCGGGCCAGTGCGTTCGTCGCCTGAATAATCGCCTCGCCTGGCCGTCCTGATGCATCAAGAGCCTGCGCAAGATTGTAGGGAATGACCGCATTTCCGGGTTCGACTTCGCCAGCAGCCTGAAAGCAGGAAACAGCGGTAGCGAAGTCGCCGGACTGCAAAGCCGCAATACCCTTTTCCTGTGTCACTTTAATCATTTTAATGTCCGCGTTCTTCACGGCGGCTTTCCACCAGGGCGCGGTTATAGGCGCTCATGACCCGTCCCTCGCGTACACAGCCCATAAACTTCATGCCTTTGCGGTCCTCAATCACGGCGATATATTCCTCGCCGGTATCGCGCATGGTCGTCATCGCGGTTTCAAGGTCATCCGTACAGGCCAGCACCGGCGGATGGCGTCGTGCGACATCGCTTGCCGTAATCAATTGATCCAGTTCCGAATCGAAGGCGAATTCGCTCATATCGGCCAGGGTTATGGTGCCAAACAGGACGCCTTCGTCATCAACGACAAAAAGTTCTCCCGCCTCGGACTTTTGCAACATGGAGCGGATATCTGGAAGACCCACCCCCAATGTCACAGGTTCGCCCCCCGTGGAGAGAACGCTTCGGACTTTCAAATCGCGAAGTAACGCCATCTCGAAGCCTTCGCGAAGATCATGCCCCCGCTGTTCAAGCTGCCACGAGAAAAAAGACCCGCCATGGAACTGCCGGGTGATCATCGAGGCGATAACCACGGTTACCATAAGAGCCAGGGTTAGCGCGTAGTCGCCGGTCATTTCGAAAATTATCAGCGCGGTGGAGATCGGCGCGCCAAGCATGGCGGCGGCCATCGCCCCCATTCCCAAAATCGTATAGGCTCCGATACCGGTCGAAAGGTCCGGAAACAGGCCAGTAAAAACCATTCCATAAGAACCACCCAACATCGCCCCGATGACCAGCGCCGGCGAAAATACACCGCCGCCGAACCCGAATCCAATGCTGAGCGCCGTCGCCAGTATTTTGGCGAGACAAATCGAAACAAGCAGGAACAGGGTCAGTGGTTCCATCATCGCGGCTTCGGTCACGCCATAACCGATACCCAGCACTTGTGGATACCAGATCGCCACGAAGCCAAGAAGCGTCCCGCCCAAAGCCGGTTTCAGGAAATCCGCTATGGGTAGCTGTTGGGCTATTGACCGGCTCATCATGATGCTTTTCATAAAACCCATCGCCGTTAATCCGGCAAGAATGCCAAGACCGACGAAGGCCGGAAATTCCCAAAAAGATTCAATAACGTGTTCATGAATGACGAAAGCGGGAAAATCACCAAAATAAAACCGCGAAATCGCGGTCCCCGTTACACTGGCGATAACAATTGGGGCAAAGGCGCTCAAGGCGTAATGGCCGATCACAACCTCTGAGGCAAACAAGGCACCCGCGATGGGCGCGTTGAAGGAAGCGGCTACCGCCGCCGCTGCTCCACAGCCCAGAAGGGTTCTTGAAACGGACCGGGTTAAATGAAGCCTCGCAGCCAGCCAGCCGCCAAGGGCGGCGCCGGAATGAACCACCGGGCCTTCCCGTCCGACCGAAGCCCCGAAACCGATCGAACACGCATTAACCACGGCGGCTTTCATAGCGGTCAGGACAGACATCCTTCCCCCCCGCAGTGCTGCGGCTTCAATAACATCGGCTACGCCTTCGGGTCGATTTGAAGGCATCAGGTATTTTACCAGTATTCCGATGATCAGGCCGCCAATCGCTGGCGGGGCGACGATCTGCCACCAGTGCAGGGTTTCCAGATGAACAAACAGCCTCTCACTCGAAGTGCCGAAGGAAAGTGTTTGCACCATGGCGATGGCTTCGCGAAAAAGGATAACTGCGCCGCCCGCCCCAACACCGACTGCGAAGGCAAGAACAGAAAGGGCCGTATGCCCGCTTTGGGTAATGCGCCGGATGCGGACATAAAATCGACTTAAGGAAAACCGCATCATGGCACCGATTTACTGTATTCAGCGGCCAAATCAGGCGATTCGGTATAGTCCAACGAAGCCTCCAGCTTTCCTATATACGTGCCAATTCAAGAGCATAGACATACCGTCCACTAGTCCAAACAAAAAATCAGTGATTATTGATTTCGATTACAGAACCGGACTGGGCTGGACGCTGAAAGGGCTCCTGGTTTTCTGAATAAATCTGCAATCCCTGCCTTGCCACTTCGGGAAACAGGGCGGAACGCCTGGATTCCATATCAACATGCACCATCATCAATTCATTCGTCGCACATAAAAATCCACTATTACGATGATACATATGATGAAACAGATGCATTCGCTTTTCATCGAAACCCATTAACAGGGTCGCTATCTGCAACGAGTCGCCTTCAACAACCTCGCGCATGTAGGAAATATGCGATTCGACGACAAAATCCGAACTGTTCGTCTTTTTTCGATAATCATCCCCCATATCGAGCAAGTCCAGCAAGGCATCCGTTCCGTGATCGAACACCAGCACGTAATAGGCGACATTCATGTGTCCGTTATAATCAACCCAGGCGGGCTGGACCTGTTCTTCATGAAGCAGCCTTCCGCCATCTGGCATAATGATATCAGCCATTATTTTCCCTTTTCCTCAATCTTGTACTCGCTGGCGCCATAATGGCCGATCGACCGTTGAAACGGAAAGAACTTTGCCGGACTGGCCCTCAATGTTAAGTAATCGACTTTAAGATCATTCAGCCAACCGCCCCATTGAAAACATGACCGATTCCAGCCGACATATAATCGAATCCAGTAATCCGGAACTGGCCGTTGTCGTGCCCATTCATAACGAGGCTGAAAATCTGGCGCCACTTATCAACGAGATACGGGCCGCGCTGGAAAATACTTGTTCTGAGTATGAAATTATTTATGTCGATGACGGCTCTACGGACGACTCGATCAACCGACTGCTGGATATCAGGAACGAGTGTCCCCAGTTGAGGATTCTGAAACATCACCAATGCAGTGGGCAGAGCGCCGCCATCATGACCGGCGTTAAATCCGCCAGGGCCAGAATCATCGCCACCCTGGACGGGGACGGCCAGAATGATCCGGCGGATATTCCCGCCCTTTTCACAGCCCTGAAGGGTGCGCCTGACCCCGATCGGTTGTTGGTTGCAGGCATGCGCGCCAAAAGGAAGGACACCTGGATCAAACGCGTATCATCGAAGGTCGCGAACAATATTCGTGGGCGGTTTTTGAAAGATGATACGCCGGACACGGGTTGCGGATTGAAAGTATTCACGCGAGCAGCCTTCATGGACACGCCCCGGTTCGACCATATGCATCGCTTTTTGCCTGCCCTGATGATCCGTCGTGGTGGCAGCGTCATCTCGCTCGCCGTCAACCACCGTTCACGCGAACAAGGCCGTTCCAAGTACGGCACCCTTGATCGCCTTGCCGTCGGCATAGTCGATCTTGTGGGCGTTTTTTGGCTGCAACGCCGTGCGAATCGACCGGAAGTTGAGGAATTGGCTGAAACTCAAGAGGGCCGTCCTTCAAAGGCCGTATCCCAATGACTCCGAAAATCCTGTTTCGCGGTCTTTTTCTGATCGCTTCCCTCGTTGGTATCGGCTACGTGATGAAAATCAGCGGGCTGGGGTCATCCATCGACAAAGCCTGGATTGACAGTGACATTCGTGGTCAGGGTTTTACGGGTGAATTACTTTTTGTCGGCATCGGGATGTTGTTCACCGCCGTCGGACTTCCCCGGCAGGCAATCTGTTTTCTCGCCGGGTACGCTTTTGGATTGCTGGAAGGTACGATCCTGGCCCTGCTGGCGTCCGTGTTGGGGTGTATCGTCGCTTTTTACTACGCCCGCGTCCTGGGCAGGGATCTTGTCGTCTCCCGCTTCCCAAACAGGGTTCGGGGAATTGACAATTTCCTGCATGAAAACCCCTTTAGCATGACCCTGCTGATCCGCCTTTTGCCGCTGGGAAGCAATCTGGTGACAAATTTGGCAGCGGGTGTCTCGAGTGTTGGCGGCGGTCCCTTTTTTTTGGGTTCGGCGATTGGTTACCTGCCGCAAATTTTGGTGTTCACCTTAATCGGCAGTGGTTTCAGTGTGGACCCGGAACTGCGTATTACGATCAGCGTCGCCCTGTTTATCGTGTCGGGTTTTCTTGGTGTCACGTTGTTTCGTAAATACCGTCACGGAAAATCTTTTGACGCCCGGATTGAACACGAGTTGGGTGTTGATGTTGACGAGGCTCCCGGAAAATGAGGGGTCCCGTATCGATAAGTGGTCTTTCCGCCAGCGGCTTCACCCTGTTCTGGGTTGGACTTTGGGTGGCGTTAATGGCGGTGGCTATTAAATTCCGCCCCTTTTTGCCCGTTGACGAAACCCGTTATCTTGCCGTCGCCTGGGAGATGTGGCGCGACAAAAATTTCCTGGTGCCTCATCTGAACGGCGAACCCTATTCTCACAAACCGCCCTTGCTTTTTTGGTTGATGCACGGCGGATGGGCTGTCTTTGGCGTCAACGACTGGTGGCCACGCCTGGTCGCACCGCTGTTTGGCCTTGCCAGCCTGTTCCTGACGGCTTTGCTGGCCCGCCGGTTATGGCCGGGGCGCTCTGCCGTCGCCATCGCCGCCCCGTTGATTTTACTGGCCTGTTTGTTCTGGACGCTTTTCACCACCCTGACCATGTTCGACATGCTTTTGACCCTTTGCGCCTTGCTGGGGATGTTGGGAATTATCCAGGCCTGGCAGGATAACAACGCTGGCGGCTTCACCTTGCTTGCCTTCGCCATTGGTCTTGGCGCCTTGGCCAAAGGGCCCGCGATCCTGGTTTCCATCCTTCCCGTTGCGCTTCTGGCACCCGTATGGACTACAAACCTGGGTGACCAGAACCCTGAAGCTGACTCGGATGATCGGGAAGCGGATGTTGAACCCGGCCCACAGATGTGGAACCGGGGCTGGAAACCATGGTACATCGGCGTCGGCTTTGCCCTGTTGGGTGGCGTGGCGATTGGCCTTGGCTGGGCCATTCCCGCAGCCATCATGGGCGGGGAAGACTATCGCGACGCCATCTTCTGGGGCCAATCGGCGGGACGCATGGTTGATTCCTTCGCCCATGGCCGTCCCTGGTGGTGGTTTCTGGCCGTCCTGCCCGGTTTGATTCTGCCCTGGACAGTCTGGCCCGCCAGTTGGCGGGCGCTTCGGGGCCTGCTCGACCTTCGCGAAGACAACGGCCTTCGGTTCTGTCTTGTCTGGTTTTTGCCTGCTCTCATCATCTTCAGCGCTATCAGCGGCAAACAACTTCATTATTTGTTGCCCGTTTTTCCGACGTTGGCGCTTGTCCTGGGCCGGCTTCTCGTCGATTACGTCGACGCCGATGCGGATGAAACGATCTGGAGCCGCTTCGGATTACAACTGCCGGGAATTTTGTTTATCCTTTTTGGTCTTTTTATCGGGATCGCCCCTTTGACGGTCGGAACTTTTGATCTGCCACCCGTTATCGCCGAGGCTGATTTCATCTGGGGACTGGGACTGGCGTTATTCGCCTTTAGCGTTATTCTTTTGAACCGTAACAGCCTTCATTTAATGACTCGCCTCGCATCAATCGCCCTGTTGTCCGTAGCCCTGATCGCAACCATTCACATGAGCCTCAGGCCGTTTCTGGCTGAACGGTTCGACCTGAAACCGCTATCCCAGAAACTTGGAGAGTGGCAGCGATCCGGCATCCCACTAGCCTTCAGCGGCAAATATCATGGCCAGTTCAATTTCATGGGGCGACTGCAAGACACCATTACTACTGTAGGCCTCGTCGATCCCGATCTGGAAAACTGGCTCACCGCGAATCCAGAGGGCAGAATTGTAACCGTTACGGATGATGTTCCTGAAATGACAACGCCGGTTTATTCTCAACCGTTTCGTGGACGCACTTTGATTGTCATCGATGCTTCCCAGGCAATCACCTTCCCTGAGATTTTGAACAAGTCCTAGTGTGATGTTTCTGAAATACGGCTCATTATTATGAGCCGTATTTCTGGGGCAGGACACTAGTTTCCCCAATCAATGGCAAAAAAAACATCGATAAGCTTGACAGCGGCCTAAAACATACTTAGATCGTTAGCACTCAAATCGATAGAGTGCTAACAAGCTCTATTATTTCGTTATTTATCAGTAAGTTCTCGGAGTATGAACTATGAAATTCAGACCTCTGCATGACCGCGTTCTCGTAAAACGCCTTGAGCAGGAAGAAAAGACCGCTGGTGGCATCATCATTCCCGATACCGCCCAGGAAAAACCCAGCGAAGGTGAAATCGTCGCCGTTGGTTCAGGCGTCCGCCGTGAAGACGGCACACTTGTCGCCCTTGACGTCAAAGCTGGCGACCAGGTGTTGTTCGGCAAATGGTCCGGCACCGAGGTTTCTGTTGACGGGCAAGACCTGTTGATCATGAAAGAATCCGATCTTCTTGGTGTTATCGAAGGCGCCAAAAAGAAGAAAAAATAGTTTTTAGGACAACCTGCATTTATTCAAACGCAGATTTAGGTTGCCCTAACTCTTTAATATATTGATCAAGTTTTCCGCAATTAACCGGATTTCGTTAAAAGTGGCTTGATCTAGCCAGATTAAGGATTTTTAAAAAATGGCTGCAAAAGAAGTAAAATTCAGCACAGACGCCCGCACGCGCATGCTTGCCGGTGTTGACGTCCTGGCCAACGCCGTCAAGGTAACGCTGGGCCCCAAAGGCCGTAACGTTGTCCTGGACAAGTCGTTCGGCGCACCGCGCATCACCAAGGACGGCGTCACCGTCGCCAAGGAAATCGAACTGACCGACAAGTTCGAAAACATGGGCGCACAGATGGTCAAGGAAGTCGCTTCCAAAACCAATGACGAAGCCGGTGACGGCACCACGACGGCAACCATTCTCGCCCAGTCTATCGTGCGCGAAGGCACCAAAGCGGTTGCCGCCGGCATGAACCCGATGGACCTGAAACGCGGCATCGATCTGGCCGTTGAAGCCGTCATCGCCGACGTTAAGAAACGCTCCAAGAAAGTTTCCACCAGCGCCGAGGTTGCGCAGGTTGGCACCATTTCGTCCAACGGTGATGCAGACATCGGCGACAAGATTGCCGAAGCCATGGAACGCGTCGGCAACGAAGGCGTTATCACCGTCGAAGAATCAAAAGGACTGGAAACTGAACTCAACGTCGTAGAAGGCATGCAGTTTGATCGCGGTTACACCTCTCCTTATTTTGTCACCAATGCTGACAAAATGACCTGCGAGATGGAAAATCCGTACATTCTGATCCACGAATCGAAGCTGTCCACCCTGCAGCCGTTGCTGCCGGTCCTGGAAAGCATCGTCCAGTCATCGCGTCCACTGCTGATTATCGCAGAAGACATCGAAGGCGAAGCGCTGGCGACTTTGGTCGTCAACAAGCTGCGTGGCGGCCTTAAAGTCTGTGCCGTCAAGGCACCGGGTTTTGGTGATCGTCGCAAAGCCATGCTGGAAGATATCGCGATCCTGACCAATGGTCAGGTGATCAGCGAAGATCTTGGCATCAAGCTCGAGAACGTCACCCTGGACATGCTCGGCACGGCCAAAAAACTTCACATCACCAAGGAAGAAACCACCCTGGTCGAAGGCGCTGGCTCCAAAAAGTCGATCATGGCCCGTTGCAACCAGATTCGCGCTCAGGTCGAAGAAACTTCTTCCGAATATGACCGTGAAAAACTGCAGGAACGCCTGGCCAAGCTGGCCGGTGGCGTTGCCGTTATCAGTGTCGGCGGTGCTACGGAAATCGAAGTCAAGGAACGCAAGGATCGCGTTGATGATGCCCTGCACGCGACCCGCGCCGCAGTCGAAGAAGGCGTTGTCATGGGTGGCGGCGTTGCCTTGCTGTTCGCAACCAAGGCTCTGGCCAAGGTTGAAGGCGATAACGCCGATCAGAAGGTTGGCGTCAACATAGTTCGTCGCGCCATTCAGGCCCCTGTCCGTCAGATCGCCGAAAACGCCGGTGTTGATGGTGCCGTCGTTGCGGGCAAACTTCTTGAAGGCAAAAACAACATTGGTTTTGACGCTCAGAAAGGTGAATACACCGATCTGGTCAAAGCCGGCATCATCGATCCAGCCAAGGTTGTTCGCACAGCCCTGCAGGACGCAGCTTCCGTTGCCGGCCTGCTGGTCACCACCGAAGCCATGGTTACCGATGCACCCGCCAAGGACGAGCCTGCCATGCCTGGCGCGCCCGACATGGGCGGAATGGGTGGCATGGGCGGAATGGGCGGAATGGGCGGAATGGGTGGAATGGACTTCTAATCCACCCTGCAACCAGGCAACCAACGAACCCCCGGTTCCGAAAGGGACCGGGGGTTTTCTTTTATGACCCCTTTTGGCCCCAACTCATCCCTTTTGCGTCAAAGACTTCAGGGTTGAGTTCCCCGTGTTTCTTACCCCGGCGGCCACATCATCGGCCGGCCCCCCAAGAGGTGCAGGTGCACGTGGAAGACCGACTGGCCCGCGCCCTCCTGGCAGTTGAAGACGAGCCGGTACCCCGCTTCGGAGAGTCCCTCCGCCGCCGCGATCTTTTTCGCGGCTTCGACGAGCCTTCCCGCGGAGGCGCCGTCGATCTCGTTCACGGTGGAGAAATGTTTCCGCGGAATGATCAGGATGTGCGTGGGCGCCGTGGGGTTGATGTCGCGGAAGGCGAACCACTCCTCTCCCTCGTCCACCCTGTCGGAGGGGATCTCCTTCGCGGCGATCCTGCAGAAGAGGCACTCGCTCATACCCTGAACCTACTCCCCTTGTTTCCCGCTGTCCAGAGACGTAAAATGAACGCCTTCATGAAACTGATTCTCTTCCTTTTCCTGCTTCAGGACCCTTCCTCCTGGGTCGACAAGCTGGGAACCGGCTCTGACGCCCTGCGGTGGGAGGCGGTGGAACACCTTTCCCGTCTTGGTGCGGACGGAGCCGGG
>MPMD02092918.1_pt1 | contig 10886 bp, 11 predicted proteins | sample 1617291 | NCBI WGS metagenome assembly MPMD02 (sample SAMN05944810, study PRJNA350692) | marine metagenome | biome: marine; feature: ODZ; material: water; isolation source: 120 m water sample filtered on 30 um supor filter | place: Pacific Ocean | collected 2012-04-09 | depth 120m m | reverse complement strand
TCTACCTAGCAGTGCTAGTAGTACAAGTAGTACAAGCAGTACTAGTATTAGGAGTGCGTGATACTCATACAGTCTGGGATTCCGAAAAACATTAAATTTACTCCGGCGCATGTACCGAGTACCAGGAAAAACTTAGCTTGCTGGGAGACTAGCACCCGAGATTCGTCAGACTACGCTGTTCATAGGCCTGGACCCAGGCCCCAGGCGTGCCCTGGGACCGCATGACAAATGTAGAATGGCGTAAAGAGAAACGTTGTGTCCGTAAGGAGAAACGTTGCGCAAGCAGCAAGCAGCAAGCAGCAGGAGGCCCAAACTCCCTATCACCAAAAGGTTATACTTGGAGAACGAATGCTTTTTTTTTGCGTGGCATCTCACCGTCTCTCATCACATCCCTTGGACTAGAGACGACTAGAGCCGCCCAAGGATTGAACCGCCTGGCCGACGACCCTCACAAAACGAGAAGCGCGATCCAGGTTAACATAAAGGACCACACCCATGGCCCAAACGAAAAGCATGGAAGATAAACCTTCCAAGCACAAAGACCACACTCATGGTCCAAACTGAGCCTCTGCTCACTCGATGAGCGAGGCCCAGTAGGCGTCCTCCGCCTCCACCCGCCGCCGCTTCGCCGCCGCCTCCGCCTCCTCCGCCGCCAGCACCGCCTTGCCGAGCTCGCAGCTGCTCAGCTCAGCATGGCGCTTGGCCTCGCGAGCGGTCCGCTCGGCCAAGCGCTCCTGGCGCGCAGCGTGCTGAGCGGCGTCCGCCGCATCGGCGCGGAGCTTCCGCTGCTCCGCGCCGCACAAGCAGCGGATCTCCAGGAGGGCCTGCACGACGTGCTCGGTGTCCTCCGGAGTATACGTCGCCGCATGCAGCTTGGCCCACCAGGCAGGGCCGCAACGCGGGCAGCGCTTCTCAGAGCAGGCGGACCACGTCATCCGAGGATGAGCAGCGAAGGCGGAAGGAGCAGCGAGGAGGAGCTTGAGCCAATTAAAATAATGTAAAAATGTAATAACATAAACATAGGTAATGACAAATAAGATAAAACTGTATCCAAAACAACTCTAAGACTCTACGGGGCTAAGAGTTGGAATACCGAATCCTCTGAATCCTACTGTTTTCGTAGCCGGTTTTTGTTTTTCGTTTCAACAACTCGGAGGCAACATCCACGAGGTTTGGCAAGAACGCTGAACGCGGAACCCCGCTTCGCAGTCGCAGCATCGGCACCTCGAACCTCGAACGTGGACGGGGGTGGTGTCGAGAACGGGGGGTCGAGAATCTAATAGCTAGAGAGAGCTCCTGGCCACGGAATCAATTATAGCTCCACCAAGAAACCTTAATGATTGAATGATGCAAGAAACCTTAATGATTGAACGAAACTAGGAACTTGGAACTTGGCAACGTGACATGGCGAAGTAATTGAAAAGATGGATTTGAAAAGCAACGACACACTGCAGTTGTAAATGCCCTGTACAAAAACAAACGTGTCGAGCTTGAAGCTTGATTCCTCGAGGTCCGCATCCTACGCAGAGGTCCGCATCCTCTTGGCAGCTATCTCTGCCACCTGACTCCTGTCTCGAGCCTCCGCGCAGAGCTTCAGCAACCTAGGCAGGATCCTTTCGCTTATCAGGAATGAGAATACTTGACACTTTGTGATAAATTTCAATCTTACCAAAAATATTCCCAGATTGCTACCAGCTTTTAAAAAGAGGTGACTGGTTCAGAGTTTGAAAAAGAGACGAGTGTGAAGTCCAAGATTTGGAGGACGAGTTGGAATTGAGAATAATTATGAAAGCACTGTCATCCTGACGATCACCTGTGATTTCAACACTTCAACGCTACCTTGGGGCCATGTAGGGCTCGACCGGAATATTGCGACCTGAGAGTTCGCACAAGATCGCATCGATTTGTGCATCGCGATCAGGTCTGTTGGCAGAACCACCATACAAGAACGCCATGGCCAAAGTCTCAGCTTTGGTTACTCGGAAACGATGCTCAATTCTTTGAAACTCTTGAAGGAGCTGTTTTTCCATCGTTGCATCTGGCAGCCTCTTCAAATCGATGTAGTTCTTGAATTGGGTACGATGGTGGCAATATGAATTTTTGTCCTGGTTTAAAGCTCACACGAAACATGATTAGCGACATGCACACGACATACAAATGTTACTCGTTGATAAAAAACGAGGTCCGCAACCATCGCTTCGATTTTGAGTTCAACAGCTGGCCCTTGCATTTGGCCAACTGTGCGGTTGAAGTGCGCCGTGATAGCATCCTTGTCGTCCCAAAGGGCCTCATCAGGATGCCACAGTGAGCCATCCGAAAGGCCACCGCACTCCAATTTGCACTCGTTGACCTTGGCAGAGAAGTTCTTCCGGAAGTTCAGCAGGAACGCGACCCCATCCTCACCAAGAGCACGGCCAACAGACCCAGTCGGGGCCAGAAGCGACTTTGCGACTTCAATCATGGAATGTGAAGTCTGTCCGAGTTCCAGGTTCTTGAAGACGAAGTTCCAAGAAGACTTCGACGTGATCGCCTCATCGCGGAGCTTGACAAGGTCATCACCAGACGTGTTGGAACTGGGATTGCGCAGAGTCTCCTGGTAAATGCGGAAAGCTTCCTGGACTGCAGCGATGCCCTTGACCTGTTTGTTGAATTTGTCAGCGTCCGCCTTCTCATCTGCGACGGAAGAATTGATGGATTGTACGAAGCTGTGGTCGTTGGACAAATCAATGTTGAAGTTGCACCCGTTCAGTACAGCTTGCTTTGTGGCTTCAGGTGCGATGGCAATTCGAGCCAGGAACCTGCACAAGTGGGCCCTGCTCTTGTCCAATTTGCCCAGGAACTCATTGGACTTGGTGATGTTCTTGGTCTGCTTAAACGCTGTGTAGAAAGAATCGACATCACACACGGTGTTCAATGGCTTCGAGACTCTCTCACTCAGCACGCCCAATGAAGCTTGCTCAGTGGACATGGCAAGTCGCTTGTTGATCGCATCGGTCACCTTCTCTGCGCACCCGCCGCTGAAGGAAGCCAACGCGTCAAGCATGAACTTGAAAACCTCGTGGGACACCTGCAGCAACTCGCCAGTTGCTTCAAGCGGATACGTCTCAACGGCTATGGTATGCCATTTTTCGAGAATGTGAAGGCCGAGCTCATTGTGGTCTTGCTCTGCGTCTTTGCGTTGCATGCACCATGAGGCCATGTAGGTGCCCATCAGCTCAAAGAAATTCATGGCCAGCACGATGAAGGGCTCAGACGCAGCAGCACTATCCACCAGTACAGCCGAGCGATCCAGCTCTGAGATAGTGGTTGGCATGACAGCAGTGCCGGATTCCAACAAGTCCATGATTCTGAACCCCAAGGCCTCAGACGAGAGCATGATTTTAGCGGATTGATAACCCACTTGGCAATGCTTTTGCCAGCTTTTGAACAGATCTTGCCAGCCTGCATGGTTGGCAAGAATTGATTGCAAGCTGGCAAACACTCCGCCCAAGATAGTGCCAAGTGCCACTGTGGTATGTTCGTCCAACCAAGGGAACATTCTCGCAACCGTTTCAAGGGACGTGTTGAATATTCCGTATCGCGGATGGGCCACTGCGATCAACGCGCCAAAGGCCTCCATCAAGAAGGTGAACCATTCGGCGGCCTCTTGCTGACTTGGACTCAACAGGTCCTCCTGCGGAAACCTGTTCTTGATCGCGAACAAGAAGAATTGCTTGAGCATCTTGACCACATGATGCTTCGTCTCGTACTGTTGATTCCCCACTCCGTCAATCAATTGGAAGAACGAGCTTGGCATGACGCATTTGTTGTAGAACGTTGGGATGGCATCGACAGCGAAAGGGTACTTCTGCATGTTGTACGCAACCCTGACTGCGTTGGGCCAGCGCCATTTGCCAGGCTCCTCCCTAGGATACCACGCCAGAAGCCACTGGTCAAACTCGCCCTCCTTCATGGAGTCCTCGGAGTACCGCCTGGTGAGCTGCTGGACGGTCTCTTCCACAGGTTCATACTTGTTCCTGATAATGAGATCCATGTTCTTCTCAATGTCGCTGTATTTGGTGGTGAACAAGTGCTTCCCAGGGCACAAAACTCGCCCAGCGTCACACAGCAGCACAAACACGTTTTGCTCAGCCCTGAGCTGCGCCTCCATCTCACCCAAGCGGTTCCGTACCAAGACTCCGCGTAGTTGGATCCGTGTTCCGTGTTCCTGGTGAGGATTGATGTCAATTTCCACAATATGTCCTCGAGGGGGGCACTGGATTAACATCTCCTAAAGTTAGTCTGCTGCCGAAGGAGAAAGGGGATCACAAGACAATTATGTTTTCATTTGAAGCTCTGCAACAAAATAAGGATGGCTGAGCATGATGTAAATTGGGCCACCAACGAGGAGAAGTATTAAGTGGGAGAGCAGGCGGTACTGCATTTACCGTCTTCAATCCCTTCCATCCAGCAAGACACGCTCTCACATGTTTCTCGCTGAGCGTCCCAGATGAACTGATGGAGAGCTCCAGGTCCTTGAACTGAATCTGGTCAACCTCTTCGATATCCAGCTGAGTCTTCCTCGCGCGCCCAGCAACTCCCTTGCTCAATTCGTCCAGCTGCGAAGGCTTGGGGGTGCCATCTGATGGCCTCCTGCGGCGCCTGCTGCCATCAGGAGGACCGCGAGGTGTCTGTTGCTGACCAGCCTGTGGCGCACTTGCTTGGCAAGTCTCTCCTCGCTCAGGCTTGGCCAACGCGATAGAAGCACGAGAGCCAGATTCGCCTTTGGGGGTTCGCGCAATACCGGACGCACTCGGTGGTACCTGCAAGTTCGCAGCTGAAGCAGCGGCAGAGCAAGGTGGAACGACAAGAGACTGTGAATGCGGGGCTGTGGGCTCCGACTTCCTCCGGGACTGTCTGCTACCCACAGATGGCTTGCTCTCAGGAGCTGACGGCATGGATGGCATCATTGACAACGGCATTGCTGCATTCCAAGCACTCTGTGTCTGGATGACCGGCCTCAATTCAGGTTCAGGCACCTCACCCAGGATATGTTTCTGCGCATCGCGCCTTGCCGCCTCACGCTCCTGACGCTTCTTCTGCACCAAGTCCCGCACTTGCTGAGCTCTTGCCTGGTAAGTTTCCCACTTCGGCATCTCCAGAACTCCACCCCTCATACTGGAGGGCATGTAGTTGTTCAGCAGCGCAGAAGAAGTGTCGCGCCACACTGTTTGAGCGTGCCCAACTCGGATTTGGTGCTGCATACCAAGCAGCTCCTCGTCTAACAGAGCCTTGCGCTTGACGGTTACGACAACTGGCCTGAATGGAATACCTTCTGCCTGTAATGAAGCGACAGTGGCATGGAGCCCGGGCTCGAACTCATCATTCTCGTTGATGTTGTACTCCGGCTTTATGCCACAAGACTCAAAGCTGGGGTTGGTTTTCTCCCAATACTCCTGAGAAACAAACCCCACAGTCCAAGCGCTTTTATGGGAAACCGATGTCATCATCGAGCTTCTTGCTGGATTTATGCCTTGTGACGCAGCTGTTTCAATCTGGAGAACGACCTTTGAGGCACACACGATTACCCGGAGCAACGTGATGCCATCTTCTGTTTCCTGTTTGGCAGCCTTTGTCAAGACGTCCCTCTTGTTGTACTTCTCTAATTGCTTCTCATCTGCAGGGGTTTTGTTGTCTGGCAGAGTGTCGATTGCACTCCCGCAGCCGAAGCACAAGTCGCCAGCAGGCTCGCCTCCCAATGTCGCTCCCCATTTGGTGTCCTGAGTTTGGCAGAGCTATTTTGAACAAAATATGCAAAGACGGGATGGCCGAGGGAAACAGGTGAGGATGTTGAATAGTAAGCAAAAGCGTCGAGGCTTGAATCGCAATAAGATCACGACATACCTGGTATGTCGTGATCTTATTGCGATTCAAGCCTCGACGCACCATTACTATCATGAGGTCGAGAGGTTCAGAACATCCTGGGATCCTGACTGCTTTCAATCTACGGTGCAGACCATAGAAGAAGAATCACAAAGATCACAAATCCGGTGGTAGACTTTATCGCCAGCTGTCAGAACCAAGTGGTCGCTCTCAGTCGCTTCGACGGTTCTCTCCGACTTTGTGGTGGCTGGCTTTGATGTCTGCGAAGCACTTGATGGCTCTGCCAAGCCCAAATTTCTAGCCACCAAAGCAAACTTGATCTAGTCACATTACTTTGGGGGAGTGGGAGTGCTTCACCGGGACTGGAGCCTACCACCTCGACAAGACACATCAAGGTGTAGGGTTTACCCAAGAAGCCCTGATCAAGACGCCCAGAAAAGTCGAGTCTCAGCGTCAAGCCGGATTTGCTTCAAAAAAGACAGCCGACTTGAGTACGAGCAGCTCGGTTATTAATTTCTGTGTGCCGGTGCCTGGGCAGGACTTCGCCCACGGAACTTCCCAGAAGCACTGGGAACAGACACAAGGGAGGGACTTGTTGACGCTGCGACCATGGAAGGATAAATCGAGTGACGATGGAGCTCGCTGGTTGGTGTGTGGGAGTTTGCTGCGTCCTGCTCAAGATGGGAAGAACATTGCGACAGGACACTTGGAGTATACGGCTCTTGCCTCGAGGATGCCGCTGGGGATGCAAGGACTGGATCAAGCCACGAGTTTGAAAAAGCCTTGACTGCTGCTGCTGCTGCTGCTGACGCGGGCACCGCTGCTGGGGGTGCTGGCGGCTGCAGAGCGGCTGTGGAGCTGTCGGGAGCCTCATCGAACATATCTGTAAAGCCATCTGTGCGAATTTGCGTTTCGCCAGTACCATTCAATGCGTCAGCCGAATCCTAACGGGCTTGCTGGGCACATTTGCAAAACACATTCAAAAGCTACCGTCAAAGTCAAAATTTCGATTTCGAATTCGAATTTGGATCATCCCAGATGCCATATTTGGCAGTCCCGGTCGTAGCAACTGTCGAAGGAGAGCTGTCTTGGAGCGGCCTCAGTTTCTGAGCCAAAGGTCTCGTGCCCCTCCAAGTCCACATCAAGACTTTGGGGAGCAAAACCGAGACCGCCACCGCCGGGAGTGTCAAACAATTCAATGTTGTGCTCATCGGAACTTGAATCGATCGACTGCGCACGGTCGATCTCTCTCTTCATTCTCTTCGTCGCCACTTCACGTCTCTTTACAGGAGAGGCCTGTGCCGCCGCTTTTGCGGCCTTTGCGAAGCATGGTGCCGCTGCTGCACCCGCTTTCGCAGCCATGTGTTTCCCACATGATCTTACAGACCCAAGAACGGTCGCTGGAGGCGGACCGTACATCGGTGCTCAAAGACAAAGAGGTTTACAACCGACGCTCAAACTTGAAACTTGAACGAGGAAACTTATATTGACACGGATCAGCGGAGCGTTCGACGAGATAATCGTGGTGGCGCACAAATGCTAGAATTGTAGATGTTGGAAGGAGTGTCTCAAGTTCTCATTTCTCATGGCAAGTTTTTTCGAGCAACCCCTTGTTCGAACCAGAAATCCAAACGCACACACACGGCTGAACAGCATAAGACGTTCAATTACCGACTTGGCACGAATGCGAAGAAAGTCGAGCCATTCACACGCCGAGCAAGCCTTCGAAAACGTTACGATGCACAAGACTGGGTCGCAAGAGAGCCAAGAGGAAGGAATCAACTGGCTCTCTTTCAGGTATTCGTGCATGAAAATAACTATATCGGAAGCGTGGTTAGCAGCAATGGTGCTATTACTGCTACTTCCAACTTCCGTCTTCCTTCTTCCGTCTTCATTCTTCCTGCTCCCTTCTAAGGACAACGGAGGAAGAAGGAAGAAGGAAAATGGAAGACGGAAGAAGAAGGAAGGTAGAAGGAGGAAGATGGAAGGAAGAAGGAAGTAGCAATAGCGCGACTAGTCGTGCCAGTGATGCAATTCATCGCTCCCCCTCTGGCCCTAGCCACGGCGCATGCGGATTTGTCAGCCACACCGCACTCGCCACTGCTGCTGCCGGAATGCAAAACGAATCCCCCATAGCGTTCCGCATGCCTGTCGGCGACATGCCGTGTTCCTTCAAATATTCGGGATCCCAGCCTTGGGCGTACGCATGGACCTCCGGAGGCAGAAGCGTGTCATACTCAAAGCTGTAAATGTGCGAGCCGATTCAAGACTAAGAGGCATGCAAGATTATCGACAGGAAGCGGGATCTCATTTTCATTGCTTTTCGTCAAGGAGGCTCGAGCAGAGACCCTGAATGCTAAATTTGGAAAGTACCCTGAGACAACTAGACATGCGAATCCTTCCCTAGTTCTCAGAGGCTTACCGACAGTACGATAGAACAAAGAGACTCGGAGGGTCAACGGATCAACCTGTACGTTGTGTTGGGAGAAAGTCGAAAATCGAATTCCGATTTAAACAGCTGAGCCCTTGCACAAGCAATGGAGTCCCACACTCCACGGTTTCATCTGAACACCTTGTCCGAAATCAACGAAAAAGTTTTTACGAGCTGCTGCTTCTTCGTCGTCTGTAAGAGCTCCAGTTGCATCAAGCCTGTGCAACCAGGCGACGTTTATAACGTCAATGGAGCGATCGCATCGCGGCACCCCACGCATCTCAATGCCAGGTTTGTTTGACCAGGGCATGTCGGTCTCGCCCACCAAGATTGCGTGACGCGTCAAGCGGGAGTGGCGAAGCCAATCGGGAAAACGCTTCTGCGTCAAGATGTTGGTTGTTTTCTCCTGGGACGTGCACTTCCCTACTACAGAGCGACGAACGTGGCCTCATCAGGCGTCGTTTTCATCTAGCATTTGGGTCCTCTAGACCCAGTGCGACAAGGGAACTTGACAGAATCAATTGATCGAATGCGGCAAGGGAATTTCCAGGAGCTCTGCAAAATAAACATGCTAGGCTCAGGGTTTCGCACCTCGAGCCTCAGCTCGATTGACTAGTTGCGTTGGAGCCCTTGGGCCCGGACACCTCCTCACGGTTTTGCACTTAGAAGTTGAAATTATGGAGTGCGCTAGTTGGCGTCCCAGAACTAGACTTTGTTGGGCTGGGCGGAAAACGAGCAAAGTCGAGGCGGACGTTTCGCATACATACCAGCTTTGCGTTTGCAATCGCCAACCGGGAGCAACTTTGTGTTTTTCACTGGCTGGGCAGCGAAATAATAAAAAAGGCAACAACAAAAAGCGCGCCTTGGTAAACCATGAGGCCGCCTGTTGCCAATGCCGAAAGCTACCGCCGCAGAACACGCGACCATGCCCAACACTTTGTGACCGACTGAGGTGGCGGAACGGCGCGGCATGGAGCGCGAAAAACGATCACATGAAAAACTACCGCGCGCCTGCTGGTCCGCTTCCGGCCTGCAAAGGCCCAGCGCTCGAGCACCCAAGCCGTTCTGGCCGGCCCTCTGGCCCGGCCCCGCGACTCAAGGCGAGGGCCTAGCAGCGGGCTCTGCAGCTCTTGAGGCCAGCAGCAGCGGGCTCTGTTGCTCTTGAGCCCAGCAGCACCACCGACACACGCGCGGGGGTGCCACCGGCTCCGCGCCGCCAGGCCCCGGCACCAGAGCAGAGGCGCGGAGCTGGCGAAATCGCCGCCAATCGCTCGAAGCAGCCCGCGGCCACCGTCCAAACACAGCGCGCCCTGAACGGGCAGCATTGCGACTCAGCGCAACCGCAAGCGCAACCCCAAACGCCTCAGCACGCAGGCGCAGCCCCTCTAGCGCCCAGAGGGCAACAAAATCAAACCCGCAGGCCACGGACATGCAGAGGCTCAAGCGCCCCAACGCAGCGCCAGCCTGCGCTGACAACTACCACAAGCGATTTCACGTGCACAAGCGGGCCCGGCCCCAGGCAGAAGTGACGCACCCCAGGGGCGCCACCAAGCAGCTTGTTGCCGTGAACACGCACCTTGGTAAGCCAGGAGGCCACCTGTTGCCAATGCCGAATGCCAGCGCCGCAGCCCACGCGACCACACCCAAGAGCTTGTGACCGACTGAGTTGGCGGAACGCGGCGGCATGGAACGCCAAACGCGATCACGTGAAAAACTACCGCGCGCCTGCAGGTCCGCTTCCGGACTGCAAAGGCCCAGCGCTCGAGCGCCCAAGCCGTTCTGGCCGGCCCTCTGGCCCGGCCCCGCGACCCAAGGCGAGGGCCTAGCAGCGGGCTCTGCAGCTCTTGAGGCCAGCAGCAGCGGGCTCTGTTGCTCTTGAGCCCAGCAGCACCACCGACACACGCGCGGGGGTGCCACCGGCTCCGCGCCGCCAGGCCCCGGCACCGGAGCAGAGGCGCGGAGCTGGCGAAATCGCCGCCAATCGCTCGAAGCAGCCCGCGGCCACCGTCCAAACACAGCGCGCCCTGAACGCGCAGCACGGCGACCCAGCCACCCAGCCCCGCCGCCAGCACCGACCCCAAGGACGGAGGCGCGCCCGGCTTCCCATGAAACCCACCTCCCACCGAAGTCCCGCACCGCCCCGCGGCGCGCCCCATGCTCCTAGCCCGGGGCCGCGCCAGGCCAGATGGGACGCCGGCCGCGGGCCGCACGCACCCCAGCGCCCGGCACGCCGGCGCTGACGACCCCGGGCACGACCCGACCCCGCCGCACCCCCAGGGCGCACCAACCCGCCACCCGATGGCCGGGCCCACGCCGCGCCCGGTCACACACCCCGGCGCACGAGGATTGGCGGCGCCCTTGGCCCTGATGGCGCAATTCGGGCACGTGACATAATTCCGCGGAGCGGCGCGAAGAACACAAATTGCACGAGGCGTCCTGCATTTGTTTGCCGTTAGGTGCGCGGTGCGTACGAGGCAAAAAAACATATGTTTCAACACTTTGTGTAAACTTTGTGTAAACTTTGTATTTCACAAAACTTTGTGTAAACTTAGTGTAAACTTAGTGTAAACTTAGTGTAAACTTTGTGTAAACT
>MPMD02182197.1_pt1 | contig 10910 bp, 2 predicted proteins | sample 1617291 | NCBI WGS metagenome assembly MPMD02 (sample SAMN05944810, study PRJNA350692) | marine metagenome | biome: marine; feature: ODZ; material: water; isolation source: 120 m water sample filtered on 30 um supor filter | place: Pacific Ocean | collected 2012-04-09 | depth 120m m | reverse complement strand
CTTCGACTCCGGCGTCTTCGACTCCGGCGTCTTCGACTCCGGCGTCCGGACTCCCAGGACGTCCAGCGGCTCGCCCTCGCCCTCGGTGTCGCTGTCGGCCAGCGCGGCGTAGCTGTTCGAGGTCTCGGTGGCGTTGTGCTGCTTGTCGGGACGTCGTCCTGGGCCGTAGTAGTTGTAGTAGTAGTCGTGCGACTCGTCCACCTCAACCACGTAGTCCAGCTCCGGGTCGCCATCCTCGGAGTTCAGGTCCAGGGTCAGGTCGAACTCCACGTCGCACGCGTCGCAACCAGGCTGCAGCGTCAGGTCGCCGCACTCGAGGTCCTCGCTCAGCATGCCCTCGTAGTCGTCCTGGTTCTCGTCCCGGTTCACGTTTTCGCGTTCGACGCTGGCCACTCCTCTGGGCTTGAACGGTGGAAGACCTTTCCTCTTGCGCTCTTCGTCCTTGTTCTTCTTCCACTGTTCGAACTCTCGGCACTGCGTCTTGTAGTGCCCCTCCTTCTGGCACCAGTTGCACTTGCCCTTTCCTTTGCCTTTTCCGCCCTTTCCACCTTTTTTTCCTTTGCTGCCTTTGCCTCCTCCCTTGCCTATCCAATCGACGGTGGCGTGGCACTCCGCGATGTAGTCGGTCCACTCCTCGTCGGTGTACTCGTGGTTGTGCAACATGTCGACGTCCATGGGCGTGGGGCCGCGGCCTCTCGTCTGCTCGTGCTTCAAGTCGTTCGCGAACACCACGAGCTCCTGGGCAAACTTGGTGATGTCCTTGTCGGCATTGAGCTGCCACCTGGACTTCACCTCGGTGTAGTTTGCCTTGGGGACCATCTGGAAGAGGATGGGCACTCGCCACTCCTTGGGCAGTGTTTGGCCCGTCTTCCGCTCGTAGAGCGTCAGGTCCCTCGTCCACCGCTCGATCGCTGCCGGCAGCTCCCCGACATCTTTGCACCTCTCTCGGGTCAGCAGCGACGTCATCCTGTCGAAGGTGAATTGCTCTCCCACCGGGTCATACCGGCGTGAGAGAGCTCTCCACGCTTCGAATCCCTGGTTCGGGTGGTTCTCCACGAGGATGAGCGGGTCATCGATGAGCAGCATGATCAGGAGGTCGTAGAGCTTGCTGTTCGCCTGCTCCGCCGCGTCCCACTGCAGCGCCGTCAGGGAGTCACTGTCGATCGCCGTCGACTCGAGCTCGGCCCACTCAAGGGCTTGCCGGAACCCCGGCTTGCGAGCGTTGCAGAAGGCCTTTACTTTCTTCGCCCAGTGCTTGTAGGACTCCTGAAGCTTCCCAGAGAAGATCACTGGCTGCATGGTCTTCACGTCGACGAGCTGCATGCCACGTTCTCCTCTGGGGTCTTGATCTCGACGTCCCGTTTCGATCATGGCGATCTTGCTGTGCGCGTTCCTCAGGGCCTCTTCTTGATCTCGACGTCCCGTTTCGAGCAAGGCGATCTTGTTGTGCGCGTTCCTCAGGGCATCCTCGGACTCAGCCCTGAGCTTGTCCAGAGACTCCGCCAAGCGCAATCCATGTTGCTCTGAGAGGTGCGTTCGTTGCTGAAGCGCTGCAATTTCGGCTTGCACTTCAGCGGCCATGGCTTCGTGCGTAGCGTTCCTCGCAAGGGACCGAAGGTCGACCAAGCTCCGCTACCACGTTAAGTGGTTAGTTTTCACGACACGACAACGCACTCGATAGGCTTGAGCCCACATTAGAGAGACATGTGGAGACTCAGCAGGTCTTCAGTACCGTCGGCTCCTGGGCACCGTTCACTAGGCGAGTAGTAGGCTACGAAGCCCCTGGGATCAAGGCTCCCCCTTCGTTCGATGGCCACGGGCTGGCCGTCGAACGACTACTCCCGGACAAAACTTGTGAACTGGTAAAAGCGGACCAATTTGGGGTCTCAAAATTGTCCCAAAATGGACTTCAAATGGAGGCCCTCAACGCAAAACGAGCGGCATAACATTTTCCGAAAGTTATGCCATTGAATTTGGTCCCAAAATTGCCCATGAGGCCCCTCAAAATGGTCCATGAGGTCCCTCAAGGGGCTGCAAATTTACAAAATGGTTCAAAATGACGGGACGGACCCTAGGATGCCAACAGTGTACGGGATACGCTGTTGACTTGTTTAGAGTCCGCCGCCATCGATACCAAGGAAACATGAAAGAAGCTACTCACTTGGCTCGTGCGCGGTCTTCTCCTCCACGATGCTCGCGCCGTGTGCGACCATGTCGGACCATCTCTTCGGCGATGTCCGCGGCGATCTGCATGCCCTCCTTCAGCAGGTCGTCGTCCTCGTCCTTGTTGAGGTCCTCCAAGCCGTCGTCTTCCGGCGCGTTCATGCTGGGGAACTGCGCGTCGAGATCCGTGGCGTTCATCTCCAGGTGCGGCATCCTGGGCTGTGATGTCACGGTCTCCTCCTCGGCGCCTGCCAGCGGCTCCAGGCTGCCGAGCTCGTCGCCCCCGTCGGCCATCGTGCCCTTGTTCGAGACGCTCTTCCTCAGCTGCGGGGCGGATTCGGCGCGGCCTTCCCGGTACTCGCAGTCGTAGAGCTTCACGAGGTTCAGGAGCTTCTCGCGGCTGATACTGTGCTTGGTCAGCAAGTCTGCGGGGTTCTGCTCGCCGGCCACCTTCTTCAGGGCGATACGCCGGTTTCGTACGGCCTGCTGTATCCAAAGGGTGTGCGTGTCGAGGTGACGCAACTTGCCCAGCCCTTGTCGCGAGCATATGCCGACAGCCGCGCTGGAGTCCGTCCATACGCGCAGCGGGACCGAGACTCCGAGGTCCTTCAACAGAGCCTGATAGCCGAGGCCTTGGCCGGCGCCCCGGACGACTCCGTTGAACTCGGCCTCGCCGGACGATAAGCTGACGCTGGCCTGCGTGGACGACCAGTGCTTGATGGTGTGCCGACCCATCAAGATACAGCCACCGGACGTGGACTTGCGGGTCTTGGGACACCCCGCCCAGTCCGTGTCCGTGTACACGTCAATGCAGTCGACGGTCTGCTGACGGTACACGTACACCAGTCGAGGTAGGCCGTTGAGGAACCGACAAAGTCGTTTGAGTGCCTTCCAGCTGTGCATTGATGGCCGGGACATCCATCTGCACACTTCTTTGCACCCGAACTGGCTGTCGATCCTGTCTGCAGCCAGGTAGTTCCCTCGAGCTGCAGCTCCTCTGAAGGCGGTGTGTAGCCGTCGCGGCAGCTCTTCGTCGTTCTCGAGTTCGGTGAACGTCGCCTTCACGCCCGGGGTCGCCATGGGCTTGCAGCCTTCTAGCCCGCACTCGGCTATCAACCGCTCCACCTGGCGGGGATCCGCCTCGTACTCCACTCGGTCTGGGCACCACCTCACAATCCTGTTGAGCGCTCGTGCCTCTTTAGCATCGCCTCGTCCTGGTCCAAGCCGGGGGCCAATGGTGATCTCGTACACTTGGCCGATCTCGTGTTCGAGCCAGTCCAGCGCCGGCTTGGGGCCGCTCGACGTAAAGTCGTCCCCATGCACAGAACAGGCGATCTTGCGCTCTTGGTTGTAGAAGACGTTTGGGCACGACGAGCCTTGGCGAAAGCCTAGGCGGATCAAGAGGGTGGAGTATTCCTCCTGCCATCCGTCGGCTGCGCTCCTCGTCCCGTACATGTGGCGTAGGAGTTCGCCACACATTTCGTCGTGGTCGCTGTCCTCGGCCGGGAGGTCGACGAAGGTGGGCACGGCGCCGGGTTCAATCTTCGCATTGAAGTAGGCGCGCGAGACATCAACGAAGCTTATCTGGGTTCGTGACGCCGAATCTGGATCCCAGATAGGTTGATGGTCTCCGACACGTGTAGTAGCCATGCTCAGGACAGTCCTCAGAGCTTCGATGGGCGGTGCCGGCGCGAAGTAGTTCTGCCCGGACTTGTCCATGGCCTTGATCTGTCGGGCCACCAATCGGGAGCGATAGTTCGGGTTCATCTCGTCTCCTTCGTTGACGTCCACCCACCGGACGGTGATGGGCGGATGTCCTGTGGCTTGCCGTGCTCGTTGCCTCGGGACTTTGACCCACACGCCCTTTCGGGTGAAGTACTCGAGTTCCTTGATCCTCGCGGCGACGACGAGCTCGTCCTTGAGGATCTGGCCTGTGAGGTCGTCGCGATACTTGCCCGAGTAGCCTTGGCTCGGCCCGTAGAGACTGTCGTGGATCTCCTCCTCGTCGTCGATCGCCTGTATGCCGAAGCACCCGGGTTTTAGGCGTCGATCTTGCTTCAGCTGCGCTGTAGCTCCTCGGAGTACGGCCTGACAAAGCTGTCGTGGGTACACAGCTGCGTCGCGCGTGAGCTTACCCTCCAAGGTAACGTGTCTCCCGCCACTGGGCCTAGTGCAGACTCCACTTCGGCCATAGCATCGCTTGCTCAGAGCATCTCTGATCTTGGGGGAATTGCTGAGGAATCCTGCGGGTTTCATGACAGGTGACCCACGGTGTTGTCCACGTTGCACTTCAGCCCCGTATTGGCACTGGTCTCCATGAACACGTTCGACGCCGCTAATCTTCAGCAAGTTTTCAATGCTAGGCAACTTCCAGGATGTCGCCCACAGCGGATGCTCATGTAGGAAGTACAGGCCGTCCTCGACTTGCTCGCGGTAGAGCGACGCCACGAAGTCCATGTGTAGGCTCGCCCGGATGCGCTGACGCTTAATCTCGTTGACGTCCGCCGCTTTGGACTCGTTGAGGTATTGCCACGTGCAAAACGCTGTGCATTCTGGGGATCCGATGAGCAGGAACGGCTTCTGGCGTCTTCGAAGCCTTCGAGCCTTCTCCCGCTTATCTGGCTGACAGAAGTCCCATGCTTCTCCATCTTCAGGGTCCACTACCGTCAGGTCGAGTGCAAAGCCTGGCAGCAGATGCTTACGTGGCCGTCTCTGGAGCTCGGCAGTGATACGAGGGGGAGAATAGATCTCCGACACCAGCTTCCCAAAAGCCTGCCTTGTCTCTCGCTTGTACGATCGTCCAACACTGCCCAACTGCATGAGCAGGAGTTCTGATGCTGCGTCGCACGCCTCGGGCTGTAAGCTCCCGAGGAACCCCATTTCGGCGTCGCCTGGCGCTTCATCCTGGTCCATCGCATCCTCATTGTCGACCAATTCGTCGTCACTATTTCTCGGGCATCGAGACTCGGCGTCGCTGTCGTCCATCGCGTCAGCGGGGAGACCTATGCTCGCTCTGACGTCGTCGACGCCCCGGGGTTTCGCCGTCGCTGGCTCATCAGCGGGGAGGAACGACCCCTCCCCGGACCCTAAGCGGGTCGTCTGAGAATCTGATGAGCTAGCCATTGACTTCGAGGGTGTGGCCATTCCTGTCGATGGACTCCGTGAGCTCGTGGCCTCGCCTGCCGCCTCGCCGCGCTCTCGGACTTCTGCGCCTCCGAGTTCTTGCCGCGGTTGAGGTTTTGCTGGTGCTTGATCTCCTCCCGCAAGGCGATCATCACGTCCTCTTTCGCGTGCGGCAGCTGCTGCCTTGTCGGAGTGCTCGATCTGCTCTGCCATGCTGCGGTCCACGCGTTCGTTCCATTGTTCCAACCGTCGTTGTCCGGTCTCCGTCTGACCGATCTGGCGGATCATCCTCACGCGACACAGGTCCGAGTGGTTGTGCCCGGGCTTGGCACTGCCGTACCGCATGATGTGGTCGCACTGCGGGCAATCCTGCGTGTAGCCGTGCTCGTCGAGGTCCTTCTTGTTGATCCGGAACCGTTTCGGGTTCGGAGGAGCTTTCGCTGTCACGGGCTCCTCCTTCGCCTCGGCGTCTTCTCGGAACCTGACCTGCACCTCCGGCTTCTCGCGCACTGACCAAGGAGTCGCCTTTATCTCCGCCAACTTCGCCGCCGACCATCTGTTCCCGATAGGCCTCCTCATCAGGGAGCGCGCCGTGATGATGCCCTCGTCGCTGTAGATGATGTAGACATTGGCGGAGCGATGATAGCCAAGAAAGACTCCTTCGCGCCATCGAGTGCCCATGTTGCCGTCCGGATCGTGCAGCGGACCTTTGCCCGGTAGCTTGTACAGGATGAGCTCGGCGAAGCCCAGGATCCGCTGGTTGAACGCCCGGCCCTTGATCCTCATCCAGTTCGTGCAGCCGTCGTCTCCTCGATGCCGCGTGTTCAGGATCATGCAGGTGTGCTCCAGGAGCCATGGAACCAGGGCATGCGTCACAGGGATATACTTTCCCACCCTGGCTTCCAAACAGAGTTTTAGGGTTCTGAATAGCCCTCTCACCAACTTTACCCCTATCTCAGTCGCTCCGTTCGACTGAGAATCGTATTTCGCAGGCTCCTCCTGGGTCACGCGCTCGCCGTTCTCGAAGCGATTCTTGAGTCTCTGCACAACCTGCTTGAGCAACGCCTGGACGGACGCCTCGTTGTCGGCCTTCAAGATCATCTTCGAGTAGCCCAGCCAGAGCACGTCCGCCACGATGAGGCCCGCCGTGTAGCCCTCTTCGTCAGCACCTTTGCACGGGATACAGTGTGCGAACACATTCTTGGACTCAAAGCATCTTACCAGGACGCACTTCACGATCGCGCCGCTCTTGCGGGCCTCTTCGATCTTCTCGTCGTCCTTGTATTCGCCTTTGAGCTCGTCCTTACGCTTCACACCGCCGCTGGTGATGAAGAAATAGTCCACTCCGATCCGTGGCACTTGCGAGACTGAAGCATCAGTCGGATGAGGCGCGCCAATGCCGCGCCCCATTACACAGAACTTGCACCATGACCTATACGTGGCATGATCAACTCGATGCGCCTCTTCTTGCTCCGGCGTAGGTTGGCTTGGACTCCGGGCCACCTTGACGGGCTCCACCTCCGTCTCGTCCTGGATTTCCACCACACCTTCGCCTTGCTGATCCTCAAGCGGCGCCATGAATTGATCTCCCCGCCGACCTTCGACCGTCATGGTGCATCCATGTTTGATGCAATCACAATGTCTGGGTCTTATAGGTCGCTCGCTTGGGGCGGTCGGCACGTTGCCTATCGTCCTGGACCCTGCCGAGTAAAACCCGACAGCTTCATCTTAGCCACGTAAAGACCGCCTTTCCTCTTGTACTCAGTGATCGGAGTGATGTGCTGCAAGACTTTCTCGACGACGCCCGGCGGCACCACGACGCCACGCTTGTTCGAGAACAGGACGTCGTGCTCTCCCTCGCCGTCCTCCGGGCCTGTGATTCGGCTCACAGAGTGTAGTGGTCGGCTGACGTCCGCCACTCGCCATTGGCATCCCACTCTCCTGTCCTCCTCGTCTTTCATCATGGTCCTGCAGGTGCCGTGATTCTTGATCCTCTCGTTGGATGCGCCCACGAAATGGCGCCCAGTTTTGTTGGGCGTTATCTCGATGTTGCCCGGGAGGTCGTCCTTGCCGAGGACGTTGTCGACTGCGCCGCTGTCGGCCGCGACCTCGCACTCGACCTCTTCCTCCGCGGTCGTGCCCAGCAAATCATCGACGGTCACCTCATGGTCGAGCATGTTGACGGGGTCCGTGCCTGGCTCGGCAGTTGGTGCGCCCTTGCTCCCAGAAGTGTCAGCCGGTGCCCCACGGTAGCCGGGCCTGCCCTGTGGGAGGCTCGCCAGCGCATCCGTGGAGGCACGTACGTCCGGGAACAAGCGCTGGAACTGCTTGGAGCCTGGGATGCAGTGGAACATCGACTCGCACTCGTCTGACTCCGCCTGCTTGGCCGCCTCGATCGTTCGCTTGATCTTGCGCTGGTGCCTCTCCTCTGCGTCGGACTCGGCGCCGAGGGCCTGGAAGACGTTGGGGCTCACGAAGTCGGCAACGGTGGCGCCGCGGGGTTGTGGCTTCGTGTGGCCCCGGTGTACTGCGGTGAAGCCCTCCGGGTCCGCTACGAGGCCGATGCCGTTGAGGCCGAAGCACGGCACGTCGTCGTCCTCGCCGAGGGCGCTGACTCTGCTGTTGCCGTTGCGCTGGCCGCTCTTCTTCCTCTCTGGGCAGCGTGCGCTGACACAGCCTTTCTTGCCGCACGTCCAGCATTTCCTCTCGCCAACAGGAAGCATTGGCTTCTTACAATCGGCCTTGGCATGCTCCTCTCCGCAGTTTGGGCACTTAAGGGGCCTGCCGCCCGGAGACAGACGTTCGCCTTGCCGTTGTTGTCCTTGCCGTTGTCCTTGTCGTTGGCCATTCCCAGATCTGCCTCCTTTCCCAGCGAGGCGCTGGAATGCTGCGATGAGGTCCTCGACGTTCGACGCATTCTTGAGGTCGAAGGGCTCGTCGTCCCCATCGTCGTGCTCGACGCGGTGAACGGGTAGCCGTCGGCGATTGAGAAGCACCTTGGCGGCCTGCGCCTGCACCATGTTCCTGAAGCTGGAGAAGTCTCCAGGATCTGTGGCGCGCCAGAGGAGGTTCTCTCGTAGTCCTTCGGGTAGGATCGCGAGAAGGTCGGCCTTCATCTCGTCGTCATCCATCACCCGGCCGCCGGCCTCGACGTACTCGTTGATCTTATTCTCGAACTCCGCAATGCCGATGGCTACCGCTTCGAGGTTCTTGATGGGCCTGAGGTGAAGCGACCTGACCTCGGTGCGGAGGGCCTCCAGCCGTATCGAGCGGCCGTGGTCGATGTGCCGCACGAGCCTCCTCCAAGCATCGATGCCATTGAGGGTCTCTGCACGCTTGAACATCGTCTCGGCCTCGGCGGACACGCAGTTGCTCAGGAAGCCCCAGATGGCGCCGTTGACGGTCTCCCGCTGCAGCAGCGTCATCGCCTGCCCCACGGCTTCTTCGAGGAGGTCCTCCGTGATGATGGCCATGTCGGACTTCTCGGCCCAGGTGAGAATCGCCTTCAGAGCTGGCGCCTTGCTGATGAAGTAGCGTTCTACTTTACCCTTCCACCTGTCGCCGCCCTTCTGGCCGTCGAACTGGAAGCCGTCCTGCGACGCCATCTTGTCCTCGAACAATCTGCCGGTCTCGATGCCTCCCAGAGGCCCCAGCGAGAGCGGCAGGGCGATCGTGGGCGTCGCCGGAGTCGCCATGCCGTGTTGAGGAGCTCTGTGAGAGATCCCCGGTGGGACCAATGGCGCTCGACTGGCGCCTCGCTCCAGCGCCTCGAGGCGCCCGACCGCGTCGAAGACAACAGGAAAGACCATCCTCATCTCGCGCTGAAGCTCGGTCACATGCCGGCAGTGGCATTCGCCGTTGCCTCCTGCAGCGATTGCGTGCCCGGCAAGGATGTGCGGCGGGGTCTCGCCGGGGGGTGAGGCCATCGGTGGCGGCCTGCTGCCTCCGCTCGGCGCTCCACTGCTGGTACTACCAGTGCCAGTGGCGCCGTGGCCAGTGCCTCCGGGTGCGCAGCACGGGGTGCCCACCGCTCCGAGGCCGAGGCCGCACGGCGCACATGGGCCTGGGCCCTGCGCTCCCGCGCCATTCCCGGCAGCGACCTGGCCGCTGAGCGCCGCGACGTTCTCGAAGAGGTTGTCGATGCGCTCCGTGTGCGTTCGCTCGAGCTCGTTGAGGCGGGTCTCGTGGTAGGCCACGTGGTCGCAGTGGCACTTCCAGCCGTCCGTGGCGTTCATCATGAACTGCTCTTGAGGGGCCCCGGCGCCTCCACCTCGCGCTCCCGTGTTGAGCTGGCTCACGAAGTTCTTGACCTGGGTCACCTCGTTCTCCAGGTGCTGGAAGGCGGAGACCACTGTGCGACCCTCAGCGGGACGCTCAGAGTCGAGCTGCTGCAGGTACTCGCCCATGCCCTTCTGCTGGTGCGCGGCCATCGCGATGTGCTGCTTGAGCTCCCCGACGTCCTTGTCCAGCACCTTGAAGCCGTTCATGACCTCGGAGAGCCTCTTGTCGAGTGTCTGGCCGAGCTCGTCGGGCAGGCTCGCGACCTTCACGTCGGCGCGCTTCATCGCCTCCTGGAGCTCGGCGACGTTGACGACCTTCGCGTCGGCGCGCTTCATCGCCTCCTGGAGCTCGGCGATGTGGGTCTCGTCCTCCTGCGTGCGGCGCCCGAGCTTGACGATCGAGGCCGCGGCCTTCTCGCCCCAGTCACGGACCTCGTGCGTGGTGGCCCGCTGCGCGTCAAGGCGCTGGTTAACCGTGACGATGGCGTCCTTGAGCTGCTCCATGTACTCACGGTCGGCGGCGAGCTGCTCCTCGATCTCCTCGATCGCGTTGTCGGCGGACCTGCCCTTCTGCCCCAGGCACCGGCGGTGTACCACTCGCTCGAAGAGGTCCGGACGTACCGGCGAAGGCTTACGTCCCGGGAACGGCCACGCGGTCGATGGTGACGCTGATCGCGTGCTTCGCCGCTTGCGTGTGGTCAAGTCCGGCGATGTGAACGGTGACGACGTTCCACTCGAGATGTTGAATACCGAGGTGCCACCTTTGCCCTCATCGTTGGCTCCAGGCACTGCGAGCGCCATGGCGGATGAGGGACGTGGAGCCGTCGGATCAATTGGCTCCGCTGCCATGTTCGAATCGGATTTAGAATCTTTCGATGTCATCAAGATAGAGGGATCAGAAGATTCTTCGAGTGAGGTTAAGCTGAACTCTTGAGTTTTATCTTTCTTGTCAGAAATGACTTTCGCGGCTTGAGCCAGGCACAGTAGAAAGCGTGTGCAGCTGGCTAGGTGACGTGCCGGTTGTCTGTCCGGGATCTCCGTCACTGTAATCCTTTCAGGGGGTCTTATTTTTAAGACCCCCAAAATGACTAGGCAACTAAAATGACCAGCAGACACAGAGAGTATCTAAGGGACCCCACATCGACCCCGAACCCTAGACTACTGTATCTGCTGTATCCGACCACTTATCTTCTCACTCCCCCTTGGATCCATCGATCTTGGAGAATGGAGACACCCAAAATGTCGGATAGAGGCAAACCAAAACTGAAAAATAAGAAAATAAGAAACTGGGTTCGAACAAACCCATTGACTCACTCATCACCCAGGTTGCAGACGCCGTCGACG
>MPMD02449691.1_pt1 | contig 10924 bp, 9 predicted proteins | sample 1617291 | NCBI WGS metagenome assembly MPMD02 (sample SAMN05944810, study PRJNA350692) | marine metagenome | biome: marine; feature: ODZ; material: water; isolation source: 120 m water sample filtered on 30 um supor filter | place: Pacific Ocean | collected 2012-04-09 | depth 120m m | reverse complement strand
TCGAGGATGTAACAAACATCGCTGGTGGGGTTAAGGACTGGGCTGTTGACGATGCCTGGGGGGAAGCCATTCAGCCGTTCTACGAGAACGTGCTGAAACCTGCCGGTCTCGACATTGCCGACTGGGCGGTCAACGACGTTTACGAAGACATCATCACTCCGCTGTACGAAAACTATTTGAAGCCGGCAGGTTTGGAGATCGCCGATTTCACCAGCGAAGAAGCATGGCCGTGGATGAGGGATGTGGCGATTCCTTATCTTGAAAACAATCTGGGTGATGACATCAGCGACGTTCTTGAAGCCGTTCCAGCGTTTATCCGCAACGTGGCCCCTGAGGGGTCGAGGGCCGACGACTGGCTAGAGGCTGGTGTGGGCGGTATCGGTGCTGCTTACGATTTCTTCACCGAAGACGTTCCAGGTTCGGCCGCCGATCTGGCTCGTCGAGGCTACGACTATCTGTTTGATCCGTCGCAGCCAGGGTTTGGCGGCGGCGACGCCCCTTCACAAGCAGAGTTGATGCAGGGCGCCACAACGGATGGGCGTGATTGGTCCCCACCGACCATTGAGGATGCGGCAGCAGTAGCAGCTGCTCATCAGGCAGCCGCTGCTGGTGACGGCTTCTTCCCTACCGGTGGCCCGTTGATGAGCGCCCAGGATGTAGCCGACCAGATTTACGCCGCCGCACAGGGCGTCGACGGTGGCGGGCTGTCGGATCTGTATTCGCAAATGTTTGACTCACAACGCGCATCAGCGCAGGGCGCCTACGACGCCCAAATGCAGGGCGCCGCAACCGCTGGTCAGGCTTCCCAGGATTACGCTGCGACGATTCTGCAGCAGGGGCAGCAGGCTGCTGCCCAGGCTGAGGCTGCCGCCGGCCAGTATTACGTTCAGGGTGCCGACGAGGCTGCACGGGCATACAACGAGACTGTTGGTGCGTTGAACAGCCGCGAGCAGGGCCTCATCCAACGGTACGCCGAGTTGGCGGCTATTGAGGCTGCTGGCGCTGGCGACACGGCAACAGAGCAGAGGCGTGTATCTGCCGAGCTGGAGGCGTTGTCGACGCAGCGCACCTCTTTGCGGCACAACCTGATCATGGAGGGGTTGACTGAGGAGGAGGCTCGTCGGACGACGCGCCTCGACGAGTTCGAGGGCGTCCGCAGGGGCCGGCTGGCTACCGATGAGGCTGCGTTGCTTGAAATGATCACCGGTTTGGAAACTGGTCGTGTCGGCCAGGAGCAGGCAATGGCGGAGCAGTTGGCGACTCGTTTCTCTGGGGCACGGGCCGGCATGCAGCAGCGCATGGAAGCCGCTGAGGCGACGTTGAGGGCGCAGGGCATTGAGCCTGCTGCCTACACGGCGGCTCCTGGTGCGGAAACACAGGTTCTGCTTACTTCGCAGGAGCTGTCGATGCAGACGTTGCAGAATCGTCTGCGGGACGCTTCGGCAGCGCAGGCCATTGACCGGCAGATGCGGGGCAGCGAGATTTATTCGGCGGCTGGCAGGGCGTTGGAGGACAACCTGTTCGCTATGCGTTCCCAGTTGGAGGACAGCATCGCCCAACGTAAGGGCATCGCCAACCTGGAGACCTTTGACCGTCAGGCCGACATTGACATTGCCGGTGCTGCGGAGCGTGGCGACATCAACTTGCAGGAGTTGGCTGCGTTGCAGGCATCCAAGGAAGCGATGTTTGGACGCAAAACGGATCTGTTCGGCGAGAGTGAACTGTCTCGGATTTACAGCCGTTCCGATTACAACGCTGCGTTGGCGACGGAGCGGGCAGCGCAGCAGCGGGCCATGGAGGCGGCGCAGCAGCAGCGGATTATTGCTCAGGCGGCTGCGGCACAGCAGGCGTTTGCTGGGCAGCAGAGCCAGTTGCAGCGGGAACATGAGGCGGCGATGGCCCTTGCGGGCACATCTGGCGATATTGCTACGTCGGAGTTGGCGACTGAGATTTCTCAGGCGGAGGGCGCTGCCGCTGAGTCGCAGCGGCTGGCTGAGGATTACATCATGGTCAACGTGGATGGTGTCGACGTTCCCGTGGACAGGGATTGGTACATTGAGGAGCATCTGATCGGATCTGGGGCTGGTACCAGCACGGGGTCTGATGTGAATCTGGTTGAGATGGAAGACGGTGCAGGCAATCGGTTCTTCGTGGATGTGGGTGGTGTTGACGAGTTCGGCACTCCGTATCTGTCTCAGAGCGCGGCCACGAATCCGCAGATCACGGGCGGCAACGTCCTGCAAGCTGTTTACGGGGAGTAGCCGTGGCGGAGATAGACCGCAGACGCATCCTCGACGCCATCCAGGGTGGTTCGCCTACAGCGGGGTCGTTCGGCAGGGTCACACCAGGGTCGTTTGGGCGTGTGACACCTGGGTCGTTTGTCCAGTCGGAACCGATCAAGCACACGACGCGCACCACGCCGACTATCGGCGGGACGCCGATTACACGGTTTGCGAAGCCTGAGCGGGAGGACGGTGGGTTCAAGGGGGCGTTCGGGAAACTGATCGATGTTCTCGACTTTGGTGGCGCAGCGGTACGTTCCGCCGTCAAGGAAAACATTGATGCGTGGAGCCAGCTCGCCAAGGGGAAGAATCCTTTCGGTGAGGGCGGTGCCAGCCTCGGCGAGTGGTGGGAACAGACGAACGATCACATGCTCATGTCCGAGGTGCTGCGCGAAACGGGCATAGCTGAGAAGCTGGGCATCGAGCCTGGAAGTAAAACGGAGATGGGGGTCGGGTTCGGTCTCGATGTGTTCTTCGACCCCATCGTGTGGTTGACAGGCGGCTGGGGGGCCATCCCGCGGGTGTTGAAGGGTATGGGCAAGGTCGACGATGTCATCAAGGCGCTGACCAGAGCGTCAGGTCTGGCCGCGACGCCGGCCAAGGCCGCCGAGTTGACGGCTGCTGCGGCACGGGTCAGTAAGAGCAAGTCGATTCTGTCGGCCGGCAAAGCCCTCGAAGAGATCGGGATCAAAACAGGGTTGACTTTGACGATCCCTGGGACGGGCCGGCTGGGCCGTCACATCGTGGAGAGGCCGTTGAGTTTCGCCACGGGTGGTGCTGTGGGTAAGGCTACCCGAGCGCAGCGAGCCAAATACGTTCCAGCGTTCATCCTGCCCGACAAGGCGTTCGACGTTCAAAAGTATGCCCCTCAGATCGCCGACTCGATGAAGCTGTTGAAGAAGGGCGAAACAGCGGTGTCGGACATGCTCCTCAAGGGTGGCATTCCGAAGGGGTTGCATCGGGACATCATGGAGGCTGCGGCGTTTGGTCGCCGTTTGCCGATCACGTTGCCGTTCACGTTGCCGTGGTCGACACCGCTGCTACAGGTGGTAGCCCCGCTGCCTGGGTATGCGATGCGTCTAGCGACGCAAACCAAAGTCGTTCAGATGGCCGACAACGCGTTCAATGCTCGGGCGCCGATCCGACGGCTGAAACTTTCCGACGACCCTGATACCGCGTTGGCTGGGGCTTTCATGGAAGAGGCCGCCAATAAGGCCGCAGTTGCGGCCGGCACGTTCAGGGGGAGGCTGCTCGGCGCTCCTGGTAAGCCGCCTCCTGGGTGGAGGATGGCTGCGAAGGCTGCGAACGTCCCCGAGGAGGGGTCGGGGGCTATGCGGCTGGCTGACAAGATGAGGGACTTCAAGATTTCTTCCGAGGACATGATGCGGGCTTCTGACAGGCCCACGTTTGTGAACGGGATGATCAACCCCGAGTTGCCTGAGTCGTTCCGACGGCTCGGTAGCCGCGGCGTCGAGTTCCATGAGGAGCTGTTGAATTGGTGGGATGACGCACGCCGGCTCACTAACGATGCGTTGGGGGAAACGCGTCTTGCTGGTTTCGCTGACGATCTGTACGCGGCCCGTTACCTGTCAACGGCCGGCAAGAAGATCCTCGGCGGCGAGGGGTTTGAGTTTACGGGACCGGCTTTGGGCGGTTCCCCGTGGAAGCCTCGCACCATTCTGTCGCCAGGGGCCTATGACGACAAGGTGGCGCGGTTGGGGGAGGCTGAGGCGGAGCGGTTGTACACCAACTCGTTCCTCGGTGAGATGTTTGAAAGCCCGATAAAGACGGGCAGGTCGATTCTCGATCAGAGGGACGAGATCGGTAAGCGGATTCTCGGTGAGCAGGAGTACAAGGGGTTGTTCTCCGATGATTTCAACGAGGTTGTGCAACGGTATATCCACAACATGGCTCAGGGCGTGCAGGAGGGGAATGTGCTGCGCGAGTTGAAGAATGTGGGTGTCGTTTACCGTTCTGATGCGGGCGGTATCAGCATGGATCTCACTAAGCGTTTGAAGCAGATTGTTGGTGAGGATGGCACGATCAAACAGTTCGAGGGCAAGATCAATGCGAGCCGTGTGGGGGCGGCTCGTCTGAGGCAGGTCGACGAAGCAGCGGAGGGCGTGGAGCTGGTAGGGGCCGCTGGGCTGCCCACGCCGGCCTCTTCGGTGCCTGAGATGCTTGCACCCGAGTTGGGTCGGCGCATAAACGCTGCGACGCGAGCCGTCGAGGGTCTTCAGGCGGGGAAGGCAACGTGGTTGCCGAAGGATCTCCGAGCGGCGATCAAGGCCGTGAACTCGCTCGGAGAGTTGCCGACCGAGGGGTGGGCTCGGGTCATGTCGGAGTATGCGGGGTTCGCGGACGATATCGGTTGGGAGATACGACGGCTGAGGCAGATGGTCGACGGGGTGGACGCCGCTGCGAAGCGGGCGGGGGCCAGGGGTTACGCACAGTTGCAGGCCCAGAGCCGCGACATAGCCGTGTTGGAGTCTGCGTTGGCTCAGATGAATGGTCGCATGGCGCGTGGGGCGTTGAACGACAGGACGGTCAGGGCTGCCGATCAGGTTGTTAAGACTTTGCAGACTGGTCGCATGCCGTCCAGTGTGTTGCCTGAGATCAAGGGTTGGGCGAAGAAGTATCAGGAGTGGGTTGATCTCGATAATCTGACAGGGTCGACGGCGTACCTGCATGCGGCTGATGACGACTTCCTGAAGGCTGTGGCGACGCAACTCAACAGCGGGACAGCGGCTCTCGGTCCAGCGCCCTCCTTCGACGAGTGGTTGAAGATGGCAGCGCGGGGCAAACCTGTTCGCCAGCATTGGATGGTCAACCCTGACGAGGGTAGAACCGCTAAGGAGTTGGCCGACGAGTTCGGCCGCGGATACCAGCGCGTCAAGTCCCCGTATGAATACGGGATGGGTGGCGGTTTAGACCAGGACGACATGGCCCGTTGGTATGCCGCCACCGAGGGCCTGGGTGCTGAGGGCTTGGCGCGTCCAGGCCAAGAGCAACTGTTTACCGACTGGATAGGCGGCATAACCGCTCGTCAGGCCGGCCAGGTAGAGGACGGTGCCCTGGGATCGGCTTACAAGCGTTGGGTGCAGGACCGAGCGGCGTACAGCGGTGATATCCGCAGCGGAGCGGCGCTGCCTGATCTGGCGTACATCGCTGAGAAGGTCGCCGCAGCAGAAGCAGGCGTACTCGCCAAGTCCCGCGTCTACAACGAGGCGTTAGAGGAAGCCAAAGCAGCAGCGGAGAAGTGGCAGGCAAACGCACCCGACTTGGAGCGTGGGCTCGAGGAGGCGCGGCTCCTCGCTCAGGAGGACATACTCACCCCTGACCAGTTGTTTGACCAGCAGAAGTATCTACAGTCCGCCAAAGAGCAGGCCATGGAACTCGAACTGGAAATGAACCGTGCCCGCCAGTCGGCGGAACTCGGCCGGCGCATCTCGGCGGCTGACAGCCAGGAGCACGCCCTCGAGATGATCAACCAGGAACGCAACCTGCGGGGGTTTCAGCATGCGTACAACGAGGCCCTGTCGAACCAGATGACGGGGCCGTTCCTGAAGGGCTACTCGGCAGTCAACATGAAGGAATCTGCTGACCTGTTCGCTGCGGCCACCCTGGCCGCTGCGAAACTCAACAACGCCAAGGCGTTCAAAGAATGGTCGAAGGGGTACTTCTCGTTGTTGAACTATTGGAAAGCTCAGGCGGTGGCTACTCCTGGGTTCGTGATTCGTAACATCATGGGTGCGACCTGGATCAACTCTCAGATCCTGGGTGTCGAGATGGGTCAGCACACGAAGACTTCAGCGATGAAACGTGCTGCGATGCGGGCGTCCATTGATGCGACCAAAGACAAGAAGTACCGCCAGTATCTGGAGGGTGTGGCGAAGGCACGCAACATTCCGATTAAGGTGCCGGTCGCTGGTCAGATTTCAAGCGGCAGCCAGTATCTGGCGTGGAAGACGGTTGAGACAGGCCAGCCGGTCAAGCTCGCTGGGGTGCGCGGCATGTTCCGCAATGCCACTGATCGGGACTGGCGGATCTTCGATCAGATAGAGCGGTCGGGGATCGCTGGTGGAGGTCAGGCTGCTATCGAGGTGGCGGAGAAAAGCGGGTTGGCTCCTACGGGGACTTGGAATCCGTTCAGGGCGCATTTCTGGCCGTTCAGAGCGGTGCGGAAAGCCAACACTGAAGCCGAGTACATGGTGCGTATGACCGCAGCGCGCCACATCATGGAGGGCGGCGGCACCCTCGACGAGGCGTGGAAGGGGATTCGCAAATATCATTTCGATTACAGTGAGATAACCCCCAGAGAAGCTCAGATCAAAGCGATCATCCCGTTCTGGAAATGGCAGAAGAACATTCTGCCAGTGCTGGTCGAATCCATCGGGTCTCGGCCGGCAGCGTGGTCGAGGTTGCGGCAGATCAAAGGCGAGCTGGAGTATTCCAGCGAGGCCGAAGGGGTCGTGCCCGACTACTTCATGGAGAACCTGGGTATCCGTTTGCCGTGGAGGATGGACGGGTCACAGGTGTACCTGCTGCCCGACCTGCCGTTCAAAGACCTGAACCGTTGGATGAAACCTGGGGAGCGGCCGATCACGGGTATCAAGCCGTTGGACATGGCGACCAGGATTTTCGCCGAATCAGCGTTCCCGTATGCCAAGTTGCCTATCGAGATGTGGGCCGGCAAGCAGTTCTTCGCAGACCTGCCGTTGAAGGGTCGCTTCCAGAATGTGCCGCCGTCGTATGCGAACATCCCAGGGTTGATGCCGATCCTCGGAGCGTTGGGGAAAGCGGAGGAGAACCGTAAGGGCGAATGGAAGATGACCGACACGGACCTGTATGTGTTGGATCAGTTGATGCCGTTCATGGGGCGGCTGCGTCGCCTCATCCCAGGCGAGGAAAAGTATGAGAAGCGGTGGATGACGACGTTCCTGTCGACCATGTTCGGTGGTGGCCTGCGGGCGAACACCCCTGAGGAGCAACGCAACCAGTTGATCCGCATGCAGCGTGAGTTGTCGGACGACATGAAACGCATGATCGACATTGAGGTCCGCAACGTCTAGACTCGCTGGGACGAAAGCAGGTTAGGTTGATGGACTTCATCTCACGCGACGATTGGCACGCCAGACCGCCGAAGAGGCCGTTCACGCGGCTGCGTTCTTCCCGTGTCGTGGGAATAGTCGTTCATCACTCTGGCGTAGTCGACCCGCCACAGGGCGTTACCGCAGTTCGAGCCTACGAGCGATACCACATGGATACTCGCGGTTGGAACGCTGTTGCCTACAACTGGCTTGTTGACGAAAACGGAGTGATCTATGAGGGCCGAGGTTCAGGGATCGTTTCTGGCGCTACCAAGCACTACAACTTTAAAACAGAAAGCATCTGTTACACGGGCTTCGGAGGCAAGAAGATTCCCGAACCTGCCCTCATAGGCATCTCAGAGGTTATTGCAGACATCCAGTCCCGTTACGGAGGGAAACTGTGGTTGAAGGGCCATAAGGACTTGTCGTCGACGGCGTGCCCTGGAACAGAGTTGCATGCATGGTTGGTCAACGGATGCGTTCTTTACGCTGGGAACCCGTCAACTATCGACTTTGAGGGGATAGCACGGTTCTTCCGCGAGTTGGGAGCTGTTCTTGATGCCAAGCCGTTGTCGAGGCTGCGGCGTTCCCGAGGCGAAATGGTTCGATGGGTGCAGGCCCGCTTGCGGGACAAGGGTTACGACCCTGGGCCGGTCGACGGTGTCTTCGGGGCGAAGACGAGGTTGGCGGTAAAAGATTTCCAAACCAATCTGGGGATTCTGCGGAAAACGGGGGCAGTGGACCGTTCAACGTGGGACGCTCTGTTCCTCTTGTAGGAGGTACTTTCAATGCCTAAAGGAAAAGGATACGAAACGTTTGAGGATACGTTCGGCAGTCAAGACGACCAGCCCAACGACTCAACGTCTTCGTTCACCATGTGGGACATGAGTCAGAAGGCGAAGAAGGCTGCCTCGTATCTACGCAGCACCAATCTCGGCAACGCCAACAGCGGTGGCCGACCATTCGGAAAGTAGGTTCTGATGCGTGACGGCAAAACGCCGAAACTGGTAGCCACTGGTCGTATTCTGGTCGACAGCGTGAAACGCGGCAGTTTTTCGCTGCCGGCAGGCCAGTCGCGTTCAGCAGCCCGCAAAGCTCTGCGAGATTGACAGTGGGCCAGAAGCGCCCGAAACGTCCGAAGCCCCGCTACTAGCATGCCGCTCAAACGCGGATCCAGCCGTGCGACAGTGTCGCACAACATTGGTAAACTAATCGGTGAGGGCTATCCGAAAGATCAAGCAGCGGCTATAGCCTACTCAAAGGCTGGCCGCGGAAAGAAGGGGAAGTGACTACGTCATCAAAGTTTTCGTGGGGTTCATGGGGCGAACGGGCAGCGTGGACTGCGGTGCAGGCTTTCACTGCTGTCATCATCATCGGTGACCTTTCAACGCTTCGCACTGCGGTTATCGCAGCGGGAGCAGCGTTGTTGTCGGCAGTGAAGACGCTAGCTAGGGAACGACTCGGGTCGTGAGTGAAGAGGCGCCGCTCGATTTCGAGGCGGCGTGGTCTTCGTGGTTTGCCAGCTCTGTCAGGCAGGAACTACAGGAGGGCATCACCACAGAGTTGGAGCGTGCCAGCGGCACGTTCGAGGTTGAGGACGGCACCCACGCCAAGTGGAACGGTGAACACCTCGGCGTGTTGACCGTGTTCACCACAGACGAAGTGATCGCCTTGTTGTGTGCGTGGGAAGAAGCCGAGCGTGGCAACTGGTTGGCTCAGAAGGAAATGCTGATCTGGTTGGAGAAATGGATGCAGTTCATTACTTGTTGTGTGGAAGCAACTCCGCCTGATTGTCTGGGTTGAACCACTGTCGACCTAGTCGTTCTTGAACGACGGAATCGTCGCTGAGGATTTGTCGAAGGTTCGCGATGATTTTGTCTCGTTTTCTTGCCACAGTCGTTTTAGGCATTCCAATAACACGGCCAACAAAACGCAGAGACAACCTAACAACAATAAGCATGTCGAAAAGCCAGCGGTCATCTTCATCTAGGGTGTCGAGAGCGTCGGCTAAAGCCTCGCGTAGGGTGAGCTGTTCAAGAACGGATTCTTCTGGTTCGTTGGTGGGGTCGCAAACAAGGAGTGCCTCCAACCCTGAGAAGGGGCGGGTGAACGCCGAGGTGTGCATGTGGCGGTCGCCAGTCCGACCCCACGGGAGAAGGGGATCGTAGAGGGATTCCTTGCGTCGGCCGTCATTCGATGACACTGTCAGTCCAAGGGAAGAGGGACGGCTTGAAGCCGTAGTATGCTTTACCCTCTCGGAACGACCCTGGGGTCGCCTCTCCCTTGTCAATGAACTTCGTGATCGTTTTCAACGGAACAAACGCGTATTGCTGTTTCGGTGTCGACCAGATCCACAACCAGACGGGCATCTGCCCGTCCCACATGGTCAGAGCTGACAGTTTTTCCTGTTTCAACTTGAGGCCGTTCTTGCCGCAACCCATGACTTCGATGAGTGTGTTGACGGTGACGTAGTCGGGGGTGTACCGCAGGAACAGCGGCAGTGTCTCTATCGAATAGGGCGGACGGTTGAACCCGTACCGTGCCCACCCTTCGGTGCGTTCCTCGAATGCTCCTTCGGCTTCGTCGCCCATTGATCCGTATCGTTGCTCCCATGGCAGGTCTGCGAAACTCACCGTGGAATCTTTTTCACTAGAAGCATTTGGATTAGCCTATCGTCTGGGTAGGCGACGCCGTTGAGGGCGTCTTCGACGAGTTTACACAGGTTGGATGCGTCGGCGGTGAGGGGCGAGATGGCCTGGTCGATTGGGCCGATGGTTACGTCGGTCCAGTCGGGGTGGAAGACCATGGTCATGGAGACTGGTTCTTCGTAGAAGGGGCCGTCGTACAGGTCGGCTACGCGTTGTTCCGCATCGAGGGTTTTCTTGTCGGTGTAGGCGCGGCCGCGTGCGAATCGTGGCCGGCTCTTCGACTTGGGTCGACCTGGGATCCTGAACGAGTAGGTCACAGGTCGAGGCGCTGCTGGGCGCATCGGTCCAGCATCCGTTGGCGACATACCAGGGCGTACTTGGGGCAGTTGTTGCAGTGTTGGTGAGGGCATCCGTCCATCGGGGGGTCGTAGCGGGCCTGGAATGACCACGCCATCGAGTCGGCGCTGGTTAGCAGGTCGTAGTTGGCGGCGTAGGCGCGGCCTTTCACGCCGAAAGCATGCATGTTGAGGGGGTGCAGGGAGTGGATGATGCGGCTGATCTCGTCCGTGGCGCCGCGGCGGCACACTGAACCGAGGCCGATGACCGGCTCGTCGCCAAGCTCCACGCCGGCGGCTGTGTACAGGTCGACGCAACGCTGGTAGTCGTCAAACTCCCAGCCCTGAAGAACGGGAGCGACAGTCATCCCTAAGAGTTGCCGCAACTCAAGGAAGTTGTCAACGGTGAGGCGTTGGTGGTCGGCGACGGTCAGGCCCGACGCCGCCAGGGCAGACGCCTCGCACATCCAATCTTGCGGCGCGCACCAGTCCAGTTTGCCGATCTCGTCGTCGTAGCGGCGGACCTGGGTGGCGTAGTCGGCAGGGGACATTTCCCAACGGCCGTAGGT
>MPMD02406704.1_pt1 | contig 10933 bp, 9 predicted proteins | sample 1617291 | NCBI WGS metagenome assembly MPMD02 (sample SAMN05944810, study PRJNA350692) | marine metagenome | biome: marine; feature: ODZ; material: water; isolation source: 120 m water sample filtered on 30 um supor filter | place: Pacific Ocean | collected 2012-04-09 | depth 120m m | reverse complement strand
CGGCTCCCGCACGAGCCATCAAGGCCTCGACCACCTTCCAGTAACGACGAGCGAGCAGCACGTAGCAACCAATCATTGCCGCCAGACCAGGGATAGGGCTCGAAGTACTGCCTGGGTTGCACCATGGGATAGTGCGGACGGACAAATCCAGCGGCGAGGAAGAAGGGTTTCTCCTGCTTCCCGTGCTTACGGAGGAGCTCGATCGTCTTGCGGGCGGTCTTGTGGTCGGGCTGGTCGGATCCATCTCCCTCATAGCTCACCGAAACGAACATGCGGTGTGGCATGCGGGTTGACTGGCGTCCCTCAAGCTTGGTGGTGAAGAGGTTGAGGTTCAGGCAGGCATAGTCCCCGGGGGTGTGGGCCTCCTGGCCCTGGGAATTGAATTTCTCGGTCCAGGAAGAGGGAATATCGAGTCCGTCCGTTCCCGCGATGATGTCGCCGGGTACGCGCATGTGATAAATCTTGCCCACCCGGGCGCTGTAGAAGCCGTTGTCCTTGAAGTGTTGACCGAGATTCACCCGCCCCTTGGCCCCGTGGTAGCGGCTGTGCATGAACGAAGTGCGGGAGGGGTTGCAGGCCGTGCCCTGGCAGTAGGCCCGCTCGAAGACCACCGACTGGGCGGCGAGCTTGTCGAGATTGGGGGTCCGGCAGACCGGGTCTCCATAACAGCCGAGCACGCTGGCCTTGAGGTCATCGGAGATGAGAAAGAGGACGTTCTCGATTTTCGGATCTGCCTGGGCCGTCAGGCCCAGAACGAGAAAGGCAAGGTAGCGAACGGAGGTCATGGTTGTTCTACGGGAGACTGGGGGCCTTGTTTTCCGGGGGAGGGCTGCAGCAATTCCGAGAATCCACAGAACCGCCTGGAGGTTTCCTGCGGGAGACCGGGCAGGGGATCCTGGTGCGAAAGGTAACGGCGGCAGATCCGGAAAAACGCATCCTCCTCCCCGGCGCGCAGGATCTCGTGGTCGAAACCCGGATCGAGCCCCTGGGTGATATAGGCCAGATAGCGCTTCATTTTCTGGACCTGCCTGTCACCACGGTAGGCCTTGCTCTGTTCGCGGGCCGTTTCCTCCCAGAGCTGTTCGATGTAGTCGAGGAGGTCCCGGCCGACGGGAAGGGGAATCGGTCCCCCGCCAAAGGCGGCGCGCAACTGGTCGAAGAGCCAGGGGTTGCGAATGGCGCCCCGTCCCAGCATGAGGCCCGCCGCCCCGGTCTGCTCCCGTAGCGCGCGCCCGGTTTCCACGTCCACGATACTGCCGTTGGCGATGACCGGGCAGGGCAGGGCCTCCACCGCCCGCCGGATGCAGTCGGGATGGACCGGGGACTGGTAGCGTTCCCTGACGGTGCGCCCGTGGATGGCGAGGCCGTCGATGCGGTGTCGTTGGAAGACCTCCAGCAGGTCCGCAAATTCCCCCGGATCATGGTAGCCCACGCGGGTCTTGACCGTGAAGCGTCCCTGCACGGTTTCGCGCAGGGCCCCCAGGATCCGGTCCACCCTGGTGGGATTGCGCAGGAGCCCACCCCCGGCGTCCTTGCGACAGACCACGGGAGCCGGGCAGCCCAGGTTGAGGTCGATCCCGCCCACCGCGTGTTCCTCCAGTTCCCGGGCACTGCGCACGAGGGCAGGGATGTCCTGCCCGATCATCTGGGCGAAGACCGGCTTGCCGGTGGGGTTCTCATCGATGCTGCGCAGGATGTAGGGTTTCAGGCGGGAGGTTTCGTAGACACGGAAATACTCCGTGATGTAGACGTCGGGTCCCCCGAACCGTTCCATGACCCGCATGAAGGGCAGGTCGGTCACGTCCTGCATGGGAGCGAGGGCAAGCAGGGGGCGATGTTCTGGAAGGAAGTCCCGCATGGAGCGCTTCGATTGAACAGGATGTCGGAGCGATTGAGGAGGGTAGAGTGCTGGATCTTTGCCCGGTGGCTTCGTAGGTTACCCCGTGCTGCGGAGAATTCTCATCCTCGCACTGGCCATTTTCAACCTGGCCCGGGCGGAGCTTCCGGACATTTCGACGGTGAAACCAGACCTCGTCGTGCCGGCCCTGAGCGGCAATAAGCCCGGGGCAGGCAGGCGGGTGAAGGGGGCTCTTCCCAGTTATGAGGGGACCGGGGTCTACCACGTGCTCTATCTCCCAAGGGACTGGCGCCCGGGTCAACGCTATCCGGTGCTGGTAGAGTATGCTGGCAATGGCCCCTATCGGAATCGAAACCGGGATGTGAGTAGTGGCCGGGTCGAGGGAAGCCGGATGGGCTACGGGATTTCCGGAGGAGACCGCTACCTCTGGTTATGCCTGCCTTACCTGGATGCAAAGGGCACTGCCAATGTCAGGCGGTGGTGGGGAGGTAAACCGGAGTATGACCCCCTGCCGACGGTCAACTACTGCCTCGAGGCCGTGAAGCAGATCTGTGCCGAGTTCGGTGGCGACCGGGAGCGTCTGGTGCTGTGTGGTTTTTCGCGGGGTGCGATCGCCTGCAACTTTATCGGCCTTCATGATGACCGGGTTGCCGGTCTCTGGAGAGCCTTCATTCCCTACAGCCACTACGATGGGGTCCGCAAATGGGGATATCCCGGTTCTGATCGGGCCGCAGCCCTGGGCCGGTTACGCCGGCTGGGGCCTCGGCCGCAGTTCGTGTGCTCGGAGGGGAGCCAATTCAAGGAGACGGCTCAATATCTGGCCGGGACGAAAATAAAGGGAAATTTCACCTTCCGCGGAACCGGTTTTCGAAACCACAGCGATGCCTGGCTCCTGCGGCCCTCGCCGGTGCGGAGCGAGTTGAGGAGCTGGCTAGTCAAGGTCCTGGAGTAGAGGGCCGGGCCTGGATCTTACTTCCGGGCGTAGTCCGGGTTTTCCCGGGGGAGCTTGGCCCCTGTTTCCTTCAGGCGTTTGAGAAGGAGAGTGTCGAGCTCGCTCACCCTCTTGGGCATGGCGGCAGCGAGGTTGTTTGCTTCTCCAAGGTCTTTCTTCAGGTCGTAGAGCTCAAAGGGGCCACCCCAGAACTTGATGAGCTTGTGGTCTCCCTGACGGATGATGCTGTAGGGCCCCGGGGCGTGCCGGTAGTGCGGAAAGTGCCAGAGGAGTTCATTGCGGGGGAGCTTTGCCGTTCCGCCCGACTTGAGGTGTGGCATCAGGGAGAGCCCATCGATCGCACGATTAGCGGGAAGTTTTGATCCGGTCGCTTCCAGGACAGTGGGAAAGATGTCGATGGAGCAGACCGGCACATCACTCACTTTTCCGGACGGGATGACCCCGGGCCAGCGGGCCAGGAAGGGGACGCGGATGCCTCCCTCGTAGGCGTAGCCCTTGCCGCTGCGTAGCGGGGCATTCTCGGTGGGCGAACCGTTGCGGTCCAGCCCACCGTTGTCACTGGTGAAGATAATGAGGGTGTTCCTGTCGATGCCGAGGTCCTTGAGAGTGGCGAGGATCTGCCGGGTGGAGTCGTCGACGGACTCCACCATGGCGGCGTACTTGGCGTTGTTCGGTTTCTTGTCCCGCTGGTATTTCGCGGCCACCTCGGCAAGGGCCTGGATGGGCGTGTGGACCGCATAGTGACCAACCATCAGGAAGAAGGGCTTCTTCTCCTGGTGCCAGCCTCGAATGAGCGCTTCCGCTTCGTCGGCCTCGCGGTGGGTGAGATACTCGCCCTTTTTGCGGCCGGGCAGGTTGTGGATTCCCTGCCGGAGGGTCTCGTGGCGGCCCTTGGGTTGATTGTAGGGATCAAAGTAGCTGGGCGGTTGGCCGTAATCGCAGCCTCCCTTGTTTTCGTCGTAGCCCTGTCCGGGGGGGAACCACGCCGGATCACCAAGGTGCCACTTGCCGATGTAGCCACTCTGGTAGCCCCGGCTCTTGAGAGCCTCCGCGATGGTGATTTCCTCGTGCTCCATCCAGTAGGGATTGGGAGGGCAGAGAAACGCGCGGTTTTTTCCCCCGACATACGCGGTGGGGTTTTTGTCCGGGGTGCCGATCCGGCCCCGCTGGAAGCGGGAACGGATCCAGTCGGTCACCCCCACCCGGTGCGGATAGCGGCCGCTTTGCAGGGCGGCGCGGGTAGGGGAACAGACGGCACAGGCGGCATAGCCGTTGGTGAAGCGGAGGCCCTCGGTGGCGAGGCGGTCGATGGCGGGCGTCCGGTAGTAATCGCTTCCCTGGCAGGAGAGATCCATCCAGCCCATGTCGTCAACCAGGATGACAATGATGTTGGGCTGGTCTGCCGCCCGGACGGGAGCGGTGAGGGAGAGAGTGACGAGAACAAGGGCGAGGAGCGGTTTCATGGGTTGTGGTTGTAAGTCTGGGAGGCTGGGAAAAGAAATCAACAATGCGGACCGCGGGCAATGCCCCTTCGGGATCCGGGTTACTGGTGCCGGAAGGCGACCGTCGGTTTCATCCGGGAGGCCCGGATGGCGGGATAGAGGCCGCTCAGGGTCCCCACCACGGTGGCGAAGAGAACGGTGAAGGCAATGGTTTCCAGCCCGATCTCGATCCGGATGGTCCCACTTATGGCAGGAAAGAGGTAGAGGAGTTCGCGGACCAGGAAACCAAGGAGGACGCCGAACACGCCGCCGGCAATGCCGAGCAGGGTGGCCTCCAGCAGGATCATATGCCGGATGCGGGCGGCCTTCCATCCAATCGCCCGCAGCACGCCGATTTCCACCGTTCGCTCAAAGACGCTCATCAGCATGGTGTTCATCACGCTGGCGAGACCGACCACCATGGAGAGAAGAGTCACCGCCAGGGTCATCCCCTTGACTGCCCGGCTGGTGGAGTTGCGCTGGGCTGCTTCACTGGCGAGGCTGGCGGAGAGCCCGCTGTGCAGCTGTTCGATCCGGTCGCAGATCTCCCGGCCACGGGCCTTGTCCACTTCGGAGCTGAAGCGCAGGTTGACGAAGTTGATCTTTCCGGCGTTGTCGCTGTGGCTCTGCATCACTCCGAGCGGAATCACGATGGCCCCGGACTCAATCATGGAAGTGCTCTCGTAGATGCCGCAGACCGGGAACTCGGATCCGAGCAGCTGGAGGGAATCGCCCACCTGCTTCCGGAGGATCTGGGAGGCGGACTTGCCCAGAAGAACGGCCTTCTCGTGGCCGTTCTTCTGCATGCGGCCCTCCACGATCTCGAGGTGATTCCAGATGTAGCTCTCCCACTCCCAGCTCGAGATCAGGATCATGGGGAGATTCTCGACAGGCATGAGGGCGCTCAGCACGCCGCCGCTGTCCTCGATGCCAGGAAGTGCAGAGATCTCGCGGGCAACTTCCTCTGAGAAGGGAGCGGGAATGGGGCCGCCGGAGGTGATGCGGTTGACCACCACATCCGTTTTGCGGGCATTCAGGGTCTGGTCCCAGTTATTTTCAAATCCACGGGCCAGGCCCATCAGAGTTACGATGGCCATCATGCCCACCGCGATTCCCAGCAGGGTCAGGGCGGTGCGCATGCGGCGCACCCGGAGGTTCCGCGAAACCATGGTCCACAGTCTCATGGTGTGCCAGGGGGAGGGTCGGGATCGTTCGGATCGATCAGGCCATCGCTCATCCTGATCTGTCGATGGGCGTAGGCGGCGGTGGATGGATCGTGGGTGACGAGAAGGAGGGTCATCCCGTTTTCCCGGTGGATGCGGGAGAGGAGTTCCATCACCATGGTGGTGGACTGCCGGTCGAGGTTGCCGGTGGGTTCATCGGCGAGGAGGAGATCCGGCTCGTTGGCCAGGCTGCGCGCAATGGCCACCCTCTGACGTTCCCCCCCGGACAGTTCGGCTGGTCGGTGGTGAATACGCTCCGCCAGTCCGACCTCTTCGAGGAGCTGGATGGCCCGCTTCTCTCTCTCCCTGGTGGGAAGGGGGCTTTCCACCATGGGCACCTGAACGTTTTCGCAGGCGGTGAGGGTGGACAGAAGGTGAAAGGACTGGAAGACAAAGCCGACCTTGCGGGCCCGGAAGGAGGAGAGATCCCGCATTTTGGAGAGCGTTTGTCCGCGAAACATCACCTCGCCCGAATCCGGAGTGTCGAGTCCGCCCAGCATCTGCAGGAGGGTGGTCTTACCGCTTCCGCTTGATCCTGTGATGGCCACGAAATCACCTTCCGCGATACGCAGGTCGACCCCACGCAGGGCACGGATCCGGCCGTTCTCGTAGGAGCGGGCGACCGCGATGGCTTCGGCGAGGCAGGGTTTGGAGAGCTCCTCCATAGGGGGCCGGTTAGGCGGGGATTGGCTTAGGGGAGTTGGCCGCTGGTCGCAATGGCAGAATGGAGGACAAAAAACGGGGAGGGTGAAAACACCTCCCCGTAAACGAAACTGATTCTGCTCGTTTTGAGAATAAATCCCGGCGGTCCTGCCACTGTGGAGCGGAGATCTGCTCTCAGCGTTTTTGTCTCGAACCCCGTGCCCTCTTGGCGGCCCTCTCCCGGGCTAGGGCCTTTACCTTTGCCTTGGCAGCATCGAGGGCCTTAGCGCGTGCACTTTGAGCCCGTTTCCACTCTGTCTCGTTGCGTTGGATTGCAGCCTCGACGTCGCGCAGTGCCTCAGCTGCGGCGCGGGCAGCCTGGCTCGCCTTATTGCGTTTCTCGGCGAGAGCTTTGCGCCCCGCGAGGTATTTGGCGTAGGCCGCTTTGTGAGCTTTATCACGATCGGCAGTGGGCCGGGGCTTGGACTTTGTGTTGCTGGCTGCAGCGCGTCGTCTGGGGGAGGCTTTTTGCGCCGCTTTCGGCGGACGAGCTTTTTTCCTGGCGGGGGCTTCGCGGGCAGCTTTGTCCGTGGCGGCTTTTTTCCTGGCGGCAGCCTCGCGAGCAGCTTTGTCCGTGGCGGACTTCTTTTTTTCAGAGCTGTCCTTCTTGGCCGCGACGGGCTTTTTCGCCTTGTCCTTATTGTCGTCCGCCAGGGTCAGGCCGGGCAGGGAAAACAGAATGATGAGAGAGGGAATAATTGCTTTCATGGGAATTAGCGCATTGTTGTGCCGGATGCCACTACTGCGCCGGGGGAGGATAGCTTTCACAGAAAAGGTCAGATTCCATCCCGCTACTGTCCCTTTGACGAGGTTGGGGAAATTCTCCACCATGACGCTCATGCGCACAGTTCTTTCTCTCCTCTTCCTGACCTGCCTCACGGCGGTGTGTTCCGCCCAGAAGAAGAAAGGGCCCATGGCTCCCATCGCGGATGTCCCCGGGCTGCCGCGCGTGCTCCTCATCGGGGATTCCATTTCGACCGGCTACACCCTGCCAGCGCGCGAGGCGCTGAAGGGGGTGGCCAACGTGCATCGCATTGCGACCAATGGGGGTCCTACCAGCAGGGGCTTGGAGCACCTCGAGGCCTGGCTGGGAACATCGAAGTGGGATATCATTCACTTCAACTGGGGCCTGCATGACCTCTGCTACCGGCATCCGGATTCAAAGACCCAGGGGAACAGGGACAAGGTGAATGGCACGGTCACTCACGGAGTGGAAGAGTATTCCGCCAATCTCGAGAAGCTTGTCCTTCGATTGAAGAAGACCGGGACCCGGCTGATCTTCGCCACCACCACGCCCGTGCCGGAGGGCGAAGCGGGACGCAAGGTCGGCGACGACCTGCGCTACAACAAGGCGGCCCGGGCGGTCATGAAAAAGCATGGGGTGTCCATCAATGACCTCCACGCCGTCATGGCGGGCAGGATGGATCAGTTTGGAACCCGGCCGGGCAACGTGCACTTCAAGGGTGAGGGATCGGCCCTGCTGGCACAGCAGGTTGCCAGAGTGGTGAAGGACGCTCTTGGCAGCGGCTTGAGGGAATGATCAGTCAGGGCCCGGATCAGCCGGCCCCATGACCCGTTCTAGCCCTTGCCGATGAGCAACTGGTCAATGAGGGCGGAGGTGTCTTCAAGGTTCTTGTCCCGTCCTTCACGGGTGGCCCAGCCCGAAAAGCCGACTTCCTTCAGAGCGGTGCGCACCTTGTCCCAGTCCACGTCTCCCTCCCCGAGGCGGCAGAAACCGTTTTTCTTGCCCCAGTCCTTGATGTCCAGTTTCACGGTCCGGTTACCGAGCGTGCGGATCCATTCCTCGGCCGGGGCGAATTTCTGCATGTTGCCGATGTCGAAGTAGGCTCCGACCCAGGGGCTGTCAAAGGCGTCAATGTAATCGCGGAACACTGCGGGCGACAGGCAGAATCCGTTCCAGACCGTTTCGATGAGGACCCGGATGCCGAGGCGGCTGGCGAGGGGAAGGATCTTGCGGACTTCCGTGATGGAGCGGTCCCACACCTGTTCGTGCGTCTCGTTGGCTCCACCCACCTTGCCGGGAACGAGAAGAACGGCGGAGCCTCCAAGGCGGTAGGTGTCGCGAATGTTCTTCTCCATCTGGGCGAGGCCCTTGGCACGGGCGGCGGCGTCGGGACTGCTCAGGCGGGTTGCACCCCAGTGCCAGCCACACACCAGGCCGTGAAACATCACCCCGGTCTGTTCGGTGGCTTCAGCATAGGCTGCCGCCTGTCCGGCATTGCCACTTTCCACGCCATCAAATCCCAGCTCCTTGAGGCGTTCGAAAAACTGGAGGGGAGTTTCCCCTCCTTTTTTGCCTCCTTTTACGGCCTTGAAGATCCGTCCTTCAAGGGAGGGACCCTTGCCGGTAGCGGGGGCGGCATCCTGGGCAGCGAGGCTGGTGGCGGCTACCGTGCCAGCGGCCGCAAGGGTGGAGGTGGTCAGAAACTGACGGCGGGAAGAGGGCGTTGTCATGGGATGTTACGGGTAAGATGGAAGAACGGCCGAAGCCAGACCGGACCATAACGGCAGAGGGTCCGACAACAAGCCGCAAGCACTCTTCCTGAGGGTCCGTGCGAAAGGGGCTCTCATCCGGCAATGGCAGCCACTTTTGAGAGTGATGAATTCTTCAATAGACCCGAAGTGATTAGGCCGATGGGGGGAGGAGGGCTGGGCGGCCCGATCTCACCTTGCCAGAAGAGGTCTCTTTTCGTACATCGATTGGTGAGATGAACACGACCCGTCGCAGATTTCTCAAGACAACCGCTGGAGCCGCTCTCGCTGCGCCGGCCGCCACCCGTGCCGCCAATCTTAACGGCAGGGGGCAGCATGCCTGCATCGGGGTGGGGGGTATGGGCTGGAACGATTTCAACAAGTTCAAGTCGCACGGGAAGACCGAGGTGGTCGCGATCTGCGATGTGGACAGTAACCGGTTGGCCAAGGCATCGAGGGAAGTGCCCGATGCGCGGACCTATTCCGACTGGCGTGAACTGATGGCCAAGGAGGGCGACAGGATCGACTCCGTGAATGTGACCGTTCCCGATCACATGCATTTTCCGATCGCCAGTAGCGCAGTTCACCTCGGCAAGCATGTCTACTGCCAGAAGCCGCTCTGTCATGATGTGGCGGAGGTGCGCCTGCTGACCGAGGCCACCCGCAAGGCGGGCGTGAAGACGCAACTCGGAACGCAGGCGGCCGCCGGGAATGGCGACCGCACCTTCGTGCACTGGGTCAAGAGCGGAGTGATCGGGAAGATCAGGAGAGTGGTGCTCTGTTCGAATCGTCCGGGTGCGATCAAGAGCTATCGCTTCGTCGGTCCCCGCCCCGAGAAGCCGGAGAAGGCACCCGATCATCTCAACTGGGGTCTCTGGACCGGAACGGCTCCGGTTCGCCCCTATGCACCCAGCATCTACCATCCCTCCAAGTGGCGCTCGTGGCTGGACTTCGGGACGGGCTGGTCAGGGGAAATCGGATGTCATGTCTTTGACGCAACCTGGAAGGCCCTGGGGCTCACCGCACCCAGGACAGTGAGCGCCCGGGTGCAGGAGTCATGGAAGCAGTCCAAGATTCGTCGTGGAGACACCTGGCCGCAAAGCGATCACATTACCTGGGTTTTTCCCGGAACCAGGATGACAGAGAAGGATGAGATTACGGTGGAGTGGTTTGACGGGCTCTTCTATCCGCCCGATGACGTGCAGGCCCTGGTTCCTACCAAGCCGTATCCGCCCGAGTCTGCCATGCTGATCGGCACCGAGGGAGCCATCATCCTGCCCAACGGCCAGATGCCAACCTTGCTCCCCCCGGAGAAGTTCAAGTCCGTGCAGGCCCCCAAGCTGGAGCCCCGTGATCATTATCATCACTTCTGCGATGCCATTCACGGGACGGCCAGGAACGAATCCTACTTCGAGCAGACCGGGCCGATGACCGAGGCCATCCTGCTGGGAACAGTGGCAATCCGCACTCCCGATACCCTGCTCAAGTGGGAGGCGGAAAAGATGGCGATCACCAACAACAGCGCCGCCAACAACCTCCTCAGCCGCAAGTACCGCAAAGGCTGGAGCGTGGCGGGATTCTGATCGGCTACGGGGGAAGAGGGGCACTGTCGCGGCGTGCTGCTGGCGGGGGGAAGGAATGCGCTTGTCGGGCCTAACAGACCTTGGTAAGGTGTTTCCGTTGTCGGCGCCGTTCCCCCGCTTCTCTTCACGGCGCTTTCCCCCCACCCCCCTTTACCCCCTCCTCTTCATGCGAGAGCGGCTCGGTCAATTTGTCTTTCTGCCGGAACCAGGTCCCAGCGTCGTGGCGGCATGGGTGGCCCGGCTTCTGTTTCCTCCCCGGGATCGGACAGGAGGGAGCGACCCTGGAAAGCCTTCCTGAGCGGATCCGGCGTGGTGGCGTGGGTTGTGAATGGGGATTCTCTCTCCCGGGGGACCGTGGTGTTGTAGTGAGGTAGCCAGGGGGAACGACAGCAGCGAGAGAGCTCCGCTGTTCCGGGGCGGCACCCCGGGAAGCTTACCTCTCGAGGATCCAGACGTTCCGGAACCCCACGGGATTTCCGTGTCCCTGGAAAATGATCGGCCCCCTGGGAACCTCCGGGCGGGTGCCGCCGATACCCGTGCCCTTGGGAAGGTTGACCGCGTTGTGAATCTTCACCCCATTATGCAGCACTGTTATGGTGGCATCGGCGGTTTTTTTCCCTTCTCCATCAAAGCGCGGAGCG
>MPMD02206569.1_pt1 | contig 10935 bp, 10 predicted proteins | sample 1617291 | NCBI WGS metagenome assembly MPMD02 (sample SAMN05944810, study PRJNA350692) | marine metagenome | biome: marine; feature: ODZ; material: water; isolation source: 120 m water sample filtered on 30 um supor filter | place: Pacific Ocean | collected 2012-04-09 | depth 120m m | reverse complement strand
TGCTCGCTCTGGCTAAGATAGTCGGCGGCGTGCTTACAGGCTCACAAGCACTGGTGGCTGATGGCATTCATTCGCTCTCGGACCTCGCTACGGATATCCTGGTGATCGTTGCCGCGCGCCAAGGCAGCCAAGCCGCTGACCGTCAACACCCCTACGGCCACGGCCGCATCCAGACCGCTGCCTCGATGCTGTTGGCGCTTTCTCTTGCCTTTATCGCCGCCGGCCTGGCCTGGGACGCTGTAGAGCGCCTGCGCCACCCAGGCACTTTGCTCCATCCTGGATTAAGTGCCATGGCTATTGCGATCCTGTCAATATTGCTCAAAGAAGCGCTATATCACTACACCATGCGCGTTGCCCAGCGGCTCGAATCGGGACTGCTAAGGGCTAATGCCTGGCACCATCGGTCTGATGCGCTGTCTTCTTTGATCGTAGTAGCCGGCATCGCGGGTGTCATGGTGGGTTTTGACCGTGCCGATGCCATCGCCACCATCGTAGTAACTGTAATGATTGCACAGGTCGCCTACTCGATTGGGCGCGAAGCGCTGGCTGAACTCATCGACACTGCCGCAGACCCAGACCTGGTGGATCAGATCCACCGTTACATACAAACCGTGCCTGGTGTTCTTGACGCTCACGAATTGCGCACTCGCCGGATGGGTTCCGATGTTCTGGCCGACGTGCACTTGCGCGTCGATCCACATATCAGCGTCTCTGAAGGACATCGGATTGGTGATGAGGTCATTGGCCTTCTGAAAGCAGAGCTTCCCCGTCTGTCCGACGTGATCGTACATATTGACCCGGAAGACGATCGTCAATGGAACTCCTCTGACACCTTACCCCTTCGACCAGAACTGGAAAGCGCTGTAAACGCGATCCTACAACTTCACGGGATTGCCGAAACCGGTAATGATGGCGGACCCACCTTGGTATTGCACTACCTCGGTGGAGAGCTGGTGGCCGAACTCACCCTAGCGCTTCCTTTGGACGGAGCTATAGAGGAGTTCCGGCAACTAACAAAAGCCATCGAGGCTGAGATTATCGACGGCACTCCGGTCACCACGGTCAACATCAAGGCTTATATGGGCGCTACTTTGCGGCGCTCGACTCCAAACTGACTCGGGCAGTGAACCCCGAGTAACGAATCAACTGATACCCTGCACCTGCAGGCCAGGTTCATTTTTCGGCCGACACACTAGCACCTCCTGAATCCGGCGCTGTGAAGCCTGTTGCACGGTGACCTGTAGGCCATCGAGTTCGAATACTTCGCCCGCGCCGGGAATTCTCCGAGCGTGTTCCAGTATCCAACGGCTCACCGAGTCAGTCGGTTTACCGGACAACTCTACTCCAAAAAAGTCACCGATCACCCTCAATTCTGAGGTGCCATCTACGATTGCGCGGCCAGCGCCCAGTGGACTCAATTGCTGCGGCTTAATGTCGCTCTCATCGTAAATTTCCCCAACCAATTCCTCGAGCAGATCCTCCAGCGTTACTACGCCTTCCATGGTCCCGTGTTCATCTACAACCACCGCTAAGTGCTGACTCTCCCGTCGTAGTGCTGCGATCGTATCAGTCAGCGTCTGGCTGTCCGGTACGAAATAAGGTGGCCGCGCCACCTCACCCAAGGTGACGGTGTTGCGGCCATCCGCAAAGGGCACCAGTACATCGCGTAGATAGAGCACCTTGACGATCTCGTCAATGTCATCCAGGTGTAGTGGAATACGGCTGTATGGTGCCTCTATCAAGCGGGGCATAGCGGCGCCAATCGTTTGCCTGGAATCGAGCGTGAAGACCCGGTGCCGCGGTGTCATGACGTCGGAAACCGCTAGGTCACTAAACGCAAATGCACGTTCGATCAGCTCCTTCTCGCCTTTTTCTATCGTCCCTTCCTCCTGGCCGAAACCGACCATGCTGATCAACTCCGACTCTGTGACGATAGGATCTTCCTCATCTACTGGAGTCGCCTTATCAACCAAATCAGCTATCCCCTGAAACAGCCAAACCAGCGGCGTTATCAGGCGCAAAAAAGTCAAAATTATTGGCGCTACGATCAGGGAGATACGCTCTGAGTAACGTGTGGCAATGCTCTTGGGCGTGATCTCACCAAAAACGAGTACCAATATTGTCAGTACGCCGACCGCAAGCCCAGGGCCAAGGCGACCCAACTCGCGCGTTGCAATAACAGTAGCAAGCGCCGAAGCTCCGATATTGACCACGTTATTGCCAATCAAAATTCCCACTAACATGCGCTGCGGCTCGCGCTTGAGAGCTGCGAGCGCGCGCGCACCACGGCGTTGTTCCTTTGCCAGAGCCTCAGCACGACCACGCGTCAGCGCAGTCAGGGCCGTCTCAGAACCCGAAAAGAATGCGGAGAGAAATAACAACAGCAAAAGAAGCAAAAACTCTGTCATGCTCAACCTGTCACGGTTCGCAAGGCAATAGCAGGCTTGTTTTGAATAACCATCATGTAAAAAGATATCAGTAGTCGGATTCTACAACGGCCACGGTTCCACCATTTATGTCGGGGCTGGCCGTGGCGGAGCCATTGACAGCAACCGCACAATGCTACGAATTCTTGAGGGTATTGGCATAAAGGATAATAAGCTTGATCTTTTCCGGGGTAATCTCGAAAGGTGGATAATAGGGGTCTGTATCAGACCAGCGCGGATACCCAGGTACCCGCACAAACACCGGGTGCGGCCGCCGGCTGTAGAAGCTATTAAATCTTTCCCGCCAATCACTACTTCTCACCATCCACTGGAAAGAAGGTGTGTTGCCAATCCCGCCCAGACGATTGTAGTCACCGATGACATGGCAGCGTGAGCAAAGCTCCCGGGCAAGGCTAAAACCCTGCTGAATCGGTGTCCTGCGCAAACGCCCCCGGGCAAACCAACAAGGCTCCCGCCAGCCAGCCCGAGAACCACTTGCCTACCGGCGTGGTCAGGTCACTCGATAGGTCCATTGATAATGGTCTGGCAGCTCCCCGTGCTGCACACCAAGTAAAGCATCGTAGAGCCGGGCACACAAAGAGCCGTGTTTTGGCGGGCGACAGCAGATATCGGCGCCTAGGTGGTGAATGCGCATAATCGGCACCACGACCGCAGCAGTGCCTGCGCCGAAAATCTCACGCAGTCGACCCTTGCCAGCTGCCTGTTGAATCTCATCCATAGACAGCCGTCGTTCTTCGGTCGGAATCCCCCAATCGTGTAGAAGTGCCAGAACGCTTTCCCTGGTAACACCAGGCAGGATGGTGCCGCCAAGGTCGGGCGTGACTACCGTATCATCCAAATAGAAGAAAACGTTCATCTGCCCCGCCTCTTCCGCAAATCGGTGTTCACGCCCGTCCAGCCAAAGGATCTGGTCAAACCCCTCGCAAGATGTGCTCAACATAGGTTGCAATGTGGCAGCGTAGTTTCCGGCTGTCTTAGCCGAGCCCGTGCCTCCAGGAGCTGCGCGGGTGAAACGCTCTTCAGCCTTTAGGCTAAGCGCTCGTCCGGTACGGCCGAAATATTCGCTCACCGGTGCCGCTATCACAACGAAAGTATAGGTCTGCGCTGGCCGTACAGCGAGATGCCCTTCGCTGGCAAACAGTAGCGGCCGAAGATACAGCGCTTGCCCTCGCACGCGCGGAACCCAGTTGCGTTCCACTGACACCAATGCCGATATAGCCGCTACGAACGTCTCTGGGTCTGGTGCCGGTATGCAAAGCCGCTCACAAGATGCGGCAAGCCGCGCGGCATTACGATCCGGCCGGAAAAGTCGTATCTGATTGTCTGTAATACCCCAGTATGCCTTCAGGCCTTCAAACACACTCTGGCCATAATGCAGCCCAAGGGCAGCCGGGCTAACCGACAGCGGGCCATGCGGAATTATCCTTGGGGTGCTCCAAGCGCCGTCGTGCCAATCGCTGACCAGCATATGATCGGTAAAGACATCACCAAATCCTAGATTGTCGAAATCGACCGATTCCCGCCCACTCTCGCGCACCCGCGTAAGCAGATATTGGTCAGTCGCAGACGAACCGCCTTTGCCCATCTAGTCCTTGATCCTGTCCCAGATCACAGCGATCAATTGCCCGATCTGTGTTGCAGAGAGCTCGCCAGCCGCCTCAAAGATGAGCCGTCCTTCCCTGTCAAGAGCGACTATGTGATAACTATGGTCCCTCAGATCCCAGCCGCTAACGAATGCTCGCTGCATGTCTCGCACATATATTGTGTCGGGAAATTTCTTCTGCTTGCGCTTGAGTATCAGGTCAATGGCAAAATTCGGTTTCCAAGAGGCCGCCATATTTATGACCCCAACCGAAGTAACCAGGTCACCGGGAAATGATTCTGCGGCCAGCGCATCCTCCACGTGTGCATTCAACTTAACTTCATCCGGATCCACGTACATAAGAATATGCACTTTTCCGTTAAGCTCTGCGCTAGACCATGATGCGCCATCGACCCGTCCACCGGCCTTGTCAGTGAGGCTCACGATCGGAGGTTGCTGATCTAACGCCAACTGAGCGAGTGTTGAACCGGAAAACAACAAGCACGCCAGACAAAGAATGTTTTTCATCATATCGATCCCTAAGGACAAGCGTTTAGAGTCCTGCTCGGCAGTTAAACGAGCGAGCAGCAATTAGGGACCGGGACGATAATCCAGGGAGTAGGAGTGCGCTCATAAGAGGCCATCATAGCAGTAGACGGCACAAGCAACAGCACCCCTTCGCGACCCTTGCTCTAGTTGCTTTCCTGCTCGATGTTGGTCGGGGCGAGAGGATTTGAACCTCCGACCACCGCAACCCCATTGCGGTGCGCTACCAGGCTGCGCTACGCCCCGTTTGATATCCCCCTTTACCAACTTTAGGGATCGAGCAATGCCGAAATTTCCTGTAACTCATTAAGCATCTGCTTGAGCTCGGCGTCCGTCGACTCGTTGTTGGATGTGCCGTTTTCGCTGCGGCCCTCTTTCAGTTGATTGCCAGCACCGCTTATCGTGTAGCCTTCGATGTAGAGAAGCTTCCTAATGGTTCGTATGAGTTCCACTTCGTGCCGCTGGTAGTAGCGGCGGTTCCCTCGTCGCTTGACTGGCTGCAGTTGCGAAAACTCTTGTTCCCAGTATCGCAGTACGTGTGGCTTGACCGCACACAATTCGCTGACCTCACCAATCGTAAAGTATCGTTTTGCCGGAATCGCCGGAAGTTCTTCTGCTCCTGGATCAAGCATGGTCACGATGATTGACCTGGATTCATTATCGCTTCAATCTGCCCGGTGTTCTGGCCGATGTCTTCTTTGACTTTTTGGCTGGCGCGATAGGTCACGACGCGGCGTGCCGATACAGCGACCGCTTGACCAGTTTTCGGATTCCGCCCGGGACGACTACGTTTGTCGCGTACGCTAAATCCTCCAAAACCTGATAACTTGACACTCTCGCCCTTCTCTAAGGCTTCACGTATCTGTTCAAAAAAGAGTTCAACCAATTCTTTCGCTTCGCGCCTATTAAGCCCAAGCTGTTCGTACAATGTATTTGCCAGATCCGCCTTGGTAACCGTCATTATTGCATGCCTCACCCCAAATAACGTCTATTCTCGATGCAGGTGGCCGCTTTGGACGGCTACCGCTTCGAGTTTAGGCCAGTTCTTTTGCCGTTCCATTTTTCAAAGGGATGGTAAAAAATTCTTAGGTTCTGAGTTCACCGCTCAGTTCTCGGGTAACAGCGCCAACTACCTTCACAATCAATTCATCTACCTCGGTATCTGTAAGATTGCGGTAATCTGCCTGTAAGGTCAAGCGGTATGTGAGAGATGAGTGAGTTTTTGGTATGCCCTTGCCCTGGTAGACGTCCAGCAGTTCCAAAGCCGTTAGCAGTTCTCCCGCCGCAGCGCGGATACATTCGCGCAAGGCATCGGCGGCCACGCTATTTTTCACGACCAGGGAAAGATCCCGAGCAACTGCCGGGTACCGGGAAACGGTCCGAAAAATGGGTAATACCGCATCCAGCACGGCATCCAAATCCAATTCGAAGACAAAAATGGTCCCATCGAGGTCCAGATGCTCCCGCAGCTCTGGCGAAATCTGCCCCAGCCAGCCGACCTCCCGCTCACCACGCGTGACCATGGCGCACTGTCCAGGGTGCAACGCCTTGTGCTCCCGAGGTCGGAATTCAAACCCGTCTTGGTAGCCGCCGAGTGCCAGCAGGGCCTCGACATCGCCCTTAAGGTCGAAATAGTCGGCGCCTCGGCTTGGGGTGTCCCAAGACTGGGCCCTGCGTGGACCCGTCAGGACGCCAGCAATGCGATCTATTTCACGCCGATCGCGGCCGTGGCTCAAGAATACTCTACCTATCTCAAACAACCTGATTCGCCTTACCTGCCGCCGAGCATTGCCAGTTAGCGCAGCGAGTAGACCTGGCCAGAGGCTTGAGCGCATCTGCGACATGTTCGCCGCGATCGGATTCTGAAGCAGTATTTGATTCCGCTCGGGCGCAATTCGTGCATGCAGTGCCGGGTCAACAAAACTGTAGGTGATTGCTTCGTGATAGCCTCGATCGACCAATAGGTCACGGGCCCGGTCCGGGGTCAACCGGTTCTCCTGTTGTTCGCGCCCGCTGGCTAGTACTCGGGGTAGTTGAGCCGGAAAGAACTCGAAACCTACGATGCGGGCAACTTCTTCCACCAGGTCATGCTCTCCGAGAATGTCGAAACGGTAACTCGGTGCTGTTATTTTCCAGCCATCAGCAATGACTTCAGTCTTCATGTTGAGTGATTCAAATACCTTGCGGATACGTCGCCCCCCAACACGTGCTCCCAGCACTCGATCTAGACGGCCCTTACGCAGTTGAATGGGCCGGCGTTTCGGCAAGTTGCGCGAGTCCGCAGCGGTAAACACCGGCCCGCAGTCACCTCCGCCAATCTGGCTGATTAACTGGCTTGCTCTTTGCACTGCCATTACCTGCAACTGCGGATCTACACCCCGCTCGAACCGAAAGGAGGCATCGGTCTGCATGTTGTAACCTCTTGCTGTCGAAGCCGTGCGGGATGGGCTAAAAAATGCCGCTTCTAACAGTACGTCCTGCGTATTGCTGTTGATTGCTGTATTCGCGCCACCCATGATGCCGGCGAGCGCCACTGGCCCGCTCTCATCCGCGATAAGTAGAGTCTTGGAACGAAGTCGCAATCTGGTACCGTCAAGCAGTTTCAGCCGCTCGCCCTTGTGAGCATGCCGCACCGTAATACCGCCTGTAATCTTGCTCCGGTCAAACGCATGCATCGGCTGACCAAATTCCAGCATGACGTAGTTGGTGATGTCGACCAACGCGTCGATGTTGCGCAGCCCGCTTCGCCGCAAGCGCTCTTGCAACCAGTCCGGGCTACGGGCGCTGATCGCTACATTACGAACAATCTGGCCGGTATAACGCGGGCAATCGCCGGGCACCTCGAGAGTGATGGGCAATCGCTCATCGTGTTGTGCCCGCAGTCGCCTAATAGAAGGCTTGCGTAGGGAGCCCCGAGTCACCGCCATGGTCTCTCGAGCGATACCAAGAATACTCAAACAATCCCCACGGTTAGGCGTGAGTTCCAGTTCCAACAATGTATCGTCGAGGTCCAGCTGGGTGTTGATTATCCGACCCGCTTCCGCCCCTGGATCCAGTTCCATGATGCCGTCTGAGCGCTCCTCCAGACCTAACTCCGCCGCCGAGCACAACATTCCCTGGGACGCCTCCCCGTGAATTTCAATCTCGCGAACTCTTTGGCCACCAGGCAATTCAGCGCCACTCAACGCAACCGGTGCAGCCATGCCCGCCCATACGTTGTTCGCGCCACAGACGACCTGCAATTTTCGCGCCCGGCCTACGTCGATTTCACAGACCCACGGCGTGTTGCCGTCAGCGTGCGGTCGCGCCGACAGTATCTTTGCAACCACGATACGCTGCGAAACCGGCCGAACCGGTATTACTCCTCCGACTTCCAGTCCTGCGCCCGTTAGCCGGTCGCCGAGAGACTCGATATCAATATCGAAATCCACCCACTCTCGTAACCAGTTTTCACTAATAATCATTGCGTTGCCTTCGTGGGCCTAACTGAACTGTCGCAAAAAAGCGATTTCGTTGTCGAAGAAAAGGCGCAGGTCATCAACCCCGTACCGCAACATGGTCAAGCGTTCTATACCGAGGCCAAAGGCGTAACCAGTGTACTGGTCATTATCGATGCCAACGTGCCGAAATACTTCCGGGTGAACCATGCCGCAGCCGAGTATCTCCAACCATCCGCTTTGTTGGCAAACGCGGCAACCGCAACCTTTACAGAAGACGCAGCCTATGTCCACTTCGGCCGAAGGCTCGGTGAATGGAAAATACGAGGGCCGAAATCGCACCGGCAAGTCTTGTTCAAAAAATTCTCGAATGAAAAAGGTCAACACGCCTTTGAGATCGGCAAAGGAGATATCGGTATCCACGGCGAGGCCTTCGACCTGGTGAAACATCGGGGTATGGGTCACGTCCGAGTCACAACGGTATACCCGCCCCGGGGCAATTACCTGCAGCGGTGGGTCTTGCGTCTCCATGTACCGAATTTGAACTGGCGAAGTGTGGGTTCTCAGGACAATCCCGGGGGACAGGTAGAAGGTGTCATGCATGGCCCTTGCCGGATGGTCAGGAGGGATATTCAGGGCCTCGAAATTGTGAAAGTCATCCTCTATCTCAGGGCCGTGCACAACATTGAAGCCTATCCGGGTAAAGATCTGCTCGATGCGCCGCCGAGAACGAGTGATCGGGTGCACGCTTCCTTGGCCGGTGCTGCGCCCAGGGAGTGTCACATCGATCACTTCCTGCTCGACAGCAGCAGCCCGCTGGCTGGCAGCCAATGCCACCCGGCGCTGCTCGAGTTGACCATTGACAGAGTCTTTCGCCTCGTTGACAGCCAGGCCGAAACTGCGGCGCTTAGTCTCTGGCAGCGTGCCCACGCTTTTGAGCAGCGCCGTTAGTGACCCCTGGCGCCCTAGCAGGTCCACCCGGATCTTTTCCAAATCACTGGTTGCTGACGCCTCAGCAATGGCCGTCGTAGCCTCAGTCACGATAGCCGATAGTCGCTTTCCCAATTCATTTTTCATTAACGTGTCAAACCCGCTCACAAAAAAGGGAAAGGCCGGCGCGGCCTTTCCCATTTCTTTTCGTTCCCTGGCCTACATAGCCAGGTGCCTGGCCTCAAGCGGCCAAAGCTGCTTTAGCTTTCTCAGCAAGCGCCGCAAATGCCACCTGATCATTCACTGCCATATCCGCCAGTATTTTGCGGTCAACCTCGACGGCAGCTTTGCTCAGGCCATTGACGAAGCAGCTGTAGCTGAGATCGTGTTGCCGGGCAGCGGCATTGATGCGCACGATCCATAGTGCACGGAACTGTCGTTTGCGCTGCCGGCGATCACGATAGGCATACTGGCCCGCCTTCATAACCGCCTGGATAGCCACCCGATAGACGTTTTTACGTGCACCCCGATAGCCCTTGGCTCGTGACAACACCTTCCGGTGCCGCGCTCTAGCTGTAACACCGCGTTTTACTCTGGGCATGTTGTATTACTCTTTTGGTCTGGGGCTGACGTCGATGTCGATGTCGATGTCGATGTCGGTCTAACCATACGGCAACATTTTCCTGACCGCAGCCTGGTTGGCAGCATCGATCAGCAATGCTTCACGTAAGTGTCGCTTACGCTTGGTCGACTTCTTAGTCAGAATGTGGTTGAGGTAAGCCTGGGAGCGCTTAAACTTGCCGGTGGCAGTTCGCTTAAAGCGCTTGGCTGCGCCCCTATTAGTTTTCAATTTGGGCATGTCTTATTCGCCTAAAGTCTATTATTTCCTGGGTGCGAGCACCATCACCATCTGGCGCCCCTCCATTTTTGGCATCTGCTCGACTACACTGATTTCTGCCAAATCCTCTTCGACTCTGTTCAACATTTCCATTCCTAATTCCTGGTGGGCCATCTCTCGGCCGCGGAAGCGCAAGGTCACTTTTGCCTTATTACCTGCCTCGATGAACTTGGTCAGATTGCGGAGCTTGATGTCATAGTCACCGATAGCCGTGCCTGGTCGAAACTTAACTTCTTTAACTGTGATCTGCTTTTGTTTCTTCTTCGCTTCCTGCTTTTTCTTGGCGGCTGCGTAGAGAAACTTACCGTAATCCATCAGGCGGCAAACGGGAGGGTCGGCGTTCGGCGCAATCTCCACCAAATCCATCGCCCGTTCCGTCGCCAACTGTTTGGCCTCCTCGGTTGGCACGATCCCGAGTTGTTCTCCACTTTCGGATATCAGTCGTACCTGCCCAACTATGATGTCCTCGTTGAGCTTTTGTTGTTTCGCTACAGCTATGTCAAATCCCTCTGGAAATATTAATGCCGTGCCCTCGCGTTCACTCCAGGCAAGGACGCAAGTAGCCCTTCGACAGCAAGCGACCCGAGATCCTGCCCTTCCCGCGTGCGCACGGCAACGGTCCCTTCAGCTACCTCCCGATCACCTACAACCAGCATGAACGGAATCCGCTGCAGAGTAGACTGGCGGATTTTATAGCCAATTTTCTCGTTTCTCAAGTCAGTTTCGACCCTGAGACCCTGTTTTTTCAGCAATTTCTCCGTCTGTAGGGCATATTCGCGCTGCCGGTCGGTGATGTTGAGAATCACTGCCTGCACCGGGGCTAACCAGACCGGCAAACGGCCTTCAGTGTCTTCGATCAGAATCCCGATGAACCGCTCCAGCGAGCCGAGGATGGTGCGATGAATCATTACTGGTGTCTGCCGGGAGCCATCTTCGGCAACGTATTCAGCGCCGAGTCGCCCGGGCATGGAAAAATCTACCTGAATGGTTCCACATTGCCAGCGCCGACCGATGGAGTCTCGCAGGACGAACTCATACTTCGGTCCGTAGAAGGCGCCCTCTCCTGCCTGAACGGTGTAAGCGATACCTTTGTCG
>MPMD02301402.1_pt1 | contig 10974 bp, 6 predicted proteins | sample 1617291 | NCBI WGS metagenome assembly MPMD02 (sample SAMN05944810, study PRJNA350692) | marine metagenome | biome: marine; feature: ODZ; material: water; isolation source: 120 m water sample filtered on 30 um supor filter | place: Pacific Ocean | collected 2012-04-09 | depth 120m m | reverse complement strand
GAAAAAAGATAGTCCTACTGTAAAAAGTATGAAAAATGTAATTAATCGTGGTGGACCTATACCAGAAGATATTAATAAAGATAAAAATTCTATATATTTATCTACAGATAAAAAGTATCTTATAAATAATTCAAATGATAAATTTAGTCCTTTAGAAGCAAGTGGTAATTCTATTATTATAAATTCTGATAAATTAATATTTAATGGTAGAAATGGAAATGTTAATATTAGAGCCTCAAAAAATTTAGTTCTTGAAGGTGATGAAGTTTTTGTAAATGCTACAAAGGCTGAGAATATAAAATTAGGTGACCCCAGAGCGAAATTTATACCAACTGTTAATAGTTCAGAGTTAGTAAAAATAATAGATGGTATTATAAAAGCAATATCTGATGGAGCAAACGCGTTTACAACCGAAACTGGAGCTGGTAAAACCATACAAACGCTATTAAAATTGCTACCCGATACAAAAAACATTTTAAATAAAAATGTAAAAGTGGCAGACCCAAATTTTAAATTACCAGATTTACCTAAGATACCAGAAATATTTGAAATACCTGAAGTAAAATTACCTGATATATCAAAACCAGATATATCAAACATAGATGTTGACATGGAAAAATTAGAAACATTAGAAAAAATAAAAAACCTGTAAGGAGTTAATTATGACTAAACAAGAGTTACAAAAAATCATACAAGAAGCAGTTCGTAGAGAAGTTAAAAAAGAAATAAAAAAGATATTTATTAAAGAGGAGACTAACACTCAATTAAAAAGTGTAGCTCCACAAAAACCGAAACCAAATAGAGAAAAACACTTCACTAAAAATAAATCTTTAAATAAAGCTTTAAATGAAACAGTTGGATTAATTAACTCAGAAAACCAATCTGGTGACTATCCGACTTTAAGTGGCGGGACATTTGATTCTTCACGTATGAGTGAACTTATGGGGTATGGTAAATCAGAAGAGGTTCAACGTGATATGGTAGCTGTAGATACTCTTCAAAAAGCAGGTAAATCGTTGGAAGAAGTTCCTGAACACGTAACAAATGCTTTAACAAGAGATTACAGTGGTTTAATGAAAGCTATGGATAAAAAAGGATAAGTAGATGGCTTCAAGTGCAAAAGAATTAGATTTAAATCCAGATGTTTATATAGGATTAACATATCCTATTAGACAAGGTACTAATACAGATTTTGAATTAACAAAGTCTTCTTTTGAACAAGCAGAGTATAATTTAACAAATTTACTTTTAACTCAACGAGGAGAAAGACCATATCAACCTGAATTTGGTAGTAATTTAAGAAGACTTTGTTTTGAACAAGTAGATGATGAGTTAATTGAATCAATTGAGTTAGATGTTAAAAATACAGTTGAACAGTGGTTACCTTATATTATTATAAATGAGATAGAAGTTTTAACGGATGATGGTAACGCAAGTAAAATTTATGTACAAATAAAATATTCAATTACTATTGAATCATTTAAAGAAAATACTGTATTAGTAGCATTTGATTCAATAACTTAAATAGGAAATATAAATGGCTCGAACAAGTATAAAAAAGAACGTAGTTAAAGAAGTAAATTATCTTAATAAAGATTTTAGTGATTTTAGAGATAATCTTATAGAATTTGCTAAACAGTATTTTCCAAATACTTATAATGATTTTAATGAAGCTTCACCTGGTATGATGTTCATAGAAATGGCAGCCTATGTCGGAGATGTACTTTCTTATTATATAGATTCTACATTTAGAGAATCATTATTAGCTTATGCTGAAGAAAAAAGAAATGTTTATAACATAGCACAATCATTTGGTTACAAACCTAAAACAACATCACCAGCATCAGCAGTGTTAGATGTATTTCATACAATTCCGGCAGTAAATAATAAACCAGATTATAGATATGCATTAAATGTAAAATCTGGAATGACGGTAAAGGCAAGTTCTACAGGAACAACATTTAGAACAGTAGAAGATTGTAATTTCAAATTCACGAGTTCATATAGTCCACGTGAAATTACTATATTTGAAAAAGACGGTTCTACAAATACAAAATGGTTATTGAAGAAAAAAGTTAAAGTAGAGAGTGGTACAGTAGCTTCAGAAACATTTACATTTAATTCAGCTGAAAAATATTCACAAGTTAAATTATCAAATACAGATATTATAGAAATAATTTCAGTAACAGATACAGATAATAATAGTTGGTATGAAGTTGATTCTCTCGCAAGAGATACAATTTTTGAAGATATGGAAAATAATTCAACTAATGACCCAACTTCAGTTATTAATGCTGATACTGCTCCATATATTTTAAAACTAAAGAAAACTTCTCGTAGATTTACTACATATATAGATGAGAAAGATAAAACAATATTAAGATTTGGAGCTGGTATATCAGACAATGCAGATGAAGAGATAATACCAAATCCAGATAGTGTTGGTTCTACATTACCAGGTAGTCCGTCCCATTTAACGAAAGCATTTGACCCTTCAAATTTTTTAAAAACAAAAGCTTTTGGGTTAGCACCATCTAATACAACACTTACCGTTAAATATGCACACGGAGGACGTATTAGTGATAATGCTAATGCAAATAATATTACAGAAGTATCAAGTGTTAGTTTTGACATAGCAGATAATTTATTATCAGCCACATTAGTACAGAATGCTAAAGATTCATTAGCAGTTACTAATCCAAATCCAGCAACTGGAGGTTCTGCAGGACAAAGTATTAGAGAAGTTCGTGAAAGTGCACTTGCATATTATCAAGCACAACAAAGAGCAGTTACTAAAGAAGATTATATAGTAAGAGTTTATTCTTTACCACCTAAATATGGTAATATAGCTAAGGCATTTATGGTACAAGATGATCAACTTAATGAAACTGTAGGTATAGAAAAACAAAATAGTTTGATTACAGCTCAAGATGTTGGTAAATCAGTTAAATCAATTTCAGCAAGAATACCGAATCCATTAGCAATGAATTTATACACTCTTGGATATAATGTAAATAAAAATTTAGCACCATTAAATCAAACAGTAAAACAAAATTTAAAAACTTATTTATCACAATATAGATTGGCAACTGACGCAATTAATATTAAAGATGCTTATATTATAAACATCTCAGTTAATTTTGCAATTTTAACTAAACTTGGATTTAATAAGAATGATGTACTTCTTAGATGTATATCTACAGTTAAAGAGTTCTTTGATATAGATAGATGGCAAATTGGTCAACCAATAATATTAACGGATATAGCATATGAATTGTCATTAATTGATGGAGTTGCTTCAGTAGTAGCACCAACGGAAAATAACCCTGATAAGTTACCAATAGTGGTAGAAAATAAATATAAAATACAAGATGGGTATTCGGGTAATTTTTATGATATACAAAGTGGAATGATAGAAAGCATATTATATCCTGCTTTAGACCCAAGTATTTTTGAAGTTAAATTTCCTAACTCTGATATTAAAGGTAGAGTTTTAGGTGATAATTTAGGTATAATGGAGTAAGTTAATGCATTATTTTACATTCGCAGACAAAGACACAACACTTTACCAAGCAAGTAGTAGCATGAATACTGGTCTGGATGAAATATTAGAAATTAAAAAAGATGTTAGTGATACTGGAGCTTCAGTAAATGTTTCTCGTATTTTAATAAAGTTTGATTTATCATTTATTTCTAGTTCAATAGTGTCTGGTTTAATACCGACACCAAGTACAGCAGGTTCACGGTATTATTTAAATTTATATGACGCTCGTTCAAGTAATTTAGCAGTTTCTCAAAGTTTATATGCACACCCAATAAGTGGTTCTTGGACAATGGGCGGCGGACATACTTATGATGACCCGATATCTAAAGAAGGAGCAAGTTGGATATATAGACACGGTAAAGTTAATGGACAACTTTGGCTTAATACAGTAAGTTCATCTGGGGGTCAATGGTATTCTGGTAGTGGATATGAAGGGTCTTTTGGATTTAACCATAAAACTTCAGATATGAGGATGGAAGTAACTGATATCGTAAAAGCTTGGTTGAGTGGTTCAATATCTAATGAAGGTTTTATGATTAAACGAAGTGGTAGTATAGCGAATACACACACTGGTAGTGATGAAGGTAATACGGATAGATTTGGTAATTTAGCATTTTTCTCATCTGATACTCATACGAAATATCCACCTACATTAGAAACTGTTTGGGACGATTCCAAATGGTCTACAGGGTCATTATCAGCATTATCTCAAACTAATTTAGAGGATATGGTTCTTTATATGAAAGGGTTAAGACCAGAATATAAAGAAAAATCAAAAGCTCGTTTTAGAGTTGTTGGACGAGAAAGATTTCCAGATAAAACTTATTCAACAACACCATCTAATTTAACTGTAAAATATTTACCAAGTACTTCATCTTACTATTCAATTGTAGACGCTGAAACAGAAGATGTTATAGTTCCTTTTGGTAGTGGGTCAAAATTAAGTTGCGATAGTACTGGTAATTATTTTAATCTTTGGTTTAATGGATATCAACCCGAAAGATATTATACTCTTAGATTTAGAGTAGTAAGTGGTAGTGGTACGGTAGACGAAACAGATCAATATTTTGATGAGGGATTTACATTTAAGGTTTCGTTGTAATGCCATATACAAGAGATGAGTTGAAAACTGTAGAGTTTTATCAAGAGTTTATTCAAGAATTAAGAACAAAATATCTTACCAACATGGAAAACTTATCAGAAGTCAATTTTAGAAAAGATGGTGTGTTATATTCGTTTGAGGATATCATTACTGGATTAGGAATTGAAGCTGTAAATGTAGATGATAGTTTATATTCATTTTTATATGACGGCGTTACAGGGTCGGATAAAAGACAAAATCAATTTACAGTAAATAATCTTTCACAAAGAAAATACATTAAAAATAGTAATTTAGAAAAGATTATAGATAGAAGTATATCAGAATTATCAGATTCACAATTTGCACAAACATTACCAGAGGGAATCGTAAATGGTGATGTGGTAACAAATGAAATAACAACAGATTTTACAAAATGGTTAATAGAAAACAATCAAAAAAGAATATTTCCAGATGAAGCTACATTTTATGGAGCGGGCGGTGATTATACAAGACTAAAAAATCTTACTGTTAATGAACTTAATCAAATACCAGATGGAGAACCCGTAGACTAATGAGTAGATTAAATAAAACAGACTTAGAACTTTTACAAACTGGTCAGAGCGTTGATTTGTCTGCAGAAGAGAATGCATATTTAGGGGGAGAGTTTACAGAAAATCCTAATGATTATGTTGAAGTTTTAATATATGATACCAAAGAAAATTTTTTAGAAAGTGCTGTAGTTGACAGTCAAGATTATATTGTTGATGGAGGAATAAAATTAAAAACAGGCACTATATTAAGAAAGTTAGGTTATGAAAAAGGTCGTTATATTGTAAAATACAATTTTTTAAGAAAAGTTGCAGGTTCATATGAAAATATATTAGTAGGAGCAAATAACCAGAGGTATACTGGAGAATTTGACCCAAATAATAAAACAGATATAGATAGAATTGGTAATGATTTGTTTATAAAAGAATATAAATATTTTATACATGAAATATCACCAAGTAAACTTGAAGTAAGATTAGCAGTTGATACAATTAAAGAACCAGACAATAATCATAGATATTTACGAGATTTCTATAATATGCAAAAAACAACTAAAAGAGTTGCATCACTTGGAGATGAAGACTTAGGTATAAAGTTTGTTGGTAATAAAGAAGATAGTTTTGAATTGGAATTTGAAAAATCAGGTAATACGTTTTCACAACAAATGCTAGGCGGAACAATAAATTTAAATCAAGCATTTGTTACTAAAATAATTCCACCAGATACACCTAAAGAACAAGGTCCAGGTTCAAATCCTCTTAGTGAAATGCAGAGTGAAACATTAACTGCAAGATTTGGTATAACTAATACAGATGTAGCAAAGATTACTGATGACCCAGGTGATCCAAGCTTATGGGAATTGTGGAATATATTTAAGGGGAAAAAATTAGATGCTACTGTTAAAGATATTAAACTGTCTTTTGACACAGAGGGTGGTGACGCCGTAGAAAATGTGTTGAATATGGAAAAGAGTTACGAATTTGACAAAGGAACCGACGGCCCTCAAGTTGTTGAAATTTCAAGTATATCGAGTAGACCACTTACTTCATCAACTACATACGTGTGGACAGTATTTGGGTTTGACACCGATAATAGATGGCAAAACTCAACATGGAGGTATCCAAAAGGTAGACGAATATATAGTACAGCTAAAGCAGTAGTACAATCAGGTGACAATGATGGAGATTTTAAACTTATAAGTGGTGGAGTGGGTGGAATAGCAGAAGCTACAGCAACTTGGACTGATAAAAATGTAAAAGAAGAGGGTAGTAAAATAGCAATAGAAATGCATAGTAACGATTTACATCTAGGTGTACATTTGTTAATTACAAACGACATTGGTCAAACAGACGAAATTGTAATACCAGCGTTTCTTAATACTCAACAATAAAAAGGTAAAAAATGGCTTTTAAAGAATTACCATCAAACAATAGATTATTAGAACAATTCGATGCCGAAACAGTATCCGACTTTGAGGCGTATAATCCAAATGTAAAAGCACTTGCCTTCAAAGAATATTCAGATGCTACAATTTTAGGTGGTGTTCAAACTTCACGTGGCCAACAATACACACGAGAGGATAGTGTACTTGATTTTGCATTTGAAGATCCAACATCTATAGTAGAGTATGATTATAGTGGTGAAATAGATTTTACAATAAAACAAATACCATTTAAAAATATAGTTAAGTTTGAAAGAGTACAATATGAAGATGTGTTAAATAGTTTAGGAGGCAACTCTTTTAAAGTAAATTTGAGCGAACATGATGTTGATGTTAATAGTACATTATTAATATCTTTAAAGTATTATATGAATCAACATCAATCTCAATGGATTCCAGACATGATTGAAGTTTTCACTACAAGTTTACAAGTTATATCAAGTACAAAAAAATCAGCTGGGACTGTAGTTTATGCACCATATGTAGCTAAAATAACCAAAGTTAACAATAATAAAATAACAGTTAATCAAAATTGGGACACATTTAAAGAAAGGTTACCTAACGAAATAGAAGGTCATGAACTTGGATCATCTCCATCAGATACTTTTACTGATTGGTCATTATCATACAAGATAAATAATAAAAGAGATTTATATACTTATTTACATTTTGGTGGTGACCAAATGAAGTTGGTTACAAACGTAAAAACTGATAATATAAGTTTCCCTAAAGTACCGTATTCTACAATTTTTAAATTATACGAACCATTACCAGATGATATAGAAGAAAAAGATAGAGTTCATGTAGTAAGAGAAATATTACCTCAAAAAACAGAAGTAGTTGAATTAGTAGGATATGACCAAGAAGATGAAGGTGTTTTAGTTTTAAGAGCTCCAGATTCTGTACAAGTAGATTCACCAATAACTAAAAGATCCACAGAACTACAGAATTATAGTGATTTAATTACTACAGATTCAAAATTACAAAATGAAATAGTAGATAAGTTTATAAGTGGAAGTAATAATCCAGCTGATTTAAATATAGATTATACTAAATTTGAAAACTTTGTAAATTTCTCATCTGCAGAACAAAGACTTAAAAACTTTAAATACAAGATTCAACAAATAGAATCTCATACTGCAGAAAGTGCTTCTTATGCGTCAATAACAAATGGTGCTAATGATGCATTGACGTATGAAAATAAAATAAGAGATATTAAAAATAATTTTGATGGATATGAAACGTATCTTTATAATGTAAGTTCTTCTTATGTTTCAAGTTCAATGGGTGAGTTTAGAGATACTTCTTGGCCCAAGACAGGTGCTGGTACTTACGCAGACCCATTTAAACCCATATCATCTTCCAATTCTTTATTTACTACTTGGTATGGTTCAAAGAAATCTCAAATAGGTCAAATAGCCACCGCATCATTTTATGATAGAGATAATTCAAATAGATTAGTTAATCTATTACCCTCTCATATTAAAGACAATGCTGAAAATAATAAATTTTTAGATTTTATTGACATGGTAGGCCAACACTTTGATGAACTTTGGGTTTATGTAAAGGCATTAGCAGACATAACAGATAGACAAAACGATTTAAGTAAAGGTTTTTCAAATGATTTAATTTTTAATCTAGCTAAATCTCTTGGATGGGATACACAAGATGGAAAAGATTTAATAGAATTAAGTAGATTTGGTTTTGGTCAAAAATTAAGTGGTACAACATATTCACTTTATACTTCTGGTTCACTATCATCACCACCCGAAGGAGACATTTCAAAAGAAATAACTAAGAGATTAATAGGAAGTATGCCATATTTGTTAAAATCTAAAGGTACTATTGGTGCATTAAAAGGTATAATAAATTGTTATGGTATTCCAAGTTCAATATTACGAGTAAGAGAATACGGTGGAATGGATAATGCTGACAACCGACCGTCATTTGAAATATCAAGAAAATTTACGAAAGCATTAGGATTTAGTGGTTCTCAATATGTTGAAACAACATGGGTTGATGATAACGATAGTAGTAGAAAACCAGATGCGGTAGAATTTAGATTTAGGTCAGTATCGGGTTCAGACCAAATACTTGTACAAAAAGATACACAATGGGCTATAAAATTAAAAGATAATGGTTCAATTGATAATTATGGAACAGTTTCATTTATGCTATCTGGTTCTGATGGGTATAAAGAAATTAGTTCTTCATTGCTACCTGTTTATGATAAAGAGTTTTATTCGGTTATGTTGAGAAAGGAAAAAATAAACACCGAACTATTGTCTTATCCCTCTTTTGAAGCAGATACTTTATTCAATCCACCATTTATTACTGATGGGGGTGGTAGTGCTGAAGGTGGTAGTGTAAAAATACTTAGTGGGTCTGGAATAGCTAGAACTGGAACAAATTATTTAGAACACAAAAATACTAGGTCAGCTACAGACGCCGCTGATATATCATATACATATATGTACAGAAGTAGTTCTGCTTATCCAACCATGGCTGCATCTGTGGCATCAGTTAGTCAAGGAGAAAGATATACATTTACTGCATATGCAAAAGTTTCTTCAAGTGCTGTTGATTCTGTAGGTGAGATTACTATATTTGAGTTAAATAAACATGGTGATATTACAAATAGGAAGAATGAACGTGATATGGGTCCTAATGGAGATGGAGGATATAAATCTTCTGAACTTATTGGTTTAAATGAAACAGAATGGAAACAACTAAAAGTAAGTAAAACTATAAAATTCCCAAACACTACAGATATTGCAATTAGATTTAATAACCTCAAAAAAGGTTCAACTATTTTATGGGATGACGCGTCGTTACGGAAACATGAGACCAATACAGATGCTATCATTGACCCGGTAGATTATAGTTTATATGTTAAAAAATACGATGCTGGGTTAGATAGAATATTACATTCTAGTAAAACGAATCTTATTATATCAAGTTCTGCTTCACAATCATATAACGCTTCTTGGACTGGTAATGGTGATTTATTTATTGGTGGTAATTCTACAACTCCTTTTAGTGCAGCAAAATTAAGTGGTTCAATGATGGAATTTAGATTATGGACTGAACCATTACAAGAAAGTAAATTTGACAATCATGTTTCAAATCCAAAATCATTTATTGGTAATACTCCATCTTCATCGTACTATAATTTAGTACGGAGGTTTTCATTTGACGATAATACTACATTAACTGGTTCAAGTGAAATACGAGATGTAAGTTCTAATCAAACTTATACACAAAGTGGTAGTGCTCGTGGGTTCGGCGGAAATAACTTTTTTCAATCAGTTGTTGATAAAACAAAAACTATGGTACCTAATCTTGGACCAAATCGTAGACTTTCAAGTAAAATAAGATTAGAAGATAATAGTTTAAGTGGTAGTGGAGCGACATTAAGTAAAACTGATAGGTGGGATGTTAGTTCTAATGATTTTTCACCGATTGATTCACCCAAACTTGGTATTTATTTTTCACCAGTTGATGTTGTAAATGAAGATATAATTTCATCATTCGCGAATCTTGACTTTAATCAATATTTAGGTGACCCACGTGATAACTTTGAACCTGAATATAGAGAATTACGTGACATTTCAAATGAATATTTTAAAAAGTACTCATTTGGTTCAGGCAGCGCTAATTTCTGGGATTATATGCGTGTTATAAAATATTATGATCAAAATATATTTAAACAATTAAAAAAATTAATTCCTGCAAGAGCAAAAACTCATATGGGAACATTAATTGAGGGAAATCTTTTTGAAAGACCAAAATCTCCAGTTCAAAGAAATCATCCTACTTTAACTCAACCATATTATGAAGATACTATTAATATCACAACACTTGAAACACATTTGGAACACGAAGATAGTCGTTCACTTGTTATGGTTGAAACTGAATATCCAAATTATACTGCAAACTTAACAGAACGATTTTTTCAAGAACCGTCCTTATATAGATTCGCTACAAATGATAATTATGAAGACAGAAATTTATATATAAGTGGTTCTGCAAAATATGGTGGTCCTAATTATGTATTTAGCGAACCAACTGGTGCAATGGCCATGGCACAAAAATTGTCAGAGCATAATAAAGTATATAAATTTTTCTATACAAGTTCTACTGATTTTGATAGAAGTTCAAGATATACAGCTGATCCAACTGTACATTTTTATGTTTCAAAATCGTTACATGCAACAGATTTAGACCCTGAACATGATAAAGTATTAGCATGGAATAGAAGCTTTTTTGAGGGTGTAAAAAATACAGTAGCTACAACATTAAATGGAGATTCACCAATTATTATTAGAATATCATCACCGACAGTTGCAGTCCCATATG
>MPMD02020242.1_pt1 | contig 11021 bp, 22 predicted proteins | sample 1617291 | NCBI WGS metagenome assembly MPMD02 (sample SAMN05944810, study PRJNA350692) | marine metagenome | biome: marine; feature: ODZ; material: water; isolation source: 120 m water sample filtered on 30 um supor filter | place: Pacific Ocean | collected 2012-04-09 | depth 120m m | reverse complement strand
CGGGTGGTGTTAATACAAGCGTGGACGAGGACTCGGACTAAGGGGCTGTTCCGCTCTCAGTCGCTCGGGGCGCGACTGCCGGGGTTCGAACCCGGAACCTGATCCCTCGTCGTTGTCCTCTGGGCTGACCGGCTCTGACGTTCCTGCGTCAAACGGGATTCGAACCCGCTGCCCCCTCGGCTCTCGACTACAGCTACATTATCTCATAATGAGATGGCGTTGTCAAGGTGTTTCTTTGATCATTTTGTACAGGCTTGTGATGTTCTCCTTCCTTTGGTTGTCATCGTGGCAATATTGGGAAAGTTCTTTTCTGATCGGAAGACCACCACTGCCGAGGGGAACGGACAAGCACTCTTCATACCGGAGAACTTCAAACGCCCCTTCACAAAAAAGATTTCGTGTGCCCTCATACAATATTCGTGCCAGTATTTCGTATCTGTCCTAGCAGGAACCAGACACACAACCACTGTCCCTCCTTTCTTACTCTCGTCATATGCTTTCTGAATCCATTTATCAATTCCTCTTCCATATGGAGGATTCATAAAGACGCTTTCACCTTCCCATGACTGAGCCAGCCCATCATCTTCAACTGTAAAATACTTACTACACTTTGCAGTGTCGTGAGAGGCGCACGGATCTAGAGTAAATTTATACTTCCGGTTAAGCTCTTCAAAGAAATCGATCGGGGTTTCCCAATCACTTTTTGCAGAACTGAAACCGACAGCACCAACTTCCTTACTCCATAGTTTTGCTGGCATATCTGGACTCCCTTGGTTGTCTTCCCTCACTTACAAACACATTATCTCATACTGGGAGGGTGTTGTCAAGGGTTATTTTCAATATTTTAAAGAATTCTGTATTCATAGTCAAGTTTGGAAAGCCTCTTCTGGACCCAGACGATCTCCTCGGCATATCGGTTAGCGCCGTCGAAACTCAAAAGCATATCTTCGATCTCAGCAACCAGGTCGCGGACCTTCTGTTCTCTCTCGCTTGGGGTTAAAGATTCCACCATTTCCTCCTGTATGTATTTCCTCATCAACAAGAGCATTATCTCATACTGGGATGGAGTTGTCAAGGGTTATTAGTTGGAAAGATGAAAAACATCACTGAACTCACTTACGTTCTCAACGATGAACCCGTTCTCTCTTGCAATTTCATAGAGTTGTTTTCTCAGGATGCCACCGGCGAGGGCGTTGGGCGACAGGTATTCCCAACTTGTGCCGTTATAGGTGATAAGTATTTTATTTTCTATGGGGTTCTCATAAATGACAACGCCATTGAAAGCATAGCCTCGTTCGGCAGTTGAGACATCTTGCTCCCCAAAGAGGTCTCGCAAATCTTCGTAGAGTCCTTCGAGCATCTTATTCTTGACTATGGACATTTGTTTCCTCCAGGTTAATTGCAAATCTCTTTCCAGTAAGGATAAGGATAGGGACACCGTATTCCAAACCAGAGACACGCTTCTGTTTTACATTCTTCTCGGCTACACTTAATAATCTGGGATGTTCCTGATTGACACTTGTTTGTGATTCGTCTCAAGTTATCTGGTAGTGGTCTACGATGACACTTACAGACATCTAAGATATAACCAGGGGACATGCCTTCCTCCTCTTCTTCCTCTATTATATCAGGTTCTTCAACACATGACAAGATTAAAACAAAAGAAATAAACACAGATAAAAACAATCTCGTAAGCAATTTCTTCATTCATTGATTCCTCCTCCTAGCGACAGACCACCTGGGCGTTGGCGCTGAACATTCCCGGTATTCGATTGGGATATCCATCCCTCGACGTGAGCAAACGAGGGCGCTTCCCTGGTACGATACCACCGAAGGCACACTCGTAACCCATCCACATATTCAAATCACTTCTCCAGATGAACATTGTCTCAACTCCAAGGTGGCGATTGCCCAAGGTGAAGACTGAAAAGTCTCCCTTTGTCCCACACAATATTGTGATGTCGCGATTCGCCCTGGACTGGTATGAAAAAAAGAATTGTTTTCCTCCGCTCTTACGGGAAAAACATTTTCTTGTTGGTGGTGATTCCTTCCAGGGTGCTGAACTTGGCGGCTCATCTGTCAAGAAGTCTTGCAATTCCTGCTCGATCGGAAAGCCAGCATCGACCCAGGTGTCGAACTGAGAAGTTGTGAGAGCCTGCTTCGAGGTCTCCATCTCTTCATGGGTGGGGTCTGCCAAGCAAGCAAGAAGAAGGCAGAGGGGTAAAATAAAATATCTTTTTTTCATTCAGAATCTTCCTCATCCTTATCGGAGCAATAGAGTTCCTGGATGTATTCTTTAACTAGATTGTTCTCGTCAACCTTGAACAACTTGATTACATTATCTCCAAAGTCTCCCAAGTATTTCCAAATCAACATCCCGGCTTCGTTGGGAAGCATTACGATGTAAGAGGCGAGATTTCTAAGCTGGTCTTCACTCATCTCTTCGGTCAAGTATCCCTTCATATCCATCTTCTCGATGAGAGAGATGTGATCATTCAACGTAAAGTTCTTGACTTTTTCAATTTTGCCCTCGTCAAGAATATCTTTGGGAGTGACTTGAAACTGGTAGTCCTGAACGAACTGTCTGAATGAAACCGCTGCCTCCATCCCAACAAAGGAACAACCGAGAACGTAAATATCACCCAATCCAAACCCAGAACCAGCAACACTTGCTTCGGTTAGGTTCGCCGCTTGGAGGCAAGTGCTAAACCGGTGCCACGAGCGGCGAGAAGGATAGACCTTATTCGGTTCAAAAGAATCAAGATGCTCCAAGTGATTGTGGTTCTGGTTGATGAAGTCCCAGACAACGGGGTCGACTTCATCTTTCGCCCACTCCAACCAGTCCTCGACGGTTGGTTCAAGGTCGAACACGGTCCATCGGTCGAGTTCAGCAGGGTCCATCTCTCCAACTTGGTATTCGGCACCGTGTTCACCTCCGTTGATTGCGGCGAAGACATAAGTGTCCTCGTGGAGATAGTGACCATTGAGTTTGCGACTGTCGGTAAGCTCAAAAATGCCCTGTCGAACTTCTGGAATTGCCCTGTCAACTTCATCGAGGAACAGAATCACAGGATACTCGCAGGCATCCTTGAACCAGTCAGGAGGATTGAAAGAGGTTCGATTGTCTCCAATGCAAGGAAGACCAACCAGGTCACCTTCGGTCATTTGAGATGCTCGTCGTTCAATAACAGGAAGACCCATCTTCTCAGCAATCTGATAGACGACCTCGCTCTTACCAACTCCGTGACGACCTCGAAGCAACACAGGCTTCTTGATGTCCAAAACAAACTTGACGACGTGATTGAAGGTTTTGAAATCGATGGACATTGTTTCCTCCTGGAAGAAGTGTTCCCAAGTTATGAGTTATTATCTCACAAAATGAGGGGACTGTCAAGTATTATTTTTCTTTAATAAGTAGGTTCCTCGATTACCAATTCCTCCTGGTCAACCCCAAAGCTGTCCGTTAGATTCCATCGAGTAGTAGACGCACCATTTGAATCGACATACTCTTCATACAGAGAAAGGTTTGGTTTTACTTGAAGATTTTTAAAATACTTCTCGGCAAGTTTGGGAGATAGCCCCTCTATGTAAAATTCTCGGAGCGCCCCATCGCGCTTCGATGATCGAACGGAACACTTCGAGAGCACTTCCTCAATCTCCATGTTTTGTGGATGTGTGTCCCTACCAAAGGGCTTTCCGACGACTGCTTTCCAGGCTGCGACGCGATAGATGCCCTTCGAGGAGAGGATAGAAATATGTTCCCAGTGAATGTGTGTTATCATCATCGAATGGTACGGGGCGTTGGGAAAAATCAGAAATGCCCCAGGACCAACCGATTTCTCCTTCATCAAAGTGATGATTTCCTCACGGTATTCGGTGTCGAGTCTAGTCAAATGCTGGATGTGAAGCTTTCTATGTCCGCACGTCTTCTTGTTGTGACCAAATTGTCTACAATAGCCACACGCTCGGGGGTTTTGATTTGCTTTTCGTCTCGCTATTTCCCTCGCAGAAAACCCATCGGGATTTTGCTCTGCCCTCTCCTGCATTGTGGGACACTTTCTTCGATTGTGTCCTTCATCTCCACAATATCCACATCTCACGGTTCCGGTCCAACTCATGATGTCCTCCTGGTCTTATCCCCCGACTCGTAGACACATTTTACCAAATGATGCTTGTCTTGTCAAGCGTTCTTGTGAAGAAAGATTATTTTTTCGCTGGTCTTGAAGTGAGGATGGTTGGAGCAACTAACCCAAAGACGTTGACACTTGGAGGAGATTGGTTTGGGGGCACACATATCAGTTAGAATGATGTGACCATCAAACCCCTTCTCATTCACATATTTGGTGGGAGGGTTGAAGTCGGTTCCTCCGAAAGCCACTCGCTTCCAACGTCGTCGTTCTCCCTTCTTCCAGGTGAAGACCTTATCCTTAACAACACGAGTGTCAAATGGGATGACGGTAAACTCTGCGAGTTGAGCTAGGCTATCCAATTCCCCAAAGAATTTTTGAAGAGAGGCATCAGTAACAGAACCAGACTGATCAATACTGATTGCGATGCGTGCTCGACTGTTCCTCTTTTTCCCTGAATGGATGTAAGGATATCTTTTATTGATCCTCTTGATGGTCGATTTTCGGTCTGCTCTCTCTGATGTCTTGATGAAATATCTCAAAACCTTTTTCCAATCGATAACCCTAGATGCTAGTTTGTTGATCTCCTTACGCAAATCGTTGGGAACACTTCCCCACCCAGCGGCGTTTGCCTCGCCAGCGGCTTCCTGTGCGAGTTGCCTCATCTTTTCCTTTGCGAGAGATGAGGTCACTTCGTCGGTGTCGCCCCAACCACTGTGGTCATCAAAATTTTCCTCGAACATCTCAGATGAGCCACCGCTGCCCTCGTCTTCTTCTTGGTCCTTCTGCATTTGCTTCAATTTCTCGTAATACCATTCAGACGTGCTTCCAATGGGCATTTCCTGAAAATGTCCTCGTCCTGGAATGCAGGCACCTTCGGGAAGTTCATCAATGAGGTGGGAGTTGATTGCCAAGTCAGTTGCCACATTCCACATCTTGGAGAGTTTCCCTTCGGGCATTCGAGAGGTGAGGTGTTGAAAAATTAAATGATAAAACTCGTGTTTGAGAACTCCTCGGATTTCTTTCATCGTGAGGGTTTCAAAGAACTCTGGATTGTAAAACAACTCAAAGTTTGCTGTCTGTGGGTTGATGCGGACACCGGCGGTGGGAACCGACGTTGTAGCAATCTTCTCCACTCTTCTTGAAATGGCAGCGAAGAAAGGTTCAGCTTGGAGAAGCTGGAACATGTACTTGTCAATCGTGAAGTCGCTTGTCATTGGTTCCTCCTCCCACGTTTCTATAAATAGAATTGTACCAAATCAAGAACGAGATGTCAAGATTTATTCTGATAAAATGCGAAAAAGAAACCAAATAGATATAAATCCTTGAAAAAGAAGGAGAAAGAGGACAAACATAAAGTTTTTATCTCCCAATCGATCGCGTAGAGAATAAGTTATTGGTGTCTCTATCGTTTCTTCGTCCTCAATATCTACTTCAACTTCTGTTTGTACTAGTTTCATTCTTTAACTCCTCTTGTGTATAAACCCTTACTACATATTCGTTGATAAATGAGTCAAAATGACCATCCTCGAACTGCACATGGGCTGACTTGACTTGTGTGTCCAGCCACAGTATTTCAAATGTGCGTATTATTTTCGCTCCAGCACCCAACCTGGAATTGGGATTAACTTTTGTCTTCCGAACCCCAAGACAAATCCCCATAATTTTACACTTTCCAAGATGTCCTTCTCGACCTCGACTCAAGTCCAGGGTCTGGATTATAGATAGCTCCTCGACAAGTTGATGTTTTCTATTCATCTGTTGCCCACCGGAACCAGGTTTTTAGATGTTTGACTTTATGCTTTTCATATGTTACGGCATCTAAACTGATTCCTATATCCATTGCAAATTCTTTTCCTCGGTCCCATGCCAACACCTCTTCAACAAGAGTTGAAACTGTTCCTCGGTTCCGACGCTTATTATTAATTAGTCTCTCTTCTCGCAAACAGGCATGACCAACCTCATGAAGGAGGGTATGAAGACGACTTTTTAAGTTTTGACGATTGCAGATGACGATTTCATCCTCTTCGGGATAAAAAGCATTGTCATTGTATGGAACAAAATCAACATCGACGCCCAACTGATGTTGGACCTCGGAAACAACAAGCTCAATGTCGCTGCGAAGATTAATTTGGTTATTCATACCTGCCTCCGTTGGTTGGTAAGTCATTATCTCAAAAAGAGAGGCAGATGTCAAGTATTATTTTTTATCCTACCACCTCGATTGTGGGGGTTTCATATCTTACCAGGTCACCGACTTTCATTTACACCGTCCAGAATAATTCCCTCTGTAAAGCCACCTCGGGCTGCCTTCTTTTCAGCCGCCTTCTTTATTACACTCTGAAGCTGGATGTTATGATACCAACAGATTGCCGAGAGCACTTCATACATATCTGCGGCTTCTTCGACACTCGGATCTTCGATGAACTCATTAAGCTCTTCGGTCATTTTCTTATATAACTCCGCGATGAATTCATCTCCGTCTGCGATATGATAATCACATGTCTTTCCGCTTTCTCTTATAATGTGAGGTATAAGATCTCTAACCAACTTCACTAATCACCTCCGCAGGGTAATGGTCATAGATGATTTCACTTTTTCTCTCCTCCCTCTCTCTTCTCTACGAATTGCCGCCAGTCTCCTGAAGGGATTTCGCTGATGCCGTTATAAAAATAAGCGTAAACAAGTTCGGATTTCTTTGCCCTGACTGTTTTATACCCACGAGTAGTAACAAAGAAATCAATATCACTGTAGACAACAAGTTTGCTTCGCACAAAATGACTCGGATGTCCTTCGAGAACGTCAAGTTGTTCAAGAGTTTCTTCCGAGACTTCCCAAAGCTCACCAGTAACTTCGTTGTGGGAACCTCCCTCTACCATACCTGGAAAATATCCAAGGTCAACAAGCTTGGCATACTGTGTCGTTACATCACCGATAAACTTACTTTTGGAAAGCAAGTCGTTGTTTGACATTCCTGACATCAGGGTTCCGTAGACAAACAACAAAATCTCTTCCGTAGTGCGCTTTTCAAGTTGGTAAGTGTTAGGCATCTCATCCTCCTTTGTTGAAGATGATATATTATCTCAGAAGAGACTGTTGTTGTCAAGGGTTATTTCTTCTTTTCTTTTTTCTCCCACGGAAACATGTATTCCTGAACTGATAGGCTTGATATCCACATCCTCTCCTCATTCTCAAACTCTAAGAGGAATGATGCCGATGCCGTAATGAATGCCTTTGGAAATACTGATTTGATCACCTTTCCCTTCTGTCCGTGATACGCCTCTGGAACCAAATCCGTTCGTGAATAGTTTTCTCGAATTGTCAGGAACTCGTGTTCGCACTTTACGTCTAGATCGATACAGTTTGGATACTTGTATGGGTCAAACATGTTAGTCATTTAGCTTTTCCTTCAGGACTTTTGCAGCCTCCAAGATCCTTTCCCTTATTTTCTCCTGATTGCCAGGTGACACCTTCGTCAAGAAGGTTCTGGGTTTTGTTTAATTTTCTTTTCCATCTGGTCCCTCCAGGTGATAAAAACTTACTTCTTCTTCTTTTTGGACTTCTTCTTTTCTTTTTTGTCACCTCGGGCGATATCCCGGTGGAGTCGAAGTCGCTCCTTGGTTGCGCCCTGGCTCTCACCGAAGAGTATATCAAGCCTTGCTAGTTGTTGTTCCGACGAGAGTTTGTCTCTCACTACCTGTCGTGCCTCTGCTTCTTCTCGACGTTTTTGTTTTGCTACGTTGCCTCTACGCATTCTCAAGCACCTCCCGGAGGTTTTCCCCAAGTTGCTCCACTCTTGCGTTTAGTTCATTTGTCAAGAGTTTTTTGAACTGTTTTTCAATTTCCACCTCAACAACGTAAGGAATACCGTAGTGATAACCTCCATCTGCCAAGGAAGAGTTTGCCTCGACAAAAGCACTCTTTAAAATGTCTAAAGTCGCCTCGACTGATTGTTCTATCTGTTCTGTGTAGTCTATAAAAGTCATTTTATTCTCCTCCTTCGTTCCAAGTGACGCCTTCATCAAGAAGATCCTGGGTTTGTGGGTAAAGACTCATCATTTCATTTTCTGGGAGATATGCCTCCAGGAAAGTCCAGGCTTCATCCCTCAGAACCTCTTTCCACTCTTCGAGTGTCCATTGGAGGGGCTCCTCAAGAAACTCCCCCTCATCATCATGCCATACATAACCATAGCATTCGTTAGAGAGAGCAGAGGGGGAATAAAACAAAGATATTCTTTCCTCGCTCATAATCTCCAGTCCCCAATCGATATACATTGTAGGGAAAACCCTGATAATGTAAGTTTTTGTTCCCTCCTCGACTGATACCTCAACCATTTTATTCCTCCTCTACCATGTTGGCAACGATAAAATGAACGGTTTCCTGTAGAGACTGGAGTCTATCAAGAACGTCATCGACTGCTTGCTTCTCCAGGTGAGAAACTACATCGGCAATGTGCTTGTTCTCGTAGAACGCTCCAAGGTTCATATCTTCAAACTCTTTTCGCATTGCTGCATAGACAGCAGATTCCACTTCTTCCTCGATTGTCATCATTCACCTCCAAAGGGAATTTCATCATCAGTGTAACGGACTTCTCTATATTCAGGTGTGCTTGTGGACTCTTCATCGACGCAAAGTTCATCATCGATTGGTTGCCAAACTGGGTTCAATTCGTTGAAATACATCTCTTGTGATTCGTAGATGTCGCACGCCAATGAAAGTCGAATGCTGCTCATACCTTCCTCCTTAAGCAAGATGTTTCTTATGCTTTGCCTTGCGGCTTCTACCCTTCTTGATATCATAAGAGCGATTGGAATGCTTGCCTTGTCCACTTCCAGACCGAACAGCAAGATGAAAAGCAAACATGTTTCTTTTTTTAATTTTGTCTTTCATCCCTTTCCTCACTCTATGGATACATTGTACCAAAAGGCTTGTGGTTTGTCAAGAGTTTTTTTCAATAATTTACAACCCAATCCATCTTGAAGGCAGTTTTTTTGTTTTTCCAGTGGGAAACAACTTCATCTTTCGTTATGACTTTCCAACCTCGTCGAGATTTAAAATGTTCTGCTTTAGCCAGGAGTGTTTTAATTTCATCCCCAAATACCACTTTAATCTCAACATTACCCATAATTTGCGGAGCAATTAGGAGAAAGTCAAAGAAGATGCTTGCCTCACCAAGATTTTGGTAATCGAAATAGTATTCTTGAAATACTTTTTGCCTTGACTTCACTACGGTTCTCACGTCACCCTTTGTTCCCTGACAAGCCACAATAAGTGCCAAGTCTTTGTCGGGGTGGAGCATCTTGTATTTCATGTCGCGGCGGAACCGCTGGTCGAAAGAAGACCCAGTGATGCTAACAAATTCAACTCTGCCGTCCAAAGAATGTTCGCCGATCTTGCCGATAAGGCGGTCGTACTTCGTAGAATTTCCCTGTGTAGCATCCACACTAAGTTCGCCAGCAGATTTCAGTTTATTTATATTAAAAGCCGCAGCCTTCCATTCATCCGGTGTGGCTTCCTTAATGTCTGACCTGTCAGCCAATAATTGATTTTTCTTTTTAGTTAAGAGACTTTTTAATGACCTCTCTGATTTGTGTTTATTGGTAGCCTTTACCAGTGCTAGAACTTTGTCATAATCACCTTGGTTGCACAAATCAAACCCCTTAGCAATCTTTTTATCTATTGCCTTGCTGATATCGGCTTCGAGATTCCCGATCTTAGAATCGGCGGGGTCATTGAGGGCGAGTTGTGCATCTTCAATAATCTCGTTGAGTAGATTAATGTCTTTCTCTGGTACGAGAATACAAGGCATATCAAAATCTGAAACTATTTCTTGCGCCTCAAGAAGTTTTTTAACAGCAGTAAGTCGGTGATTGCCATCAATAGAACAATACGACTGGCTAGTTGTATTTTTTGTTGCAAAAATAGCATTTTGAACGCCATTTCTTGGAATTGAAGCCATCAGTTCCCTGATCTTTTTGGGACATAGAGTCTGACTTCTAATTTGAGAATTAGAACCAATAGTAATATTGTGAGGACTAATATTATCATAAAAGGGGGACTTCTCCCCATGTTTAACAACTCTATGTAAAATAGCGAGAAGAAGATTGGCTGCGGATGCTTCCCTCGCATCTCCAGCAGCTTGGTAAATCCCTGAAATTGCCCCTATGGCGTTCACGAGGGGTTTCAGATTGTCGAAACTACGTTTTTTACTTTGCACGGTCATCTCCCTAGTTGAGAACACATTGTATCAAAAGGCTTGTGGTTTGTCAAGAGTTTTTTTCAATATTTAATGCCGTGAGGAGACAAGGGAAGACTATCGTCAAAAATACTTCCTCGAATGAAGTTCTTTGCTGGTCTCTTCCAATCTCTTGCCTTGAGGATTGCCCCATCCTCCGCACGAACAAAACAATATACCCTTCGCTGGCTGTTGAGCACCGGCGCGTCGCCACCTCGACTCACAATCTTAATATATTTTCGTCCTCCCCCCAAGGTGATGGTGGGGCAATTAAGGCTTGGAAACTGGGCGCGGTAATAACTTGCAACAAACTTCTGGATTCTTGCTACGAAGTTTGGCAACTCCTCTTTGACTTGTTCTGGGGTAACATACGAACCATTAACTTCCCGGATAGACATCCTGTCCATTGTATCCTCCAATGTTTTTATTTTATTTGTTTTCGGGCGCGAGCAAAGGAAGCACAGGAAGGCAGTGGTAAGTGACAGAACCCTTCGTCAATAAAATGTTGAGCAGTCCTCCCAAACCATCCCTGTAGTTTCCAGCAGGTTCCGGTGTCGATGAGATATTGCCACGCAGCATAATACTCCTCCTCGGTATAAACAGGGTCACAACCTTCTGCGATAGAAACTGCTGAATAGACATTCATTATTCCTCCTTT
>MPMD02056952.1_pt1 | contig 11037 bp, 1 predicted proteins | sample 1617291 | NCBI WGS metagenome assembly MPMD02 (sample SAMN05944810, study PRJNA350692) | marine metagenome | biome: marine; feature: ODZ; material: water; isolation source: 120 m water sample filtered on 30 um supor filter | place: Pacific Ocean | collected 2012-04-09 | depth 120m m | reverse complement strand
GAGTCTATTGGTGTTGGAACTTATCCAGGAATAAATTATCCAATAACTTTTTATGTTGGTAAGAATGAAATAACTAAAAATGTACCAACTCAAACAATTTATTTGCCTAATCATGGATTTTCGACAGGAGAGTCTATTATTATTAGAAAATCAAATTCTCCTTCATCCGCTATTGGAGTAGTAACTTCTCCAGATGGTGTATCTTCTTTGCTTTTAAATGTCGTATTACAAGAAAATGTATATGCAATTAATAAGTCAAAAGATTATATTGGTATTGTTATGAATGTTGGTCTTACAACAACATCAAATGGGTTATATTTTACTCAATCTAATGGATCAGATAATTACGAATATTCTTTTGAATCTACACATCAAGAAGAGGTTGGTATAATATATCAAAATTTATCTACCGTTTCTATATCAACTTTTCATGGATTGGAGAATAATGATTCTATAGATTTAGAAATAAAACCTCAATTAAATGTTGGTATTGGTACTAGTACTAGTTTATCAGTTAAATATATTCCAGAAATTAAATATCTTTCTTTAAGAAATATAGGTTTTAATACTGAGACAAGTATAGATCTTGATGCTAATACAATATCAATAGAAAATCATTTATTGTCTAGTGGTGATAGAATTTATTATAATTCAGAAAATGTTGGATTAAATACTGGTTTATATTATGTAAATAAAGTTAATGTTGATACTATTAGATTATCAGAAACTTTTAAAGATTCAACATCAACCGAACCAAAATTTGTCTCTATTGGTAGTTCTGGAACTGGTAATCAAGAATTATTATTAATACAACCAACAATAAGTATTATTAAGAATAATAATTTGGTATTTGACGTATCAGATTCTTCCTTAAAAGATTATAAATTAAAATTATTCTATGATAAAGAATTAAAAAGTGAATTTATATCCATTCCTACAGAAACAGGTACTTCGGCATTTACTCTTGTTGGAGTAGGTACTGTTGGAGTATCTACTGATGCATCATTAACATTGGAGTATAGTGATAATTTACCATCAATATTATATTATTCTTTAATAGATTCTTTATTAGATCCTGTAAATACTTTAGAATCTTCTAAAATTATTACTAATAATAGTCAATATAATGGAACATATCAAATAAAAGATGTAGAAGATCAAAAATTTAATATCTATTTAAAAAATATTCCAGAAAGATTATCTTATGGTTCTACTGAATGTTTTAAATTAGAGTATAATACAAAGTCTTTAAATGCAGAAGGACCAATAAATGATATAGAAATAATTTCTGGTGGAGATTACTATGATGATTTACCTTATTATTCTGGTTCTGATTCTAAAAATGGGAATGGATGTTTAATTCAACCAAAATCAACAATTGTAGGAAAGATTAATACAAAAGATGAATTAAATTCTGGTTTTGAATATAGTGTAGATAATACCATTTCACCAACTATAAATTCTTCACAGAATGTAAATATAAAAAATTCTAATATTCTTTCTTCTATAACAATTATTGATGGAGGTGAATCTTATCCAGCACCTCCTAATTTAGTAGTTGTAGATAGTGAAACAAATAAAGAAATTAGTAGAGGATTGATAGTACCAGTTATGTCTGGTTCTGGATTGGGTAATGCCAATATACAAGAAGTAGAGATTTTAGCTCCTGTTACTGGACTTCCAGTATCATTGGTAGATATTAAAGCAATCAATAATTCAAATGGAGTAGGAATTGATAAAGTTGTTTCAAGTTCATCTGGTATAATTACTTGTTCATTAACAACACCAATTTTAGGATTTGTTCAAGATCCATTTTCTGCTGGAGATAAAGTATTTGTTGAAAATATAGAAACTTATGGATCTAGTGGTATTGGATTTAATTCAAAAGATCATGGATTTGCATTTTTTGATGTTATTTCATATACTACAGATTCTAATCCTGGTATATTAGTAATACAGATACCAAAGTTATATGGTGATCCAGGAGTTGCAGTTACTAGTCAAATATATACATTTGCAACTGTAATAGATTCTAGAAAATATCCAATATTTAAGGCAGTACAAGAATATGGAGAATTTTTTAATGATGAAGAAATTGGTGTAATTGATAGTGTTACTAATACTGAAATAAAAACTGGTTTAATAGTAGAAAAATCTGAAAAAAATTATATAAAACTAACAGGAAGGTATGTATTAGAAAAAGATAATATAATTAAAGGACTTTCATCAGGAGTAATAGCAACTATTACTGAAGTATCATTAATTAATGGTAGATATAAAGTTACTGGTTCTTCAACTAAAGAATATGGGTGGATTAGTGATTCTGGAAAACTTAATAATAATAGTCAATATATTCCTGATAATGATTACTATCAAAATTTAGCATATACAGTAAAGAGTGAAAAAACTTGGGACGAAATAAAAACTCCAGTAAATTCTATTGTACACCCAATAGGAACTAAAAACTTTGCAGATACTGAAGTTGATAGTAAAGTTATTGGAATTTCAACTTCAGGTAAAACTAAAGATAGTATTGTAGAGAGTCTTCAATTATTTACATCAGAAAGTAGAGTTGATACTATAAAAAATTATGATGTTGTTACTGATTATCACTCTACAGATATTGCATCTAGATTAGTAAAATTTAAAAATGTAAAATTATCTGATTATTTTAGATCAGAAACAAATAGAGTATTACAAATTGATGATATAAGTGATTTGTTTAGTAGTCTTGATGATGAAAATCAAAAACTATTTTCAGTTATAAAAGATTTAATTGATAAAAAAACCTTTTATAATTGTTTAGTTCAAGTAAAAAGTACTCAACAGAATATTAATATTGGGTATGATCATATACAATTCACAGAGATTAATTTATTATATGATGAATTTGATAAAGTTTATTTTTCAGAAAAAACATATAGTAATAAACCAAAGTTATCTGAAACGAATAATTATGGCAATATAATTCCTGTTACTGATGATACAGGTAAATTAAATTTGCGTTTTTATCCAGATGACCCTTATGAATTTGATTATGAAATTAAAGTTTTAACTGAAAATTATGTGTCTTATAAATCTGGAAATGCATCATCTTCATTTAATTGTGTTGATATTTTTATTAATCAAAGTGATGATATTAATACTATAGATGAAGTAGGTATATGCACATTTGGTACATCGTATGATGTATTACTAACAGAAGCGCATGTCTATGACAAAAACACAAATCAATCTAAGTATTATGAATTATTATCTTTACGTGATGGTACAGATGTTACTTTATCAGAAACAAATTTTGAATCTTCAAATACCGATCTTTCTTCTATAGGTCTTGGAACTTTTGGTGTTAAAAATGAATCAGATATTATAAAATTAAGTTTTTATAGTGATTCTCTTGAAAAAAGAACAGTAAGAACTAAAACATATGCATTTGGTGATAGTAGTGTAGGAGTTGGAACATATAGGTTTAAATCTACTAGACAACAAGATCAAGCAGAAAGAACAGCAGTTATAGACACTAAGGTTTTTAATACAGGAACATCTTCTGGTACATCAACAGTAAGACTTTATGATCGTGATTTATTTACTACAGTAAAAAGTCTTGCTAGAGTAAGTGTTGGAAATACTATTTCTTTTCATCAAATTGTAAATATTCATGATGAAAATAATTCATATTTAGTTGAAGCTCCAATTGTTTCAATTGGTGATACTATTGGTCAATTTAATTCAAGCCTTGATAATAATAATTTAAAATTAGAATTTAATAGAAATACTAATTATTCTACTTCAGATATTACTATTACTCAGTTAGATTATTCATTATATACTTTCCTAGATGAAATAAATCTTCCTATTGACCTTAATATTTCAAAATATACGCAAGATTTTGGAGTTGCAAGATATTATGGTGTAAATTCGCCATATAGAAACAGAACTAAGTTTTCATTAAAATATAATAATATACCAATTTATGCAAAAACATTTGATCCATATGATTCAGATGCTTTTAATCCAGAGACTGGTATTTTTAGTATAAATGATCATTTTTTCAGTATAGGTGAAAGATTAATTTATACACCAAAATCGACATTTATTGGACTTGGTAATAGTGCAATTCATACCGATGCCAATGTTGGATTATCAACAGAAGTTTATGCAATAAAAATTAATAATGATCAATTTAAGTTAGCATCTAGTAGAAGTAATGCTCTTGCTGAAACATCAATAAGTTTTTCAACGTATCTTGGTGAAGGAAATGCACATCAGTTTGAAATGTATAAGAAAGTAGAGAAATCTTTAATAACACTTAATAATTTAGCTCAATATCCTTTATTATATACAGATATAAATTATACATTATCTGGAAATTCTGGATCTTCTATTGGATCTACTGACACTTTCTTTAGTTTATCTGGCATAAGTTCAATATATCCAGAAGATATTATAAAAATTGATGATGAATATATGAAGGTAGAAAATATTGGTATAGGAACTAGTTCTTTTGGGCCAATATTATTCTTTACTGGTGATGTCAATATAGTAGAGGTTTCAAGAGGTGTTGTTGGTAGTGGTGCAACTATTCATGCAGATGGTACATCTGTTAATCTTTATAGAGGTAGTTATAATATCGTTAATGATGAAATACATTTCACAAATCCTCCAAGAGGAAATATTAGTGATTTGGCAGAAAAAGATGAAAGAAATTTAACCAGACCAAGAGCATCTTTTAGTGGTAGAACATTCTTAAGAAAAGATTATACTACTAATGAAATTTTTGATGATTTTTCAAATTATTTTGATGGAAAAACTAAGACTTTTGAGCTTAGATCACAAGGAATAAGTACAGTTGGTTTTGGTACAACCTCTGGAAATGGAATTTTATTTATTAATGGTATATATCAAACACCTTTGACAGAAAATATTACAAACCATAATTTTAAAATTTTAAGTGGTGAAACTAATACTAATGTTGAATTTTCTGGTATAAAAGATAGTTTAGGTGTTTCATCTATTTCAGAATCTGATATTAATATGAATCAATTACCTAGGGGTGGTATTATTGTTTCTCTTGGATCCACTTCAGGTTTAGGATATGCTCCACTTGCTTCGTCTAAAGTAAAATTAAATATTAATAATAAAGGTTCTATTGTTGATCCTATCTTTACCAAATCATCTCCAGGTGAATCAGTTGCATTTTCTACAGTTTCTTATGATAATGTTGGTGGTAGGTTAACCATATATTCTCCACAAGATGAAATATATAAAATTATCCAACCCAAAGTAAATCAAGTCAAACTTGTTGGATTAGATTTTAGTTGTGATTATGGAACAAAAACTTATCCAGTAAATGATGATGTATTTGATATTGTTGGTATTGGAACTACTTCATTTAGTATAGATGTTGGAATATCAACTGTATTACATGATTATGTTGGTTATGGTACAATTTTCGTTTGGGAAACTGGATTAAGTTCTGGATCTGGTTATATAGATCCAGTATCTTTAGTTGTAAGAGATGCTGCTGAGGATTATGTACATAAGTTTGTACGATCTAGTGAGGCAATTACTAATATTCATCAATATGTATCTTCAAATGCTGCATTTAAAAAAGTAGGATCTGGCAATACCATCAGTATTCTAGAGCAATCTTTAGCATTTACATGTGCAAAAGATGAACATAATACAGATCACTTATATCCAAGAGCAACTGATCCTGCATATAATAGAGTATTTGGACCAGAATCTGTTACTGACAATAATATTGTTATAAATGTTGGAAAAGCAGGATCTTTAGGACAATTTGTTCATATTTATAAACCAGAAAATTCAAGTTCTGATAATATTAGAAAAGGATCTACATTTTATAATTCACAACCTGGGACAGTATATAATCATTCTACTGGAGAATTAACTATAAAACTTCCATCAGGGCATGGTCTTATTCAAGCAGGTGATACTGGATCTATTAGTGCATGTACTTATGATCCTGTTGTTGGTATTTTGTCAGTTACTACATCAAGTGATCATGGATTAATTAATGGTGATTATATAAAAATTCCTGAAAAGTGTTTAAAATTTAAGTGTTCTAAGGATAATTATGCTACTGAGCATGAATATCCAAGATCAACTGATCCTGTTTTTAATAAATGGATACCAGTTAGTGGAGTAACTGCAACTGAATTTAATGTTAATGTTGGATCTAATGTACTTACACCATCAGGTGCAACATATGATCCATCTACTGGTGTAATGGTTTTATCAATAGATAATCATGGGTATACTGATAGTGATAAAATTTCTATCATTGATGAATCTATTGTATTTACATGTTCTTCTGATAAGCATAAGTCGAAAATAAGTTATCCACGTCCAGCGTATAATCATACATTTGTGAGTGCAGCAGATGATGCTGTTACTGTTGTTGTTGGTGAAGCATCTATGACACCTTCTAGCGCAGTATATGATGCTTCAACTGGTGATTTGCAGTTTGAATTTGCAATAAATCATGGATTAAGTGATGGGGATGAAATAACAATAGATGATGATTCTTTAACATTTACATGCTCGAAAGATAATAACTCTACAGAGCATAATTATCCACGTGCGCCATATAATCATAAATTTGTAAGTACATTATCCAATTCTATTTACGTAACCAGTGGTGGTGAAAATAATACAAATAGAACACCAACTAATGTTACTTATAATGCAGCGACTGGAGATTTAAAAATCTTCGTAACTAATATCGATGAGAATAATAACCGTCTAATTGAGGAGAATGATACTGTTGGAATTGTTACAAATTCTTTAAAATTTACATGTTCAAAAGATCTTTATACAACTGAACATACATATCCAAGAACAACAGATCCTAAAGCAGGAATTCCTAATATTCCTGTTATTGATGATGGAGATGATTATTTTACAATTAATGTTGGCAAATCTAATATCGGAGACCCTGCATCTGGCAATAAATTACAAGTTTCTAATGCAGATGCTACGAAATTTACAGTTAATGTTGGTGATTCAAAGACAAAAGATCCTATATCAGGAATTGCGACTCAAGTAACTGCATATACTGATAACAGTATATCTATAGGTATTGGATCTATAGTTGGATATGGTGCCACTATTACTAGCACTATTAATAGTGGTGGTGAATTAGCATTTACTCTTGTTAATGGAGGATTAAATTATACATATCCTATTTTAGATATTTCAGCACCAAGTTATCAAAATCTTGAGGTTACTGGTGTTTCAAGATTAGGAGTAGGAAATACTACTGAAGTTGGTAAAAACATGTTAGTTGATCTTAAAGTAGGTCCTTCAAGTGGTATTGGAACTATTTTAAATATTCATAAATTTGTATCTTCATCTGGTGCTATTAAAGCAGTAGGTAGTGCTAATACTGTTGGAGTTGCTTTAAGTGCGATAACATTTACATGTGCAAAAGATGAACATATTACAGATCACTCATATCCAAGAGCAACTGATCCAGCACTTAGAGATGCAGAAAGAATTGAATGTTATAGTGCAGAAGATGCTGTATTTGGAGCAGAATCTGTAGATGGTGATTATAAATTTACTATAAATGTTGGAAAATCTGGAGATTTGGGTGATTATGAACATTTATTTGTTGAGGGTTCTACTGGTGGCATTAGAGTTAATAATGCTGACCATACAGCTTCTGGAATAACAACATATAATCCAAATACTGGTGAATTGATTATAGATATTGGTTCTAGTAACGATCATAATCTTAGTGTAGCGTCTAATATCCCATCTATTAGTACATGTAGTTATGATGCTAATGTTGGAATTTTAACTATAACTACTGCATCAAGTCATTCATTAGTAAATGGTGATTATATAAAAATTCCTGAAAATTGTTTAAAATTTAAATGTTCTTTTGATGATTATGAAACTGAACATACATATCCAAGATCAACTGATCCTGTTTTTAATAAATGGATACCAATTAGTGGAGTAATTGCAGATAAATTTAATGTTGATATTGGTATTACTGTATTTGGAGGACCACTTACAGTTAATGCAGCTGATTATGATTCAATTGTTGGAATATTAACAGTTACTACAAACATTAAACATGAAATTGTTGAAAACGATATTGTTCAAGTAAAAGATCTTCTTTTTAATTGCAGTGATGGAAATAAAATATATCCTACAGGTAATCTTGGGTATAACTTTTTAGTTCATAAAAAAGTATCAGATACAAAATTTGAAATTTTAGTTGGACCTAATAAATTTACACATAGATTCGTGAGTGCATTAGATGATGCTGTTACTGAGGTTGGTGGAGGATCTACAACACCTTCTAGTGCAGTATATGATGCTTCAACTGGTGATCTAATATTAACATTTGCTAATCCCCACGGAATTACTGCGGATAAAATAACAATAGATGATGATTCTTTGATGTTTAAATGTTCAAAAGATAATTATGCAACAGAACATACTTATCCGAGATCAATTGATCCTGCATCTACATCAAATAGTGAACTTAATAATGGTGAATTAAGTATAATATCAACTACTGATGATACAATAAAAGTAAATGTTGGAACAACTAGAGGACATAGTTATACATCTGGTGGAACAGTTCAAAAACTTAAAAATTATCAAAATAATATTAAACAAGTTAGAGATTTATCAATTCAGAAAGATCCTGGAGGTGGAGGATTTAATAACTCTTTAGCATCATGTTCTAATGTTGTTTCTGCTGTTTATACTTGTGTTGGTATTGTAACTAATATGATCAAAAATGGATTGGATGAAGTATTAGCAACAACAGGATTAACAACAACATACCCTTCAGATTATGATGGACAGTCACATAATACTTATGGTATTAAATTATTTGGTGAAGATAATCATTCTCCAGGTGTAGGTGTAATACATCAAGGACCTTATGTTAGAAACTGTACTAATTTTATTAGTAATAGTATTGGAATGAAAGTTGATGGGTTTAATGCTGAACCTGGAGATCAAATAGATAATGGTGTTACTGGAGAAATGAATGTAGATTCTTATACCCAATATAATCAAGGTGGCATTGGAGTTTCTATTACAAATGGGGCATATGCTCAATTAGTATCTATTTTTACAATTTGTGATGATATTGGGCATTGGACTTCTGATGGTGGTCAATGTGATATAACAAACTCTAATTGTTCTTTTGGTAATAAAGGACTTGTTTCTAGTGGTGTAGGTGATGAAAATTCAAGATCAATTTATCGTTATACTGGAGAAGTTGTAGATGAAGTTGATGTTAATAGTACAAGACCTGATAGTATAAAAGTTTCTGGTATTGGAAGTATAAGACCTTATGGTGGACAAGCAATTTATTTTGATAAATTATATAATGAGATTCAAAAAATAGTAGTTACAAATGAAGGATCTGGGTATAATCAGAATAATCCTCCTTTAATTACTTTAGATGATCCTGTAGGACCAAATGGTATTACTGCAGAAGTATCTGCAAATGTTAATAATTTGGGACATGTTACTTCTATAGATATTATTAGTAGTGGATCTCAATATTTAAGTAATCCAGGGTATACTGTTACAAATCAAAATGGTGGTGTAGGCATTGCATTTACTACAGTATTAGACCCATCTTATTATGCAATAGAAAATACTACTAAACCTTCTGGTGGAATTAGTACAATTACTTTAGCACAAAATCTAAATAATACAGTAAGTGTTGGATCTACAGTTTATTTTTCAAGATTTAGTTTACAACTTGCAACTACAATTGGTGTTGAGTGGGTTGGTAGTGGAACTGATATTAATTCTGCAAGACCTGGAATTGGTGGTGTTGCAATTTTAGATAATGAATTTGTACAAGAGAAAGGAGGTAAAATCATATTTACAGGAACAAATCAATCTGGTAATTTTAGAATTGGTCCAGATGTAACAATTAATCAACTTACAGGAACAATTACTGGTAGAGCATTTAGTCAAAGTTTGTTAAATACAGTAACTCCCTTAATTATAGCATTAGGATAAGATGGCACAAATACCTCTTAATCGATTTAAAACAATAAGGTATGATTTAACCACTGTTAATAGTGGTATATATACTTGTCCTAATGGAGTAGCAACAATTATTATTTTGAGTCAAGTTACAAATACTTCTACTGGTATAGTATCTGTGACTGCATATCATTCTAGAACTGTTGGTGGTGATTTTGCATTAGCGCAAGATGTATCGGTTCCACCTCAAGATTCTTATCATATTGTTGGGGATGGAAGATTAGTTTTAGAAACAAATGATGTATTTAAGATAAAAGCCGATCAAAATAATAAATTAAATATAGTATTAAGTATTCTTGAAACTGCTAAGCAATAGTTAAATAATGGCACAATATAATTCTGGAAGAAAAAAGAAATTTAATCAAGAGCAGATAACAACAGATAGATATGATTATCTTGGATTAGAACAGGCTGAACCTGATTTGGGTGATCCTAAAGTTGGTGTTGGTTCTACTGGTGCTAATCCAAAACCTACTGGAGAAACATATCTTGTAGCAGCTGTTGATGGATATCCAGGAAAGAGATATTGGGCAAAAGTTAGTTCTGATGGTATAGAAATTGGAGTTCAAGGTGCTCAAGGTACTCAAGGACGTCAAGGTGCTCAAGGACTTCAAGGTGCTCAAGGACCATTAAATGATCTTCAAGGTACTCACGGTGATCAAGGTACTCAAGGTGCTCAAGGTATTCAAGGTCTTCAAGGTCTTCAAGGGTTACAAGGTAGTGGCATTCAAGGTAATCAAGGTCTTCAAGGGTTGCAAGGTGGTGGTACTCAAGGTAATCAAGGTACTCAAGGTCTTCAAGGTCTTCAAGGTCCTCAAGGTATTCAAGGTGCTCAAGGTATTCAAGGTCTTCAAGGTATTCAAGGTCTTCAAGGTCTTCAAGGTCTTCAAGGTATTCAAGGTCTTCAAGGACTTCAAGGTATTCAAGGTCTTCAAGGACTTCAAGGACTTCAAGGACTTCAAGGTTTAAGTAATCAAG
>MPMD02021576.1_pt1 | contig 11070 bp, 6 predicted proteins | sample 1617291 | NCBI WGS metagenome assembly MPMD02 (sample SAMN05944810, study PRJNA350692) | marine metagenome | biome: marine; feature: ODZ; material: water; isolation source: 120 m water sample filtered on 30 um supor filter | place: Pacific Ocean | collected 2012-04-09 | depth 120m m | reverse complement strand
TCTGCTTGAAATAATGCAGCAGGTTTGGAAGAAAAATGGTTGGTTTTCTTGGCTTGCACCCACCAAAGGAGAGAAGGCGTTCGTGTATGATGTTAAGGGTGGTTTTGTGGAAAAGTTTTATCGGGAGGGGAAAGATATTCTCTTAAACCCGTTGGACACTAGGTTTCCTAACTGGAACTTGTGGTCAGAATGTCGCGATCCTCAAGACTTTGATAATATCGCGGCAACGTTGATGCCACATCACATGTCCAACAGCGATCCTTTTTGGATTAATTCCTCAAGGACTATCTTTTCAGCAGCATGCAGACAACTCCAGCAAAGGGGCTGCACTGACATTAGAGAATTGTTGAGGCAAATGTTTGATGATGCTGGAGATGAAGATCGGTTAGTGGAATTGTTGGAGGGCACAGAAGCTGCTGCTTTGGTATCAAAGGATATCAAGCAAACGGCTCTTAGCATTCGGGCAACCCTGACTACATACTGTAAGTCTTTGATGTATTTGCCTGCCTTTGATGAGAGCAAAAAATCATTTTCTATTCGCGACTGGATTGGGAATGGGGACGATTCGTGGCTGTTCCTTGCTGTTGTTGATGACAGAAAGTTTGAGGCTTTAAAGCCGCTTATTTCTGTGTGGGTTGATATTGCGTTGCAATCTATTTTGTCTTTGCCTAGAAACGAAGATAGGCGTATATACTCATTCATCGATGAGCTGCCGTCATTGCAAAGGTTGTCAAGCATTGAGAGGGTTCTTTCTTTAGGTCGAGAATATGGAAGCGCCTTTTTCACTTCTGTCCAAGACATTAATCAATTTCGGACAGGGTATGGCAATCAGGCGGAGTCTTTGTTGTCTTTGCTGAATACAACGTTGTTCTTGCGTAGCAATTCGCCGCAATCTTGCGAGTGGATGGCTAACGTTATAGGAAAGCGTGAATATTCCGAGAGTAAAGAAAGTCGCTCATATGGAGCTAACACTATTAGGGATGGGGTTAATGTTGGTCATGACAAGAGGTTAGAGCATATTGTGCTGCCAACTGAGCTGGCTCAGCTAAATTCTTTGGAAGGTTACTTGCGAGTGCCTGGAGAATTTCCTGTTGCAAAAGTGAGTTTTGAGCCTGTAGATATTCCTTGTATCGCAAAAGATTTGATCCCTAGAAAAATTAACTTGCGTGATTTTAATTTGCAAGGGGATGGTGGCTCTGCTGTTCTGGATTCGAGCAAGGTTAATGCTGAGGCTGGTGTAGTTGTCAATGATAGGGCAAAAGATAGGGAAGAGGCTGTAGCTACAGGAAATTTAGCAATTAAAGAGGGTGTCGAGAAGAAAGATCAGGGTTTAACTGAGGACATGGATAGTCAGATTGAAGGATTATCAGAGTTAAAGAATATAGATGCTCAAGAGGAAAGTAATAGCGAAGGTAGTGTTGATAATGAGCAAGAAAATACTAAAAATGTTATTCGCGATAAGAGAGGCAGGAAGCCTAGGAGCGATAAGGGCAAGAAAAGAAAGGCTGAAAAGCTTGATGAGCCTGAGGCTCAAAAGACTGTAGTGGGGTATGTGGCAAGTCCAAGTTTTAAAAAAAGTGATTTGAAGAAAACTAAAGTGCTTGCCGTTAGGCTGGCTGAGAATACCTCTTGTGTTAGTGAGGACAAGACTGCGTCTCAAATAACCACTTGGTACAAACTGGTGTTTTTTGATGATTTGGCTGAAGAGGGTCTGAAAGTTATTGTTAAGGGTTGTCGATTAGAGGCTACGGGGGAGCACAAAGAGGTAGTTGATGTTGATAAGAAGACTGGCGAGGAAGTAATTAAGCACGAAATAATTGTGAAAACATTTAAGCTTTTGAGTAGTCCCAAATCAGAAGAAAAAGTTCCCGAAAAACAATCAAGAGCTGCTAAGGATTTTGAGGCGTCGAAGGATTTAAAGCCCGAGGAATATTCTTATGAGGAAGTGGCTCTTAATGCTAATGAATTAGAGAGGGGTAGATAGTGGTTGCAACGATACAAACATTGAAGTCTGCTGGTGCTTCTGCTAAGTATTATGCTGGTTATTATGAGCAGGGTGAGTATTCACAGTGGTTCGGGGCTGGGGCTAAACGGTTAGGTTTAACTGGTGAGGTTAAGAAGGATGATTTTGAGTCCGTGTTAAAAGGGGAGTTGCCCGATGGTACTAAGCTTGGTCGTTATATTGCAAAAAGAGATGAGGGCGGCAAGGTGATTGTTAATCCAGAGACTGGAAAGACAGAAACGCAGTGGGCGCATCTTCCGGGGTATGACCTTCCCTTTTGTGCACCTAAGTCTTTATCTATTTTGGCGTTGATTGGAGGAGACAAGCGTTTGATTGACGCTCATATACGAGCAGTTGTGGTTGTTATGAAGTATATGGAGCGAGAGCTTTGCTATGCCAGAAACAAAGAGGGCGGAATTGAGGGGCCAGTTAAGACAAAAGCATTGCTGACAGCTATGTTTACCGAGTTTTCTAATAGAAATGGTGAACCATTCATACATACCCACACAGTCCATGCTAACGCAACACATGATGAGGAGAAATGGAGATCATTGTGGAGCAATGCATTCTCAAAAAAGGGAATGGTTAAATATTTGGGTAAGGTGTATCGGAATGAGTTAGCACAAAATATACAACAGCTTGGATATGGAATTAGGTCTTTTGGCAATGAGGGCTTATTTGAGATTGAGGGAATTAACAAAGAGTGTATTAAGTATTTTTCTACTAGACGTGCCGACATTGTGAAATGGATGAAAGACAACGACATCTATAGTAGCAAAGGCAGCCAGATGGCTAACCAGGCCACCAAAAAACATAAAACTAAGCATGACGTGGTGTTAGACAAGTTGCAGCCTCGCTGGCAGCAAGACATAGACAAGTGCCCCTATACATCTTTGGCAGAGATTAAAGCTCTAACTCAGCAATCCATAGAGCGCGGGGATATTGGCGTGAGACACTCGGCATTAGAAAAGGCCGAAATAGCTGTTGCCAAGGCTTTGGCTGAGATTAGCATATATCGAGATAGGTTTGACAGAAAAGAGTTGTTTGTTAAGTCTCGTGGTTTTGGGATTGGGGTGGATAATGGGTTGTTGCAACATGTTATTAGCCAAAAGCTAGAATCAAAAGAGTTAGTGCAGAGCAATAAAGAAAGTTTGATGGTTGGTGATACTTTCAGACAAACCAGAGAGGTTTTAGGGTGTGTTGCTGCTCAAAAGAACATTAAAGTTCTAGGTAATTTCGGTGCTTCTGTATGCTCTGTAGGGTTTAATCAAAAAGCTGAGTTAAAAAAACTATTAACCTCACAAAGTCAGTTTGTTGGTGTTGATATGCGAGACACTAACAATTATGAATTGGTTCGCAGATTTGCTAAAGGGTGCGCCCTTGGTGGTAAGCAAGCGGTGACTATTGTACCGCATTTCATGAGCAAAGAATTACATGCTGCAAAAGTTGCTGAGATGGGCACCCCTGTATATACAGTTAAAGGATTTTTAAAGTATTGGAGGGAGAATGCGCCAACTCAAAATCAAGTGTTTATTTTAGACAAGGGCGAGAATTATCGAATTAAGGATTTTCATGCTGTTAGCAAGCTAGCTTTTGAGATGGACTCTAAGGTTGTGCTGGCTTTTAGGCCAAAACCTAATAGTCCTTGCCAGCAAGCTATAGATAGTGGTGTGCCTGTGATAGGTGCATCTCCAGATTTTGATTTCAATAAGACTTTAGCGTCGTTAGAAAGCAAATTAATTGTAGAGCCAGATAGGCTTAAAATGCCAAATAGAATTAAAGAGATATTTAAGGATGTTGATGCTAAAGCGATAGTTATGAATGAAGGTGATAGAGCTTTAGTTAATCAGTTAGCTAGAGAGGTTAGGTTGGATGCTGGGGTGTTAGGGCAAGAGTCTGTCAACATTAAGGTTTTAAATAAAATTAGTTTGTCGGGCATTAGAAAAATGGAAGCGGCAGAATATCAAATAGGGCATGTTTTGTGTATTGATAAGAAATATCAACATGTAACTGCGGTTATCCACAAAGATAATGTGCTGCAATTGCGTGATGAAGATGGCAAAGGAATTAATTTTAATTTGGCTGATGCCAACCCTAAAAAGATGGAAGTGTTTAGACCAAGTCAACTGGAGGTTAGGGTAGGAGATTGTATGCGTTTCACCAAGACCGTTAATGTTGATGGTCAAAAGAGGTTAGAGGGCAAGAATGTTGTAGTTAATACTATAGGAGAAAACTCTATAGAGCTTATCAATAAGCGTAGTGGCCAAATGTTTAGTGTTGCCTTGCATGATTTGTCGCAGCAGCATCTTAGTTATGGTTATGCTGTCCCATTCAATAAGGTGCGCGGTGGCATAGAGAAATATCAAGGAGCTGTAGTTAGGCGCGATTTGGATTTTAATCAAGTTTTTGATATGTCACAAGGGTTGTCTGAGAAGGGTGCATTAATTGTGGACTCCAAAGATAGGTTGCAGACTAAGGGATTAGATGAGTTTAGTCCTGTTGAGTTGGAGAAGTACAAATTGAATCAAGAGCAAGCCCTAGCTAAGGAAAGAGTATATTCTATTATGGTACGCTCTGATGAGCGTGAAGCTGTGCAAACCAAACAGGCATTGATTGCGAAATGCATGGACAAGGGTATTGATATCCACAAAGATATGATTGTAGAGGCAATTGATAATTGTATTAAAAAAGGGGAATTGGTTACAACTACCATTGATAATGGTGAAGAGATTGTGGCCTCTAAGTTCACCATTGACCAAGAGAAGCTATGTGCTAATTTGGCAGAGCAAGCCCAAGGCTCGTTTGAGGCTATTATGCCGGAAAATCACCCAAAATTGCAGGAGATATTAAGTGACAAACAGTTAACCGATGGGCAACGCGAGGCTGTTAAAAAGATATTAACTACTAGTGATGGGATAATGTTAGTGCAGGGATTAGCTGGCACGGGGAAAACATTCATGATGAAAAGGGTGCTCGATGGTTGTCGTGCCATGGATGTTGATGTTATTGGGTTAGCAGTAACTGGTAGTGCTGTAGCTCAGCTTAGAAAAGAGCTTGGGGTTAATGGCGGCGGTGGTTTTGAGACTTACAATGTTGCGAAGTTTAATAGCATGATAGACAGCAAAGAACTCACCTTCGATAAAAAAACATTAATAGTCCCTGATGAAGGTTCGTTAGTTGATGTTGTGAGTGCTAACAAGGTTATGTTGGCAGCCCAAAGAGTGAATGCCCTAACGGCTTTTGCTGGAGATTTTAAACAAAACACTCCTCTAGGTTTAAGCAATCCATTTGAGATAATGCTAACTGCAAAAGTTCCTACTGTTGTTATGTCAGATTTAATGCGCTTTAAAACGCAGCAGGGGGCTGATAGAGTTGCAGCTAGTTACGCTGGGGATTTGTCCAAGGTTATGGACAATAGTATTGTGGAAGAAGTTAGGCTTACCAAAGATGAGCAGGGCAACGTTATTAGCAATCCTATTGCTAAGGTGGCAGAAGATTATGTGAGCATCGCCAAAGATTCACCTAATGATGTGGTGGTGGTGACTCTTAGAAACGTGGACAAGGATGAAATTAATGTTGCTATTCGAGAAAAGTTAAATGAAGCTGGGGTTTTAAAAGGTGATTCATTGTCTGTTAAGGCTCTGGTTGGGCGTAAGGACTTGTTTGCCGAAGACAAGGAGTACGTTCAAACCTATGTCCCTGGCAATGTAATTAAGTTTAGTGGCGGCTTTAAGGGAGATATTGCTAAGAATAAATATTGCCAAGTTGTTAATGCTGAAAATGATATGTTAACGCTGAAATCTCTTAGCGATGGTAGAGTAATATCTTGGTCACCTAATCTGCAAGAAAACTCTAAAAATGCAGTAGAGGTGTTTCACTCAGTGGATAGAGAGTTGCAAGCTGGCGATAAGCTTGTTTGGCGTGGCAGCGACCAAAGCCGCGGCATTATTACCGGTAATTCTTTTTCTGTAGTGTCTGTGGACAAAGAGAAAATGGAGTTTCAAGCAAAGATGCATAATGGTGAGATAGTGACTTTAAATGCCAAAAATAGTGCTAACCAGCACTGGGATTATGCCTATTGCAAAACATCTTTTTTGATACAGGGTGAGACCATCAAAAATATTATAGCTTATATTAAAGCTTGGGGTGGTGGTATTCATCGTCTGCAAAGTTTGTTAGTTAATGGTACTCGCGGGGATATTTTTAAAATCATTATTGATGATATGAAGAAATTTCTTGAGCAACTACAAGAGCCTATGAAAGAGTTGGCCACTCATACTGCTCCGGTATTTGACAAAAAGTGGCCTGAAAAAGAAGCTTGCCTTCATTCGTTGGTAGCCAAAGTCACGAGTAACCATTGGGCTAATCAGCAGCAAGCCAATAGCCCGTTGGCTGGCGAATACAATTTTCATAGCAAGCGTGAAGTTTTGTCTGAGTATTTTGAGGCTAGTCGAAAGTCAGGGGCTATGTATGCTGAGTACAAAAAACTCTCTAGCCCACGCATTGTCTTGGAGAGCAATAAGGCGTTGATTAGGCATCCCCACACCTTCCCCTACAAAATGGTGAAGGTTGCAGAAGGATTGTTGGCAGGTAGAGCTCACGATGAAATCGCAAGTAATATGCACGTTAAAGAAGAAGTCGTGGCTCAAACCGTAGCATCTCTTGGAATGCTGATTGTTGGCAACAAGCGAGTTGACGAACATTTTTTGGCAACCTTGCAAGTGGCTGCTGACAATCATTTTCGCGTTGATAGGATACGCGTGGGAGCTATGCAAAAATATATTCAGGAAGAAAGGCAAGAGGCTGCCACCTTAAAAGACAAGGCTGTTGGATGGCTTGAGATTAGAAATCTAATGGCTCATGAGCTTCTGGCAAAACCTGAAGTGTATGAAAAGTTGTTAAAAGACAAAGGTGTTGATGCCACTAAGCTAGAGGGACAGGCTGCCAAGCATCAAGAAAAGTTGGATAGTTTGGTAGTGGTGACGGCCGAGCATGTTAATAAGCCTGATATATCGCGCAATGAGTATTTGGCAACAAGGCACCGCCTTGTCAGCAAAGAGCTTGGCTCTAATGCAAACTTGATTGATTGGGGAACAATGTTTAGAGACAACCTGGTGGCAGGCAAGAAGATTGCCGACAGCTCTATGGCCGTTAAAACTATGGTAGAGAAAGACTCCAAATGGCTAGAGAAGTTTGATAGTCACATCAGCGTACAAATGGGGCTTGGGGTTGCAAAGAGAGAGGAAAATGACAAGTTAGTCTATGTCGAAAAAATAGTGGCCGCATCTCAAGACATACCAGGGACACAAGGAGCTAAGTATTTGAGCAAGCGAGGAATTGAAGTTGGTGGCTTGTCTTCAGACATTAGGTTTGGCTCTGTATATGAGCCAGGAAGCAAAAAAGAAAAGCCTGCATTGATTTGTGTGGCTAGAAATAAAGATGATAATGTTCAGGCTATGCAAGCTATTTATTTGAGTGGCAAGAAAAAGGCTAATATAGATGTGCCGAAACGCAGCTATGGAAGCATCAGCCATGCCGGAGTGTGTGTGCAGCGCGGCTCTAGCAACACCGTAGTTATCGCCGAAGGTCCTGAAACAGCGATGAGTATAGCCAATGCTGATAAGGAGCTGACCGTATACGCGGCTCTTGGCTCTAGCAATCTTGGCAAGATAGAGCTACCAACCACTCATGCGGGGAAACGTATTGTGATTGCCGCGGATAATGATTTTGGCAACACGGTCTCAAAGCGTATGGTGGATGATGCAGTATCTACCTGGGCGCAAAAAGGTCACGATGTAGCCGTTATAATGCCGGGGATAATTGATGGTAAGAAAACCGATTATAACGATGTGTTGCAAAAGTATGGTAAGGAAGAGGTGGCTAAGATTGTTGATAATGCTAAGTTGCAAGCTAAAGGTATCAACATAGATAGCTTGATAGATGAGATTAAACAACCCTTTATTGACAAGGAGTTGAAAATTCAAGCTTTAGCGCAAGAAGAGAAGGATAGAAGGGCTGATGAGTTAGGTAGAGAGAGGGGGCAAAGCGAAAGAATTGGATGGGCTAATGACCTATATGATAGCTCAGCATCATTGCGCGGAACTATAGGTGAGGTATATTGTAAGCAATATCAACATCCCGCTGAGAGTCTGCCTGAAAACTTTGGGTTTCATCCAAGTGTTAAACATAGTGAATTAGGCAAAAAAATACCTGCTATTATAGCCCCGCTTGAAAATAGCGAGGGCAGCTTCAAGGGAGTGGTTAAAATCTACTTAGATAGTGATGGAAGCAAGCTTAAAGGCGCATTTGCTGATGGTGATGGAAAATATGCTAAAGCGCAATCTCAGATGGAAGCAGGGCAGAAAACAGGGAGCTTTGTCATGATTAATCAGGGTATCAATAATGAAAAGGTGTTTTTAACTGCCAGCATTGAAGATGGGATGGCTATTACTGGGAATTGTCAGGGTAATACGGTGATTGCAGGGTTGTCAGAGAAGAACTTTAAAAATATTGAATTATTTGATGAAACTAAGGAATTGGTTATTTGTGCTAATAGAGGTGGTGTAGATGTACATCAACATATTATTAAAAGTATTGAACATTTTGAGAGTAGAGGAATACATGTTTCAGTGAGATTGCCAGATATTAACGATGTTAGAGAATCTAGAAGTTTTTCTGAGTCCTTAAAGGTAGATGGTAGAAATAATGTTGAGAAAGGATTGAGTCAAAATATGGATGTTAGTCAAGGGTTAGGCAGCGAGGCCAGGGTTATGAGTGATAGTGAAATAAAGAATATATCCGCATCTAAGCAAGAAGATAGGCAGATTCAGAGCAATATGGAGAGGCAACAGACTAAGCAGGTTGATTTTGAGATGGTGCGGTAGATTAAAAGGGGGGAGTTATGTATAGCGTTGATGTTTGGGATGAGATTAGTGAATCATGGGTTTGTGATACAGTGTTTGAGGATGTTGATTATGGGGGAAGAAAACTTTAGACACTTCATTGAAGTCGTTGAGAAAAGGGTGCAAATGAGTATGAGAGAAAACAGCACGTCGATGTAGATAAAAAAGCCTCTTCACATCATTTTCGAGCATGTTTTATTGGAATCCTTGCGTGCTATATCTAATAACGATTAAATGCCTACATGATTCGATTTTTGATACATGCAACATTTATTCTAATTTGTATAATACCTTGTGATGCTCGTAAATCCGCAAAGGAAACTGGTAAATGTGATTTAAAAAAAACATTTGAAAATTGCAAGAAAACAAGATTGATCATTGGCTCTGGCGAACATGTCAAAGACAAATATCCATATGATAATGTTATATCGCCCGATGCAAGATGTGATTTTACTATTAATGATGATTACACATCAAAACAAAAAAAAGATTGGAAGCACGTATTGAACCCAGATTGTGATTTGGATATTAGCAATTTGAATCGGCTTAAAGTGATTTCTGAAATATACAAAGAACAATTTGATGAGGTTATTTTCGAGCGCGTCGGAAATGGGTTAGCCAATTTTGTTGCCTATTATAATCTTGATGAATTTATCGCATTGTTTAGCGGCATGCTAAAAGATCAAGGCAAACTAATATATCAAAGTTTTAGAGTTTGTGGATACGATGGTCTAGTTCTTGACGGAGAAGAAAGAGATTTTGGCATTCCTGAGCTAATGTTGTCGCTAACTAGATCTATAACTGGAACAGATAGAGCAGGGCTTGAAGATAAGGTAAATAAATATAGGAATGATTTTTTACTTGGCTCACTTGATGAAAATCCAGACGAAGATCTAGACATACAAAGCAAATATGCAATATTTTTGAATTCTCCTAAACATCCACTAACATTTGAGCAATATGAATTTATTAAAAAATATTATAATAAGGTTTTAACAAGCCATAATTACCAAAACATCGCATTCAGGATAAAACAAAATCATCGAAATAGCTTGCTTTACTATTTAGAAATGACTGCTATAAAAAATTTACATGACAAAACCAATCCACAGCCAAAATTAACACCAACAATTACAGCCAAACCTATACTCAAAAAAGTTCTTATCAAGAATTTTGTGAAACTCGGCCTTATGTTACTATCAGCAAGATACAATCTTTATTGTATCGCCGCTAATGAAATATCCAAAAATCATTATAATGATTTGCTAAATACAAAACTAAAACTAAATGTTGGAATTATGCCTAATGAGTTTAGAGACGCATTAGAAAACCCAAACAAACCTAGCCCTCCATTAATACAAGATTTATTAAAGCACTATAGCTATTATATTTTAGCAGAAAACAAAAAAGATAAATCATTTTTTATCATAGCTGTTAGTTTAGATTCTCCCAAACAGCTTATTTCTGAAATGTTTGATGGGCTAGGCCTTGCTGATCATGCTCTTTTTTTAATTAGTTTGGATTTGCAAGAACAAGATTACAATAAAATTATATCGAAACGATCCGGGAATCAGAATACCTTGCCCAAAAGCAGTTAATTAAGGAAATTAGAGCTGACTTAATGGAAAAATATGAGAAGGTTTGGAAAAATTGTAAAAACATATTTTTGCAATAATCCAGCGCATAAATGTCTTGAAAATTGCAAAGATTTAAAGGAAGAGAAATTTGATAGAAGAATCATAGAAAAAATCTAATAGCAAGGAAGAAGTGGCTAAGATTATTGATAGTGCCAAGTTGCAAGCTAAAGGTATTACCATAGATAGGTTGATTGATGAAATTAAACATGAGCTAGAAAATGGGCATCATGTTAGATTATCTGGGTTTGGCAATTTCATTTTAAAGCAGGACAAAAGTCGAAAGAACGCGTTGTAGATTACTCTGAAAATAAGACAGACGAGCAACCAAAAGAAAAGGCAAAATAATGGCACGAGGAATTAACAAAGCAATATTAATCGGTCAATCAAGCAAGATTCATCAAAGATCAAATTAAAGGAGACAAAAATGCCTAAACCAAATAAGAATCAAAAAATAATTAACCAAATAGGTTTCATTGAATCTCAAATGAATGATTTGGCTGACAAGCTGGAAGAAATTGAACTATTTGCT
>MPMD02397271.1_pt1 | contig 11085 bp, 10 predicted proteins | sample 1617291 | NCBI WGS metagenome assembly MPMD02 (sample SAMN05944810, study PRJNA350692) | marine metagenome | biome: marine; feature: ODZ; material: water; isolation source: 120 m water sample filtered on 30 um supor filter | place: Pacific Ocean | collected 2012-04-09 | depth 120m m | reverse complement strand
TTTTCTATTAGCCGATGTACTTCATTAAGAAGCATAGGTATCTTTTGCACCTCATCTATTACAATTATCCAGGCCTGCTCATTATTATCAATAATTGATTCAATCTCAGATGGGTTATCACTAAGGCGTAAATATAGATCAGATCTAAGTAGATCTATTATTAAACAAGGTCTCCAAGCTGTTGTTTAATTAATGTTGATTTGCCTGTTGCACGAGGTCCGAATAGAAAAAAACTTTTTTTCAAAAGGTTATGTAATTTTAATTCTCTATCCAGCATATTAGAAGTCCTACAATTGACAACTCTATCGCTAATTGTCATGAGAGTTAACATTATAGTTGTCAATTATCAGAATTGCAATAATATTAAATTTCATGCAACGCTATAAAAACTGCAATGCAGCCATGCTTAAAAGTTAGGTTTACCCTATCATGTGTGGCAAAATTACGTAAGCTGATATTATTTCCTAGTTTTAAATTACTCTCTGATATAGGATATTGCAGGCCTGTAGTTGTTAAGTTGTGAACGTATGGAAATGGAATAAGAGAGATAGTTCTATTTTGGCAGTTAGTTATAGTCCTTGAAGTATTAAGTAAAAAGTATCTTTGTTTTGGATCATAAAAAGCTATATTTATTTGATCTAGATACTTGCTAGTTACATGAAGGTTCCCTAAAAAATGATCCATCTCTAGTCCGCTGGCACCAAGCACATCTACTTCAGTGTAATTTTTTTGTATAAGAAAATGTATAGCTTTTTCAAAATCTGTGAAGTTTTGATCACTAGTTTTAATAACCTTAATATTATTAGGGATACTATGTATAGAATCTAGATCTCCAATTACGCCATTAATAACTATAGAAGTATTAGACATTAAATTATATGCTCCATCTACTGCAAAAACATCTTCAGATTTTTTAGATAGATAATTTTCTATAAACTGGATATCTATTTTACCATTTAAGATCAAAATTGCTTTCATACTGCAGAGATTTTCTGTGTATTTTTAATTTTATTCCAATTATATATGCCCATCAAAGCCATAAATAAATAACAGCCATACAAAATACTATGGAAATATAAATTTTGAGATAACATGATCAAAACATACAAACTATCTGCTACAAGCCAAGCAAACCAACACTCAATAAATTTTCGTGATGATAAAATTTGTGCAACAAAGCAAGTAGTAACAGCAATAGATTCAAGGTAAGGTATTTTACTATCTGTATAGTATGTTGATGAGGAAAAAATTATAAAAAATAATATCGCATATATTAATGAGATTAATAAAAAATTATTTACTGTGAGAGTATAAATTTTATTATTGTTTGAACGAGTATTAGTTTTCCAGAAGATCCATCCATACACACTCATGAATAGGTAAATTACTTCGCGAAATACGCTAGCATACATACTATAATTAAAATATAACGTAGTATTGATTAGTATAGCTAAAATATAGGTAGGCCACATTCTAAGATCGGCTTTAACAAAAAAATATGTTCCAATCAAAGATAAAACGGTTCCAGCAAAATCTAAATAATTCATATTTAACTCCTTGAATTAGTAAGGAGTATAAGTTGAATACTAGAGTATATTTGTAGGTATGTGGTGTTATCAATAGACATCTTTACTCCCTTCGCAGGCATTATCCTGTGCAGGTTATGCGGGTATGATCTCAGCCCATCGGGCACCCCGGTAGTCACAATTTAACATAATTTACTAAATTATCAAAGAAATTTTTCGTTATAGAGTTTGTATATGTCTATTGATGGGCTTTCATAGGGGTGGGCTTGTTTAATAGAGTTTACAGCTTCTTTGACTAAGTTTTCAGGGCAGATAATTTCAATGCGCATCTCTTGTATCAGATTTTTCTCGAAGCATTTTAACAACAGTTTGATGGATCCCTTTCTCGATCCCTCGTTCTTCTAGTTTTTGTAACAAAATACCGTCGACGGGTTTTTACCAAGATATTACTATTAATTATGACTCTAAGCCAGGTTTAGCAAAAAAGTATAAATTAACTCCGACACATGACTTAGATATAAATAATGTTGTGGGGTTAAAAGCATTGTCTAAAAAATATAAAAAACATTTCAATGAAATTATTTTTGAGCATCTTGGATTCGGGATTTTAAGCCTTGCACCTCAGGATGTCTCTGCGTCTGAATATTTAAGTATTTTTAGCCTCTACTTCAAAATCTGTGGGTATCTAATGGCTCCGGCAACTTCCCAAGCTGATGATATAAAGCTATTTCAGCGCACTCAAACGTTTTAAATCCATATGCTTTTTTCGTAGCGAGTTTAGCTTTGTTATTTAACCCCTCAACTATCCCGCTTGAAAACGCTTTTTTTGCTCTAAACCAATTTAAAATAAGGGGTTTATGTTTACGTAGCGACTTGGCCATTTTTTTTATGGGCTCTATTTTTATCCTCATGACTTTTGTGCACCAAATATCTAAAAACTTTGCAGCCCAATACGGAGAAGTGTATTCCCAGAAAAGGTTTAATTCTTCTTTCAAAAGATATGCCTTAATACTTTTAAGATTATATGCCAACAAATCTTTTAATTTCACAGCTTGCTTTTCAGTTAAGTTCTCTTTGCGTTTAAGCAGACACCACCGAGATTTCTTTAATACAGGTTCATATCCGTCTTCTTCAAGTTTTCGATGCTCTGAGACCCTAACCTTATCTATTGCTTTGTTGATGTTTGCCATTATATGAAAGCGGTCCAAAATATGCATAGCTTTAGGAGCTTTCTTTTTTATTACTTTTAAATATGGTTTCCACATATCTGAACATATATGTTTAAGATTTGCTGCCCATGGATTGCCAAACTTGCGGAAAAAACGCAACATGGTTTTAACTGTTCTATCTTTACCAACCCATAACAATCGTATGCAATCCTTGTCAATCTGATAAATTACTGTTATATATTTATGACCTGTTTGGATAGCAACTTCATCTACCCCAATTGACTCAACATTACTTGTATCCCTGTTTTGAAGGCCAAACTCAACAACAAACCTTACTGAATCAAATACTTTTCTCCAACTGGTTTTAAAACTGCGTGCTGTTTCTAACCATGATAATTTGCGAGCCCAATCAGACAAAAATTTCATATAAGTTTTGGTTAGTGTATATTTGCCTGACGCCCATGGGAGAAGTTCAACTACCACACCACAACTTTTGCAATTTACACGACGCATATGATATATAAAAAATACTCGGAACCCTAAAATTGGTACAAATTCAAATTTCCTAACGGTTAATTTATCATAAAGGCTGCTTGATTTTTTACAGCATGAACAAATTGCTTGACTGTTTTTTCTCGGAACAACTTCGACCTCAACACAATCTTTCCCATCACACTTTCCCCAAGAAACATTACTATAAACAAAAGACTTGTATTTTTGACATTTATTGAGCATAGTTTCTATACGCATTGGTTACTCCTTGAAAGTTAATAATAAATTATTTATATCATAGGCAATCTGTATATACATTATTTTGGAATAATTAATCACTGAATTAAATCTCAAAGACATTCAATGAAGCAATTATTTATTTGCCAGATCATTGTACTAGTGGAATTTTCAACAAAACTCTGTTGATGCTGATAGGTAGTTGCCATGAAAGAGTATTTTAACGCTGAGGTTGAAAAACACCTCAACTACCCACAGATTTCGGAAGAGAGCCATTTTTTATAATATGTTGCAAGATGACGGCAAATTAATTTATAAAAGCTCAAGAGTTGTTTTATCTCCACCGCCTGAATTTAAATACGATTTTGGAGCTTGTGAACTTATAAGAAAAGTTGCGTTCTCAACTACATGTCGCAAAAAAGCCGATATATGGACCCAACAACTTCACTTTCCCAGATCGATTCATGCATCGAAGTTATATGAAATTGGTGAATATATGTATGAATATGATAATTATCACACTAAAGCAATAGAGATGTTGACATCCTCACCCACCTAAAGGAAGGTGATTCCTGAGTTTTACTTCAGGCTGCTACTAGATCACTCGTTTGCAAAAGTTCCTGATTCACAGAAGTTGCTAATGCATCTTCTCCACAGGCTAACATGGCATGTCCTGCCACTAAAATATTTTTCGCTGCATTTAGATCAGCATTATCTTCATACCCACATTTGAGACATTTGAAACTTCCCTGAGTTTTTCTATTTTCTTCGCAGGTATGAGTGCATTTGCTACATCTTTGGCTAGTATATGGGGCTGGCACTTCTAAATATATACCGCCATTCCAATCTAACTTATATTTAAGTAGGAGCTTGAATTTCCCCCACGCCTGATCAAGAATAGATTTGTTAAGACCAGATTTAGCCTTAACATTTTTCCCAGGATTTTCAATATCTCCTTTAGCTGAACCACTAATATTTTTGATTTTCAAAGCTTCAACTGCTATTAATGCGTGACTTTTGCTTAATGTTGTTGATAGCTTATGTAGAAAATCAAGCCTACTATTAGCGATCTTGCTGTGGATACGTTGAATTTGTTGTTTTTGTTTATGGAAATTATTAGAAAACTTTTTTTTCTTAGATAGTTTTCTCTGTGCCTTAGCCAATTTGCTTTCAAGCTTTCTGAACATATTAACTGGATCAATATATTTGTCATTAGACATAGCAACAAACTTGTTAATGCCCAGATCTATACCAATACTACTAGTAGCCGTTGTTTTAGGTTGCTCCATCTCTATTTCTACTTGAATAGAGCAATACCAATATTTGCCACGACGAGAAATTGTTATATTCTTTGGAGTGCCAAGGATATCCTGAGACTTAAAAAATCCTATCCAGCCAATCTTGGGTAGATATATTCTCTTGTTATCTATTTTGAACCCTTGAGGATATCTAAATGAATCATTAATACCTTTCTTTTTGAATTTGGGTATACGCTTTAATGGTTGCTTTTTATTAAATCCGTCTTTGAATGCTTTGTCTAAGTCTTTAAGTTTTTGTTGCAACACTTGAGAGTGACAATCTTTTAAAAATCCATATTCTTCTGATTGCTTCCAAAGTTTTGTCCAAAATGCTGCTTCATTGTACCAAACAATATATTGCTTGTTGTTTAGCCTGTCTAAGGACATCTTCAATGCCTTATTCCAAATGAAACGACAACATCCTGCGAACTGTTCTAATTTTGACAGTTGTTCTGAATCTGGTTTTATCCTAAATTTGTACGCTTTCCTTAACTTCATAGATACATTATACTCTTGGTCTATGACAACTACAACTAATATTAGAACTGGAAGACACTGTACATTTAACATGCATGTACATTTGGTCTTTGTGACTAAATATCGTAAGAGAATATTTACTAAGAATACTTTAGATTTCATGAAAGATGTATTTGAAGATGTTGCCAGCGATTTTGAATCTGAATTAATAGAATTTGATGGTGAAAAAGACCATGTACACCTATTGGTTCATTACCCACCCAAAATATCTGTATCTAAATTGGTTAATAGCTTAAAGGGGTATCTAGCAGATATTTGAAGGCTCATTTCCCTGAATTAGAAAAATACTATTGGGGTAATGCTTTATGGTCTCCCAGTTACTTTGCTGGCAGCTGTGGTGGTGCGCCTTTAGAAATCATCAAGGAATATATCAGATCTCAAGAGACACCTAATTAGCGAGTGCCTTATATCCCCCACCTGAAGGAAGGAGTTTTACGGCACGGATGATAAAAAAATATCATATAAAAATATTAGAGCAAGTTGGATATAGCAATATATCATTTGCTATTGAACAAAATGCGTGCGCAATCCCGTTAGTTTAGTGGCGGGTCAAGCACGTGCTTTTTTTCATAAACATATAGGGCAGATTATAAATGATATCTGTTTAGTTTGCTGTTTTGAGTAAATGTTGAGCTAATAAACAAAGCCCCTATTATGTACTATACTATTAGTATGCTATTTAATTCGAGAAAAAGATGAAAAGTATAATATTTTTGGCAAATAAGATTAATTTTGACATAAATGTCAAAAACAGAGGTTTCTATTATGGCTAGACCTGGAATACCTTTGCTAGTAGGTAAATTAGAGCAAGGAGAAACTCTAACTAAAGCTGAACATGAAAATTTAGCTGCAGCAAATAATGAAATGCTAGCTAAACTTAAAAAAAGATCTACTAATGATCTCAGCTCCTTAGATCCTGGAGAACTTGTATTATACGCATATCAGAGTAAAAACTCTCCATTTAAGGGATTAATTCCTTATATACCAAGTAAACAAGATATTTCAAGCGGGGCACAAGTAAAAGCAGCAGGCAGTGGGAAATATTTAGATGTCAATACAGGCGAGTACTTTTTTATTAAGAAATCTGAAAATAGGCCTCAGGATGATATAGCAGAAATATATTCTTCTTTAATGGCACGAGAAATAAACGGAGAGCATATAGCAAAATGTACCTTTATCAAAAATAATAAAAATAAAGAGACTTTTGTCAAATCTAAAATGTATGATGGGTTCAAACCTTTATACCAACACAAAAGAGGAATTAATCTTGGATTTACTAGATTAGGTGGTTTTAAACATGGCTCAGATTTTCCCCTTGCAAGAAACAAAAATCACCCTATAAAAGTAGCAATAGATAAAATGACAGGGGAAAATGCTCACCAAAAAGCAGAATTAGCACAAGTTCTTGCAACAAGCTTTTTAATGCGAGGATACGATGTCCAAACAGAAAATATTAATTATTATACTGGAGATGATGGTAAAACCCATATTGGAAGAATAGATTTTGGATGGATGCTAAATGGTATTGTTAGTGAAAAAACCGTTAAATTGCGCACTTCAATGGTAATGAATATAACAAAGGGAATGCCAACTAATCACTACAATGATTTTTTTCCTTTTATAAAAAATGAGCTGGAAGCCGCTTTTGAAACTGCTGCTGTTCAATGCAAAAATCAACTGACTCAAATGCAAAAAGTTATGGATGAATCCATACAAGCTTTAGGAGAATGCGCTAAAGATGGTGAAACACATATTGCACAAGCTAAAGCTTTATATCATCTAGCGCAACATATGGGTATAAAAAGTTGGAGTAATGATCAAAGGTTAAATCAGCTTTTTCCTCTAAACGGAGAGTTAGGTGCAATATCAGAAAAAGAATCCAAACTAGTTCTAAGCGCAATGAAAAAGATAGTCCATAAAGAACTATCTAATAGCCTAACAAGTAGAGCCAATCAAATGTCATGTATAGCTAAGTATATAAAGCATGAAAATACATTTGCAACGTTAAATAAAATTAAAAATACTAAAAAGCGCAGAGCTGCAAAACAAGATGCCTCCATTGCATTATTGGCATCATTAAACGGCAGTAAAGAATTTACTGATCCGATAAATGGAGGTTCTAAACATGTAAATATGCACAAAGGTAAAACAAAAGATTACCCAAATGCAGTTCTTAACAAAAGATTCATAAATAAAATTTTAAGCCGCCCTATGACAGAAGCACAAAAAAAGATTGTAGTACAATTCGTAAATGATAATTGCAAAATGAATGAAAATGAAGCTGATTACAGCGGCCCTAATATGCGTTGATTAAAATCCCCAATCCAAGATGATGTTGGAGCAAAGTTAAAAGGCTCTTCCGGAATCTCCGTGGAAGCTTAAACCCCGATATTTGTAGCATATAAGTCATATCCTGATATATCCAAAAACAGTCTTTGGAAGAAGTGTTTTAAGTCATAAATGCCGTAGCAACGCCGCTTTAAAACTTTGATTTTATTGTTCAGCCCTTCAACAAAAGCACTAGTGTTTCTGCCAACAAAGTAATTAGCAATCTCATTTTTCCATTTTCTTGTATGGTTATTATGATATCAGAAGAACCATCGTAACTATTCAGATGTACTCTTGGAAAACAAGCATTAAATTTCAAATTTTATAAAACTTGTTTCCTTCCCATGTTGTCCCAGAATTAAGCATGCCCCAAATAGCTAATAATAGTTTCCTCATAACTGCAACAATAGCACGCATCTTAGATTTTCCAGAAGTAACTAACTTTTCATAATATGCTCGAACATTTGGCTCGTGTTGTATAGCAACTAATGCAGGCAAATAAAGAGCTGTCCTTAAAAACTTATTCCCTCTCCCGTAGTTTCCGTGGAGCATTTGGAGCTTTAAAATACGGATAATTTGTATTTTTGTGAAAATTGCCAAACCATGGTATTTTACCCTTTTTAAGGAGATTAAATGCTATGGGGACAATGAATATAGATCTAAAATTATCAGAAACAAAAATATTAAGTACAGAAAGAGATAAATATAACGATATATTAATAAGGGTTGAAACTACTGAAGATCATGTTCACTGTAGAATGTGTAAAGAAAAGATATATAAACGGCACGGTAGTGACAGAGAAAGAAAGCTAAAACATCTTCCAGTTTTTGGTGAACAAACTTATATTATTTATAGTCCCCATAGGTATATCTGTGACAATTGCCAAAACAACCCAACTACAACAATGAAGGCATCTTGGCATAGTCCAAATGGATCTCATACGACAGATTATGAAGATCACCTCTTAATGGAGTTGGTCAATAGCACAATAGTAGATGTTGCTATCAAAAAAGGAGAAACTGAAGAATCTGTTAAAGGGGTAGTTAACAGAAGAATTAAAAGTTCAATTGATTGGAGCACTATAAAGTATTTAGGAAATCTTGGTATAGATGAAATTTCATTAAAAAAAGGATACAAGGATTTTATAACCATTATCACTAGTAGATTTGATGGTAAAATAGTATTGTTGGCAGTGATCAAAGGCCGTAAAAAAGCTGCAATTATAGGGTTTTTAAGAACAATTCCAAAAAAACTTCGAAGCACTATTGACGCTGTTTGTGTGGATATGTATGAGGGATATATCAATGCCATTAAAGCTGTGTTTGGCAATAAAGTACAAATTGTTGTTGATAGATTTCATGTAGCTAAATTATATCGTAGTGAGCTTGATATTAAGGAATTTCAAAACAACTTTGTTTGGGTATAGACCATGATTTTTAGCAGACATAGTCTTTGTGATGTTAGAAATATCATTTTTGATATGTAATTATCTTATATTCAGATCTAAATAAGCCATATTTGAGTGAAAAATGAAATTTCAGGCGCACTAATCCCGTGAATATTCTCAGATTTTTTTCATCAAAGCTAATTGATAATGATACCCCAATAACTTTTGTATATTAGTGATGCCAAATTTTATAGCAGTTAATAACATATCCTTGCCACAAATAGTACATTTTAGTGGGTTAGTCTGAAAGTTTTGAATCATCAATTGCACATAAGATACAGACGCAGTTTGTTTCTCTACTTCTTGGTTTAATAATTTGTATACATCAGGTAGCATTTTCCCTCTTAGGCGATTAGATAGAAATCCGTAGTACCTAATCATACGGAATCCAATATCAGGAATATGTTGTATAAAACTAGCAATGAATTTCTCAACAGACATTTTGAAATTACGATACCTGTTAGTATTATGGTCAAGATATTTGGAGCTAACAGATATACCATCATAATGCTTTATTTTAGATTGGGAAATGGGAGGTCTTTTGACATATCTACCTAGATAGTTAACATTCTTTTTATAATTGTCTGATGGTTTTGAGCAATGTACAATCCATGTTTTATTATATAATTTGTCTAAGAGGTTATTGAAAGTAAAGGTATGGTTTAGTTGTCGTTGTATTTTGCTGGGTATGATTAAGGATTGTTTATTATATTCCTCTCTGAATAAGGTAATGATGCTATATCGCCACATTCTCATTAGGGTAGATTGATTAAAGAATAGATTTTTCCATTGAGAGCCATCTTTAGTGATACCACCAAGAGTAGTTGATAGATGAATATGTACATTTCTTTTCAAATCACGTCCAAATGTATGTATGGCAATAAATATACCAGGTGTAATATTTTTCTTGCTGGAGATATCCATAATACAATCAGCAGCAATTTTGCCAATAACATTGAGTAATTGACGGTTGTGCCAAAAGAAATCCCATAAGACATCAGGCATAGTGAATGTTATGTGTTGCCATGAAGTGTTGGGTAAAATATTTTTTTGCTTTTGTATCCAGTTGTCAGTAGCTTTTTTGCCACAAGGTGAACATCCTTTAGATTTGCAAGTGAATGGGACTTTTTTAGAGTGAGAGCAGTTAATATCAGAGCAATTATACAGTTGATATCCACGTACGGTATGTCTACAGCTTAAGACTTTGATAATAGTCTTAGGGATAGCATCTCTTAGGCGATATTGATGTTTTTTATAAAAATTCCACCATGCCTGATTCTGAGTAAGGATCTGTTTGATAGTATAAATATGTTTCATAAGTACCCATCATATAATCTGTTGATTATTATAACAGCATACAAAAACATCTGCTATTCTAGCGAGAATTTATCACAATCAGGACAATGGTAGACTTCAGTGTAATTTTTTTCAGGATGGAGTTCTTTTAATAATTCCCAAAATTGACCGGTAATACAAAGGTTACCTTTAACAACAAACAGCTTTTTAACTTTTTTATATGATAGATTATTTTGATTTGCTATTTTAGTCAAAACAGATATAACTAATTGAGTGTTTTTATGAGAGTGCATGATTAAATTATAACACTCAACAAAGCTAACAACAAAATATCCCTAAGCTTGGATCTTTTTATTGGCATGATAGGTTAGGTTGGCTCTAAGTTGCTAACGCAGTTAGCCTTCCTCTTGTGATTCAGATTTCGCAGTCGCTTCACAAGCCAAACATTGAGATGTGTCATCTCGCTATCGATTATAGCACGGCTTTGCCGGTTATCAAGACCTGTGTCTCAGGCGATATGCGCATCTTACCTAGTTTTTGGTGATTAGTGGGTGCGTATGGAAAATCAAATAGAAAAAATAGTTCAAATTAGAGGGGATGATTCTTGGTCGCCTTTTGGTGGCGATCATTATCTGTTTGATTGTGCGCCTGATTTGCAAGCTCAGCACTTTTGGGCGGGGGTTTTTTGTGGACGTAAAAAAAGTTTAATTTTAAAAACAGGAGAGAAAATGAGAGAAGATATAGATAAGAAAAG
>MPMD02465916.1_pt1 | contig 11087 bp, 6 predicted proteins | sample 1617291 | NCBI WGS metagenome assembly MPMD02 (sample SAMN05944810, study PRJNA350692) | marine metagenome | biome: marine; feature: ODZ; material: water; isolation source: 120 m water sample filtered on 30 um supor filter | place: Pacific Ocean | collected 2012-04-09 | depth 120m m | reverse complement strand
GGGTGCCCGGTGGTGTCCCGGGATGCCTCGGGCGCCCCGCGGCCCCCCAGGAGGGGTCTCCGGGGGCTCCGAGAGCTGAGGAGGTTTTTCTGCGGAGCTGTGTCCGCACGCTAATTCGCTTAGGTTTTCAGGCCCCGGCCCAGCCTGGTCGCCGCAGGGTGCGCGGTGGTGTCCCGGAATGCCCCGGGAGACCCCCGAAGGGATCTCCGGGGGGCTCCGGGAGCGGAGGAGGTTTTTCTGCGGAGCTGTGTCCGCATGCTAATTCGCTTGGGTTTACAGGCCCCGGGTCAGCCTGGTCGCCGCAAGGTGCCCGGTGGTGTCCCGGAATGCCCCGGGAGGCCCCGGGCCCCCCGGGTCCCCGGGGGGCTCCGGGAGCTGAGGAGGTTTTTCTGCGGAGCTGTGTCCGCATGCTGATTCGCTTAGGTTTACAGGCCCCGTGCCAGCCTGGTCGCCGCAGGGTGCAAGGTGGTGTCCCGAAATGCACCGGGAGGCCCCGTGGGGGTCTGTGGGGGGCTCCGGGAGCTGAGGAGGTTTTTCTGCGGAGCTGTGTCCGCATGCTAAATACAGCTTCTGGAGTCGAATCGCATCCGGATATTGGATGAGCGCCCCGGTCAATATCTTTACTGCCTCAGCAATTTTGCCGCTGTCCAGGAGTTTTTCTGCCCTAACCACCACCTTGTCTGAATCGGTAACCTCCTCGCTGGAAATATATTTCTGCTTGATGTTTTCGAACCGTTTTTTATGTTCTGGAGAATTCTTCGCAAGCACTGCAAGTGTTGCCAGATAAAAGGTTCTTAGTCTCTCATCGCTTTCAAACTCCCCGTCCCCCATTAGAGTCCGCAGTCGATCCAACGCCTCCATAGCCGCAGGCATTCGTTTCAGAGCAACCAGGGCCTCTGCCTGTCCAGCCAATGCGAGTTGGTTCTTGGGATCTGTGGCCAGCCTACGCTCACAAGCCGCGAGCTGACGGTCTGGCTTCCCCAGACGTTGGTAGCACTGGGCCAGCAGGTGGTCTACTGAGACCGCAAAGCTGACAGGAAGCAGACTCATGTGAGGCTGCATAGCTTCCAGCTTATCGCTCGCTGCTTTCCAGTCTTCCTCGCTACAGAGCAATTCGGCCTCCGATAATTCAATCAGTTCCTTTCTAAAATTAAGTTCTCGCATCCGCTCAATCGTGGCACGGGCCTGCTCGGTTTTTTTTGCAAGAACCTGCGCGTCCAACAACACACTGAACAAGTGGTGGTTGTCCGGAAGTAACCAGAGCCCGGCCTGCAAACAGGCGATTTCACCTTCCAGATCCTTTTCGGCACGGGCAATCAGCGCCTGCTGGAGGTAGATGCGAACATTCTTGGGATCGACTTTACTGGCTTTGGCTAAATACTCTTTAGCCAAGTCAAACTCTTTTGCTTCAAAGGCGACCTTTGCGTTTTCGAATAGCGCATCGAAATTCTTGCCATCTATTTTAAGAGCCTTTCGCAAACTCTCCCTCGCTGCAGCCAGCCGACGACGACGAATTGTCTCACCACCAACTTCGTTATTCGTCCGTAAATATTTCGCCCGTTTGACCAAGGCATCTGGCGAATCGGAGTTGACCACAGCCATTTGCTCAATCACCGCATCTGCCCGAAGCTCGTCCTCGCGGCCACCGATCCCGCGTTTTCTGAGCAAAGCAGCCAGGAGCACATAGGCATCGAGCATGTGTGCCTCGCGAGACGCAGCAGCATCGAAAGTGCCATTCTGGGTGTCGTAACCGACCAAAGAGGCCAACTGATTAATTGCCTTTGATTCCTCACCCACCTTTTCCAGACAGAGAGCAATACTGTAGTCCAGTTCGGGATCGGCTACCCCCCGCGACTTGAGCTTGGCAGCCTCCGTTCTCGCTTGCGCATAAAAATCTCGTTCACTGTCAGAACCGGCTGCAATCTCGCCCAGTTCGATGAATCCATCAACCAGATTGCGGCGGATATCATTACGCTCTGGTGCCGCGCGAAGCGCGCGAATCATTATTTTGACAGCGTTGGTTGCCTGCGTGGAACTTGCAGAGTCCGCCGTTATACATTTGGGGGCCATCATCGCGGCCTCACAGAGACTCTCGGTATCATTGGGATTGCGATTCAAATAGCGAGCGTAAAATCGCAGCGCCTCATCGAACTGGCCAGACTCTTGGGCGAGGCGGGCCTCTTCCAGCAGACGCTGCGAACCTTGACCCGCATTCACTGCCCAAAACACCCACCCTCCGATACCGATGATGGCTACGATAACAAAAAGGACAATGATGAATTTGATGTTCAGTCGCCGCATGTTTTTCCCCGACACAAAACCTTGAGTTGTTTCGCCCGACAAGACCAACCTCTCTTAGGGGGCACTCATTCAATACCCCAACCAGCTTCGCAATTCATGATATCTCGCCAATTCGCTTGGCTTTACGTTGCTTTCTTCAAATCCTAAGTCCTCAGCGGCCTCTAGGGCAGCCCGCGCAGCCTGCTTCTCGTTCTGGCATTGGTAGGCCAGGGCCAGATGAAAATGATAGATACCACGTTCCAATAGAACTCGATTCCCTACATTCCCGGGAGCATGCATCCCGGTTGCCCAGAAGGCATCCAGCCGACCGGAATCGGGATAAAAAAGCGTTGCTTCCTTCAGATCGCGAACCGCCGCGGAGCAATCTCCCTTTTGGAGTAATGCCATCGCCCGGGTATCTAGCAATTCAACCTGCGGACCAAGAATCTCAAAAGCTTTTTCCAGATCGGCAAAAAGCTGTTCCTCATTATCATCTAGTTTCAGACTCAGATCGGCACGGTTGTTGGCAATCATACCCTTTTCAAGTTCCGTACATTGATCCAAAGAAATGCGGTTGAGCACCTCGATTCCCTCAGCATATTTGCCCACAAAATCTAAAAAGGATGCTTCGTAAATATAAAACTCTGGGGAGTCCGGATGCTCTTGCCGAGCGTAGTTTATCCATCCGATTATCTGCTCAGACTGTTCGGGCGTTAGTTGTCCGCCGTATTGCCGCCCTAAAGTAAAAGCAATCTTAGTAATTTCACGAACTGTCTCTTTATTGAGCATCTCGCTGCAAATCTTTATTGATTCATCAATATTGCCACGACGTGCAAGATAGGAAGCCAACTCCAAACGTTTGCTACTATCCTGTGCCGATGCTCGCCGATGCTGCTCTTCCGCTTCCCGGTAGAGGCCCAACTCCTCATAGATATGCGCGATTGCAAGGATTCTCTCACTGGAAATGGGCTTGCCATTCTGGGAGTTCAAATCCTCAACCGTCGAAGCAGCAAGTCTCTTCTTGCCATTCAACTCGGCAACCAGGGCCTCAAGACGTGCAAAGGGAACGCTTTGATCATTCTCGGGAACAGACGTCTTTAACTTGCGGAGCCACCTCTGAGACTGCAAGAGCTCCCTTTTTTCCACAAGCATCTCTACATAGCTGGCCAACAAGCCCCCTTTCGTCGGGTTTTGCGCGATTAGCTTCTCCATCAATTCGCGACATTCTCTCCAACGACCGGAAGAAAAATATAAACGGGCTAGAACCAACTGTTCCAAGCGTGTTAAGTTTTGCAATGGAATGTTCTCTAGAAAAGTTAAGCCTAACTGCCGATAGGCGGGCTCTTTACGGAGCGCGAGTTGCAAACCCTTGACTCGGATATCCTCGTGAGACAACTCTCCATCGACCCGATTGGCTTCCAGGAGTCCGAGCGCGTGCTGGAAAGGCTGGTGACCTATCTGCTTCATTAATAATCGGGCCAAGCTCCTTCGTGCCCAGATTGTGAGTGGATCAAGCACTGCATCGTCCTCAAGCTTCTCTTCAAGAATCGCATTCAGATGCCCAATCGCCGCCCCGATCCGGTCATTCGCCACATAATGAGCGATCAACTGATTTTGCAGCGCTATGCTCTCCTGATCGGCGTCTATCACTGTTTTGATATAATGCTCCGCAATGAGAGGTATCCGAGTGATCATCTGCCGTCTGGCGTAATAGGTCGCCAGCACCTGCATCCCGGGACCCTTTTCGGGCATGCGATTTTCAAAGTCGCGAAGTTCGTGATAGGCATCGGCAAGGCGATTGTTCTTTATCAGAAAATCGATCATGGAAGAGGCAGCGCCCGCCTTTTCCGGTGCCAACTCCATGGCCTTTCGAAACGACTTTTCTGCATCCTCTCGGTGATCCAGATAGTTCAACACCCGCCCCCGCCACATCCATTTCTCCGCATCTTCCGACTCTACCCACTCAGGCGTATCGAGTGCCTCACGAGCCTTCTGTTTGTCGCCGGAGACCGCTTCGGTAATAATTTGCATCCGCTGCATAATGCTGGAACTACCGACCGTCCGCCCAACAATCTCCTGCGCTTCGTCATAGCGTCCCTGGCGAAGCAAAAGATCCACCAACTGCTGTGCGACCTTATGGTCTCGCGGACCCAATTGAAGAGCCTCTTTGAAAAAATCGATTGCTTCTTTAATTTTTTCCTCACGCGCAGCAAGTGATCCCCGTAACTGCAAGAGCTTATGCCATTGCGGACGGATAGTGGCAAGCCGGGAGATCAACTCCTCCACACCGGCAAGCGAGACTTCACCCTCCGCCTGCTGGTCGTACTTCCACATCTGGTAACGCGCCTGCAGAAAAAGACTTAAATCGCTATTTTTTCCAAAACCATCTGCCACTGCCGAAAGGGAATTGAGCATATCCCGTTCGCTGTTTTCCTCCATTGCCAATTCAAACAGTCGTTCCACAACCCAACGATCTTCCGGATCTAAGTCGACAGCATGCTGTAAACATCGGCGGACTTTATCTATTGGCTGAGGAACCATACCGTAGTAGACCCTCGCCATCGATTGCCAGAGATAGGCCCAATCCGCTTTGTCATACTTTTCAATGTCCTCTTCGATTTTCATAAGTTTATTCAGTACATCCGGACCCCCTAACAAACGAGTCCACGCCGCGCGCCGGAAGAGAAATGCAGGCCGGTCTTTCCATGGATCGTCAGCCCGAGCGAGCGCTTCGCTAACGTAGTTGAGCCCTGCCGCGGGTCCCTTTTGTTTGACTAAAATAGTCAGAAAGAGATCCTGTAATTGCTCACTATCGGAGTGCTTGACGAGCTCTTCGCTTAGCGATTCGAGGGCCTCATCGTTACGATCATCCATCAGCAAGCTCCGGGCAATGATTAATGCCTTCGCAACTTCCTCAAAACCCTCAGCGGAGTAGATTCCCTGTCTCAGTTGCCGCAATTCCTCAAGATACCCAGGATCTGTTTTGCCACGCGCTATCAGAAGTCGCGTATAACCGTCTCGCGTTGAAGCATTCCTACCAAACTCCTTCTCACCGATTCGGCGACGCAACCGCTGATAGGCATCGTAGGACTCGGACAGTCGTCCCAACTCCAACAACGCGGAGGCCCGGCCTAGCATGCCATCAGGCGAGCGCGGGTTCATCGACAATAAACGGCTACAGACCAACAATTGGCGATCAAAATATTTCAGAACGCCAAAACATTTGGACAGCAGGCTATCGACTTCGGTCGTTCCCGTGGCTGAAACCAGAGACATAAATGGCCGCAAAGACTCTAACTTTTGAATTGCCAGCGGCCACTTTTTTTCGAGCATCAAAAGTTTGGCTTCTGCAAGACCAACACTCTCTTCCCTAAACCCTGCCTCCTGCATCTTCTTGATAACAGCTCGAGCCTGTTCGTTTTGTTTGGCGTCTAGGCGAGCTGCAAACAATTCGGAAAGGATTTCATGATTATTAGGCAACACCTGCAGACCAACCTGAAGTTGTTCAATAACGCCCTCCTGGTCGTATTGTCGCCGACTGGCTCTTGCTCGGCTAATATAGATCCGAGAGTCCCCCGGCGCGATCTGCTGGGCTTTTCGGAGATATTCATCGGCCAACTCGTATTCATCCTCCGTGAGTGCTAAGTCAGCATTTGCCAGGAGAACATCAATATTGTTTTTGTCCAATGAAAGTGCGTTCCGCATGCTCTCCTGGGCCAGCTTAAATCGTTTTCTGCGTTCCGATACCGTGCCCGCCATATTATATTCTTGTAAATAATCACCTCGAATCATAAATGCTTCTGCTGATTTTGGATTGGTCACCACCATCTGTTCGATCGTCGCGTCAGCCAGAATTTCATCACCGCGGCCTAGCGTTCCCCTCCGCCTGAGAACCTCCGCAAAAAGGACATAGGCCTTCAGCATTTGGGGGGCATTCGCGAGGTGTATATCAAATTCCGTGCGATCTCTATCGTATCCGATCAGAGAGGCGGTCCACTCCAGCGCCTGGTCGTACTCCCCCAAGGCCTCCGAACAAGTCGCATAGAGAAAATCGAGTTCGTCATTGGAAATATTTCGTTTTTCCAGTTCGATAATCTGTTTCTGAGCATCGGAAAACATGCGGCGGTCAACTAACACGTCAACAAATTTGCGCCGAAGGTCATTGCGGTCAGGCATGCTGCGAAGTGAGCGGCTCAGAAGCCGATATGCCTTTTTCTGATCGGCAGGAGTCGCTTCTGGATCGGCTGCAATGTCTGCCGCCATGATGGCAACTTTGCCGAGCTGTTCATTGTCACCAGCATTGTAATTCAGGTACTGCTGGTAGAGCCTGACTGCCGCTTTTAAATCGCCTTCCTCTTCTGCCGCGACCGCCTTTTGGCGGATTACCGCGATCTTCTGTTTGACATTGTAGGCCCACACCGCATAGGCCCCGACACAGATCAAAACAGTCGCAAGGAAAAAACCGACGAGGAATTTGAGATTAAGTCGTTGCATATCGGCCCTGCAGAGGAGGATTTGACCGTTGCCTTTTGACAAATTGTGACCGCCAGATTTGTTGGGCCCGGTCGCTGGGAACGATACATTTAGAATCTATAAAACCTATAAATAAAAAAAGGGCATCCGGCTGCGTGGCACAGCACTTCGAGAGCCCGGCGCATTGTGCAAGGAACCTCTTTCTGGAACCAGACAGGAGGCGAGCACTAGCAGAGCAAGGTCTCGGGCCGGATACAAACAGTGCTAGCATCGCTATGAGTGCCTTTTTTTCTGTCATTTCAGGCCAACCTGACGACGGCCCCGAAAAGACGCACCCAAAGTGCTGCTGGCACCGACACCGAATCGAGTTTTTTTGCTTCTGCATTCAATAATAACGGGAGCCTGTTCGCTGTCAATCAAAACGTCATCTGTCGCAACTCGTTAAATCATAGGTCACTATGAACCCATATGTGCAAGCAAAGAACCCATATGTGCGAGCAGAACGTTGCCCTGCCGGGGCCATTTTCGAAGAGTCGGGAATGATATTCAAATACGAGAGGAGATCCTGGTAAGTTCTGCCGATAATACCAGTTGTAGGGATCGATTCGGGCACCACGAATCTCGGGGGGGTCGGGTGGCCAGTTGGGTCGTGTCTGTCGCACAACTTTTCTTAACCAAAACCCCCAATCCATGTGGAACTCTCAACCCAAAAACGAGTTACTTCGTTTTTTCTACTTCCCGGGCGCAGGTTCTCTGAGCGTATCGCCCGGACCGCTGGCAGTTAGCTGTCCGGACTCGCACGGATCAACCGCTGCAGCGGCCTGGCGGAAAAAATCGACCGGCACAGACCCGCAGGAACCCCCAAACAAACGCGGAGGGCCGTTCGGGTGATGTTTTTTCTCACAAAATCGCTGCGACGGCCCCTGAGGTGCTTTCTGTTGCTGGCACTCCTTGCCGCTAGCTGCTTGCCTGTTGAGGCCGGTTCTCCGCTGCGTCGCATTAAACCGCCGCAGCGCGTAACGGGCCCGATCGTGCCAGCACCCAAAAACTGGGGATACCGGCCCACACGCTGGACCCGCTGGGAAAATGCCGCTGTCCACCCGCCACTCGGTCCGATACCACCCGAGAGCGACTCGGAACCTCCGAGCAAGGCGGACGACGATGCCGAACCGATCGAGACACCGCCACCGGTTGAACAAGAAGATGACGGCAACTCACCACATTCGCTTCCCGATCTTCCACCACTGCCACCACTGCCACTCGATGACGGACCGCCACAAATCCCTGACAACTTTGACGACGATCTGCCACCGCTACCCGGACAGCTGCTGCTCAAAACAAAACCTCAAAAAACCGTACCCACCCCGGTAGAGCCGCAAGGCGGGCCGGCTCAAAAAGCGGTGCCAGATGCGAGCGGACCCCAGTTTCGCGATCCCGATGCTATCTTTGATCAAAAGACGCCGACCGGCAAATCACCGAGTGGACCGCAAAAACCGGCCGCCCCACTGCCAGAGCTCGAGGGCCCACTGCCCACGCTACCGCAAGCAGAAAAACCGGAGGCCAAAAACATTCCGCCCACCCCGAAGCAGCCGGCAGCTCCGCCAACGCCTGGGGCACCAAAGCTGGATATCAAGCCCGAGGTGAAAACGGAGACCGGGCCCGCATCGCCGCCCCCGGAGCCCGATTGGGTCAAACGCTCCGACAAGAAACAAGGCAAAGAGAAAACGAACGGGCAAAAAAAGCAGCCCTTCTACGACCCCGATTCGATCTTCGATCAAAAGCCGTCCAAGGAGAAGCCCGCCGAGGAAAAGGAACAAGAGAAGCCCGAGGGAGAGAAAAAAACAGATAGCCGCTGGCAACCTGCCGGCCGAAAAGGAACGCCCCAAATCTCCTCGCGCGCAGCAGAGCAAGCGCACCGGCTCCGAAAAACGTCGGGCGTAGAGACCACAGACTCGAGCAAACCAAAGACCGATGCGGGCGGATGGCAAGCGGTCGGTCCCAAGCGGACCGAACGCTCCGCTTCGAAGAAGCAACCACCCAAAGTGATCCGGCGGGATTACCTGGTCCGCCCGGCAGGGCACGCATCGAACATGTCGGCCCGGCATCCGCAGAGAAAACGACATCTGCAGCGAAACCGGCACCTGCACAAAAACAGACTCCAAAAGCGGGCGGCACCGACGTACCGGCCCGCCCGGAGCAAAATCCTCTACGCAGCGCAACGGTGCCACAGCAACGCCGCATCGCCACAGAGCCACCGCCCGCCAGAGAGTCGCTCGTCAACCGGCTCCGCGAGCCGGTCTCGGGCACCAGCCCGGCCAACCCACTCCGCTAAGCGGGCGATAGTGGCTAAAGTGGTCTGCAACGAAGGGCTGCACAGCCGCCATTCTTTCCGAATACAAAAATCCCATGATTGTTCCCCAGATGCCTGCCGATGCCCGCAAGCACGAGCACTACATGCAGCTGGCGATCGAACAGGCTCGCCAGGCGGAGGCCGCGGGCGATGTGCCGGTCGGGGCGGTGATCGTGCGCGATGGCCAGCTCGTGGCCGCCGCGCACAACCAGCGGGAACAGCTCGGAGACCCGACGGCCCATGCCGAGATGATCGCCATCACGCAGGCGGCCGAGGCGGTCGGCAGCTGGCGGCTCACCGGCTGCACACTCTACGTGACGCTCGAACCGTGTCCGATGTGCGCGGGGGCCATTTTGCAGGCCCGTCTGCCACAGCTCATCTACGGGGCGGCCGATCCGAAGGCGGGGGCTGTAACCTCGCTTTATCAACTCTTAGAAGACCGGCGTCTGAATCACACCGTCAGCGTGACCGAGGGCGTACTCGGTGCCGAGTGTGGCAGGCTGCTTACGGAATTCTTCCTTTCCCAGAGGAAGCTTGGCAAGAAGTAAGGGGGACCCGGAACCTCTCCATCGCCTGATTTTACCCGCAACAGCCAGTCTATCCCCCCGCAACAGCCAGTCTATCCGATTGTCGCAATCGGCAATCGTATTCGTAAACCAAATTATGGCTCACTTAAAAGATCGTCATACTCCACATTGTTAGCATCCACAGCACCCACATTGTAGTACGATCCGGCCGGCGTCATTTTTGCCCGAAATTTTTTGTAATTATTTATTTCGTCGGCTGTGGGGGCGGTCGTATTGACCGGTTCTTCATAAAAATAAAAATCCGTGTGCCCGTCGCAATAGGCCACATTGAAGCCTTCCTGGTGAAAACTACAGGGCGCGGAGTTCGTATTCTGCACATTATTGAGATCTATCGCACCATTGTTTGGAGAAGCGGCGGGATCAAACCAGAATCCTGTTGTGGCCTCGTCTGCAACATTCCAGTCACCGAGTGTCACCTTTTCAGCAAGCAATAATGTACTTCGCTTGCCGTCGAGTACATCGTCCAGGCTGATGCTCACGCCGCCGTTAGCTGCTGACCGGTCGTGAAACAGGGCCGTCCACCGGTTTGAGTCTGTGTTAGATACTTGATCTGTGCTATCTGGCTCCGCGCTGCCGCTGTCGGTCATACCTGCATTGGCAGCGTAACTGAGGGAGAGGGCAGAAGTGTCCTCCGGAGGGTTGCTTGGACAGTAAAAGAGGGGATCGACATAGTCTGCTGGATTCGTTTGATAATTTTTACTACGCGCCAGCTGCTGCATATCGAGATAGGGAAGGATCGCTTCTACCCACGTATCTGACGATGTTCCGTTAATCCACCCTGGAAAGTGTCCTTTCTTCATCGCGTGCATCAGATTGGCCGCCGCTAGATCCTTCATCTGTTTGGCGCACTGCGTCTGCCGGGCCTGTTCCTGGGCCGACATCACCGCCGGCAACAGGAGGGCGACGAGCATCCCGATGATGCCGATCACGACCAACAGTTCGATAAGTGTAAAACCGCCAAAGCGTGAGCGCCGCAAAGACACCTGACTGATCTGTTCCATCGAATCGCTCCCGTGGGCCGAGCGGCCCGAAAACCCAAAACCCCTGTTTGCCTCTTTCCCGGCAGATGGCCGGACCCGTATTGTGACCGCTTGCGCCGAATTTTGCCAGACTCAATGCGTTGGTCTCACACTGTCGGCGTTACTTCCGTCCTTACGTGCTGCCGGCAGCACCACAGGCGCACCCGCGTGAGGACATATTTCCTGCACTGTTTTTCTGCACTGTTATTGTACCGCGAAGTGGCCCTGAAAAGCGAATTTTTGTCGGCTCTCTGCCGCACCGAGAGCGGCCCGAAAGTGTGCAAACCCTTGACTGGCAGGACGTTTTTACCTAGTTTGAAAGGGGCCAGCGGGGTAAGAGGAACAGGCAGTTTTCGGTCGCCTGAGCGTGCGTGGTGG
>MPMD02264580.1_pt1 | contig 11092 bp, 4 predicted proteins | sample 1617291 | NCBI WGS metagenome assembly MPMD02 (sample SAMN05944810, study PRJNA350692) | marine metagenome | biome: marine; feature: ODZ; material: water; isolation source: 120 m water sample filtered on 30 um supor filter | place: Pacific Ocean | collected 2012-04-09 | depth 120m m | reverse complement strand
TGCTTGGACAGACGATTCAACACCGCCAACTCCCGTAGACAGTCCTAATGACGAATTTGATGCATATCGTAATATGGTGGCGTTGAAACAAATAGCATCGACAGATGTTTCACATGCGATTGTTAGACGTGATTGGACGAGTGGAACTCAATATGACGAATATCGTCACAATTATTCATCAAGTAACACAGGAGATTCAACGGGTAGTCCAACAACTTTGTGGGACTCTCTTTTCTATGTTGTGACTGATGATTACAATGTATACAAATGTATATCTAATGGAACTGCAGATGGATCCGCAGCTAACGCATCAACAGTAAAACCAGATCATACAACTTTAGCAACACCAACAGAAAGTGCAGATCAATATCAATGGAAATATATGTATTCCATAGCAGCATCTGATGTAATTAAATTTGTTACTAACGATTTCATACCAGTTAAAACAATGGGAGCTCAACTAGCAGTAGCTGGTGGAGTTGATTCTACAGCTACACCACAAGATGGTAGATTAGGAGATGCGGCGTCAGATGACGGTTCAGCACAATGGGATGTTGAGAACGGAGCAGTTGATGGCTCTTTAGAGAAAGTAAGAATCAAAGCAGGTGGATCTGGATATACAGCATCTACAACTACATCTAGTATAGCAATTCGTGGTGATGGTACAGGTGGAGTAGCTCAAGTAGTAACTAATGGTTCTCAAGCTGTGAGCTCTGTATCAATTACAACAGCAGGTTCTGGTTATACATATGCTTTTATAGCAAATGAAGATATTCCAGGATATAATGATGGCAATCAACCAGCTGATGGAACAAATGATTCAGCTAATATAGAATTCATTATTTCTCCAAAGAATGGTCACGGTGCTGATCCAATAGAAGAATTGGGTGGTAACTATGTTATTCTTAATTCAAGATTAGAATATGCTGAAGGTGGTTTTCCAACTGATAACGATTTTAGACAAATAGGAGTAGTTGTTAATCCAACTAATTATAATAGTAATACTGTATGTTCTGATCCAACTAGAAAAGCATATGGGACTATGGAATTTGTATCTAGTGGATTTAGTGCACCAACAGTAGACACTATTATTAGAAATGCATCAACAGAATTAAAAACAACAGCTGTAGGAGTAGTTGTATCAGTAGATTCTTCAACAAGAATCATCTCTTACTTACCATATCCTAATGAAGCTGGTAATTTTGTAGCATTTGCAAATAGTAATAGTATCTATTCAAGTACTAATACAGCACATGGAACATTAAAAGCTTCAAGTGCACTTGTCACAGAAGAAGTCGAGAGACATTCAGGTGACATAATTTATCTGGAAAATAGAGGAGCTGTATCAAGAGCCTCTGATCAGATTGAAGATATAAAACTCATAGTCGAAATGTAGGAAAATAAATGGCGCAGAATACAGATTTAAATGTATCGCCTTATTATGATGATTATGATGAAACTAAGAATTTTCATAGAATTCTATTTCGTCCATCTAATGCGATACAAGCAAGAGAATTAACTCAGCTTCAAACGATATTACAAAACCAGGTTGAAAGATTTGGTAATCATATATTTGATGAAGGCGCGATCGTTATGGGTGGAACTATCACGGTTAATAGATTATATCAGGCCGTCAAAGTAGAAGACGCCAACCCAAATTCTTCAGGAACAGCTACAACAGAATCTTTTAGAACTGCTGCTATAGGTAAATATTATAGAGGTAAGACTTCATTAGTAGTTGGTAAAGTTATAAACACCGCTGCTAAGACCACTGATGGTGATCCTTTAACCTTATATGTAAACTATGTTGCGACTACTGAAACAAAATCTACATTTGAACCACTTCTTGGAGAAGAACTAGAAGAAGTCGCATTATCAGCTGACGGTACATATTCAAATTCTAATAATTCAAACAATGAATTTAAAACAATCAATCCAGATAATGTCACAGGACATACAAGTGCTATAGCAACTGGCTCAGCGGCCACAATTCGTGGTGGTATACTATATGTAAGGGGTTTCTTTGTAAGAGTTGATCAACAGACAATCTTACTAGATAAATATTCAGCTAATCCTTCATATAGAATTGGATTACAAATAACAGAAAGTCTTCAATCTTCTACTGACGATACATCTCTATTAGATAACGCAACTGGAACATCAAATGAAAATGCTCCAGGTGCTAATCGTCTAAAAATAGAACTAACTTTAGTCAAAAAGGCTATGGAAGGTACTCAAGATGTTGATAACTTTATTGAAATGTCAAGAGTGGAAGTAGGTGATATTACAAAACAAACAGAAGTCACAGCCTACAATGTATTAGAAAGAACATTAGCTAGAAGAACTTATGATGAAAGTGGAGATTATATAGTTCGACCATATAATCTAGAATTACGAGAACATTTAAATACGACAATCAATAATGGTGTGTATTTATCGTCTGCAGCGACACCAGGAGACGCAACAAAGTTCGTTGGTGTTGTATCATCTGGTAAAGGATATGTCAAGGGATTTGAGATAGATAAACCTTCTCAATCATTTATCAATATTGGTAAAGCTAGAGATACACAAGATTCTGGAGCATTAGCTATTCCATTTGAGATAGGTAATTATTATAATCTTAATAATTGTCATGGTCAACCAGAATTTGGGACAGGTCTTGGTACTATAGAACCTTTTGGAACAGTAGATTTATATGACACAAAAATTTCATCTGATGGTTCAGCGTCTGGAACTAAGATAGGACAAGCAAGAGTTAGATTCTTTAACTTTCAAGCAGGAACACCTGAGTCTAATCTACATTCATCAATAACTACTTCTGGTCATTATTTTAGAATTAATTTATTCGATATTCGTATGTTTACTCAACTCACAATGCAAGCTGACATGACTGCTTATGAATTAACAGCAGGACAAAGAGTTGTTGGAGTATCATCAGGAGCCAAAGGAACCGTAGCAGTAAGTAGAACAGGTTCTGGAACAGTATTAATGTTAATGGATGTAGAAGGTAATTTTGCAAATGATGAATATATAAGAGTGGAATGGGATTCTTCAACTTCAACAGATGCAAATAAAACAGAAGATGCAACAGCCATACTTGCTGATCCAGAAATGGGTATTAGACAATATTCAACTGATGATGTAAGAAGTTTATTTCAAGAATGTAGAAGTTCATCTGGAACAGCTGACTTTACAGCAGACACATTATTAACAGACAACCAATATACATTATCAGGTACTTGTGTTACTGACTTATCCGGTGATGCAACAGCCGATAAAGTAGTTACTGGTGTTAATAGTAAATTTACTCAAGAATTAAAAGGAGGAGATGTTATTGTAATGCCTAGTGGTGCTACTTTGATTGTTGATGAAACAGTAGCTATAACAGATACAACTTTTAGTGTTAAAACAGCACCGGCAGCAGTAGAAAATGGTAAATTCCTAAGACAAAGGGCACGATTACTAGAACAAGAAAAGACAGTAGCAATATCTCCAACTCCAAAAGATTTTGTGTCTTCTATAACTCCAAATCAAGTTACAATTAGAAAACAAACAATACTTACTTTAGCTGGTGCTACTATAACACATGCAGCAGGATCAGATTCAAGTTTTGTATCAGAAGATGCTAACGATTATATTATCTCCATTCACGATGGAAATACAGATTCCGATAATGAGGGTGCTATTATTAATACTCAACAGGGAACTGCTTTACAAGTTGCAACAACTACTAATGGTAACATAACAATTACTCATGCTCAGTCAGCTGCGTTAGATGCTGATGATGTATTAAAGGTTATTTATGCTGTTCAAAAAGATGTAAATGATGACAATGCAACTAAGACAATAAGAAGGTCTAGAGGAGTTAAAATTACAACAACTGCATCAGCAGCACCAGGTGGAAGTGTTTCTGCAGAAGTTTATGGAACAAATATCAATGATGAAATAATAACATTAGGTGTTCCAGATGTCTATGCATTAAGAGCAGTTTATGAATCGAATGATACAGATGATGCTCTGCCACCAAAACTAACATTAGCTGAAGGTTTCGCAGGAAATCCTGGAGATAAAATATCAGGTGGAACATCAGGCGCTATAGGTAAAATTATTCAAGTAACTGGGACATCAGTTTATTTTTATTATGTCGTAAAAGGTACTGATTTTGTAGTAGGTGAAACAGTTACAAACGATACATCAACAGATACTACATCAAATAGTAGAGTTATTGCAGCTAGTGGAGTTACAGTAGTTTCTAAAGATATCACAAATAACTGGTTATTAGATGATGGCCAAAGAGATGGTTATTATGGTCTTGCTTCAATTAAAAGAAAAGCAAATACACCAACACCGTCAAGAAAGTTATTAGTTATTTTTGATTTCTTTACAGCAGGTAGTGGTAATTTCTTTACAGTTAATTCATATAGTGATATGAATTTTGAAAATATGCCAAATTATATTCCAAATATTACTGATCCTACAGGACTAGAGCCTGATGGTGAAATTGAATTAGGAGATGCAGTAGATTATAGGTCTTATGTACATTCATTACATGATGTCTCTGCAGCATTAGATCCTACATCTGCTCCAAATGTATCTACTGCTATAACTGATCAACCATTCGCGTATGCTACAGAACAATTTGCAGGTGCTCGAGCAGTAACATTTGATTTGCCTAAGAGCAATCAATCATTGACAACAACTGCAATGGTACATTATTTACCTAGAATAGATAAGATTTCATTAAGTTCAGATGGTCAGTTTATTTTAACTGCAGGACAAGCCGCAGACAGCCCTGCAGCACCGGCAACACCATCTAATGCAATACTATTACATACTCTTTATATTCCAGCTTATACTAAAAGTTTAGCAAACATAAGTGTACAGGCTCAAGACCATAAACGATTCACAATGAGAGATATTGGTAGAATTCAAGGTAGAGTTAAAAACTTAGAAAGAGTTACAAGTTTAAATGCATTAGAACAACAAACAAGTTTACATCAAGTACAAGATGCAGATGGATTAGATAGATTCAAATCTGGTTTTGTAACTGATAACTTTAGGGGACACAAAACAGGTGATGTTAATCACCCAGACTATAAGATAGGTGTAGATAGAACAACTGGAACATTAAGACCAATGCATAATTCAAGATTTATTGACTTAACATTAAATACTGGTGCATCATCTAATTATACAAAGACAGGTGACTTAATTACATTACCTTATACTGAAGAAGCTTATGTTAAAATAGACAAGGCATCAGAAACAGAGTTTGTTAATCCTTATGACATAGTTTTATTTAATGGTACTGTTTCATTAAGTCCTTCTAGAGATTTATGGTTTGATTCAAATAGATTACCTTCAGTTAGAAGAACTGTTGAAGGAGATTATGATACTGTATTAAAAGGAGTAGGTAATGCATTAGGAACTGTTTGGAATAATTGGCAAACAGATTGGACTGGAGAGCCTGTTACAACTATTGAAGAGCCTGTAAATAGAACAGTTACATCTCCAACACCAAGAAGAGCATCATGGGCTGCTACACCAAGACAAAGAGCTTTAAGTTTTCCTGGTAGAGGTGGTGGTAGAATGTGGAATCCAGATGAAATAAGGTTTGAGGAAAGATAATGAACGGTGCATTTAGATTTAACATACCAAGTGTTATTAACACTTCTGTAACTTCTAGAGAAGTTCGTACTGGTGTAACTACTTCTGTAGTAGAAGAATTCTCAGAAACAAGAGCCGATAGAGTAGTATCTACAAACATTGCTCAAACTATGAGAGCTAGAGATATTACTGTTACAGGAGAAAATTTTAGACCGGGTTCACCATATTATATATTCTTTGATGGTATTGATGTCAATGAATATGTAACTCCTGCAGGTCAGGCTATAGGCACAACATTGAAAGCTGATGATTTAGGTGCAATATCAGCTACATTCGCTATACCAAATACTACTAAATTAAATTTTTCAACAGGTAGTAAAACATTAAAAATTACAGATAGTTCAACTAATGATCCTGATTCAACATCTCAAGGAACAGCACAATATGCAGCGAATGGTGAAATCAAAGTTATGCAGGAAGAAATTATTTCAACAAGAACTGGGAGAATTGTATTAGAAGAACTTTCAGAATCAAGAATGACAACTTCTGTAGAAAGAAGGGTAAGACCTAATCCAGTTAATTGGGTAGATCCATTAGCACAATCATTTTTAGTTGATGTGGCTGGTGGTATATTTGTTACATCAGTAGAATTATACTTTGCAGCAAAAGACACAAGTTTACCTGTTTCAGTTCAACTTAGACACATGGAAAATGGATTTCCAACTCAAAAAATCTTACCTTTTGGTGAAAAAACATTATCACCTTCATCGGTAAATGTTACATCAGACGCATCAACTTCTACTAAGTTTGTTTTTCCTTCACCAGTATTTTTAGAAGCAGGCAATGAGTATTGTATAGTTGTAATGACAAATTCTAATGTATATACTGCTTGGGTTTCTGAAATGGGTGGTAGAGATATTCAAACTAATGACTTTATAGATCAACAACCATATGCAGGAAGTTTATTCAAATCACAAAACAATTCAACATGGACGCCAGATCAAATGAGAGATTTAAAAATGACTCTCAATAGGGCTAAGTTTACAACAGGAACATCAGCGAATATTGTTTTTGAAAATTCAGCAATAACAGCCGATACACTTGGATCAGATCCAATAGAAACAGTATCAGGTACAAAAACATTTAGAGTTTATCATTATTCACATGGTAATTATGATCAATCAAAATCAAATATAACAATTGCTGGAGTTGAAGGAGATAGATCAGGTTCAGTATTTTCATTTAGTGATGATACTGTCGCTTTAGCTAGTGGTACTTTATCTAATGGAACATATACTGCAGTTGCGCCTTCAAGCGATGATTCCCCAAATGGTTCAGGTTTAACAGTCACAATGGTAGTGGCATCAGATGCTACTACTTCATTGACTATTGTAAATCCAGGACAAAACTATTTGGTTGGAGAAACAGTAACATTTACAAATCAAAATAGTCAAACAAATTCATTAGTATTAACCATCGCTGCGGTGAAAGAAACTTTAGGTGGAATACCTATAGAATACATTAATACAACTCATAGTGCAGGAACAAGTGCTTCAGGAGCAACATCTAGTGCTAAAATTATGAGTGATATAGATGAATATCTAATTACAATACCGGACGCAACATGGCCAGCTAGAACAAGTGGAACTGCTACATCTCCAAATTATCAAGGATCTACAGAAAGTACATCTGGAGGTGGTGAAAATGTTACCGCTACACCTAATATTTACTTTGATGCTTTACATACAATGGTTCCTAGTGTAGAATTACCTAATACAACGATATTACCAACATTTTTAGCAACTAGTGCAACACAAGCTACTTATTTAGCTAGTCCAGCAGCATCATATACTAAAGATACTAGTTCAACAACAATAACATTAAACGATAATAACTTTTTATCTACACCAAAGATTGTTGCTTCAGGAATTAATGAGTCAAGTGAAATGGGTAGTGTAAAAAGTTTTAGTTTAACAACACAACTTAGTTCTACTGCAAATAATGTTTCACCTGTCTTAGATATAGATACTATTGGAAGTATAGCAATACAAAATAGAATTAATAATATAGATTCGACAACAGATGTAGAATCAGGAACTTTTGTTCCAGCCTCATTAGCTAAAGGTGATAACAATGCAGCTATCTATATGACAAAGAAAATTCAACTAGAAAATCCAGCCAATGCTATTCATGTATTGTTTGATGGATACAAAGCACCAGATGCATCAGGAACAAATCCACAAATATTAGTTTATTATAAAGTAATGGGACCTGATGATAATTTACAGTTTAATGATATGGGTTGGACATCAGCAACTATAAAAGCAACAGTTCAATCAGACGCGACAGATTTTAAAGAACACACTTACGAGATTGAAAGTCTAGAAGACTTCACGGCATTTTCTATTAAAGTAGTATTACAATCAGTTAATAGTAGTAATGTTCCTTTAATAGAAAATTTTAGAGCAATAGCACTAAGTACATAATGAGTAAGATAGAAGGACAAACAAATTTAATTAGAGATGATGGCAATATGGCCATTATTAATACAGACACGAGCGCATTGTTTAAAGCAAGAGCGAGAAAGGCTAGACAAATAAAACAAGCTAGTGAGATAAATACTTTAAAACGAGAAGTTAAAGAAATGAAAGAAATTTTATCACAGATTAACGAGAAAATGAAATGGCAAGAACAGTAACAACAAGTTCAACTTTTGAAAATTGGAGACAGAGCTATAACGGTTTAGCTACTGATGTTGGTGATCCGACAGCATTAACTACAGCTGATAAATCAAGTGTAGTAAATGCTATTAACTACATCATGGATCAATACTTCTTTTTCCAAGACTTTGACTATGACGGCTCAGACGGAGCTAGTTCTAATACAGTATTCTCTGGAGTAGATAATGCTGGGAATACTTTACAATACATGGCATCTAAAGTATTAGTCTATAAAAACGGACTATTACTTAGAAGTGGAACAGATTATACAGCAGTAAATGGTACATCAGTTACTTTAACATCATCAGCAAATAACGGTGATGTTATTCGTATCAGTTCATACACAGGTTCATATACAGCTACACCAGCTGGTCAAGAATCAAATTATATTTGGTCAACAGCTGGTGGTGTAATTCACAATAGAAATGATGCTGGAATTGTTTTCAATTCTACTTCTACAACAGACACAACTTTAGATGTAGCAAATTCATTTCAATTTAATGGACCAGTATATGCTGTTGAAGATGTATACATTAATAATCAAAAAGATTTAAGATTTAAAGAAGCTAGTGGTAATGGATCAAATTATGTAGCCGTTCAAGCACCAGCTTCAATAGGCACAAACAGAACATTAACTTTACCAGATGCAGAAGATGGCTACATGCTAGCAGTAGCAGCTGTCGGAAGTTCAGGTCAAGTTTTAAGTTCAGATGGAGATGGTTCATATTCATGGACTAATGTATCTAATACGAATACAACATACAGTACTTCATGGGTTGACAGTGGTGATAATGCTATATTAAGACTTACAGACAGTAGTGCTGGTACTGACGATCTTACGATTGTAGCAGGTACAGGAATTACAGTAACTCCTTCAGGAGATAATTTAACTATAGCACAAACATCTTCTACTAATCCTACTGTTATTACAGTAGCTGATGAATCTTCTGATACTACTTGCTTTCCAGCATTTTTCACTGCAGCTACTGGTGATCTCGGTCCAAAAACTGGATCAAATTTAACATTTAATTCATCAAGTGGAGTTTTAACAGCTACAGGATTTGCAGGGCCAATAACAGGTAATGTAACAGGAAATGTAGCGGGTACTCTTACAGGAACAGTTGCAACATCAACTCAAAATTCAATTACAACAATGACGGGTCTTGTAACAGTAGGAACAATTGGAACAGGAGTATGGCAAGGCACGGCGATCGCTCAAAGTTATATTGCCGCAGACGCTATTAATGGAAGCAAAATAGCTAATGACTCTATAAATAGTGAACATTATGCAGGCGGCTCAATAGACTTAGAGCATATGGCAGCTAACTCAGTTGATTCAGATCAATATGTAAATGGAAGTATTGACTTAGAACATTTAAATGCAGGTATGATTCAATTAAGTTCTGAATCATTTGCTGATAATAATACATCATTGATGACATCAGCAGCTATTGCAGATAAGATTGAAGCATATGGATATACAACTGAAACAGGAGATATCACAGGAGTAACAGCAGGAACAGGAATGTCAGGTGGTGGAACATCTGGAACTGTTACACTTACTAATGCAGGAGTAACATCGGCTGTTGCAGGTTCTAATATATCTGTTAGTGGAGCAACGGGAGCTGTTACAATAACAGCTACCAATACAACTTATAGTGTTGGAGATGGTGGCTTAACAACAAACGATTTTACAAATGCAGACCATACTAAATTAAATGGAATAGCAACAGGTGCAACAAACACAGCAGCTCCACACTATACTTCAGCTATTGCAGTTGGAGATGGTGGATTAACACAAAACAACTTTACAAATACATTAAAAACTAAATTAGATGGAATAGCAACAGGTGCAACAAACACAGCGGCTCCTCATTATACATCTGCGATTGCAGTTGGAGATGGTGGATTAACACAAAACAACTTTACAAATACATTAAAAACTAAATTAGATGGAATAACAGCCAGTGCTAATAACTATACTCACCCAAATCATAGTGGTCATGTAACATCATCTGCAGATGGTGCTACAACTATTGCATCTGGTGTAGTAACTTCTACAATGATTGTTGATGGAACTATTGTAGCAGGAGATATAGCTAGTAATGCAATTACTACAGCTAAGATAAATGCTGATGCTGTTACAGCTGCTAAGATCGGAAATGATGTTATTAATAGTGAACATTATGCAGCTGGTTCAATAGACAACGAACATTTAGCGAACGATGCAGTTACACAGTTTGTAGTTGGAGACGGATCTGATAATCAAACTTATTATCCTTTGTTTGTCGGTAGTGCTACAGGTAATCTTCTTCCAAAAACTGGAAGTAATTTAACATTCAATGGAAGTAGTGGATTATTATCAGTTGGTGGAGCAATAACCGCAACAGGTGATATCACAGCATTTGCTAGTTCAGATATAGCATTGAAAGAAAATCTTATCAATATACCTAATCCTTTAGAGAAAATATCTAAGATTAGCGGATATATGTTTGATTGGAAAGATCATAAGGATCCAGATGTACTAGGTGAAGGACATGATGTTGGTATCATTGCACAAGAGATAGAAAAAGTTCTACCTGAAGTAGTAATTACAAGAGCCAATGGTAAGAAAGCTGTTAATTATCAGAAAATTATTCCATTATTAGTAGAATCAATTAAGGAGCTAAAAACAGAATTAGATGACTTAAAATCTTCTAATTCATAAATAGTAATAAGAGGGATGGCAGCAGTATCAAATTTATATATTGATCAGGGAGCAGATT
>MPMD02209679.1_pt1 | contig 11100 bp, 14 predicted proteins | sample 1617291 | NCBI WGS metagenome assembly MPMD02 (sample SAMN05944810, study PRJNA350692) | marine metagenome | biome: marine; feature: ODZ; material: water; isolation source: 120 m water sample filtered on 30 um supor filter | place: Pacific Ocean | collected 2012-04-09 | depth 120m m | reverse complement strand
GTTAATGGGGTCAACCGTTACTAAAGCGGGTTGTGGTATTGGGTGACCTTCTTTGATTTTTCGCCAGCGATAAACCTGTGTTAAGAGTTTGTCGCTGTTAAAGGGGTTCCATTTTTTTTGCGGAGCCCATTCGGAACTTTGGTTCTTTCTCGTCATCTTGATTATGTTGAAATTATTTTTTTTTGCAGATCGTATGTTGCTCTATGACTCTCAAAAATTGTTATAAAATGTTCATAATAGGTCTTCTCCCCACTCGGGAGTATAAAGGTTTTGAAGAATGGCTATGATATTCCATTCGTGAAAATCGGCTGTAGTGTACTCGTTTTCTTTAAGTTTTTTGAACAGAGTATCTGCAAGCTCCCCTTTAGAAAAAGAGCCATCTAAATGTAAGTGCTCAAACAAAATAAAAGGAATAAAATACTTTTCAAAATCTATACTCAAAAGTATTTTAGCGTCCCACCCTTCTACATCAACATAAAGACGATCAATATAAGTTAATCCCAGCTCATCAAAAAGACTATGAGCTGTATGGGCGCGAACTTTAATCTCTTCTATCTCCTCCTGTCGACCATGGTTGGATAAGTGAGAGGAGGACAAGGAAGATAGTCCGCAGGTGGGTTCATTTTTAGGTATGTAAAAAGACAAAAATTCTGCGTCGCTGTCTTCGCTAACGGCATAGTTTAAAAAGTGAAAATCAATCCCACAGTGCTGAGAAAAGAACTTCTCATATAGTCCTTGAGAACTCTTTAAAGAAGCTGGAGAAGCGTCAATCAGAAAAACCTTGCTGCCTTTTAAGAATTTTTCATTAGCTTTAATAAAAAAGAAACATTCGTCTTTTCCGGGGCCGCATCCTATGTTAACTATATTCATAACGTATCTAAAAAAACTTCTTTAAATTTTTGAATGACGCGCTCTGGGGCAAATTCCTTATAAGCGTTCCAGTCTTTGTTAGGATCATATTCAAAAGACAATAAAATATCTAGTAGTTTTTCAGCACTATCAAAATAAATGCCTTTATCGCCCAAAGTAAAAATATGATTACGCTCAGGGGAACCTGAAAAAGTAATCACGGGTTTATTGCAGATAGAATATTCGGCACATGACATGCCAAAAGACTCTCCCTCGAGTCGAGCATGAAGAAACGCGTCTGAGGTGTTAATAAATTTTCTTTTAGTAGTAAGCTTAGCAAAAGGATCCATGTGAATAACGCGGGGGTGGTCTATGAAGCGGTGAGTTTGAACAAACAAAAAATAAATATCGTCTCTTTTGCTCACAGCGTGCTCGATAACCCCGTTAACAAATGGAATATTCCAAGAATAAAATCCCCCTATACGGGAAATGACGGTAGCTCCCGCGGGAATATTTAGCTCTTCCCTAAAACTTTCCTCATGGTGGGGAAGATGAGCCATATAGGGAACAAAAGGATGTTTATAGTCAGAATATTCTTTAGAAAGCCACTCGGAAACATAAGCGTATACGTGTCCGTGAGGGTCATTTTCACATCCTACCACATGAATGAACATGGGTTTGTTGCTTACAAACCTCCCATCATTTTTTTTACCGCACTTTTGTATATATACAGCGTCCACCTCAAGTTGATCAAGCTTTCTTTCTAGGGCCTCCATATTTTCCGTGCCCTCAAGCTCAATCACTTCCATAGAGTTTTGAAACTTCTTAACAGCAAGAGGGTGGGTTCCCGGGTGATTTTTGTCGCAAATCATATAAGATTTATTGCGTAAAATTGTTTGGTTAAAGTGGGCGTAATCGTAGTTACTCACTCCGGTGCCTTGGATGTCCAAGTGGGGTTGGTAAAAGGCTATTTTCTTCATTCTAAAACGTCATAATATTTCCCAATTTCAAATTTTGTGCCTTGAGTTATGCTTTCTTTAGGGGCGCTACCATCGTAAACTTCCCGAGAAAGAACACGAAAATCAAAACTAACTCGCGTCTCGCCTGTATCGTTGGGTTTATTGCCGTGACGACAGTTGGCTCCATCCCACTCTACGGCTTCACCATACTTTGCTTCCATTGGTTGAAAATCTTTTTTATCAGGTTCCGTTTCATGCCAAAAAGTATTTGTATCGAAAGCATCGGTAACCGGAAGGTAATAATTTATTTCTTGTGGGTTGTGGTTATAGTCCCTATCTCTGTGCCAACCAAACACTGCAATGTTAGAAGGTTGGTGAATGCGAAACGTGGGAAAACGTTGAAAAATAATAGGGTAATCATGATTAGGTATAATGACTTCTTTTATAAAAGCCCTATAAAGCTTTACAAATTTTTGATTGCTATCTCCGTCCATATTATCATAAAAAGCCCTGTGTAAATCTTGGGCTTGATCAGTGCCGTGCACCAAAGTCTCTCCAAAGTTATGTGTTTGATGCAAATTAGGTAAATCTTGAATGCTTAAATAATCTTCAACTACTTCTCGAAATGGATAACTCTTAATTGAATATTTTATGCGTTTCATCTCTCTGTTGTGTATGCTATAATCATTTCGCTACCAGAAAAATCAACATGTTCTGGTAGCCCAGTGTCTAAAATAATATAATTAGAGCTTATTTGAAATATATGCTCATATAATAATTCCTTTGAAATAAACCCGATGTTATCATACGAAGAATGCGGGCCATGCATCCCTTTTCCAGTTGACGTCTCATAGTTATGGAAAAATTTTCCATCATCTATAATGATAACATGATCTGAGCGGTTTGAATATTTTTTGATAAAGTCAAGCTCTAATAAAATTGTTGTAAAGCTATCTTCATGTGAATCTAGCAAAATGAAAAACCGCTCATCTGGGTTTGATTCGAAAGTGTGTTTAATAAAAGGTAGCGAATCTCCTTCTTTGAAATAAATATTTTGTTTATCTTTAAACTGCTCTTCGATAAAAGACCTTAAAGAACGGTGTCCCTTACGCTCTTCTTCAGGCGTTCGTGCAAAATACGGATTAATATCTAAATGTTTTTCAACTGTATAAACCTTGGAAAAATAATCACTTAATATTAAAGATGTGTTACCCGTGAACGTACCGGTTTCTAAAGCACAATTTACATTTTTTAAGTCAAAACCCTCTCTTGTTTGGTGAAATAAAAGCGTATGTAAAAAAACATTTGGCACTAATAATTGTTTTTTATGAGATTCGGAGCATACGTCCCATGCTGCGCTGTTTTTGTGGTTAACAAATTGTTTCATTTTAACGCTTTTTGATATAAATCAACAAATCTTAAAGTTTGTTCTGGTAAATATTTTCTCCAATTGCTTATATCTTCTAATAATTTCAAGGTCGTTCTGTAGCCAAAAATTTCATTCTCAAGGTTTTTTATTAAATCTTGCTCGTTTCTATCTTGGTATACGGTAGCTTGATTATAGATAACACTATTAGGGAAATAGTGTTGAACAATGTAGGCTCCCCAAATATCGTCCATTCTTCCAACGTGCGGCAACACAAAATAATAAGGGAGTACTTCGCGTGACAAAAAAGTATTCTGGCTGTTAAATGGGGAAAAATTATTTGAAGAGAATGGCTTTAAACTGTCAGAAAACTTAACTATAGGTTTAAGTGCTAATCTAGCCATAGCGTCAATGTCAGGATCACCATCCCATAAGTCGGCTTGTATTAACGGGGCGAAGTATTTCTTCCCTTTATACTCATAGTTTAATCGGTTGGGCACATGTTCGATAGGGTAACCTCGGTGCCATACTTGATTGTGTTGGGTTACTGAAAGAGGATCGAAAAACCCAGATGAGTGGTTATAAAAATCACATTCTACTTCTTTATTGATATATAAGTTTTCGCCCCACGTATCATATGGAATATTATCATCGTCAACTGTGGATATAATTTCTGCACCTTTATTATATGCTTCTACGAAACCTAGGTTTCTTCTTTGTATAGTATTCCACCCTATAGAATCACTTAGGTTTTTATATTTTTTTTCTTGTAAGTCTGGGTGTAAATAAAAAACACCTTCCATTTTTTGGTAGCTAGCATGAGGGGTTTTTTTATCTCCAACTACTATAAAATTATAGCCTTTTTTAAGAGCTATTTTGGCAAATTTTTTTGTAGCTAATGTGGGTTCGTTGATAGTGGTAGTTACGACAGTTATCATTTATATTGTGTAGTTCTTTAAATTATATCCCTGCCATCCCCACGCTTCAGTGTTCTCAGTCTCTTCAAAATCTCTAACAAATTTAAACATATCGTTGTTAGGTAATATCTCTCCCGGTATTGTTTTTTTAGAATTACCGTGATCTAAGTGAAATATATCTTCGTATGTTTTTTTAATATTAGCATAAATATGGCCTTTTTTCATTAAATTAGAATCAGCGTATGATCGACCCCCTGCGCTTTCTTCAAAACCTTTCATCTTTTCCCACACGTCTTTATGCGCAAACTGGAAATCTCCACAACCAACAACTAGCGACCAAAAATCTCCGGGGTCCCAAATATCTCCTGCTTGAGGGCTGCCTCCATCTGGGTCTAGTTTTAAATAATGATAGTCATTTTTTATGGCGGATAGCAGTTGATTAGTATCCGTATATTTTAAATGTAATAGCTTAGGCACGTGCCTTTTGGCCGCTGTATATAAAGTGTCTTTATTGTATTTTGATAAATCAAACTTTTCTAATAAAACATCTATATTAGAGACTAACACCCACTCGTGGGTTGCGCGTCTAACTCCTATATTTCTACCTAAACACTCCACAATAGAGTAATTAACATATTGTGGATTCTGCTTTTCTATATCTGCCTTCTTAACCTCATAAACCTTTAATTTTCCCGTCTTAGGTAAATTATCCTTTATGTCATCAATTAAAGAGCGGGAGGGCGACTTCCAATCTACGTAGATGACTTCATCAAAATTATTCAAAAAGCAAGTTAAACTATGAGTCGCCCTATGATGAAGGTTCCCTCCATAGTCATCGTTTTTGCTCATTACGACAACACTAATCATTAGTTAATTTTTTCTACCCAATACTGGAGTAAATCAGACATAGTGGTTTCAATATCAAACTCAGGCTTCCACTCAGTGATGTCGGTAACTGGTCGGCTGTCTCCGTGCTGGTATTGAATATCAATAGGCCGATAAAAAGGAGGGTGAATCTTTTTCTCTATATTTTTAATTCCTGAATGGCTTATCAGCAAATCAGTATAATAGCCCATTGGGTGAGGAGTGTCGCCACAGACGTTGTAAATATTTCCGCTAGAATTGTCTGACATCATTAAAAGATAATACGCCAAAACACAATCTCGAACATCTATAACCACTCGAATAGTATCTAGATTTCCAACTAGAAGAGTTCTATCGCTATCCGTGCTTTTTATCATTTGTGCAATTTGAAAAGCGTCCGAAGAAATAGAAAAAGTTTTTCCTCGTCTAGGACCTGTGTGGGAAAAGGCTCTCGTAATAAAACCATTAATAGCGTTATTTTCAAATCTTTCCTGCAAATAAAGATCTGTAGCCACTTTACTTACTCCATAAGGATTAGCAGGTAGCAGAGTATCTGTGGTTTGAATCTTTCTACCATCTTTACCTGTATTGCCGTACACTTCAGAGGTGCTGCAGAACATTAGCTTAGTATCTGGGTTATGTTTCTCAATTGCCTGAATAAGGTGCGTCGACCCCATCACGTTTTCCTCCATCGTACCTATTGGGTTTACAAAACTAGTTGGAGGGTGGGATTGTGCCGCCAAATGAAAGACACCGTCGAACTTATTATCTTCAAAAACTTTTGAGATAGACAGATAGTTCCGCAAATCCCCATAAACGAATTTAATTTTACTAAAATCATCGGTAGAAACAACATCTAAGATGTCAGTTTCTCTCCCATTTGAGTGTCTAACTAATCCGTAAACATCGTGTCTTTCAGCAATTAAAAGGTTCGCTAAATGCGGGCCTGCGAACCCGGTGATACCAGTAATTAAAAATTTCATTAAACCATTTGATTATAAGATAAAAAAGATTTTTTTAAAGGTCTTTCATGCAAGTCTGATTAGAATATTGTTTTTCCCATGGCGTTTTAAACAAGCCGTCTATTGCATGATGATTACGAGAAAACAAATGCAACTTAGTTGCAGAAAGCTCCAATTTTTCGCATAAATATGTCAAAGCTGAGCCCTCTATGTAGATTTCAGAGGCGCATTCCACAACTTTGCACCAATCAAATAAAGAAAAATCCGTGAACATTTCTAAATATACCGCTTGGTGGGTTGGGTTGGAAGGAGTTAGGTCTACTATTGTTATGTCGTCGGGTGCAGTTCCGACAAAATTGTTAACAAAGATATATTTATCATCATCTTTAAGGTTTAAGACATCATAATATAAGGCGTTCTCTTTATCTTTATTTCTTTGAAAAGAAAAAAAGTCCTGCCAATTATGCCATAAGCAATCTGCTAATTCATATTTTGCTTTCATTAACCCGTTGGCTCCCCCCGCTCCGTCTGTGCAAATAATTTTAAAATCCTCCGTTTCTATTTGAGAGTTTAGGGGGCATTCAAAATAAGCTTCTTTAAAAGGAAAGTTATCTTCGGTGGAAGGATAGTTAAAATTAGTAATATACTGAGGTAGATGGGAATATACTGGCGCTACTGGCCACCATACCTCATAGCCGTGTTTTTTTTGTTCTTGCGTCGCCAGTTTTTGAAGAAAACAGATATCTCCTAGCCCTGCAGGCTGTTTAATGAAAAGTTTTTTCATAAATTAATACGATGTAAAACGTTCTCCAGAATCACCTCAGGAGAGAGATCTTGTTTTATTTTTGCCAAGCGAAGGGGCGGCGTCAACAACATTTCTTCATAAGTGTCTTGACATTTATGAACCTGAAACACGGCATCCACATACTCCTCGAGAGAATTAAAATCTTTAAAATAAAAAAAACTCTTAGGGTTAAAATAGTCTTTTATTCGCTCTCCTCCGTTGTAGAGAGGGACGCATCCCGCTTCGAGCGGTTCAGTTATTTTTTCAGTGTTGTAGCCGTGGTGGTAAGAGTTTTCAAAAGCGATTGTAAACCGATAATTATGAAGCAGTTTAACTTTATCTTCTTGAGATCCTCTTAAGGCTTCCCCGGTATTATTTAAAAGATGGCCAAAGCTGTCTACATGTTCTTTTCGGTGGAGAAGTTTAAACAGGGTGATACGATCTTCAATTTGGTTATTGTTAATAAAGGCACAAAATTTGCGATCTTTAAGGAAACGTTCTCGGTTGTTTTGGATCAGGTTTAAATCCACCGTATAGGTGGGGTTGCTTGGAAGCGGCCGAGGCTGTTCTTTGTTAAACCAGTTAACAAATATAACCCAAAGAGGCATAAATATTTCTTTAGGGAGGTCTTCGTAGTGAGAAAGGGTGACGTCTGAGTCATCGTAATGGGAAAGTTGTCCTTTACCGGCGTCAAGATTTTCTCCTGAAAAAAGGATTTTTTTGCATTTATAGTTCTTATAAGCGTCGCCAAACACTGAATAGACTAAAAGGTCTGGCTTGTTTTGGTTGATTTCTACGTCAAATTTAGTTTTAAAGAGATCAGAAAAGTAATTATCGTGAGAATTGAACTGGTAGTTTTCAAATCCCCACATATCGCTAAAAGCAAGTTTAAGCTTTTGTTTCATGTTGTTTTTATTAAAGAGACTACTCCTTTTTTTTGCACGGCTTCACATGCTCGTCGGTTTGCATATTTAATGGATTTTTCTATGTCTGTTGTTTCGATAAATTTTGCCACAAGGCTTGAGTGGAACGTATCTCCTGCGCCAGACAAGTCGAACACATCTACCTTCTCTACTGGATAATAGTGAAAGCCCGTGTTTTTCAAAAACATACTGCCTCTCTCTCCTAATGTGACAATTAATTTTCCAACCCAGTCTTTTAAGTTTATATTTCTTTTAAACGATTCAAACTCCGGACTGTTAACTTTAACGAAAGACACGGCTTTGCACCATGCCCCTATGGGTTTTTTTGTGTCTAAAAAAACATTTTTATTAATCTGGCAAAGCATTGATATGTCTGATTCAGTTAAAAACCCTTTTCCGTAATCGGCTATAACTATAGCTTTATAATTTTGTTGTTGGATAGTAGATGGGTTGAATTTTATGCGAGATACAGTGTCCCCTGTGTCGACTCGTAAAAAAGTATGATTAGTTTTTTCATCTACGTAGCGTTGTTTTATAATTTTTTCTGAGTTAGTTATTAGGTCGCACTTTAGGCCGAGGCCTTTCAAGTTTTCATAAACATTTCCTGCCATACCGGGGTTAATCTCGTCTCTGTTGGGTAAAAAAACTGGGGCCGGGGTGTCAGGGCACAACCTATGAGATGATCCATAGGTAAATTTATCTTCACAGCTGTCCCCTATAACTAAAACTTTATTCATTTGCTTTAGTTAGGTTGAATAGTTGAAGAGTCGAGGCCTTCTACTGTGGCTTGTTGGATACTCGGCTCCGTGTAACATACTTTAAGTTTATTGTCTTCTATAATTTTATTCAATTTCCAATCTAAGGCGTCGTCCATAACATTAATATTTTTTAAAATAATATCTATACATCTATGGCTTACCACATAGCAGTGAGCGCAGCGAGATTTAAATCCGGGTAAAGTGTAAACTGTTTGGTCGGGGTGTATCACCGGAGGCTTCATGTTAAATGCGCCCCCAACAAACATTAGGTCTCCTTCTAAAAATTCAAAATCTACCATACATTTATCCAAAAAAGACATAAACCCAAAGCCCTCTGGAATTATAACGTCATCCTCTAATATTAAAATATTTTTATAATTGTTCTTTTTCTGTAATTCATAACATTTTTGGTGTTTCAAGTAGACAGAGATGGCATTAATGTTTAAATTATGACGCAGATCTAATTCGTCTTTTTTAATCTGATCTGGGTGAAAGTCCTCTACCCATTCTACGGCTTTTATATTTTCTCTTTTAAAGGCTTTGAGTAAGTTGTCTTTACGGTCTGGGCGATCTGTATGGTGTAGACAAAAATAATGCATTATACTTTAATCCCCTTGTCTCTTTCTACGTTTATAGCAAAAGCAGTTTGAATAGGTTTTTCATTTCCCACGACTCCTATCGGTTTGGTGTCGTTAATTAAATAACGCGGGCCAGAGCGCAAATCAAACAATATTCGGTCGTACTTTATGTTGTAATACTTTAACATCTTTAAGGTATGCTCTTTGTGTTTACTGTCTCTTGCTGTTGTTAAAACAATCGTATCGTTAGGGGGTATAGAATTAAGGAAGCGAACGCTTTTGGAAATAGGTGTTTCCAGCAGATAGCTTTCGTCTCCTTTTTTTTCGATAGCGACGTCTAGTGTATCGTTGGAAAGGTGTTTAACTATGGTTCCGTCTATATCTATAAACCATGTATTGTTTAAAGATTCTTCTTTCATTAAGTTTAAAAATATTTGTCGCTCCACGGCTGTCCTCCCGCAAAGTGACGTACGATAGTATCTTCTTTTTTGCTTTTTACTATATTATATTTTTGGAGAGACTCGCTGATAGGGTCATCCGTTTCTTCAGTTAGTAGTGTTGTGTTCCATTCTGGCCCTCTGATTTCAACGTGTTTGTCTAGGTCATTAAGCGAATAATGCAGGTTTGGGGAAACTGTTGAATGAAACCCATGGTTAGGCATATCAAAAAAAGAAATCCAACTATGTGGCAACACTCCTGTCATTGTGTACCATGCGGCTTGCTCTCTAAAATTTTGCCAATGATCTAAGTCTTTACATTTGTTGTATAAGTCTTCGCTTAAGATGCGATCGATTAAATCAATGCTCCAATCATTGACTGTAATAGTATAGTTTCCCATGCAATGAGTATTGCCGTTATCAATAGCATAAGAAAAACTTTTATTCGTTTGGTAAGGTTGATCGTCTTTAACAACAACCATGTCTGCGTCAAAATGAGTTAAGATATCCCCTTGTTTGAGCTTTCCTTTATTAATCCAATCTTGCACAACAGTGAACTTCCACCACGTAGGGTTGTCTCGAACCAACTCTAATGGCTCGTCGTTCCCTATGACCACATACTCGAACCCGTGCTTGTCACAATATCTTTGGTTGATGGGGCTAATGTGGTTATCAAAAATTTCTTGCTTCTCGTTTTTGTATCTTGCTATTACTAAAAAATATTTATTCATTGTTTTTATTCCCACAAAACAACGTCTAGCCCTATACTTTCAAAGTAATCGAGCCATGCGATGTCTCCTGTGAGGGGTTGTATTGTATCCATATTTCCTTGATGAAATTCTACATAAATTTTAGAAAACCATTTAAAATTGTCAGTTTCACGTAACTGTTCAAAGATATCAAACTCCATTCCTTCTACGTCAAATTTAGCTAAAATACTTTTTTGCTCGCGGTTTGGTAGCAACTGGTCCAGCAGGGAGGTTATAGACATAGAGAGAACTTTTACTGTTTTATATCTATCAAAACGCTCGTTTGGTTTCCAGTTGTAGGTCTTCTCGTTATTCCAGTTGGAGGGGGTTAGTAGCGAAGATCCTCCTCCTTGTGGTTGGCCGTCATCCTCTACCTCACAATTAAAATTGAAAAAACCATCGATAGCGCTGATAGCTATATTATAATAATCCACACCATTTTGAAATTCAATGCCTTGAAAAGTGTAAGGGTTAGCTTCAAAAGAATGAATCTCTACTTCTCTATCAAGTTTTTCGAGGCTCCTAATTTGCTTGAGGCCTTCGCTAAAGTGGGTGCCAAAATCTAAGAAATATTTAAAGGGGCCACTATGTGAGGGGTCATCCGGCTTTATATTACTTAGCTTTGTGTTCGGGCACCCTTTAAATCTGGAGAGTTGCTCCTCTGAAAAAACTTTAATATGTTTGAATGTATCGTCCACTATGTTTTTTGATTTTTTTCGGAAAATTTTTTTAGTTACCGATTATTTCCATTGTTGTTTTAAAAGATCCCTCTATGGAGCAGTTTTTATTGAACCATTCGATGCAATTATCTGACATTTCTTGCCATTTTTCCTTGCTTGTGGCCGCTATTTTCTCCTTAACTTCGCGTGGGTGGCGCCCATATAGGTAATGAATATTTTCTTGAAGGGGATTGTGATAATCATTAAAAGTATCCCATGTAAAAATGGGCACCAC
>MPMD02140717.1_pt1 | contig 11102 bp, 7 predicted proteins | sample 1617291 | NCBI WGS metagenome assembly MPMD02 (sample SAMN05944810, study PRJNA350692) | marine metagenome | biome: marine; feature: ODZ; material: water; isolation source: 120 m water sample filtered on 30 um supor filter | place: Pacific Ocean | collected 2012-04-09 | depth 120m m | reverse complement strand
GTGGTCGATGCCTCCATGGCCGTCCCGCGCGTGCGCACCCTGCTCCTGCGCGGCGAGTCGGATCCCGAAGAACTCGAGCTCGCGCGGCGCATGGGCGTCGACGTGCTCGGCGTCTCCGAGCGCTCCCTCACACCCGAGGCCGTGCAGCGAGCCCACGAGCATGGGCTGGAACTGTGGGTCTACACGGTCAACGACACCGCCCGCGCGACGGAGTTGCTGGACTGGGGCGTCGACGGCCTGATCACCGACCGGCCGGCGGAGATGCGCGCCCTGGCGCCGTTCGCGCCCTGAACCCCGTCCTCAGGGAAGACGTCGCGCCAGGTGGCGCGAGAGGCGCCGGGTGAGCCAGGGCGGCAGGTGCGACCAGGTAGAGCGCAGGGCGCGCGTGCGCGGATTCGACGGGGTGAAGGAGGGCGTCGAGGTGCTGCTCAGCAGGTGATAGCGGTAGGCCAGGGGCCGCGCCTCAAAACCCTGGTTGCGCTTGAAGGCCACCGCCCCAGAGTCGCGCCGGCTGCGCCCCAGGTCGAAACGTCGTAGACCGTGGTCGCGAGCCCACTCCTGCAGGCCGGCGATCATGAAACTCGTGGCGGACCACTCGCGGTTGGCCTCGGGCGTGGTGCCGATGTAGTACATCGAGAAGGTGTCGCCGTGGACGAAGGACATGCTGGCCGCGACGGTGCGGCCGGCGCGCCGGGTAGCGTGCACGACGGCGCCCGAGGCGAGCTCCTCCTGCAGGGCCTGAAACCAGTCCAGGGGTAGCGCCGGTGATCCCAGGCGGCGCTTGCTGTCGTGGAACAGGCGCTCGAGATCGACGAGGTGATCGGGACCTTCGACGAGCTCCAGGCCGTGCCGGTCGCGCGCCCGGCGCACGAGACGCCGTTCCTCCTTGGGCAGGCTCGCTAGCAGGTCCTCTCCTTTTCCGGGCAGGTCGCGCGTGAAGGCCAGGTAGAGGTCGGACGTCACGAGGTCACCCAGGCCGGGATCTTCCTCGCAGCGCAACTCCAGGCGCCCCACTCGCTCGACGCGAGCCAGCTCGACGGCGGCCGAGACCAGGGCGCGCACGACGAAGCCGTCCTCCCCCAGGGGCCCGGCGCCGACGCCGTAGGGAACGGAGATCAGGTGCGACGGACCGAACAGGCCGCGGCAGCGCGCCAGGGGCAGCACGCCCACGATCCGTCCGTCGCGCCAGGCGACGAGGTCCCGGCGCGCGTGGCCGAACACGCGCTCGACCGCGCGCAGCCAGCCGGCGCGCTGGGCGAAGCGACCCTGAGGATGGGCCGCCACGAGGGCGTCGCGCGCCTCGTCGTCCTCGCCGCGCGCGGCGCGCACCTCAAGGCTCGCGCCCTGCGGACTGTCGGCGCTCGGACCGCTACGGGAGGGCTTCATGGGAGACGGTGCGCCCGACGGCCTGCGCTCCGGATTCTTCTCTTCGGCCGCGGGGCCGACCGGAGGTGAGGATTCTCGCCTGCACGCCAGGCAGCAGACCAAAGCCGAGGCCGCGCGCCAAGCCCCACGGCCTGGCGACGCGGCCCCGAAGAGCGCTGCAGCGGGCGGCGCTGACTAGAAGGTGGTCAGGTAGCGCTCGACCTCCCAGGAGTGCACGGTCCCGATGTACTCCTGCCACTCGGTGCGCTTGGCATGCACGAAGTGCTCAAAGATGTGCTGCCCAAGGGCGTCCTTCATGATCTCGTCCTTGTCGAGGGCCGTGATGGCCTCGCCCAGGTTGCCCGGCAGGCTCTTGATCTTCAGGCGCGAGCGCTCGCGGGCGCTCATGCGGTAGACGTTGGCCGAGACCGGCGGCGGGGGCTCGATCTGGTTCTTCACGCCGTCGAGACCCGCGGCCAGCATGACCGTGAAGGCCAGATAGGGGTTGCAGGCCGGATCGGGCATGCGCAGCTCGCAGCGCGTGCCGATCGCGCGCCGCGCAGGCACCCGGATCAGGGGCGAGCGGTTGCGCATGGACCAGGCCAGGTCAGTGGGCGCCTCGTAGCCGGGAACCAGGCGCTTGTAGGAGTTGACCAGCGGGTTCGTGATGGCGCAGAAGGCGCGCGCGTGCTTGAGCAGGCCGCCCACGTACCAGCGCATCGTGTCGGAGATCCCGTCGTACTCTCCGTCGGGATCGAAGAAAGAGTTGCTGCCGTCTTCGCGAAAGAGGGACTGGTGGACGTGCATCCCCGAGCCGTTCTGGCCGTGGATGGGCTTGGGCATGAAGGTCGCGTGCAGGCCCATGTCGCGCGCGACCCGACGTACGACGAAGCGGAAGGTGGCCAGGTTGTCGGCGGTCGCCAGGGCGCCGTCGTACTTGAAGTCGATCTCGTGCTGCCCGGGCGCCACCTCGTGGTGGGCCGCCTCGATCTCAAAGCCCAGGGCCTCGAGGGCGATCACGATCTCCCGCCGGCACTCTTCGCCAAGGTCCATCGGAGCCAGGTCGAAGTAGCCCGCCCCGTCGTGGGTCTCGGTGGTCGCCTCTCCTCCGGGCCCCTGAAGGAACAGGAAGAACTCCGCCTCAGGGCCGGCGTTCATGACGAAGCCCATCTCGGCGGCGCGCGCGCACATGCGCCGCAACGCGAGGCGCGGGCAACCCTCGAAGGGCGTCTCGTCGGGGTTGTAGATGTCGCAGATCAGACGCGCCACGCGACCTTGATCGCGGCCGCCGTGCCCGACCGAGGCCCAGGGGTCGATGCGGTAGGTCGAGAGGTCCGGCTTGAGGAGCATGTCCGACTCCTCGATGCGCGTGAATCCCTCCACCGACGATCCGTCGAACTGGATCTCGCCGTCGAGGGCCTTCTCAAACTGACTGGCGGGGACCTCGATGTTCTTGTTGATCCCGGTCAGGTCCGTGAACTGCATGCGCAGGAAGCGCACGTTGTGCTCCTGGGCGTGCTCCAGGATCTGCTGCCGGTCCATTGTTGAATCGATCGCCTGGTAGGCCTTGAGTTCGTTCGCGCTGATCGTGCTGGTCATGGCGGTTTAGGGGCAAAGGGGCGTATTGGCCCAAGAGGGGAGATCCGTACCTACAAGCAAGAACTGCACAAACGGCCAGTTTTTGCTCGCACTAAGGGGGATCATGGCGCCTGGAGGGCCGTTCCGCCACCGGAAACCTGCCAAAACCGTACTTTTCGTGTGACACCGCGCAAAACCAGCGCGGGAGCTTTCCGCCGGCAGGGTCGGGCGCGACCCCGGGTCAGGGAGTCATCCCCCACCAGGGAGCTTGCTCCCCGCCGAGCCGGGGACCAAGATCCCTGCCCCGCCGGCGACCACCCTGCGGAGACCGCAACCATGGAGACCCCCAAGCGCAGCTGGATCAGCGGCATCTTCCAGCGACGGTACCGCGAGATCACCGTCGAGGCGGTCGTCTTCGGCGTCCTGATCGGCGTGGTGATGAACGCCGCCATCACCTACTCAGGCCTCAAGATTGGCTTCACCATCGGTGGCAGCGCGATCGCCGCCGTACTCGGCTGGGGAGTCCTGCGAGGGATCCTGCGCAAGGGCAGCATCGTCGAGAACAACGTGGCCCAGACCGTGGCCTCCTCGGTCAACACCTCCAACAGCGGGGTGATCTTCACAGTCCCGGTGCTCTTCCTGCTCGGCGTGCAGGTCAACTTCTGGTGGCTGGTGGCCGCCTGTACCGCCGGCGCGATCCTTGGGGTGGCCTTCATCATCCCGACCCGCAAGCAGATGATCGACTGTGATCGACTGCGCTTCCCGACCGGCACGGCGGTGGCAGCGGTCCTGCGCTCTCCGGGCGAGGGCGTGGAGAAGGCCCTCGTGCTGCTGGCCGGCATCGGCCTCGCCATGGCGGTCTTCTTCTTCACCCAGAGCCACTCGGTCCTGGGCATTCCCGGCTACGGCCAGCTTGGGATCGCCGGCGTCCACGACGACGCATTGGACATCGGGTCGTGGATCGCGAGCGTCCCCGGCCTGGGGAATCTGTGGCACGACTCCTTCCAGTTCACCTGGGCCATCGCCCCCTTCGCCCTGGGCGCCGGCTTCATCACCGGCCGCCCGGGCCTGGTGGTCCTGGCGGGCGGCATCCTGGCGGCCTACGTGATCACCCCCGTGGCCTTCGACAACCAGTGGATGCCGGCCACGGTGGGAGGCGACGAGGCGGCGGGCTGGGCCCTGCTGAACATGAACCGGCCCCTGGGGATCGGCCTACTGATGGGCGGCGCCCTGGTCGGCCTGCTGTTCGCGATCCCCGCCATCGGAGCCGCCCTGAAATCCATGCGCGGCGCCACCGAGGGCGGCCGCGAGCGTGATGAGCTACCCCTGGGCGTGCTGGCCGTCGCCATCGGCCTGGCCTTCTGCGTGCTCTTCGGCGCCGCCCACGCCACGGTGAGCGATGGCAGCCTCGCTCAAGCGGCCCTGATCGCCGCCGTCGGCACGGCCTGGATGTGGTTCGCCGGCATCGTGATCGCCCAGTGCGCGGGCATGACCGACTGGAGCCCGATCTCGGGCATGGCGCTCTTGACGGTCATGGTCTGCCTGCTCTTGACGGACAACCAGGTCGTCCCGGCGGTCCTGATCGGCGCGGCGGTGTGCGTCGCGATCACCGAGTGCGCGGACATGATGCAGGACCTCAAGACCGGCCACCTGGTGGGCGGCTCGCCCCTGCGCCAGCAGTTCATGGAGCTGTGCGTGGTGTGGATCGGACCGGTGGTCTGCCTCGCGACGGTGTACCTGCTCGCCGAACGCAACATGGGCGAGTACGGCGTCGCCTTCGGGCCGGGGACCGACTCCCCCGCCCCGCAAGCCGCCGCCTTGCAAGGCGCGATCGACACGATCCGCAGCGACAACGCCCCCACCGGGCTGTACGCCATGGGCGGCGTCCTGGGCGGCTTGATGAGCCTCTCCGGCATCCCCGGCCTGGGAGTGCTGGTCGGACTCTCCATGTACCTGCCCCTGCGCTACCTGCTGCCCTACGGCCTGGGCTGCGCCGTGCAGATGCTCATGCAACGCCTGAAGGGTGCGAGCTGGACGGAGAAGTGGGGCGTCCCCTTCGCCGCCGGCTTGCTGGTGGGCGAAGGTCTCCTGGGCATCGTCTTCGCGGCCATCCAGGTCATGGGAGGGTGAAGGAGATGATCGGCAAGCTCGGCAACCTGCTGCTCGTGATCGGGACTGTCTTCGGCGCCCTGGCCGCGGCGGACAGCGTCAAGGCCTATCGGCACGTCGACCTGACCGGGGACGAAGATCTGGCCGGGGAGTTCCTGTTCCTGGACGTCCCCGGCGCGACGGACGATCCCGAGTCGAATCCCCCCCCGATCCTCGCCCTTCAGGGCCAGGCGCTCTCGGCCGAGCTCGTCGCTGGTCTGCGAGCCGCCGGCGTCGAGCGCGTGCGCGTCCGCAGACCGGCACTGGCTTTCGAACCCGTGACCCTGGCCGAGGCCGAGGGGCGCGTCTTGCACGGCGGCGTGGCGCTCGGCGGAAGCAGCGAGTCCATCCGGGCGGGTCGCATCATCACCAGGGATCTGGTCGAGCGCGCGCGCGCGGCCGGAGTCTTGACCCTCGCGGTGCGCGACGGCGAGGCGCTCGATCTTACGGCCGAAGGACTCGATCTCGGGCGCAAGGCGCGCCTGGCGGAGGACATCGACCTGCCGTTCCAGATCCCGGCCGGCACCTACCTCGACGCCACTCGCCTGGCCGAGCTCACCGAGGCCGAGGTCGAGATGGTGGACGTCAAGACGCCCGCGGCCTGGAACCTGGCGGACTGGACCCAGCGCTGGAACTTCCTGGGCGCGGTGCTCGCGATCCTCGCCGGGGTGCTCCTCAACCGCCGCGGCGCGCGGGCCAGCGCCGTGCAGGCCACCCCCAGCGCCGGAGGGACGGTCGAGGAGCCGAGCGCCGTCCTCGAGCGCCTCGTGGCGGAGACCGAGGCCCTGGCCGGCCGGGTCGAGACCCTGGACGCCCCGGCCCTGCACGCCGCGCTGGACGCCCTCCTGAGCGGTCCGCTGTACACCCTGGTCGAGGGGCGCGAGGCCCTGCGCGCACGCCACGGCGTGCGGGCCGCGACCGCCTTCATGGCTCCCCTGGCCACGGCCGAGCGCCAGCTGAACCGCGCCTGGTCGGCGGCGGTGGACGGAGCCACCGAGGAGTCGCGCGACTGCGTGGGGCACGCCCTGGCGCCCCTGCGGGAAGCGCGCGCCGCCTTCCCTGCCTCCTAGCCCCCATCCATGCGGGCAGGTGCGCCCGCGACCCCGTTCGGATACCCTGCCGAATTCCGGCCACTCCACCCTCACAAGATCATGATCCGCCCCCTCGCCCTGTTCCTCATCGCCGGTGTGACCGGCGCCGCCACCCTGCCCATGCTCGCAGACTACACGACCCTGCCGGCCGACCCGGCCGAGGTCGAGAGCGCCCTGCGGGCAAACACCCTGACCCTCGCCTCGGCGATCAGCGCCGCCCTGAAGGACGCCGGCGGCGTGGCCCGCGAGGGCCGCATGCTGGCCGGGGGCGACGAAGGCGCCGAGGTCACGGTCCACGCCGAGGGTCAGGCCTGGACGGTGCGCGTCAACGCGCTCGGCGAGGTGCAGTCGAAGGAGCTCTCACCGCGCTTCCCCGGCGCGCCCTGCTCTGGCTCGTGGACCGAGACCCCTTCAGGGATGAAGTACTACGACCTGGTGGTCGGTGAGGGCGAGACGCCCGGCGGACCGTCGGCGCGCGTGAAGGTCCACTACTCGGGCTGGCTCGTGGACGGAACGATGTTCGACAGTTCGGTCAAGCGCGGCCAGCCTTCCACCTTCGGACTGAACCAGGTCATCAAGGGCTGGACCGAGGGCGTGGGCAGCATGAAGGTCGGCGGCAAGCGCAAGCTGATCCTGCCCTTCGACCTCGCCTACGGCCCCATGGGCCGCGGCCCGACCATCCCGCCCCGGGCGACCCTGATCTTCGACGTCGAGCTGCTCGAGATCATCGCTCAGTAGGCGGTTCGATCAGGCGCGGCGGCTCAGAGCCCGGCGTCCACCAGGGTCACGCCACGGAAGCGCGCGGGCGCGGCGCCGTGGCTCATCTCCGCGACCTGCATGGGGTTGCCCTTGCCGCAGTTGGGGACGCCCCACAGGTCCCAGTGAGCCTCGTCGCAGATCGCGTCGCAGGAGGCCCAGAAGGCTGGCGTCGAGCCCTGGTAGGTGGGGCTGCGCAGCAGGCGGCCGAGCTTTCCGCCCCGGATCTCGCGTCCGACCTCGCAGGTGAACTGGAAGTTCAATCGGCGCTGATCGATCGACCACATCTTGACCGTGTCCGCAAAGATGGCGCCGTCCTCGGTGTCCGCCAGCAGGTCGTCGAAATTCCAGGTGCCCGGCATCAAGGAGAGGTTGGTGATGCGGATGATGGGCGTGTCGTACCAGCCCTCCGCGCGCGCCGTACCGCGGCTGCGCTCTTCGCCGATGCGCCCGGCCCACTCGCGGCTGGTGTGGTAGCCCTGGAAGATGCCGTCCTTCACCACGTGCCAGGAGCCCGACGGAACGCACTCGTCGTCGAAGCCGCGCGTGTCGAGGCCGCCGGGGACGGTCGAGTCCGCGACGAGGTTGACCAGGTCCGAGCCGTAGCGAAAGTTGCCGAGCTTCTCGGTCGTCGCGAAGGACGAGCCGGCCAGATCGACCTCGTGACCAAAGACGCGGTCGAGCTCGTTGGGGTGGCCGACGGACTCGTGGATCTGCAGCATCAGCTGGCTGGCTCCCAGGATCAGGGTGCGCTCGCCCGCGGGGCAGGGATCGGCGGAGCACAATTCGACCGCCTCGTCCCGCACCCGTGCGCCGTGGCCGACGAGGTCCTGGGCCAGGACGTGCTCCCAGCCCGCGCTCCTGTAGTTGCCGCCGAAGGACGACGGATAGCTGCGAGTCTCGACCTGGCCGTGGGCGGCAGCGGTCGAGGAGAGCCCGGCACCGGTGCGCACGAGCACCTGGTGGATCGCCGCGCCCTCGCTCGAGGCCTGCCACTGCTCCTCCCTGCGCAGGCTACAGGACGCCTCGCGCACGACGGTCTCCTCGCGCCCCTCCATGCTCGCCTCGGCCTCGCGCAGGAAGGCCACGCGCTCGGACAGGGAGACCTCGAAGGGGTCGATCTCGACCGGCGTCGCGTACTCGGCCACATGGCCCTCGTTCCCGGCCAGCAGCGCCGGATCCACCACGGCCAGGGACAGCTGGCGGGCGGCGGCGACGGCCCGCTGCGCGAGGACGGCGGCCGTTCGGGGTTCCTCGCCGCTCTCCAGGGGCGCGGCCGCGAAGCCGAAGCAGCCCCCGCGGCGCACGCGCACCCCGAGGCCGAAGCACTCGCTGGCCAGGGCCTCCCCGACCTTGCCGTTACGCACCGAGAGCTCCTCGCTCAGCAGGCGGTTGACGCGCCCGTCGGCGTAGTCCGCGCCCGCGCTCATGGCCGCCTCCACGGCGGCGTGCGCGACGTCCATGCTCTCGATCATGGTGGAAACTCTCCTGTCCCGTCTCAGAAGTCGGTGCTGGAAGTGAAGCGGAAGCCCTCAATGCGCAGGGCCGGACAGATGACCTCGCCGTCGAAGAGCGCCCCGGCGACCTCGAGCTCGCGGCCGACGCCGCTGATGCGACCGAAGGACCCCACCAGACTCTCCGTGAAGCGCAAGTTCCTGACCGCCCCGCACAGGCGGCCGTCACGGATCGAGAACGTCCCGTTGCGCGTCATGCCCGTCAGGGTCAGGTCCTTGGGGTCGATCATGTTCGTGTAGTGAAACTGGGTCACGAGCAGCCCACGTTCGACGCCTTGGATCAGGTCTTCGACGCTCTGTGTCCCCGGCGTCACGACCGGATTCGTCGCCATCGGTCCGTGGCTGTTGGGCTGGGGAAGGCTGTGACCGGTGTTCTCTCGCCCCAGCCTGGCGGCCCAGCGGGTGTCGGTCACCGGTCCGCCGAGCACCCCGGACTCGACCAGGCTCACGCGCCGGCGCGGGCTGCCCTCGCCGTCGAAGGCGAAGCCCGCGTAGACGGGGTTCCCCGCGTCGTCCGCGATGCTGAGGGTCTCGGGGAAGACGCGCTCGCCCTGGCGACCGCAGAGAAAGGAGGACTTCTCGTGCACCTCTTGCGCACCCCAGCCGCGGTAGCTGGCGAAGAGCAAGAGCGAACTGACCGCCGCCGGTTCCAGCACGACCGTGTAGGCCCCCGGTTCGATCGGCACCGGATCGCGATTGTCCTCGGCCTTGCCCACGGCGCGCGCGATGACGCGTGCCGTGTCGAGGTCCACGGTGCGTTCGCTGATCTGCTCGGCAAAGCCCGAGCCGCCCTCGAAACCGGGGGCGCTGGCGGTCAGGGAAAAAGCGGCCCGCGAGCGGGAGCCCCAGACCTCGCGCCCGGCGGAGTTCACCAGGCCGCAGGCCGTCCCGCTGGTCTGAGCCAGTCCGGCCGGCACCAGTTGCGAACTCGCGCAGGCATCCAGGGCCATGCGCACCCAACCCGCCTTCTCCTCGAATGAATGGCCCAGGGTCGCGTCGTCCGCCCTGCGCTCCTCCACCTCCACGGCGCCGCCGAGGGGCGGCAGCTCGGGGTCGGGTGGGGCGCAACGCGCGAGTTCCACGGCCCGCGCGACGGTCGCCTCGCACAGCGCGAGATCGATCCCGTCACAGGTAGCGCGCGCCTCTCGACGCCCGTCGGGACCATCGAAACGAGCCCGCACGGCGAGCTGGAAGCGGCCGCGGTCGGCGCTCTGAGTCGGGCCGCTCTCGGCGAAGCGCACGAAACGATCGCTGGTCGAGTGCAGGGTGACCTCTGTCTCGTCCGCCGTGCTGGCGGCCAGCACGCGCCGCGCGACCTCCAGCGTCTCGTCCCTGTCGAGTAGTTCCATCAGCGCACCACGAAATTGACGAGCTTGCCCGGGACCACGACGGCCTTCAGCAGGCGCTTGCCCTCGAGCTGGGCCGCGACGACCGCTGCCGCCTGCTCCTCGAGGGCGTCGGCCGGAGCCGACTGGGAGACCTGGGTGCGCCCGCGCAGCTTGCCGTTGACCTGCACGACGAGTTCATAGGTCTCGGTCTCCAGGCTGGCCTCGTCGGCCTCGGGCCAGGCAGCGCGGGTGAGCCCCCCCCCGTGCCCCAACCGACTCCAGATCTCCTCGCAGAAGTGCGGAGCCAGGGGTGCGAGCGCGAGGACGAAGCGCTCAGCCTGGGTGCGGGTCAAGGCACCGCTGCGCTTTCCGGCCTCGTTGACGAAGCTCATCAGAGCCGCGATGCCGGTGTTCAGGTTGAAGCGCTCGTAGGAGTCGTTCACCCGCAAGAGGGCGCGGTTCAGCTCTCGCTCCAGCAACAGGGCGTCGCCTTCGAGAGGCGCGCTCAACGCTTCGCTTAGCTGGGGGCGCACGGGCGCAGGATCATCCGGATCGACGAGCATGCGCCAGGCGCGGTCGAGGAAGCGCCGGCAACCGGGGATGTCGCGCGGGTTCCAGGGCTTGGAGTCCGCGAGCGGTCCCATGAACATCTCGTAGAGGCGAAAGGTGTCGGCGCCGTACTCGGCGATGATGTCGTCGGGGTTGACGACGTTCTTCAAGGACTTCGCCATCTTCGTGACGACCTGGGTGAGCTCCTCGATGCTGCCGACACGGTAGTGCCGGCCGTCGCGCGTCTCGACCGCGTCCGACGCGACGAGACGCTCGTCGGCGTCCTGGTAGGCGAAGGCCTGGATCATCCCCTGGTTGAAAAGGGCCTGGAATGGCTCTTTGGTGGAGACCAGACCCGCGTCGTGGAAGACCTTGTGCCAGAAGCGCGCGTAGAGCAGGTGCATGACGGCGTGGGCCGCGCCGCCGACGTACAGGTCGACCGGCCCCCAGTAGGCCTCGGCTTCCTTGGAGAAGGGCTCCGCGTCGTTCTGCGGGTCCATGAAGCGCAGCCAGTACCAGCAGCTGCCAGCCCAGCCGGGCATGGTGTCCGTGTCGCGCCGCACCGGCTCTCCGCTCACCGGGTCGGTCGTCCGCACCCATTCGGCGTCGCGAGCCAGGGGGGCCGAGCCGTCCGAGGCGGGCGCAAAGTCCTCCATGACGGGCAACTCGAGGGGCAGGTCCTGCTCTGGGACGAGGGTGATCGAACCGTCCTCGTGGTGCAGCAGCGGGAACGGTTCGCCCCAGTAGCGCTGGCGCGAGAACAGCCAGTCGCG
>MPMD02123237.1_pt1 | contig 11105 bp, 16 predicted proteins | sample 1617291 | NCBI WGS metagenome assembly MPMD02 (sample SAMN05944810, study PRJNA350692) | marine metagenome | biome: marine; feature: ODZ; material: water; isolation source: 120 m water sample filtered on 30 um supor filter | place: Pacific Ocean | collected 2012-04-09 | depth 120m m | reverse complement strand
TTCGCATCAGACACCGACCGTGAAGCTGTTTTTCTGGCCATGTTTGTAGTGTAAACATTGTTCTTGATGGTAAAATTGCCATCAATATATATTACACTTAAAAAAAATTAAATTCGGTAACGAATGACTCTGTTCTTTGTGGTCCTGCCCTCGTTGCCGTCCGCCGAATTACCAACAAATATTTCTTTTTGGGTCGCAGCCAAAGCTTGCTGGGGCTGCCCAGCCGCGTCAAATGTTTGATGCCCAGTATACGTTATTTCTTGCGTTTGTGTCCAATTAGCGCCACCATCGCCAGTAAATACATAAATCCTTCCACCACCAGCTGAACCAACACCCTCACGGACGGGAGTCAAGCCTGGAGCACTAGCAATAATTGTATTTTTATTGGGCATTGATACTGAAGTTCCAAAATACCCGTACTCCATCGTGGCGAACGACGGCGTGGCCACTAATGTTGTCGCCCAATTCCAATGCTCTGGCTTATCTATAACACTGTTTGGGTTGTAGCCAGTATATACTAAAACAGCCCCCTGAATAACGCCGTCATATTTTCCACTTGGGGCACCAACCACAATTGTATTTTTGAATATGTCCACATCAGTTCCTAAAGCTGCATTGTGACTGGCTCCTGCTGTTGTTCCCCAGTGTCCTCCTACCCCAGTGAGCACAGAGACTATATCCCAATGGGCGAAAGCACTACCGTCACCGTCTCGCGCTGCCCATACTATAGCGGCTCCCGAAGTAGTTTGATTTTCTCCATCTGTAGCTATTGCATTAAAAGGAGCGCCACTCCAATATGGGGCGCCAGCAACAATAACCCCTTCATGTATAGCAACACTAGATCCCGCCTGTGCTCCAGGAGACGAAAGGGGACCTGGGCCGAGGAAGTCTGCATCTTTGTTTAATAGTACAGCCTCGGAGAAAGCGTTCACGCCCTCTGCGACATTGCCCCGCGAAACATAAACCGCACCAACATCACCTGTTCCTCCTCCAGCACTCGTCTTATTCGGGGAGCCTATAGCAAGAAACTGCGTTCCATCTCCACTAACGGTTTTATCAAACGCTATAGACTCTCCATATTTAATACTATTAGTGCTATCAAAGACAACGGTATTAATGCTAAAAGCTGTCTTGTCTAAATTTGGTTCGTAAATCGCCACGGCGCCATCTTGCGCACTATTGGGCATGCCTATTGCTATTAAATTTTCAGGGCTTACTGCTACTGACGCGCCAAAATTAGTATGATAAGCGTTTGACGCGGCAGGTAAAGTGTCAGTCGGGACAGTTAGATTGGCTTGGCGATGAGCTGACTCTCCAGATGTTTGCATAATTTGCGTATAAAATCCTTTGTTGTTTTTATAAATATATGCACATCCTTTTTCTTCTCCATTAGTCGGGAAACCGCTTGCACCTATAACTAAAAATTCATTATTTGCTGCTGCGGCGCAACCATAGCCAACCATGTTCGTTGCACTTTCGCGGTTACGCGTATCAGTTGCAACTCCAGTTTCAAAAACCTGTATTTGTTCGTATACCCCAGAAGCAGCCATTTTCATAACTCCTTTATCACTGCTTGAACCGCCAAGTACCGCGGTAAAGTTGTAATCCACGGACCTGTTGTCTCCGATTGACATCCCGTACGATTCAGAAATTAATTGAATATCGTTAAACGTAAACGCTACGGCTTTATCTCCTTGTCTTGATCCTTTTACGTTTGGCTTTCTGAACGCTACAGTGACATCACTTTTGCTGTCTTCGCTTAACTCGGTAAACAATGATTTTTCTGTTGATTTTTTGTCTGCAAGAATAGCAGATATGGAAATATTTGCCGTAATTGGGGTATCAAGTACTTTTGAGTATCCAAAGGGATTTCCGAGTCTATTCAATGTCGTTCTACTTAAGGGTACGTCTATTGAAACGCTTTGAATGTGTGACGCAGAAGACTGTGCGCCGTCTGCCAATAAACTTAATAAAGCGGTATCACCAATGTTAAGATCAATATCCCCAGGAAGCAGTGCATGCACACCAGCACCAGTTGAAATATATTCAGAAGGTATTTTATAAGAGCTTGACATTTGATTTCCGCCAGTGGGGTGAATTGCTGGATTTCCCCCAGCTGTGCCAGGACTCGACTGTATGTTAAAGGCTTCTGTTGAAACGTTTGCAGTTGGGATTCCGCCCACTGCTGCACTAACGGAATAATTCGTCACATAGCAATTCCCAAGGGCCACAACATGTTTGTTGGCTTCTGTTTGCGCTTCTATTTTAGCTATGGTGCTGGTCGCCGCATCTTTTCCTTCTTCAGTAGTATAAATATAAAAATTTCTACCATCTACATCAGACATAAAATCTTTATGAAGAAAATCTGAACCCTCTGTGTTGTCGAAACCTAGGAGGTGCTCGTTTTTACCGTCAGTTAGCAGATAAGTAAAATCTAAATTAACAGTAGGAGGCTCCAGTACGACAGTGTCAATACGGGCAAGGTTCCCGTATTGATTAACATCGCTTCTATTAATATTCCAGCTATAATTTATGCTCTGGGTTCGCTTTATTTGCCTGAGTAAACTTCTGGGCCCTCCGTCATAGTTTAAGCTTTGCAGTCCTGTCGCGCTTGGCGACACCATTAACACCTCATTTGCGTAAATTGTCCGATTCCTTGCCATAACGATATATACTTTCAAATATGGTTACACTATTTCCCCATAAAAAACGTGTAAAAATATCGTGGACTTACATTCTTTCGCTAAAAACGGAAATATCAAGGGAATTAAACAATTCCTAAAGAACAAAAGAGCCATGCTTGCCTTAGATGAGGATATGGGCTGGAGTCCGTTGCATTACGCCTCTAATTCCAGTAAAGCTAAAATCGTTCAATTAATACTGAATGCAGGAATAAGCCCAAACATTAAAAGCGCTCCTCCCAAAAAGCAAAAACAAAGCGACTGGAATCTAGCTCTCCAGGAAAACGAAAATAGTAAAGCCCCGATAGTCTACCCCATGGACGTAGCGGAAGGGTCGAATCGCTTAAAGATTATCAACAATTTAAAAGAAAAAGGCGGTAAATTTTACGGCAACGAAATGACCCTACAACAAGCCGTTCAAATGGAAGACATAGATGAAATCGAAACCCTCCTGGAAGACGATGAAATCAAAATAAACGGAAGAGACGATCGAGGCTGGATGGCGCTTCATTACGCCGTAGAACAAAACAACAAAGAAATATGCGAATTACTATTCGAATACAAAGCTAACCCAAACGGCGCATGTTACGGAGGGCAGCTAAACGCCTATGAAATTGCAAGTGACAACAATAATGAGAAATTATTGGATTATTTAAAATCCAAAGGATGCCAAAAAAACCAAAATAGAAACTTTGAGAAACGGTCGGCCACAATATCTACCGTAAAAGTAGGGAGCAATCAACCTAAAGAATACAAATCCATGGAATTCCAAGACACCAAAAAGGCTCCCACTAGCCTTTGGGGTAAAATGACCGAATCAAAATCTGACAGACAGGCCCGAGACGCAGCGCTACAGAAAGAACACGACGAGAGAAGCGCACGAATACAAAAAGCCGCTGATGAAGTTAAAAAAGAAGAAGAACGTCTTAAGAAATCGAGGGTTATAAAATGGAAATGGGGGGAAGATCCCTTTGAATGCAAAGCTGAAACTATTACATACAACAGTCCTTGCGAGTCATATACTTTTTTTATGGATATAGTCGGCTACTCTAAAAAGAGCACTTCTATGCAGAAACAAGTAATGGATGATCTTATAGCTATAGTCAAAGGGACTCAAAGCTATCAACAAGCCCAGCGCCAAGGCAAGTTAATTATTCTTCCTACGGGAGATGGAATGGCATTGGTATTTTTTAATAGCGTTCATGCCGCCTTTAAATGTGCGATCGATACAGGTAAAAAATGCTATAAGAGCAAAGACATTGGCTTGAGGATGGGCATTAATACTGGGCCAGTCGTACCAGTAAAAGATATTAACGATAACCCTAATGTTTCAGGAGACGGAATAAATATAGCTCAACGGGTCATGGACGCAGGAGATAACGATCACATATTAATATCAAATGGTGTATACTTACATGTTAGTGAAATGGATGTTCCATCACTAAAATTCGAAGACTGGGGCCCCGTGTTCGTCAAACACGGATCAACCGTCCACTTACACACTGCTTATGGAAATGGCTTTGGTCGTACTGAATTTCCCGACTGGAGAGGAACAAAGAAAGCAGAATATAAATGAGCAGGACCATAAGAAAGCATATAAATCACGAAACTGGAAAACTGGAGAAAACAAGAGATAACAAACCTCGCTGTCAGTGTTGTTGTAACCCACGACACAGCGCACACGGTAACAAAAAAGAAAAACTAACTATACAAGAAAGAAAACAATGAAAAAACTAATTACAATCATTATACTGGCCTACTCCATTAACTTGGTGGCAGAGGAGAACCAAGAACTACGACTCTTTGGCAAAACCATTATCCATGAAGACGGAAGCTGGGTTAATCCTGACGAACCTAAATTCAAACTTACCAAACCCAAAACTTGGTTTAAGAGAAATTATGTACGACACTACATGCAAGGGTCGGAGGAAGTAACTTCGTCCATTATTCACTTTGAGTGGAAAAAATTTAAACATGCAGCCGTTACTGGCGAAAGAGTGCCCATGAAAGAGGTTGTCTCAGTTCTCAAGCTAAAAGACACCTACAAGGCCATAAAAACCCATCCAGAGGCGGCTCTCGTGCCGCTAGGCATGGCTGCAGGCACGGCAGCAGAGGGAAGCGAAGGCACTATAATGTTCACCGTTGGCATCATAAAGAATATCGGCGAAATAACCTTAAAGGCGATAAGGTTCGCAAGTAAACCCGTTAAAAAACTAATCCCATTAAAAAAAGAAATACAAGTCAATGAAAAATAATATTCACTGCCCAAATCCAAACTGCTTTGACGACCACTGCCGCGGAGAGTGCGAGACGAAAGCAAAAAAATCAAACGAAGACTATTGGGAAAGCCTAGCTAAAGACTTTTTAGCTAGAAAGGAAAAAAACGATAATGAAGACTAAAATTAACAAAATTTTATCTGATGATGACTTGCTTAAAATGACACTAGTTCTCATGATCGGTATATTTTTGGGTTATACTTTAAGCTATCGCAGTCCTACTAAAGAAAAAATAAACGATGAAGGGATAGCTCTTTTTTCTGAGTTTACATTAAACCATAACAACACAAACCTTGCGCTAAACATTCCCATAGTTAGGATAGGCTCAGGAATAAGGTGAAAATAACCGTTCTCTCCTGGAAGGACGAAAGATGGAGCGCTAACAAAGAAACCCTAGACAGTATAAACAAAATGATTAAAAAAAATAAGCCTCCAAAAGTAAAATGGAAAAGAGCATGGGAACCTACGAATATATTTGATAAATGTGCCCTGTGTGTTGGATGGCTGGCTGTAAGCCCGTTTATTTTAGCAGAAGTAATTGAACTGGGTTTCAAATGGATTATAAAAAAAATAAAAAGAAAATAAACTCTTATGGCTAAGCTGATTGGAAAGCCAACATGGAGAAACCTCCGTTATTACCTAAAACATGAATTAAAGAAGTCATGGAAAGCATACGCTATAATTGGAGGCGCAGCGTTAAGTGGCGTCATTAGCGTGGCATTCTGGGTCATGTATCTACACTATCAGTTCAAGACAACATACGGTAGATAAAATGTTATCAGATTTTGCGTTGCCACTTTTATTTTCTTTAGCTGTACATCTTTGGGCGTACGCAATATGGAGCTTTGTTTGTAAATGAATATAAATTTAACAATATAACCAACAGCTAGACATTAATGAAATTTCACTTATATTTAAAACAGCTCAGAATTGCACGCTTCAAAGACACCGTGAAGATGTGCGTCATGCTTGGCGTTTCCAAAGACATGTGGAGAAAAATCGAACGAGGAATAAACCCTCCACCCAAACAATCCGTATTGAAAAAGTTTTGCGTTTTGACTTCTGCTCTAAGCTATGAACAGGCTCAGCTTTTTGAGCTAGCAAGAAGATGGGAACCCCACGAAGACACTAATACCGCAAGTCATAACCTTATAGATAAAAACTCTAGCCCTGAATGGATAGAGGCAATGACAAACGAAAACACCCCCGACTACGAGCATGAATATTGGGGAAAAAGAAAGTGACGTTTGCAACAAAAAACCCCCCATGTCGCCATGGAGGGCTTAAGTGTTGAGTGGTTAATAATTACTTGGTTTCAACCACTATGCCTTTAGTAGCTTTCAATGCCCAGTTGGCTATCCAAGCATAAGCCCATCCAGCAATCCATCCACCAATACCAAAAGCGGCGACGCTCGAGATATCTGCAGAAACTGCTGCGCTTATGCTTTTCACTGCGGCGTCAACATCAGAAAGACCGCCTGACCCGATCAAAGCGAGAACGGGTAAAACAATAGCCTTAATTGCGCCCGTGACGACTCCCATTAATCCCAGGAAGTTCGCTAGAGACATTACGCCTATTTTACTAATTGTGAGTTTTTTCATAACATAATAGCCTGCGTTGCAGGCAAGTTTAATAGTTACACGAAAAAGTCTACAGCATCCACTTTAATTTTTTCTCTCCTTTGTATTGGTTTTTAAAGGAGGTAAACCAATCGAGAGTATTAAAATGATAAAAAATCCTACTTTTTAAAATAGAAGCCATTAAAAGCATCCCCACAATTATTCCCATAAAATAACTTGCCAGAATGTACATATTATCACCCTCCGTTGCCAGATTTGTTTTTTGTTGAATTTTTTGATACCGAAGCGGCACTATGCTTAGCTACTTCAACTTCTAAGAATCTTAACCTGGCGTCTATTTGCTTAAGATCTACCGTATTGCCTGTTATAGCTTTTTGAAGAACGGTCATTTCTGTTATTTTTTTGTCCATTTGGATTAACTGGGTTTGAATTTCTTTGAATTCTACTTTACTTGGAAAAAGAGTTTGCAAGTAAGCAAGTAATGCTAATCCTATTATTGGCGCTATTTTTAAAAATGTGTCGAGATCTGCGAATTTGATTTTATTTTCCGCAACTTGGTCTTGATTAGAGCTGGTTGTCATGTATATTAGTTCTTTTAATGATGTGAATCCCAGTATGTATTATACACATATATTTTTTGAAAAAGAAATGTTTAGTGTAATAATATATGATATGGACGAGGAAAATAGTAATAGCAACGAGGAGTTTTCGAATATAGATGATATTGGCATAGATTTACCAGATATTCCAATGCCAGACGAAAATGCTCAAACACGGGAAATCGAAGATGAGTTTGAAGGCGCTTATAAGTTCGCAATTATCGGAGTAGGGCAAGGAGGCTCTAGAATGGCCGAGACCTTCTGGAATCTTGGGTATAGGCGAGTCTGCGTTATTAACACCGCAAAGCAGGATTTGAAATTTATCAATATCCCAGAAGACAGAAAATTACTACTCGACCATGGTGGCGCGGGCAAAAACCCCGAAACCGCGGAAAAAATCTTCCAGGATAACGCAGAAGAAATTTGGGACTTTTTTCATGGAAAACTCGGTACAACGTATGATCGAGTTTTGGTCTGCGCTGGGGCGGGCGGAGGCACAGGCGCAGGCGGTGCGCCAGTTGTATTTAAAATCGTCAAAGACAATACTAGTGCCTCTGTTGGATTTATTTCTGCTTTACCGACAAAGGCAGAAGGAAATCAAGTGGCTAAAAACGCCAAGCGAACAATGCAAAAAGTTGTCGAATATACAAAAGACGGTATTTTATCACCACTTATTGTTTTGAACAATGAAAAAATTAAAGAACTTTATCCAGGTCTGTCCATAAACAAATTCTGGACAACGGCAAACAGTAGTGTCTGTTCGTTGTTTCATTTGTTCAATAAAATTTCCTCACAGGATAGTTCGTATACAACGTTTGACAAAGCAGACCTTGATAGCGTTTTAAATTCTGGCATAATTACTTTTGGCGCCACGCCGATAAAAGCAGAGCAGGCGAACGACACAGATATAAGTAAAGCGATTCGCAATAATCTGAAAAAAAATATATTGGCTGGCGCTGATATTTCTACAGGCAACATCGCAGCATGCGTGATGGTAGTCAACAATAAACTTATGGACGAGGTTCCGCAAGAAGCCCTCGAGCATGGGTTTGAACAATTAAATAGATTGTTAGTAAAAGACAACACCGTGCACCGCGGAATCTACACATCAAACAAACCAGGAATTGCAGTTTATACCGTTATTGGTGGACTAGAGCCCGCCAAAGATTGGTTTGACTTTGCTCAATGGGTTCCAAGGGAATACGCGCAGTGAAATACTCAAAAGACATATTTTATTTATTAGCTCTCTCTTTGGTGGTCGTCGGCGGCTGCGCTACTCCGCTTGGTAAATTTAATAAAAAAGAAGCTGTAGTCGAAAACATAGAAAGAAAACAAACCGCCAACTCAAACAAGCAAGTAGAAAGCGGCAGGACTTTTGTATACGCCGCAGATCAAGCGTTACAAAAAGACCCTGTTCCGTCCAAGCAGTCCAAGGTCGCAAAACAAATGACCACTCGCAGCATAACGGCTCTAGGTCCGCCACAAGCCGAGAATGCCATGAAATCAGATGCCATGATTAATAACTTACTCTCTGACGATCCCAAGGAAGTGGAAAAGGGTCAAACTGAGCTAATGACCATGGATGAAGAGTTAATTGCTATACAAAATCAAAACAGAGTTTTAACTTCTCAACTTCAAAGCGCCCAAGTCGAGCTAAAAGCCATTAACCAAGAAAACGCCCTTCAAGCCACTAAATATTCAAGCTTGATGGGTAAAGTTTATTGGATTGTGGGTATTGTTATTTTTCTTGTGGTCTTAGGCATCGCCCTTAAGGTCGTAACTGCAATAGCGCCGTTCGCCATGCCCTCGAGAGGCGCCAGCTCCACTTTATTGAAAGTTGTACAGGGAATTCAAAAAGTCAGAGACACACACCTCGCAGCTGAAACCAGAAGCCCAGAACTTGTGGCAATAGACACTGCCCTTAAACAGTCTTTGGATAAAAAGGATCGCTGGATGATCGCACAGGCCAAACAAAAACTATCAATGCTCTAAAACATGAAAATCGTCACATATACAAAAAGAAAATTAGAAAACATCCTAAAGAAAAACTTCACAAACAAAGATTGTGATTTTTATCTTAATGATCAGTCATATGCCGTGATGGATGCGTCATGGATCAAAACCGAATGTTACAAAGGATACAGAAAATGGCTAGATCTCGCGGGAATCGACAAATGGAAAACCAATTGGGATTGCGATAATTTCGCTCAGAGCTTCAAAATGTACGTAAACCTACTTCATGCCCGCGCAAACCCAGAAACGTTCACCAGCACCCATAAGAGCGGCAACAAAAACGCATGTGATGCTCGCGCTGCAGGCGTAGGCGTAATATTCTTCAAGAATTCTGATCGATCGGCTCATGCAATAAACGTTGTTGCTACCGAGGAAGACGAAGTTTTGTTCTTTGAGCCTGATGGTGGTGACTTTTTAAACTTAAGTGATAAACACAAGGAAACAACATGGTACGTAAATTTATAAAAAAGATTTTCGGCATAAAAGATATCGAAGATATTCAATCAGAGTGTTTTGTGAAACCAAAATACGCATATTCGCTATCTAAAACCAAAAAAAAGACTAAAAATGCAAAACCCAAAACCTAAAAAAGACAAATGCGTTTCTTGTGGCGTAGAAACTCGATATGACGAGTTTGATCATATAGATTTTAGGAATTTTTACATAGAAGGTGCTGGTCAGTTGTGCGCCGAATGCTTTAATGACATATACAAGCCAAAAAGCGACGACTTGTCGGACGATATGCTAGAAATGCTTCATTATAATTAAAAAAATTAACCATGGAAAGTCTTGGAATTGCATTATTTTTACCATTAGTGATCTGGTTTGGCTGGATGAGCACTGTTTTGGTAAATGAAAAGAAAAAAAGACAAAAGCTTAGACGGTCAAATAATGAATGATAAACCGCCAAGTCCGTTTTGGGTATTTGTTATTTTGCCGATTTTGGTGTTTTATTGTGCAATTTCCAAGATTTCGCATTTAATAAAATAATAATCGCGGTTTTGGGGTATTCTTTTCTTTAGGTAAAAATTTCACCATGTTCTTTCCTCTTCCCAACCTGGGTGTTTTGGGTAGGGTTGAGTTGGGTTTGGGTTTTTTTTGCTTTTGAAGGTGAATTAAAATGAATTAAAAATATAGGGGATATTGAAAAAATGGCCCACCCCCGCCGCTCAAACAAACGCACCTCCAATTTTTCTGAAAAAACGGGGGTACTTGGCACGATACCTGCCAGCTAGAGGGGTAAATTAATCGAAAAAAAGATGCATTTAAGTGTTGACATTTTCGGCAATTGTGCTATACTGTTTTCTGTTATGAGGGATACATTCGATAACTTAAGCTGCGAAGAGATCTTCGAGTTGAATGCGGTGTGCGATGAGTGGCAGGCAGATGCCATTGAAGCACAAGAGCAAGAGCGGGCCGAGCGCAAGCGCAAGGCTTCAATGGAGATGACTTGGTTCATTCGCAAGCGCCGCCAGCAGTGGGATTTAGGTTAAAAAAAGTGAAAAAAAAGCTTGCAATTATCTTAAATTGTGCTATACTAAATCCAGTGAGTGAGAGAAATAACAACGAAATTATGACATACCCAATGACAAGCGTTATGGCTACTGAGACTGAAGAAAACAACACCGTGCTGGTATCCTGCTGCGGATGCGGCGAGGAGCTTCGAATCAGCCAAGAAGAGGCTGACCAATGGACTGACACCGATTGGTTTCAATGCCACGAATGCGAATAAAAGGTTGACAATGAACAATTTTTCTGATACATTAAACGAAGTTATGGATGACTATAACATTGAGCCACTAGAGGACTTCGCCGTGACCCATGCGTCACAGGATGAGGTGGATTGCGAACGCGATATCCTAGGCACTACGCCAGAGGATGATTGGTTTGATGATAGCGATGAGGAAACGACAGACATGAGTGCGTTGTCTCCTGCCTTTCGCGAATTGTACAG